>Ga0307378_10000100_pt1 | contig 160033 bp, 143 predicted proteins | sample UN1MG_FD_202238 | JGI IMG/M metagenome (GOLD analysis project Ga0307378, IMG submission 202238) | Soil microbial communities from Risofladan, Vaasa, Finland - UN-1 | ecosystem: Environmental > Terrestrial > Soil > Coastal area > Acid sulfate soil | place: Finland: Risofladan, Vaasa... | reverse complement strand
TCGGTCAATTGCATAACAAATTGCCTTACGAACAGCTAAACCTATGGTAATAGTTGGATCATTTGGTGCAGGGGCTCGACTACCTATATGTTCTCTATTTTCTCGCATATTGAATCCTACAAATCCAAAAGAGAATGTGATATCACTTTGAATCTTAAAGTTTGGATTGGTTAGCATTTCACTTCTTTGAGATGGAAAGTCAGTTACTCCTTCTATATCAACCCTACCTGCTTCAAATTCAAGCATAGCGGTTTGTCTATCTGGAATAATTCTAATTCTTTGTTGACCTAAACCGTTAGCATCAAATGCAGTACCATAACCAAATCTGTTTAACCAGTCAAGACCTGTATCGCTTGTGATTGTTTCATCAAGACCCCAATAATCTGCTCTTAATGAGAGTACTGTTTCTACTCCTTCTGTAAAGCCAGTAATTTCAAATGGACCTGTACCAAAAGCATTGGTTGCGTAGGTATTCCAATTTGCATGTGAAACATCTGGAGTAATTCCGTCAGCTTTTTGAGTTACGTTCAAGTAGTGTTCTGGTAAGATTCTGGTTGATAATGCTGGTAAGGATGGAGCATATGCTTGTGCACCTGGTACGGAATCATCAGCATCAACATAAATCTTCATGGTATATTGATCAACAATTTCCATATCGGAAATCCAGTCCCATAAGTGGATATCATTTGAAACATGCTTCCAAGCATAGAAAGTAAAGTAGACATCTTCAATATCTAAAAATTGTCCTGGGATAGGACCACCCCATTTAATACCACTACGAACATGGATTTGGATGGTTGTATCGTCAAGATATTGATAGCTATCTGCTAAGTGTGGCCATGCGCTTAAGTCAGCATCATACCAAATGAGAGGATCCATAACAGCTGTGCTAATGTAGCTTGAAGAAGTATCGTTTTGGAACAATGGATTCAAATTGGACCAAGCAGCATCAGTTATGACTAATTCATCTGTGCTTAATTGTCCTGTGTGAGAACCATCATAGTACATTTTGCCCCAAGACTGTAAAATTCCATCTGTATAATTATACCCTTTAAGATTTGACCATTGAGAAATATATGCTTTTGGAGTAAAAGTGGGTAAAATAGGACAAATCTTATCCATGAGATATTGTTCCCAATCCCAATAATGTTGAATGCGTTCTTGGGAATTTGGAGGCATTATAAGTCTACCTTGTTTTAGATACCATTCATTTAGTCCAGTATTTAGAGTATCATCCCAGTCCATGTTGGTATCATACCCAAACAAATTAAGGGAACCATTTTCGTCATAAACACCAGTAAAGTCTGGGTCTCCACCGCCTCCTGAGAGACCGACATAAACCAAATCATAATCATGATAAGTGATTATTTCCCCAATAAAAGTGGGCCAATCTTGAATGATGACATTAACGTTTATACCGATTCTAGCTAATTCTTGTTTTATAAGACCACCATAATCAGGTCGTACTCCTCCTCCGCTTATTTTAAACACTAAAGTAAATAGAGGTTCTATTGCTTCTACTTTTGTCAATTGAAAAGAAGTATTAATAGGATTAAGTACTACTATTATAACTAGTATACAAAACATAATTTGAGTTTTATTTTCCCTCATAAAATTTCTACAAATATATAATATCTTTCTATGAATTAATATGAATTTTGTATAGATTATTATTTTTCAGAAAATATTATTAAAAGAAAATTAGTTCCTATATATGATTTTGATGCAGGATTCCGATTGTATCTTTTGTAAAATCATTCAGAAGAAAGCTTTTGCTGCTATCCTCTATGAAGATGAAGACATCGTTGCTTTTATGGACATCAAACCTATTAATGAAGGTCATGCATTGATTGTTCCTAAGAAACATGCTGTATTAGTTGAAGAATTGGATGAAGAATTATATTTGAAATTATTTCCAATAGCTAGAAAAATAGCTAGTAGAATAAAGGAACGAATACCTGAAACTACAGCAATAAATTATTTTATAGCTGATGGAAAAGATGCTGGGCAAGAAGTTTTTCATGTTCATCTTCACGTTATCCCTCGAAGACCTGATGATGGTTTTCGGTTTATTTTTGATAAAGAATACTATTCAAGACTTTTATCTGAGGTTGATCGTGAAAAAGTTAAGGAGAAGCTTTTGTCTTGATCAAGAGGTTTTAATCTGAAAACTAAAACCTTAATTAATTACCTTTATTAATTGAGAATAACAATCGCTATATGGATTTACACAATGTCTTATCATAGATGTTATTTTTGTGAAAATGAGAGCCGATTTATTTGTGTGAAATGTAAAAAGGATATTTGCAAAGATCATGCTGTTTATGAAAGAGATCCTCAAAATTCTGATATAGGAAGTTGGGTTTGTACAGATTGCCATGGGACAACTATAAAATCCAATGCTATTTTTGGAGTTATAGCAGTTATTGTTTTTATCATTGTTGTGATTGTTGGAGTTATTCTTTTCCAACATTATTCAGGTTTTGGTTCAATATTTCCATAGTTGATATAAATAAACATTTTTTAATTTAAATTTACAAGCAAATGATAATTTACATGATTAAAATTTTTTTGAAATAAAGAAAATACAATTACATGGAATATTTGACGATAAAATTAAATAAAAAAGGAAAAGAGTGAATTCTTTTTAGATTTAATTTCATCTTTTCTCTTTTTTCTTTAAAATTACAGTTAAAATCAATACACTAGCTACTGTTGATAGTGCCATAAGAATTGGAATTCCAGAAGTCTCAGTTGGTGTTGTGGATGAAGTTGGAGTTGGGGTAGGTGTTGGTGTTGGTGTTGGTGTTGATGTAACAACTATTGCCTCTAAACAATAAATGTTACTTGTGCCAATTATAAATTCTACTTCTTCATCAGCATCAATGTTTGCAATTGCTGGTGTTAATTGACCGGTACCAATACTAGAATAAGTTCCGATTAGTTCGCCATTAGAGCTTAGTGTATATAATTTTGAATTACAAACAAGTATAACTTCTTCTGTGTCATCACCATCAAAATCGAAAGTCTTGGGTTGTGTTTCAATATAATAGCTTGGTGACAATGTATAATACCAATTTAAATTACCATCATATGTTAAACAATACACATTACCACCAAAATCACCCGCTAAGATTTCTTCATATCCATCTCCATTTAAATCTGCACTAAAAGGACTACCATGTGTAAATCGATCTAACGCTGTATAATCCCAAAGGAGAGTTCCAAGAGAGGTAAGACAATAAATATCATTATTACTACAAGTAACGACTATTTCATAATTACCATCGAAATCTAAATCGCTAACTAGAGGAGTATTGTATGCTGCGGTAGAAAGATAATAAGCCCATTCTGTTGCTCCAGTGTGATCAATACAATAAACATACCCACCAGATTCAGCAATTATTGTTTCAAGAGTAGTATCGTCATCTAAATCAATTAAAATGGCTATATCATTAACATAACCAGTTATTGTGTAATTCCACAATGAAATACCTAGATTAGATATGCAATAAACTTTGTAGAGATTTCCCCCGCCAATAATTATTTCTGCAAGATTATCGCCATCTATATCATCTACAGCTGGATCAGCAGTAAAATAATCACCTACAACAGTGAAATTCCAAATTAATCCACCAAGATTATTAAAACATAACACATTCCCTGTTGCAGTTGAAACTATTATTTCTTTGGTTCCATCATATGTTAAATCGCATATTGTTGGTGAACTAAATGCATAAGAATTCTTTAGCGTGTAATTCCATTGCTGAATTCCTATAGAATTTATACAATGTAATTCATTGTCATTAGAAATGAAAACTATTTCTTGTTGAGCATCACCAAGAATGTCTCCAATTGCCGGTGTATTAACGATATTTCCTTCTGTAATAAAAGTCCATGATTCATTATAATCAACAGTTAGGGAATTCGTTTGGATTAAATTATGAGAAGCAATTACTCCAATTAATAAGAAGACTATAAGAAAGGCTATAGTTTTTTGTTTAACCATTAAAATCACTTTAATAAAATATTCACTCAAGCATCGTTAATCTAAAGGATAAACTTTTCTATTTGTGAATTTTGCTGTGATCCTCTATGAAGATGTTCGAGAGAAATAAAACTAAATTAGTCTCTCTCTAATTCACTGCTATTTTCTTCTTCCTCTTTTTCAATATTCAAATCTGAATCCATGAAGACTTCTGGCTCAATTTCTTCTCCTTTCGGTGGTCTTAACTTAATTTTATCTTTGCCAAAAATAGCAAATAATACTGTTCCAAGGAATCCAAATCCTGCTGCGACAAAGAAATTTACACTGGGATCAACATTCCATAGAAGAGCACTTGAAAATGCAGCAATAGAAACGATCACATCTCGTATTAAATAATAAACTCCGAAGGTGCTTGCTTTATAATCTTCGGGTGATAAATCTAATATTAATGCTTTCCTTGTTGGTTCACCAAATTCCTTTAATCCACGGATTATAAAAGCAATAATTAACAAAGGAAATGTTCTTGTAAAATAAACCACTAGTGGAAAGAGGGTAAAGAAGAAGAATGTTATCACAACAAATGGTTTTTTAGAAAATTTGTCTGAAAAGTAAGCTACTGGTATGTAAATTAAAAGAGCAGTTGCCATTTCAATAGCTGTCAAATAACCAAATTGTAATTCAGATATTCCATTAAAGTCTACTACCCAGATTGCTAAAAAGGCATAAGGTATTTGTTCAGCAAATCGTACAAGAATATCCGCTCCTAGTAAAATTCCTAATTCAGGTTTAATAGTTTTTACTGCCTTTATTAACTTTAAAGGCTCCTTATTTTCTTTTGGTGGTTCTTTCACAAAAAATATTTGGAGAAGACTAGCAATAACTGCTAATCCTAAAGCAGTTATAAAAGCAATTTTTATCCCAAAAGCAATCCCTAAAGCTCCAATAATTGCCCCTCCAACGATTGGTCCTAAAGCCATTGGAATGCGTCTAACTAAGGAATGAGCACTTACACCCATAACACGTTTATCTTTACCAACAATATTTGAAATCATACTCATTATTGCTGGTAAAGAAATAGCAGTCCATGATATGAAGAAAACTGCTCCAAGAAGCACTGCCCACCAAGTGGGAATGATTATAACAATAGTATAACCAATCATAGCTATACCATTGAATACTAATAAAGCTCTTTTATAACCAATTTTATCACTTAAATACCCACCAGGAAAAGAATACAACGCGGAAAGAAGGTTATCCATACCATTCAAGAAGCTAACTGCAAAAGTTCCTCCACCTGCAGCAATGATATATAATGGTAAAAATCTCTCACCCATCTTTTCACCCATACCGACAAGTACAACCATCACAAGTAATACTATCATAGGTGCGGAAAAGAGCTTCTTTCCTTGGCTTTTTATTTCATCGTTTTCTGATTTGATAGGCATTTGATTTTCACAATTTAATTTTGTATGAATTTTCTTAATTTTACTCTTATTTTATTATATCTTTTCATTGCTCATTACGTTTAATTATTTTTCTAACGAAAAATTATTTTTGATCACTACATGTTAGTTAAACAATCATCAAAAAACATTGTATAATCTCATGTTCCTTTTATAGAGAAAAGACAACTCAATTAATTTCAAAGAAAAAAGATTGGTGCACCGACCGGGATTCGAACACGGGTTCCGTACTAGGCAGGCACGGGTCCTAACCACTAGACTATCGGTGCGTGTTTACATAATTTTTTTGTTTGTATTACATCTTTAAAGCTTTCGCAAAATGTGATTTTAATCTATTTCTTAAAAATAAAAAAAGGAAAAAGAAGAATAAATCTTCTTTTACTCTATGCTAGTAGATAATCCACAACAGCGTCTGCTTGTAATAAGCCTGAACCTACTGCATCTAGACCATCGTAGCCCCAAGTGATATGTTCAAAGGAAGTATAATATACCCATGCGTCTCCAACAAATGGTATTGGGTCAGCAGTTATTTTTAAGATATTTTCAACTTCACCTGGTGTTAGTGTTGGATCAAGTTGTAACATCAAAGCGACAACTCCTGCAACATGTGGTGTTGCCATAGATGTTCCTCCGACGAAATAGTATGTGCCACCTTCTATACCGTATCCATTTCCTGGTGCCCACCATGGTAATCGACTTTGTCCTTTACCTTGTGGGTAGGGACCAACGACCCATGATCCGGGAGCTAGAATGTCCAATTCTTGTTCCCAACCAGCGTCTGGAATAACTCTGCCGCTGAAATCTGTAACATATGAAACATATATGTTATCTTCTGGAACGTCATAGTACCACCAAGCTGATGTAGAGTAAATATCACCTTCTATTGTAGTTAACCATTCACCATTGTAACCATAAGCGTCTGTATAAGAAGCCCAACCTGTGGCTCCAACAGAAATTACTGGTGCATAAGAACCTGGTGAATCCATGCCTTCAATGCCTGCATTGCCTGCAGCTGCGACTACAACAACTCCATGAGCTACTGCATTATCGATAGCTGCTTTTTCGATGTCATCAATTTCTCCTAAAGATCCTAAGCTCATACTTATAATAAAACGACTTTCAGGATGAGCAATAGCTAGATCTGTAACATAGTCTATCCCTGCTGCAATAGCGTAATTTGTTCCAAAGTTAGCATCGATACCTGCATAGGTATTCAAAACTTTAACAGGTATTATTGTTGCCATGGGTGCTACACCTAAAATTTGTGTGCCATAGAAACTGTAACCAATAATGGTACTTGTAACATGTGTTCCATGTGGATGGTCATCAAAGAAATTACTCGATTCCACTACATGGGGGACATATTTACCACTTTTGAAAGCAGCCATTACACCATTGTCAACGAATCCTCGACCCCATTCGGTTTTGATTCGTTCTTCTGGGAAGTAATCTCTCCAGTTAGCAACTAGTCCCGTATCAAGAACAGCGACGTATACTCCTTCACCATTTATTTCTGGATTGGTATAAACAAATTGATCAATATCAATAATATCTAAATCCCAAGCCATTATTGATGAATAGGGATCAAAGTTATCAGGGAATATTTGGAAATTATTTGGACCATGGTAATCGTTTGTAGTATTGAAAACAAAACCTGTTATTGAAATAGCTGTAACCATTGGGAATAAAGCCACTAATAAAATAGTAAGAATTGCATTTTTTTTCAAAGAATCGCCTCGTTGCGTTTTTTTTTAAAAACGTAATAAACGATTAATGAAATCTATATTTATAATTTTTCCAAATAATAAGCAAAATTAGTGTTTATTTGCTTGAGGGTCTGTCGATAAATTGCACTTTAATACCTTTTGTTTCAATAATTGGCAATATAGGTTCTTTTTTTGTTTCAATAAATTTATCTAGTAACCCTAATTCTTCCTCTGGTATTGCTGGAATTAATTCAGCTTTATAGCTTATAGGTACCCTATATCTTACTTCACAGTTTCCATGTTTAATTGCATGGATTAAATCATCATCATCTTTTAATTCATCATAAAAAAAGGTAGAAATAGAACCAATATTTTGAGTAAAATGTGCATCACTCCCTCCTATTAAAGGCAGATTCATCAATCGTGCTGCTAATTCTGCAGCTCTATTCTGTGACATTACACACCTAGCATTGATTTCAAGAGCATCAAAATGCTGGAGATAAACTTTTTCACCTAAACTAGGAGCTGTTAATCTAAATGGATGTGCACAAACAGCAATTCCATCCCTGTCATGAATCCAATCAATTATATCTCCTACAGATTTTCTATAAGGGGGTTGTTCATTTATACCATAAGCAATGATATGTCCTTCACGTGTGGTTATTTCAACAGCTGAAAAAACTTTCACGTCATATTTTTTAGCTATTTCTTTAGCTTTTGGTATTGCTTCTAATGAATCATGGTCAGTTAATGCTAGGCCATCTAAACCTATATTCTTTAAATCACGCAGTAGAAGACCAATCTTTATTTTGGAATCAAAACTCACATTTGAATGAACGTGTAAGTCAATCTGCATGATCAAGCTAAACTCCTTTACCTTTAATAGATAGTATACTAAAATATCTAATGTATTTTGGATTAAAAACTACTTTTTTTGAGGCAAATTAGACATATAAAGTCTTTTAAAAATCTTTTAACAAATCTTTTCTAATCTGTTTTATGAGAAATTTTTTTAAATGGAACATCCTCTTACAATTTAGAGGAATTACAAATGAGGAATAGTGTTCTTCTTACCCGATAAAAACTCTTCTCGAGATAATATCTACTGGGTAGAAGGCAAGAATTCTCGAATGATTTCTTCTTATTTTGGTTTATCAGTATTTTTTTCCAAAAAAATAACTGATATAACTTCTACTGACCAATGCTTTCCAGCTAATTGTGAATTTGTTGATCAATTTACAGTATATGATAAGAATTTTAAATTCACATCAAGCTATTCATTCATTGGTGGTTCAACAAATTATCCTAGGAAGGAAACCTTTCAAAACGTAGGTAATTCAAGGAGGTTCCAAAATAATGGCTGAATATGATGCAAACAAAGTCGAACCTAAATGGCAAAAACGATGGGCTGAAGCTAAGATTTTCGAAGCTAATGTAGACCATACACGAAAGAAATTCATGGTTACATTTCCCATTGCATATCTAAATGGTAGTATTCATGTTGGTCATGGATACACTACAATGAAAGCTGATGCATACGCTCGATATAAACGAATGTTAGGTTATAATGTAATCTATCCACAAGGTTGGCATGCTACAGGACAACCAATACAAGGTGTAGCAGAGCGTATAAAGAAAGGCGATGAAGTTCAAAAAGGAATTTTACGTCAAAGTGGTGTCCCTGATTCCCAACTAGCGAAATTTACCGATCCACTCCACATTGCTAACTACTATAAAGTCTTGGCAAAACGTGCATTAACAAGATTTGGTATGAGTATTGATTGGCGTCGGGAATTTGTTACAACCACATTATGTCCACCATTTAGCAGATTCATTGAATGGCAATATGAAACCTTAAGGAAACTAGGTTATGTTTCAAAAGGAACCCATCCTGTTGTCTGGTGTGGTCATTGCTTAAGCCCCACTGGAGATCATGACCGTTTGAAAGGAGAAGGAGTTTCTCCAGTTGAATTTACCTTGATAAAATTTCCCTTTGAGAATGGATTTTTAGTACCTGCTACTTTAAGACCTGAAACCATATTTGGTGTAACCAATATGTGGATTCATCCAAAAGGTAACTATGTTGAAGCAAAAGTAGATGATGAGATCTGGTATATTTCAGAACCTACAGTGATCAAATTACAAGACCAACTACACAAAGTAGAAGTAATTAGAAAATTCAAAGGAATAGAAATCATCGGAAAAATTTGTCATACTCCTATACGAGAAGAAGATGTGAAAATATTACCAGCAACGTTTGTTGATGTAGACCATACAACTGGTGTGGTAATGAGCGTTCCAAGTCATGCTCCATTTGATTATGTAGCATTAAGGGATCTCTGGGATAATCCTGATAAGCTAATAAAATATGGTTTACCCGGGGATTTTGCATCTGATATTACATTAATATCTATGATAAAAACACCTGGCTTAGGTGACCATCCAGCAAAAGATATTATCGAAAAAATGGGTATCACAGATCAAGAGGACGAGGAAACTGAAAAAGCAACACAAGAAATATACAAAACAGAATTCCACTCAGGTGTAATGCGAGAAAATTGCGGTAAATATGCTGGTACAAAAGTTAGTGAGATCAAAGAAATACTAATCAAAGATCTAAAAACTGATAACATTACTAGCTCTTTATGGGAAACTGCTGAAACTGTTATTTGTCGCTGTCAAACAAAGAACCATGTAAAGATCTTGAAGAATCAATGGTTTATCACCTATAGTGATCAAAAGTGGAAAAAGAAAGCTCGTGAACATTTAGCTAAAAAGATGACTATTTATCCTCCCGAAGCACGACAAGCTTTTGAATATACAATTGATTGGTTACAGGATAAAGCATGTGCAAGAAAAAGCGGATTAGGAACTCCCTTACCATGGGATCCTGAATGGATTGTTGAAACTTTATCTGATAGTACTGTCTACATGGCTTATTATACCATTGCACGAATTATTAATGAACAAAATATCCAACCAGAGCAATTACCAAACGAATTGTTTGATTATCTCTTTAGAAATAAAGCTACAATCGAAGAAGCAATTGAAAAATCAAAATTACCAAGAAAAACAGTCGAAGAAATGAAAGAAGAATTCGAGTATTTCTATCCACCTGATTATCGTGCAAGTGCAAAAGAATTGATCTTCAACCACTTCACATTCTATATATTTCAACACATCGCTTTGTTTCCAAAAGGTCATTATCCTTTAGAAGCTGAAGGAAATGGAATGATCCAAATAGAAGGAGATAAAATGAGTAAAAGTGCTGGAAACTCCTTAACCTTAGAGGAAACTATTGATAGATTTGGTGTAGATTCAACACGTTTTGGTTTAGCTTATTGTGGTGAAGGATATAGTGATGCAAGCTTTCGATTTGCTGATACTGAAGCTTCTGGTAAGCGATTGAAACAAATTTTTAATGATTTAACTACGACCAAATTCAATGTTACAATGACTAGAATTGATGAATGGTTAATTAGCAGATTACAGAAAAATATCGCAGAAACAGCTGATCACTACCAAAATCAACGAACAAGAAGTGCAATAGGTTCTGCTTTCTTTAATATTCTAAACGATTTGAAATGGTATGAACAAAGAAATGGTAAAGCAAAAGGACCAGGTTACAAAGAAGCATTGCTAACATTAGTTGATTTAATGACTCCTATCGTTCCTCATTTCGCAGAAGAAGTAAATGAAGTTGTAAGGAAAAATAAAGGTTCATTTGCTTCAATAAGACCTTTTCCAGTTGTTGATAAAAAGAAAATCAAAAATGGTTTGGAAGATGAAGAGTTACTAGTTAAGTCTGTCAGAGAAGATATCGATGGAATTTTCAGTGCTATTAAAAGGCAAGAAAAGAAGGATCTAAAATCAATTGAAATCTTCATAGCACCTGAATGGATGTATAAGATATTGGCAATACGAAAATCAAAACCAGAGAATTTGATCAAAGCAATAATGATTGATGAAACAATCAAGAAAATAGGAACTACTGCGGTTAAGTACGCTCAGAAGTTAACTACTCAACCTGGATTAAATCCAAAACTAAAAGCTAAATCAGAATTTATTGCTCTAGAGGATGCTAAAGATTATTTCAAACAAGAATTCAACGCTAAAGAGATAATAGTTACTTATGCCTCTGAATCGGATAATCCAAAAGCTCGAGTCGCTGAACCTGGTCGCCCTGGTATAGCACTAAATTTTGAATGAGAACTTATTGAATAGCATATTAGCTATTCCTCTCTTTTTTCTTTTAATGATTCAAACCATTCTGGTAATTTTACATTCTGTATACTATCTGAATTTGGTATGTATGGTTTTATATCAATTAAAGGTGTATAATCAAAAGCATCATGATGAGCGATATAGATTTTATTTCCTTCAATTTTTAGTATTTTTACTATAGTTAAACCAATAGGATTCGGTCGTCTTGGCGAACGAGTAGTAAAAATTCCACTAAGAGGTGTCTGAATATTTACATCTAGTTTTACTCTTGGATGACCTTGTAGGTTCTTTCGATTTTCTTTTGTATCCATTCCTGATATCCACCAAAGAGTGATTATATGTGAAAAATGTTCTAAGTTTAACATTGCAGGTATAAATTCATCAAATATCTCCAACCAAATTTTGTCAGTTTTATTATGAATAGTTCCTATTGAAATTAATTCAAATTTATCTGTCAATTTTTATACCTCTTTAGAATTGTACCTTACAATAGCTTTTAATGATATAGGTTAAATATTTTAAATTATTACCTTTTTAATATTAAAGCACTATATATGCTCTGTCGGAGTTAATAACATGTCAACTGATAAAAAGATACGAATTACAATCTGGTCTGTAGTTATTAGTATCCTTGTTCTTACAGCTGGAATATTTATTTTCTTACAATTATATATTCCTTATAGAGAAGAAGGAGAGGGAGTGAAGGTAGCTGTACTCGATTCAGGTATTAATATGGATGTTAAAATCGCTGGTTATAAAGTATCCAGAGAACTAGATAGTTCAATTATTTTAGAGAAAAGTTTTGTAACAACCGAATATGGCTATGATTCTAATTCTACAGTGTTAGATGATACTGAATACTATCATGGAACTTTAGTAGCACTGCAAATCGCTGGTAAATCTTTTGGATATGCTCCGCAAGCTAGTCTGATCATTGCTAAATGTGCTGCTGCAGATGGCACAGCTACTTATCCAGCTATTTATGCCGCACTTTATTGGGCAGCTTATGAAGCAGATGCTGATATAATCAATCTTTCAATAGGTGGTCCTATATTAGTAAATAGCTCATTAGTAGAATTGATCAATCAAATTGCTTTAGAGAAAGGTGTTTTGACAGTTATTTCAGCGGGTAATGATGGAGATTCATCTGGTTATTCTTTATCTTCAATAGAAGGTCCTGCTGATGCTTTACAAGCAATAGCAGTTGGTGCAACACAATACGATGGAATTGCTGGTTATAGTAGTGTTGGACCATTAAAAGATCATAGCATTAAACCAGATTTATTAGAATCAGGTTTTACTTTAATTGCTTATGGAACAAGTTTCTCTGCTCCAAAAGTAACTGGACAAGCTGCTGCTTTATTATCTTGGTGTATTGCACAGGGCTTTAAATCATCACCTGGTCTTCTCAAAGCAGCCTTAATGAGTAGTGCTTCTCTTGACCAAGTATATCCAATTTATTATTCTGGTGCAGGTATAGCTGATGTTGAATTAGCTAAAACAATCATTTCAGATGCAGAAATAGTTGATGGCTGGCCAATGGTTACTTATGTTACACCAACAAAATTACCTTTTTCAATGCCAACAGTTTTTCAAGGAGATGTTTGGCATTTTCCATTAACAATTATCACACCAGTTGAACAAGCATTTAGTATAACATCTGACCTTGTACCAGCAGAATCAATAGTTTCCATTCAACAATTAGTTACAATAAATCAAAGTGGACTTGTTGATTGTAAATTTGTTATTCCTGAAAGTTTTTCACCTGATAATAATCATCAAGAAGTTCTTAGCATTCAAGGAAGTTTGGGTGGTGATCTAGCGGTTACAATAGGTGTTGAGATTGCCTCACCAAAAGTAAGTCTTGGTTTTGATGTTTTTCATTCAGCATGGGATATGGATCATTTATTTGGCCAATTTAGAGATCTTCGCCTTGAATTAGCAAAGGCTGATATTGCTTTAATTGAATTAACTCATCCCGATAATTTTACTCAATTAGATAAATATGATGCATTAATTATGCCTGACCCAAATACCTACGGTCTATATTTAGATGATGAAAAGATAGTTCAAGCTTATTATCAAGCTTTTGCGAATGATACTATTGATGCTATTGTAGATTACGTGGAAGCTGGAAATGGATTATTTGTTTTAGGTACTACAAGTGACTCTACTGAAATAAATGAAACTAACCGTCTATTAGAGCATTTCAATATAACTATTTTAGAGAATACTATTCCTGATCCAATTATTTACAACGAAGATAGTGGTAGTTATAATATTGTACTTATCACGGATATGAATGATACTCATGGAGTTACAAAAGATCTCATTGATTTTGATTATATTGGTTCAAAGTTAGCTATAATTGGTGAAAATGCTCAAGCTATTGCTTGGTACCAAAGTCAATCTAATGTAGCTGTAGCAGCTTATGAATCTGGAAATAAAACCCATGCTGGAAGAGTTGTTGTATCAGGATCGAATTTCATGGCTGATAATTGGGGAATAAATGGTGAATACTTATCCAGCCATAATTTAGATTTGATAATCAGCACTATAGAATGGATTACGAATCAAACAATATTAGCTACTCCTGCTGCTCAAATAAATACTCATACAAATAATGAAATCAATATTAAACAAATATCTGCACCAAAAATAACCTTGGATATAAATGGTTTGCATCTAAATCTCTCAGAAACAAATACAGTACAATTGAATCAATTACCATACACAAATAGTATACAATTAATTACAATGCAACAAAAGAAATGGCAAAAAAGATGATTTTCTGATTATTAAAAGATGAACGCAATTGCGCTCTTCTTTTTATCTGCCCATTCAATATATCCTTTATTTTTCATTATTTCAAAAATCCGATTTAAATCCTCTTGAGGTATAGTACTCCAGGGCTGGTTTGCTTGTTGAATGTCTAACAAAGTCATAACTCGTTCAGCACCTGCTGCACGACCTGTTTTAATACTCCACTCATAAATAATATCTGCCCATTCATCTAAAGTTCGCCAATAAAGTCTTAAGCGGATTTTCTTTTTATCCCACCAAATACCCATTTCCTGAGCAACAATATAATCACCAATTATTTCTAATTGTTCCCTATCTAATTTTTTCTTTGCTTGCTTATTATTAAAAGGAAATTTAGCTCTTTCTTCTTCAATGTGAATTATATGCATAATATTAATGCGAGCATATTCCATAAGGAAATTCGACCAATCAGAGCACCATGAATCGAGATGTTTTTGGTGTTCAGGAGTAACAAACATCCAAGGTTTGTTTATCCACTCTGGTAATATTTCCAAGAGTTGTCTCTCAATATCTTCCCCTAAATCAAAAAGATCCTCTCTAGATATTGCTACATCAGATTGTATTAACTGCTCAATTCTAAGCATTGCGTTGTAGATTTTATCTTCAGTAGTAACTGGATTTTCAATGAGGGATATAGTAAAAGTTGCTTCTCTAGGGGGTTTAATGTCAGTTTTTTCAGGAGAAATTTCTTCTTCTTTAATTTCTGGCTCTTCTATGATTATTTCTTCTTTTTGAGCAGTTTTCTCCTTTGTTTTGGTATCTTTTTTCTTCTGTTTTACTGACATGAGATTTCCCACACATTGACACTTAAATTCATGATATACTTATTTTAAATATTTGATATGTTTATTTCCTTAACAATTTTTCTTTGATAATTAATCTACAAGTATTATATAAATTAGCTTTCCTTTTTTTGAAATATTCTATATCTAATAGCACGATATTTTATTGATATAAAATTTCTTATTTCAATATTTGCATTTCGTACTTTTTTTCATGAAAACCTTTTCCAGATAAAAATCATTAAAGAGGTTTCTCTATTTTTTCCCTGAAAAATAAGGAAAGAATAAAGAAGCAAAATTAAACGCTTCCAAATTCTTCTGCCCAATCACGATGTTTTAATAATTCTTCAGGAGCAACACTTGGTTTGATTTTTTCCATTGCTGTCATGAAATCTTGTAATGAAACATTACGTGCTATTATATCCGGATTATCTAATGCGCCAGCTATATCTAATTCACGTACAGGCATCATTACTGCTTCACGGCATAAAAGCTGAATATCTCTACCTGAATACCCTTCGCTTGCTTCTCCTAATAGATTCCAGTCAACAGTAGAGTCACAATCAACACCTTTAGTGTGGATTTCAAAGATTTTTGTTCGAGCAACTAAATCGGGTAAATTAATATAAATACGCTTTTCAAATCGACTTCTAAAAGCAGGATCAATTTCCCAAGGAAGGTTAGTTGCACCAATAACAACAATACGATCTTCCTTCTTTGTTGTCACACCATCCATTTGAGTCATCAAAGTAGTTTTTACTCGTCTCATCGCATCATGTTCCCCACCACCTCGAGCTGATGCTATACTATCAACTTCATCAATAAAAATCAAAGAGGGTTGTTTTTCAATTGCTGATTCAAATAATTGTGTGACTAATTTTTCTGATTCACCTAACCATTTTGAAATGATACTTGAAGCACTAACATTGAAAAACGTAGCATCAACTTCTGTAGCTACAGCTCTTGCAAGGAGAGTCTTACCTGTTCCTGGTGCACCAAATAATAATATCCCCCTCCATGGATTTCTAGCACCTTTAAATAAATCAGGTCTTTTCATTGGCAGAATGATCGCTTCACGTAGGGCTCGTTTAGCTTCTTCTAAACCTGCTACTTGACTCATTTTAACATTTGGTTTTTCCACTACAATTATTTCAGATATTGCTTCCTCGAGCTCATCCTTTTCTTCATTAGAATTTCCTCCACTATCCCCACCACTACTACCTCCACTCTTTTTTGGAGTCTTTCTTTTACTACCATCAGCTCTTTGCAATCCTTGATCTTTCAATTCCTTTGCTCGAGCAAGATATTCTTTTGCTTTCACATAATACATATTTTTTAATTGTGGATTACTTGTGAATTGAATTAATTGTTGTAAAACTTCTGCTGCTTTCAAATAATTTTGATGTGCTGCTTTGTAATTACCGGATTGATCTTCTTCATAAGCTTTCTGAGCATATTTTGATGCATACTGATATAACGATGAATTTGACAATTTTATTCCACACTCAACTTTATTTTTCTAATCTTGTTTATATATTTATTATTGCTTGCAAATTATTCATATGTCCACTATATTGAAAAATGCTTACAAATTAAAGTAAACTAACTATTTACCTATATAAAAATCTTTGAATGTAAGCTTTCTTTATAAAAAAACTATTTTAATCTTTTTTACTTATTTTTAAACCAATTATTAAATCACTTACATTTGTTCCAGTAGGTCCTGTAAACAATAAATTACTAGTTCTTTTCAAATAATGATATGAATCATTGTTTTGAATGAAATCTTTACCAATCAATCCTAGCTTCGTAGCAATTCCTGAAGTGAAACCATCAACTATTGCTCCAGCAGTATCTGTAGGTCCATCAATTCCATCCGACCCTAAAGCAACAATTAAACAATCATTCTTATCCTTAATTATTTCACTTGCAGCTAATGCGAATTCTTGATTTCTTCCTCCTTTCCCATTTCCATTAATAGTAACTGTTGTTTCTCCACCAGCAATTAAAAGAATATTTTCTTCTGATTCTTCAATTAATTGTTGGGCAAAATTAGCTCCAACTTCTTTTGCTTCGCCTGTTAAAGTTGTGGTTATTATTTTAGCATTTAAACCTAATTTTTCACCATAATTTTTCATTGCTTCACAAGATAATTTATTTGAAGCAATAATCAAATTATGAACATTACTGAAAAATTCATCATTTGATTTACAGGTATCAGATAATTCTCCTTTTAATCCCAAATTCAAGGTTTTGTATATTGATTCTGGTAATTTCTCTAATTTATATTTTTCAATTATAGTTTTCATTTCTAACCAGGTACTCTTATCTGGTGCAGTTGGTCCTGAGGCAATGGTGTCAACTTCATCACCAATAACATCACTGATTATAAGAGAAATTACTTTAGCGGGTTGTGCTATTTTAGCCAATTTTCCTCCTTTTATCTGAGAAAGATGTTTTCGAACAACATTCAATTCATGAATTGTAGCACCTGCTTTAGTTAACGTTTGGAATGTATTTTGAAGGTCATCTAAAGTAATCCAATCATAGGGTATTTCTAGAAGAGCAGAACCTCCCCCGCTAATAAGACATATAACTAAATCATTTTTCGTTGTTTTTTTTAATAGATTTAAAATTTGATAAGCTCCTTTAATAGATCCCTCATTTACAAATGGATGCCCCGCTGAATTTAATATAATTTTTTTGGCTTGCTTTTCATTGAAATTAATATTATCTGGTACATTGATATAACCGCTTGAAATTTTATCACGCAATATTTCTTCAATAGCTAAAGCCATTTCAGCGGAAGCTTTACCACCACCAATAACGATAATTTTAGTTTGTTTATTGACTTTCTCTTTAAGATTTTCTAAAAAATAAATAATATCTTTTCTTATTTTAATTGCTTTTTTAACGGCTAATTTAGGATCAGCTGCCATTATTCCTTCATTCATAATCTCAAGAGCTGTTTGATATAATTGATAAATACCTTTCTTTTCTGCGTCAGCAAGCAAGAAGCGATGATTTTTAAAAAAATTAGCTGACAAACTACTTTCATCTCACCTAATCAATATTCTTTAACATACATTGTTTATATATCTAATAAATTCATAGGAAGGATTAAAAAAGAATTTTCTCTCTTATTAGTTGGTGAAGTTATTGGAATCTGGAAGCATACGTACACGTGCTACAAATGCGTTATTCAATCAAAGGTTTTTATTGGGTGTTTATGCACCTATTATTCTTGAGTTTATTGTATATGCAATTTATATTTCCGCTCGCGGTGCTGCTCCTAATTGGGGAGTTGTTCTTTGGGCCTTAATGTTAATAGCTCCAGCCCTTTTTCTTTATATGGTTTCTCCTATTTTGCTTTATTTTATGAGTGGGGTTGGCAAATTTTATGATAAGAAACTTAGAGAAAATCGTGATGAATTATTCATTTTTGACGATGATGAAGAAACCTTAACCAAGGAGCAAAAAACACGTATTAGTGAAGCGATAGATTCCATACTTATTCCTCAATTAGTAAAGAAAGTTCGCTATCTTTACATTGATTCTTTTGTTAGTCGCTCCAAAGAAAGTAATAAAAATAATCTATTAAGTAGTTTTGAAACGCTATTCCTATTTTCAACTATCTGGTCAATTCTTTCTTTAGCTGATCTAGTTGGTGTTATTATTCTTCACTTTCGACCTATAACCCTTGATTTTATAATTATTGATCAAATAGAAAATCCAATCAATGTTGTAATATTTGCTTTAATATTTGGTATATTAACAATTTTAAGTGATATTCTCGCATATTATTCAATAGGGCGATTACGAAAACTTATTTTGGAAACATTACCTATTGTAACACCAATTGATGAAGAGGAACAAACAAATAGAAATAATTATCTTCGAGCTATTGGTCAATTTCCTATTGAAAGTGTTATTGGAGAAAGAACTCTTCAGAAGAACTTTAGAAGATTTGACAGAATTTATCAACAAGAATTTTCTGAACCCCTTTCTGAAGCAATTAGAGTGTATTCTAATAATATGGTTGCTAAACAGCAAGCTTGGCGTATTTACAAACCACTCCTAGATGAACTAAAAGTGTCCCCTAAACAAACAGCTATAATTAAAGACCGATTTTTTGACAGCCCCTTTTATGATATTGCTCGAGATGTTTTTAGCTATGACCATGAACTCACTTCATTAAAAACTGATATAGAATATGTTAAAAATCGACTAACTCATTGGGATGATATTACAGAAGAAGAACGAGCAACTGCATTGGTATTTTTGTTTAGATCAACAGAGCAGCTTTTCAAAAGCGTTATTGAACATTTTAATGCTCCACCAGAAATTTATACAAATTTCAATATGATTTTAAAATTCTTACGTGATCAAGATTTATTAACAAAAGAGGAAGAAAATGCATTTGATCTTATTAGAAAGAAAAGAAATATTCTAGTTCATCAATCAGGACGATTAGTGAAAATCGTAAAATCAGAGATTGAAGAATTCTTAACTAGTCTAGAAAATGTTCTTTTGAAAGTTGAGGTTCAAATTAAAACACAATAAAAATAGTCTTTTAGAAAACATTTTTGAATGATTCTTTTTTGTTCTCATATATAGAAACAAAAAGTAAGTGATATTTATGTCTGATAATAAAAAAACAACTTCCGCTAAAAGTTCTACTGCAGCTAAGAAACCAGCAACTAGTGCATCTGCAGCTAAGAAACCAACAACAGCAGCTAAAAAACCAACAGCTAGCACAACAAAGAAACCTGCAACTACAACAAAAGCTGAGAAATCTACTTCAACAACGGATAAAAAACCAATCACAAGTTCAGTAAAGAAATCGACACCAGATCAAACCAAAAAACCTGCTGCAAAAACTACAGCTAAGATTACTACTACATCTACAGCTAAAAAACCTACTACTACTGCATCTACTGCTAAAAAATCCACTGCCACAACAAAAACTACCGCAAAGAAGCCAGCTGCTAAAAAACACAATGTTATACATGCAAAAATTCTTAGTTATCGTAGAAGTAAGAAATTACAAACAACAAATCAAGCTATTGCAAAAATTCTTGATGAATGTAATCATAAAACATTACTAGGTAAGAAATTCGTTTTGACATTGCCTGATACCGAAGTTACTAGAAGTGGTAAAGTAATAGCGGTTCATGGTCAAACAAGCACTCGTCAAGTGAGAATAAGATTTGATAATTGTGGTATGTCTTCACATGCAATAAATCATGATATTGAAATTATATTATAAAAAACAGTGTTGAGAGTGAGGTAAACCCTCGTCTCTCTTATAAATCTGGTAATTTTTTCTGCCATGTTTTTAGGAGATCAATTAACATTTCTTTACGCTTTACTCCCCCACTTTTAATTTTATATACGTGTGTCATTCCGGGGGAACCTACATGCTCATAAAGCTCTTCAATGAGTTTATCGCATAAAGAATTAAATGAACTATTGTCACTAATGGCTTCTAAGTATTTAATAAAAACATCAAAAACCTTGACCAATTCTGGACTTGGTGTTCTATCTACAGCTTCTGTCTTTTTAGTTTTCGATTTCTTTGCATAAGGCATTGTTTTTACTTCAGGAATTGATACTTCTTCACCTTCGTCATCAGAAGTTTTTTCTACTGTTGTATCATCTCCCTTTTTCTCTGTATGAGCACTTTTTCCTCTAAGGAATTCACTAGGTTTAACATATCTATCACCAATTTCATTTTCTTCTAAAATGGAACTTTCTTCTAACTTTTGAGGTTCTTCTTTGACTGGTGTCTGTCTAATAACAGGTTCAGGAACCAAATCTTTTGGTTCGGGAGCTTTGGTTTCAATAGATTCTTTTCTAACTGGTGTAATAGGTGTTTGAGCAACGATTTGTTGTTGTAAAGCAGCAATTCTAGGTTCAAAGATTTTTTCTATTTCATGAGCATGAATTGCTATTTGATTTAGTACTTTTTGTTTTGAAATATGACGATTATCAACCAGCTCGCTAAGTTCAACACCCATAAAAGCTACGAATTCTTTCTTGAAAGGATCATCAATGGTTCCGTATAATTCATCTAGTTCTTCTATAACTTCTTCGATTCTCTTTAAAGTTTCATCAGTACCAGTATCTTTTTTCTTTAATTCTTCATTTTCATTTTCTAGATCTTTTATTTCCCTTTGAATATCCTTTAGTCGTGATTCCAATTGGTTATTTTCTATTTCTAAATTATTAGATTCATCTAATTTGGCATCTAATTTTTCTTTAATTCTTTTAAGATCTGTTGACAAAGATTCATTAGTCATTTTCAAATATTTATTTTCTTCAGTAAGCTTAATATTTTCTTCCCTAATTCGAGCCTCAGTTTGTGATCCAATTGATAATTCTTGCAGCTGCTTTTGAAACTCTTTAACTTGTACTTCAGCAGTTTGATATTTACTTCGCATGGTTATATTAGACTGTTTTAGTTCTTCATTTTCAGCTTCAAGCTCTTCATTTCTCTCTGAATATTTTGAAACCATACTAATCATACGAGGGGCCATACCCAAACTAATATCCTTATTAATCAATAATGAAATGAGGTTTTCTAATTCGAAATATTTCATATCTTTTTGCTTCAATAAATTCGCTGGGCGTAGTAGCATATCGATGTCATCAATAAAGAAGGCTAGATTGGTATATCCCATTTCTTTTGCTTTTTTATCTAATTTATTTAATTGATTTTGATTGATATTAGTTGATTCATCCTGGCTCATTTTTACTTCACCATTTCGAACAAATACAGTAAATACTGATAGAAAAATCTTTTTCTATAAGAAAAAAATTGCTAAACTAACTTATTATCTTTTAGATAGGGATTAAGCTCAAAGAATAACTATCTATATCACAATAAATATCAGGAACATATTTTATCTTTATAAAATAACCTTTAAAAAAGTAAATTCTAATAAAATAGTATCATCAAAATAAAATAAATAAAAATAAATATCCACATAATAGGAATTTGTTTTTAATAAGAAGAATAATTCATTATTATACAACAGTTGGTGCTATACAGTGATCTTACCCTTAGATTTCAAGCAACATGAACAGCGATTTTCTCGAGATATCTTGGAAGGTATCAAATTTCAATTCGATAGATTAGATCTGGACTCTCAAAATCTTAAAATATTTTTGGATAAATATTTGAAAATTTCTAAATCTCCTACTCTTCCATCAGACGATCCTGAAATACCTTATCTAGCAGCAAAAGTAGCTTATATGCTTTCAGATTATGATTTTTTCAAATCCAAAGAATTTCAGGAAAAATACATCTATAGTGATGGTGCTAAAATCTGGTTTGCTTTAACAAAAGCAGCTAAGGGTGAAGTTGATGTTGCATTAAAAATGTTAGATGATATCCTTCGAATAACTGAGGAAAATGGAGATCACTTACAAAGAATAGAGTGTCTGGGTATTTTAGCACAAATTCTATTCATTAGAGGTTCGGAATATAAATCTAAACTTGAAACAATTTTAGAGAAAATCGCTGTTTTTAAGGAGAAAATGGGAAATATAGATGATTTTGAACAAATGTTTCTCTCAGCTTATTTAATCCAAAGTAGAATTAACTCTCAACAAATAGCACCAGAAAAGATCGTTAGTGAAATATCAGCACTTTTGACAATAGCTGAAAAAAATAATGATACGTATTTTTCATTACAATTTCAATTGGATCTCTCTCAAGCACTTATATCTGCTTTTAATTTAAAAGAAGCTCAAAAAAACCTAGACCATGTGTTTCAAATATTGAGTAATATAAAATACAAAGCTCTTGAAGCAAAAGCTATTAGAATTCAAGGTCAATTACAGGAAGCCAATAATAAATTCGATGCTGCAGAACAAATTTACTTGAAAGCAAAACAAGCATATACTGCATTAGAAGATCAAATTGGTGTTGCTGGATGTGTTACTCGCTTAGCTCAATTAGCGGAAAAACAAGAACAACAAAATAAAGCAGAACAATATTATCAAGAAGCATATACTCTTTCAGAAAAAATGTCTGATTTCTTCAGGATGGCTAAAACATTGTCTGCATTAGCTCGTCTATCATCGAAACGAGGTCAATATGCTGAGGCACTAGAAGCATACACTAAAGTATTGAAAATAGCAAATGAAAATAAATATAGTCAACTTTTACCTTCAATTTATGAAGGATTAGCTTATGTGAATTTCATTTCAGGTGATTTTGATTCAGCTGTAGTAAATAGGTATAATGCACTTGAATATAAGGAAAAATTCAATTATAATCAAAATGAAATTTTAATGGATAGAGTAAAACTTGGTGAAATTAATGCCATAGTAGGAAATCTTACAGAAGCTTTCATTGAATTTGAAACAGCCTTAAATTTATGTACTAAATTACAGAAAAAAGATGATATTTATTTTGATATCCTAAATTGGCTTTTTGAAATATCTACAGCAATGGGTAAATTATCTTTAGCAGAAACATATATTGGAAGAGCTGATCTATTTGCTTCAATACATAATTCCCAAGAGGAAAATGCTCAAGCTCTTATTTCCCGTATAAGGTTCCTTTTACAGAAAAAGGAACTTGGACAAGCTGAAAAATTATTAGTATTAGTTTTTGAACAAGCCCAAGAATTTCCATCTGCTTTAACAATGGCTCTAGCTCTAATAGAAAAATCTTCTGCATTGATACTCAAATTCATTGAAAGTAAAGATCCTGTTCTCCTTGAAACTATTTTACAATCTCTTGATGATATGCTTTTCATTTCACTTGATCTAGAGTTCTTACCTTTGACTATGTATACAAAAAAGATCTTGGGAAAAATACTTGCTTACAAATCTGATTACGATGAAGGTTTAGGAGAACTTGAGGAAGCAATTGATTTAGCTGAAGAACTAGGTATGACGAAATTTGAAGATACATTGAGATTGGAAAAGGAAGAACTTGAGAAAATGAAGGAAACAAACGAAACTATTCAAGATACTGCTTTAGAAGAGCGAAAAGAGAATTTCTTGAATGAAGCATTGGATTTCACACGTCAAACATTTTGGCTAGTAAGTGCTTCGGAACATCAGAGAGTATAGATGAAATCCCTTTCTTTCTCTCTTCAGTAATGTTTTTTGTTTGCTTATTATATAATATAATCTGATTTTAATGACTGATCTAATTGAAATTTGCAGAGAAATAGATGACCTAATCCAGCAGCTTGGTGGTTATTGGTCCAAAGAATGGTTAATTCATCCTGTTATCGAGGAGTTAGGTGAATTTTCTAAGGAACTCCAAATTTATGGTGGTTTACATCCTAATAAAACAACTTCAATAGAAAAATTAACTGAAGAATATGGTGATTTAGTATTTGCGGTCCTTGCTTTAGGTAGGGGACTTAAAATCGACATTGAAAGTGCTATAAAAAACACATTAAGGAAATATTCCGCGCGAGATAAAAATTAAACCAATAACTTAAATTTAAATAAGCATTCTATTAAAACGAAAACAATTATCAAGTGATTGTCTATGAAAGATGAAGTATGGAAATTAGCTAATGAGATTAAAACTGAAGTTGTTGAATTAAGACGTCATATTCATATGAATCCTGAACTTGGGTATGAAGAAGAAGAGACATCAAAACTTGTTGCTAAAAAATTACAAGAATTAGGTGTTGAAATTAGAACTAATGTAGCTAAATATGGTATTATTGGATTAATTAAAGGTAAAGCTGGGGATGGTAAAACTATAGGAATTCGAGCAGATATGGATGCTTTAGCTTTACAAGAAGAAAATGATGTTCCCTATAAATCAAAAAATGATGGTGTGATGCATGCTTGTGGTCATGATGGACATACAGCGATGCTTCTAGGAATAGCAAAGATATTGGTAAATATGAAAGATAAAATTAAGGGTAATGTAAAACTATTCTTTCAACCAGCAGAAGAAGGATTGGGAGGGGCTAAACCAATGGTTGAGGAAGGAGCCCTTAAGGATCCAGATGTTTCAGCTGTTATCTCGCTTCATGTTGATGATGATACGCCAGTTGGTCATATTGCCATGAAAGATGGAAGCTTCACTGCAAGTTCAGATAAAATCTGGTTTGATATCATAGGTAAAGGTGGACATGCAGCTCTCCCTCATAATACTCGAGATCCTATTGTTGCAGGAGCACATTTAGTTACAGCCTTACAAACTGTTGCTTCTAGGTTTACGGACCCTGTAAATCCTGTTGTAGTAACAATTGGTACTTTTAATGCTGGATCTGCCTATAATATAATACCAGAAAGAGTTCAATTAACTGGTACGGTAAGAGCATTAAAACCAAAAGTAAGATCTGAAACATATGAATATATTAAACAAATAGCAAAAGGTATAGCTGAAACTTTTGATGTTAAAATCAATCCAGGTATTAAACTGGGGTATTCACCAGGAATTAATGATCCAGATTTAAATAGAATTATCAAGGAAGCTACCACAGAGTTAGTTGGTGAGGATAAAGTAATAATAAATGAAGATCCTTCCATGGGTGCTGAAGACTTTTTTGAATTCAGTGATAACTATAGAATACCTGTAACAATGATCTGGCTAGGTACAAGGAATGATGAAAAAGGGATTAATCATCCTGGTCATAGTCCATTATTCAATATAGATGAGGATGCCTTGCCACTTGGTTGTGCCATTCTATCTCTTACAGCTCTCAAATATTTATCAAAATGAGAATTATTAATGGAGGATTTTTTCCTCCAAAACACTTTTTTTTCTATTTTTTACCTCTCTTAACAAATTTTTTATGTAACTTGTCAATAACGTAATATTAAATAAGGTTCATTTATCTCTAAATGAAAAGGATGGTGTTGATTTAACAATGTCCGATAAAGAAATTGTATCAGAAGCAGATTTGAAAGGCGTCAAGCTAAAGGAAACTCATACGAAGGCTCAAGAGGCAGAGATGAAATTAGTATTCAAATGCCCTGATGGTAAAATAATACCATGGCCAATTTGTTGTGGTGAATTAATGGAACTTGAAGGGGACAAACTTGTTTGTGCTCATAAAGAAGGTTGTGGAGCAACAGTAGAAGTTCCCACCTGTGGTGATGGTTCCAAAGCAAAACCATTTATTGGTAAAGCTGATTAATTTCATCTTTTCCTTTTAATTCATTTTAATATAATAGGTGAATAGGGGGGGATTTCCCCTTTTATTTCATTTATCTTTTAATTTTTACTTTACTTTATTACAATTAGAATTTCCATCGAATAGACTTTAATCCAATTATTTCATTTAATTCACTAAAATGCTTGATAATATAACTTGGTTTTTTATCTTTGTCTAAATTATCTACATTAATTTTCTTTGTAGGTTCGAATAAAATACTAGTCATACCCATTTTGTTTGCACCAACGATATCTGTTTCAATTTTATTTCCCACATAAATAATTCTCGATGGTTCATTCAAATTTAATTTAGCCATTGCTTCTTTGTATCCGATATCAGAAGGTTTCCAACGTGATGGTAAATCATTAATTATAACAACATCAAAAAAGTGTTGAATGCCTAAATAGGTAAGTTTCTCCCATTGTTTAATCTTCAAACCATCGGATATAATACCAATTTTCATAGATTTCATCAATGCTAGAAGAGTTAAAATAACTCCTGGAAAAGGTCGTAATAAAGAATTTTTAGTTTGATGATATGCTACAATAGCTGCAGCAATTAGTTTTGGATGAATTTCGTATCCTAATTCTTCTATAAATCTATTAAAATGCTCGTTATAATTTGATCCATATTCATTTACGATTTTCATTAAAAGATTGTATGCTTCCTCTTCATCTAATTCAACTCCCGCTTCACAAATAGCTCGAATAGCATTTTTTCTAGCTAATGAAGACATAAGCGTACTGTTAAATAATGTGTCATCCAAATCAAATAAAACAGCATCATATTTCTTTTTTTTATCCATTGGAATCACTTGGAAATATCACTAATCTATAATGAATCTAATTAGATTAATTATTTTTTTGTAAAAGAAAAAAAAAGAAAATTTATTCTTGAGGTGCATTCTTTATTTCTTCATCTGGATGTCGGAACAATTCTCCACGAATGTATTTCTTTGCACGTTCTTCATATTTATCTTGACAAACTGGACTACAGAAGTATCTCTTTCTCCCTAGAATTGCTTTAGAAAATACCTCACCTGAAAATTCTCTTTGACAAGAATCACATCTTATAAGTAGATTAATAGGTGATTTTGGAAGTTCAATGGGTTTACACATAAAAGTTTCAAGATTAATTGAGGATACTAATTCCATGATAGAATCCCCTGGTAAAGAATTTATTTGTCTAATAAAATCTAATTTATCCTTATCACTCATAGGGTGAGTAACAACTAGTAAATTATAATGACCAGAAGTTATAGTCATATTAGCAATAAATGGACTGTCGTAAATATCTTTAGCTGTTCTGTCAAGGTCGCCTGGTTTAACTTTAAATAGAAAAGTCATTGAGGTTCCTCTCATAATCATATGGGTGTCAAGAATTATGGTAAATTTCTCGATTAAACCTGTTTCAACATATTTTTCTATTCTTGTTTTAATGGATGGAATGGTTAAATTAGTTTCACGAGCTAGGGCTGCGTAACTCGTTCTTGAATCCTCAATCAGTGAAGATAAAATGCGTAAATCTGTTTTATCAAGCTTATGCATAAATTTTGCCCTCAAACTCTACAATATTATATATTGATGATAATAAATAATTCTATACTTTTAAAGTCTTTTCTTATTGGTTATAGTATTTTAGTAATAATTTATAAAAAGCTCATCTAATATTGATTATGAAAATCCTATAAAAGATCCATATAATGGGATGAGTCTATGAAAAAAATTGATTTACGAAGTGATACTGTTACTTTACCTTCTGAAGAAATGCTAGATGCTATGAGAAATGCAAAATTAGGTGATGATGTTTATGGTGAAGACCCAACTGTAAATGAATTAGAAGATAAAGCTGCAAAGATGTTTGGAAAAGAAGCAGCTCTTTTAGTTTGCTCAGGCACTATGGGAAATGTATGTTGCGTTGTAGGTCAAACAACTCATGGTGATGAAATAATTCTAGAAAAGAATAGCCATATAGTTTTGCATGAAGTTGCTTCAGCCGCGGTAATTGGTGGATTACAATTAAGAACGGTTACTGGAATAAACGATTACTTAATTACTCCAGAAATATTGACCGAAGCAGTGCGAGGAAATGACGTTCATTATCCTATAAGTTCTCTTGTTTCTATTGAAAACACTCATAATATGGCTGGTGGGATTCCTTGGAAATTAGAAGAGATACGTGCTTTAACAAAAGAAGCAAAAAAGCATAATTTGAGAGTTCATATGGATGGCGCAAGAGTATTTAATGCATCTATTGCTACAGGACATTCTGTCAGTGAGCTTACAAAGGATGTTGACACAATAATGTTTTGTTTAAGTAAAGGTTTAGCTTGTCCAATTGGTTCTCTTATAGTTGGCAGTCAAAAATTTATTGATCGAGCATTGAGAGTTAGAAAAATGCTTGGTGGGGGTATGCGACAAGCTGGTATAATAGCAGCTCCGGGTTTAGTTGCATTAGATAAAATGGTCAATAGACTTGCTGATGATCATAAAAATGCTAAATTGCTCAAAAAAGGGCTTGATGAAATTTCTGGAATTCAAACCAGAGATTGTCAAACTAATATTCTTTTTGTAGATATTAAAGGAACAGGTATGAGTGGTTCAGATTTAAAGCAAAAACTGGAGCAATACAATATTATAGTAAGCACAAGATGGGATACAACTTTCAGATTTGTAACTCATTACGGCATTGAAGAAAATGATGTTGATTACATCATTAATGCTATCAATGATATACTTTCAAAAAATAAATAAAGCATTAATAAAGAAAATCTAGTAAATTAATAGTTATTTCAATTTGCTAATAATCTATAACATCAATGCGAATTATTTCGCACCAGAAATTACATCGTTGGTTAGATAGTCAATGGCAAAAATATTCGTTACAGGAGCAACCGGACAAGTCGGTGGGCAATTAGTAGAACTAATTATTTCTGAAAGATTACTAGGTATACAATCTTCTCAAGATGTTATCTGCTTAGTTCGAAATCCCTCTTCTGCTGAAAAATTGGTAGAATTAGGAGTTACTATAGTAAAAGGCGATTTACAAGATAGTGACACAATTTTGGATGTTATGAAAAACGGAATTGACTATGTTTTCCATATAGCTGCTAATATACTTTTGAATCAAACCTATGAACAAATGTACATACCGAATGTTTTAGGAACAAGAATTATGTTAGATGCTTTTACTAAATCAAAAGCTAAATCTTTTATCTATACCAGCTCCATTGCTGTTTATCAAGCATTTAATGGTAGGAAAAAATTATACAATATAGATGAAAATAGTCCAAAGGGTACTTTAACCGATGGAGAACCTTATGCTATCACAAAACGAATAGCAGAAGATCTAGTAATTGATTATTCAAAAAATCACACAGAAAAGAATTTTTTCATTACAAGATTAGGTCCTATTGTAGGTCCAGGTGATAGAGTTACTATTCCTTCATTGGTTGAAGCAATGTCTTATAGAATTATACCTAAATTAATCAATCGTGGTAAGCATCTTTTTTCGATAACCCATCCTAAAGATGTTGCTCGAGCTCAAATATTTTTAGCTCAACATAATTCATCTCTCTCAGGCGAAGCTTTCAATGTTGCAGGTAATCCTATAAGTTTCAGAGAAATTATGGATATTATTGCTGATTATTATTTGCGTCCTCATCCAAGATTTTCAATAACAGCTGGAATTTTCAAATTTATTTTACCATTATTAAGAGTACTTAACAAGATTTTTCCAAAAATTAAACTTATTAGAACTGCACTGTCACCTATAACAATTAATTATATTATTAGAACTTATATCTATAATTCAGAGAAACTATGTGATCAAGGATTTACTTTTTCAATAAAACCACAAGATGCTATTATTGATGCATTGATCTATCTCGATGCAGAGAAAAAAATGATTAAACCAAATCGTAGAATTAAAGCAAAAATAGCTAGAGAACAAAACTCTTAGTTATGGTATTTACTTCATAATGGTCACATATCTTAATTAACATTTATTGTCAATAACTTAGATATGGTCAAATGTGATAAAAATGATCAAATGTATCTCTTTTGATTTTGATAGAACCTTGTCCTTTGTTTCACCTCTTACTCATTATTTAATTCCTGAACTTTTAGCACAAAAAGGTTACAAAGTTTCAGTTGAAGATTTTGTTGAAAATACTATTCAGCTTCGAAAAAACTTACCAATAAATTTAAAACAAAATTTTGATAACTTTGGTACTTTTTCAAAAAAGGAAAGAGAACAATTCATAGTTGAATATAATAAAGCGAGAATCGATATGTTAAAGTTAGCTGGTGATTCCCAAGAAATTTCTTGTCTAAAAGATTGGTTGGTAGAACAACAATTAACGACTCAGAAAAAAATTCTCTATGATGATGTTGTCCCCACTATTAAGAAATTAAAAAAGCAAAAATACAAGCTTTATGTTCTATCAGGAAATCATTCTGATGGGATAATTGAACTATTAGATGAAGCAAAAATCCTTCAATTTTTTGAAGGTATAATTACTGTTGATAAATATCACACATCAAAAACTGATAATTTTAAAATACTCTTGAAAAATACTGGGCTTGAACCTGAAGAAATTTTGCATATAGGTGATGATTTACATACAGATGGTTTAGGTGCTAAAAAATTCAATATTAATGTAATACTTATTCGTCGACCTCAGCAAATCGTTTTCAATAAAGATGATCTCCATGGATTTACTGTTATTAGTCAATTCAGTGAGATTTTTTCACATTTGAAAAATCAAACCTAATTACTGATGCATAAAAACAGACTTTTTTAAACATATCAAATATTTTTTATAAAAAAAATTGGATAAAAATAATTATAAATTAGAAGAAAGTATAGTCATCGAAATTTTACCCTAAACCGGGGAATGACTTAATATGTTTTCCAAAATCATTTCACAAAATGACTTGCCTAAACTTGTAGATGCTTTAATAAAAGATTACATAGTCATTGCTCCAAATTATAACAACAATGTACCAACTTTTTCGAAGGTTACTAATTCTTCTGAAGTTAAATTTGAAATTATTTTCAATGAAAAACTTCCAATGATTCCTCCAAAAAAAGTATTCCTTGCACCTAATCAAACAGTCTTTCGCTATAGTTTGAAAAAAGGAATAATCGAGGATTGTGAAGAATTATTACAGAAATCTTTAGAAAAAGGCATTGTAATTTTCGGAGTAAGTCCATGTGATATAACAGGTGTAGGTGTTTTAGAACGAATATTTCGCGATAATTATAGTGATGACGTTTTCCTAGGATTACGAGAAAATAGCATCATTATAGGTATGAATTGTTTAGATCATTGTTACGAAAATTGTTTCTGTGAAACGATGGGTTCTAATGATCCAAAAAGTGGATTCGATATTATGTTAACTGAGATAGCTAAAGGAAAACTAATTGCTGTTCCGAATTCAGATAAAGGAAAGAAAATCTTGAGAGTGTATCCTGAGATCTTTTCTGAAGTAACACCGAACGATTACAAAAATTATGTCAATGCTCTACAAATGAAAGAGAATAATTTCAAAACGGAATTCTTAGTAGAAGGTTTAGCTAGTCAAGTTGAAGATAGTTTTGAATCTGCTGTTTGGGAGGAGTTTACTAAAAAATGCCTCTTCTGTGGTTCATGTACATTTGTTTGTCCAACCTGTTATTGCTATAATGTTAAAGAAAAGGTTGAAATCAATTTAGAAGATGGTTCAAAACAAAGAGAATGGGATTCATGTTATTTCCCTGAATTTGCCTTGGTTGCAGGTGGTCACAATTTTCGAGAACGAAAAGAACAAAGATTCCGTTATCGATATCTCCACAAATTCGTTGATCTTCCAAGAAGATATAACTTCGAGGGGTGTATAGGTTGTGGAAGATGTATTACTTATTGTCCAGCAAATATCGACGTACGAGATGTTTTGAAGAAAGTTAGAGGTGAATTATAAAATGAGAAATGCTTCAATTGCACACAATATAGGGGTATGTACACCTCAAAATGCTAAAATAATAAAGATCAGCACTTTAACTGATAGTACCAAACTTTTCGAATTAAAAATATTGGATGAGCATGTCAATGATTTCTTCGATTACTCACCAGGTCAATTTATTCTTCTTAATATCTTTGGTATTGGAGAAGTACCAATTGGTTTAACATCCCCTCCAACAAAAAGAGGTTCATTTGAACTTTGCATTAGAAACGTTGGAAATGTTACTCAAAGAATCCATCAAATGAGAATTGGTGATATTGTAGGAATCAAGGGCCCTTTTGGAAATGGATTTCCTGTAGATGAAAACAAAAATAGAGATCTTTTATTTATTGCTGGTGGTATTGGTTATTTTCCACTAAGGTCTGCATTCAGATATGCAATTGATAAACGTGAGTTATTTGGTAAGATTATGATCCTTTATGGTGATAGATGTCCAACAGATGTACTCTTTCCTGAAGAAAATGAAGATTATAATAATAGGGATGATATTATATTCCATCAAACAGTTGATAGAGATGATGATCGTTGTTGGGATGGTAATATAGGTGTTGTAACAACTCTCTTGCCAAAAATCAAAGATGATCTTGATCCTGAGAACACAATTGTTATGATTTGTGGTCCACCTATTATGTATAAATTTGTGATAATGGATTTAGAAAAAATGGGCATAAAAAGCCAAAATATCTACCTTTCACTTGAACGAAGAATGAAATGTGGTGTTGGCAAATGCTGTCATTGTGGTATAGGCGATAAATTTGCCTGTCTCGATGGTCCAGTATTCACATTGGATCAAATTCGTGGACTTTTGGAGGCTCTATAAGATGGCTACGAAACCAAAGATAGGCATCGTTGGATTTACTGGTTGTGCTGGTTGTCAATTAAGTATTTTAGATTTAGAAGCAGAATTATTAGATCTATTAAGCTTAGTTGAAATAGTAGATTTCAGAATGGCTATGACAGGTAATAAAGAAGGCCCGTATGATATACTCTTTATAGAAGGAAGTATTTCAAATAGTGAACAAAAAGAAAAACTTCTCAAACTAAGAGAGAAAGCAAAAATTCTTGTAGCAATGGGTTCATGTGCTTGTTTTGGTGGTGTTCAAGCTATCAGAAACTATGGCAATAATGACCTTATTAAAACAACTCAATATGGCACCGAAGGAGCTCAAAAAGTTAAGGAAATTAAAGTTCAACCAATTAACAAAATTGTTCAAGTAGATCATTACTTGTTGGAATGTCCAGTTAATAAATATGATTTTCTTGAATTCGTTAAATATGTCTTAATTGGAGGAACACCAAAATTACCTAATATACCTGTCTGCCAACAATGTAAAGCTAAAGGTAATCGCTGTATCTTCCTTGAAGATGGTATAATTTGCATGGGATCTGTAATTCAAGCGGGTTGTGATGCTTTATGTCCAAGTCACAATATGCCTTGTGATGGTTGCAGAGGTTCTACTTTACAAGCTGCTTACCAACAGCAGGTAGATCTCATGATTTCAAAAGGAGCTACTACGGAAGACATAACACGATTTTTACTGAAATATAATGGTGAAGAATCGCAGTTACGTGAATACCTTCTAAAAATTTGGAAGGAACAGGATAAGAAGTTAACATATCGAGAGGATTAATTGGAAGGTAAGTAAAATGACAAATAAATCTTATAATATTGAACATATTTGTAGAGTCGAAGGTCATGGCAACCTTCTTGTTGAAATGGATGGAAAAAATATCAATAATGTCGAGATGCAAATAATTGAAGGTGCAAGATTCTTCGAAGGTTTTGCTGTCGGTAGAAAATATAATGAAGCCATCAATATAATGTCTCGAATATGTGCTATTTGTAGTTCTTCCCACCAATTATCTGCAGTCGAAGCTCTCGAGCATTCAGTTAGTATTGTTCCAAGTGACCAAGTCTTTGAGTTTAGGAAGCTTTTAGATCATGGAGAAAATATGCAATCACACATACTCCATATGGGTATGTTAGCTCTTCCCGATTTCTTAGGTTATGATGGAGCAATTCAGATGGTTCCAGATTATCCAAATGAAGTTAAACTAGTTCTACGAATGAAACGAATTGCTAATGATTTACAAGCATTGATTGGTGGTCGTGAAATTCATCCAGTGAATATTACACCTGGCGGTTTTGGCAAATATCCTACAACACAACAATTGGAAGAAATGAAAGAAAAACTGATAGAATTTAAAAAAGGAGCGCAAGCAATTGCTAATCTTTTTGCGACATTAAAGATGCCTGATTTTGAAAACAAAACAGAGCAAGTAGCTGTTTATGATGGTAAAAGCTATCCTTTCATAAGAGGAGATATGAAATGTCTTCTTAGTGGTAAGAAAGTTAAACCTGAGGATTATAAAAAGAACTTCATCACAGAGGAAGTTCGTGAATATTCTACAGCAAAATTCTCAACAATTAATAATGGAGAAGTGTATTATGTTTCTCCACTTGCTCGAGTAAATATCAATCATGAATTTTTAACAGATGATGCAAAAGCAGTATTGAACCAATTTAATATGAAATTACCAAACTTCAATCCATTTAATAATAATCTTGCACGAGTTGTTGAATTAATGCATTGTGTGGATGAAGCAATTGAGATAACTGATAAATACATCTCAAAACCACCAAAAGAGGATAATAAGAAATTCACAATTAAAGCTGGTACTGGATCAATTGCAACAGAAGCACCACGAGGTTTGTTAAATCATTCTTATGATGTTGATAAAAATGGTATTATTCAAAGAGCAGATGTTATTACCCCAACTGCACATAATGTCAATAAAATAGAGAATGATATCAATAAAATGGGTGATTTGCTAAGCGGTAAAAAGGAAAAAGAAACGGAACTTTTCTTAAATATGTTAGTTCGCTCTTATGATCCTTGCATATCTTGTTCCGCTCATGCAATAAAGGTTCATCTAAAAAGAATATAATCAATTTATATGCGGTTAACATTAAAGTTAATCGCTAAATTTTTTCTCTTTTCATTATTTTTCTGTTAATTTCATAAATAGCAGAAATGTTTATGAGTATTCTTTTATAACTTTTTTAAAAAAGTATAAAATACGTGATATAGTTTCATTAAAGTTTCAAGGTGTATTCTTATGTATCTAGCATCGTTAATGGATATTCTTAGAGTTTGGTTTCAAGCTGAAAATCTTCCTAAAACTATTGGTTTTCTAATAGCAATAATTTGTGGAATTTTCATTTTAACAGAATTGTATACGGTAATAACTCAGAAAAATGAACCTGACTTAATCATGTTATTGTTAGGTGGTGTAATAGGTGGATTAATTCAGGGATTCTTAAACGATCCATTATTAGCTATTCTTGCTGCGTTATGTTGGTTTATGATTTTCTCCTTATGGACTATTAGAGAAAGTCCTGTTTGGCGTGAACTCATGTTAGCGTCATTGATTTCCTACTTTGTTATTTTAGGGGGCAGGATTATTCAAGTGGTGCTAACTACGTGGGCTGAACATAAAGGTTATGATCCCACAACCTATACTCGATGGGGATTAACTGGCCAACAATGGTTTGGTATTGGTTGGAATGTTTTCATCTATGTGTTTTTTATAATGTGTATAATCTTCTTCGGAAGAAGATTCTTCCTAGTATCTCGTTTAACCTCACCTCAAATCATATACCTTTTACTATTTGCTTTATCTTACTTTGTTTTATACCGATTTGCTGGTGAAGGTGGTTTAAATTATTATTTCACTGGTGTTAACCAAGAACTGGCTGATAGAATGCTTTTTGCATCCTTTGGAACGTATGAAATCATGATTGTAACTAATCTATTATTATATTTCATTTCAGGACCTTTGTTGCAACTCATCTTTGGTGTGAAATCAATTGATCATGATAATCTTCCAAGATTAACAAATAGAATTCATAGAAAATTAATCAGAACAAATAAACCAAAAGAATCCATTATGATAGCTGAGGATATGAAAGAAAGAATAGCAATCAAAACAAAATATGAGGAATTATTACCATTAATAGATGAATTGCTAGCAAATACTTCAATCGCTGAAGATAAGCGTTTAGTTAAAACTATCAATAAAGCCAAACAAAGTATTATTGATAAGAAACAACATGATCGCGTTTTAGCTTTAGTTGAAGAAGTTCGAGAAAAGCTTGGTATAAGAAGTAAGATTAAGGTTGGAAAAGTAAAAGCTCCAATTCTTAATGCTTTTGCTTATGGAGCATTTTTTGATAAACGAATTGCTTTTATGTCTAAAGATTTGGAAAGCTTTACCGATGATGATATTCGTGGAATAGCTGGGCATGAACTTGTTCACTCCAAGAAAGTTCATACTTTATGGTTACTAGTAATTACCGCAGTAACATACGCTGTAACAAAAGCGATTAAACTTCCAGCAACACCACTAGACTATATCTTTAATGCAAATGTAGGATTAGAATTCCTTTGGTATTATCTTTATAATATAGCTTTAGTAGGAGTATCCTATATTTTTATCAGATTTATGGAAGGACGAGCTGATAATTTGACAATGAAAGCAGGTTATGGATTGCCTTTAGCAAAATCACTAATAAAATTGGATGGTTTTTATCAAGGAATAGCAAGCGAAATGGGTATGAGTGTTTACCTATTGACTGACAAAGAACAGACTCACTCCGAAAAAGTTCGATTCTTAGGTGATTCAGGAAGAAATATGTACAATAACTATATCAAGCCAAATATTAGTGAAAACTTCATTAATTTAATTGCGAGTCATCCGAAATCAGCTTATCGGGTAGTTGCGTTGACAGAACAAGAAAAATTACGTCCCTTTAAAGCTTCCCTTTTACCATTTTTCCTCCTAGTACCTTATCTTAGGAAACCCTTCATAAATGATCTTCAAGAAATGCGTAAAAAAGTTTCAATTGTTATAGATAAAACATTTAATGAAAAATATCCTGATACGGGGATTAAGGATTATGATAAATTAACACATCTTTCCTACCAATTGAAATATCTTGAAGGAAAAGAAATTACTGCTATATCAAAAATGTTGAAAAAAGATTTCATAAGTGGAACTATTGAAAAAATCTCTTTAACTAATTCAATAACTTCATCAATAATTCTGAGTGTAAAAACCTCTGAAGGTAAAAAAGATGTTTCTTATAGTGATTATGATATTTATGAATTAAGTGTTGGTCAAAAACAAATCTTCAAGGATGGTAAAATTGGTACAATCACCGAAATATGCCCCACTGAAAATAAATTTGTTTTTAAAGCAAAATTCGTAGAAAAAGGTGTTGAAGAAATCAAAGAGCTTAAAATACCTGGTATACCAATCTCATATTTTGAATCCATTGTTGGCAAGGATATACTCTTAGCTCAAAAAGGTGTTACAAGATTAGCTCATCTTGATGAGATGACATTTGATGACTATGATTTTGGTAAAAGTAAAGTAATAATCACAGTTGGAAAACAAACAAAAGAAATCGACATTGAGAAATTTATTGTAAGCTTTAAACCTTTTGATATTTATTTAAAGAAAGGTAAAGAAAGCCAACAAAAAACTTTACTTGAATCACTTAAGGATAAACCAGCATCATTTCAAACAAAAGATGATCTTGATACTTTAGCAAAAGGTAAAGTTACTAATGTTGTTGAGAATACTCTAAATTTAGAAACTCTAGATGAAGAAAAGGAGATTAAAATTAAACGAATAGAGTTTCTCTATATTTATGAAGATACCATTATGTTGATCTATAAACCATCTTTATCTTTTATAGAACGAATTATTATGGCACTTCAAAATCGTAGAAAATTAACCTATATTATTCCTTAGATTTTCCTCTAAGGAATTACTATTTTTTTTATTGTTTATCTTCTAATAGTTTTTGAGATATTATTTTCTTCCATTTTGAGGGTATTTTAGCTACTAAAAGACGGTTTAATGCTTTATTTGCTTCAAAGAGAAATTCTTGTGCTTCTTCAGTAGTTGGTAAATAAGGCAATTCACCAGGTTTTGTATGTTTGATTTTTTGTGCCCAATATCTGTTCAAACTTTTTAGTTCTATATTGGATGGAAGAGTAATCTTAGAATCTTCTGCTGCACGTAAAATTCTTCCAAGTTCTTTAGATTCTATTACATTTTGACATCGTGTTAATTCTGAAACATCATCAATTTCATGAATATCCATCATCAAACGTTCTTTTACTATAGACTCTACAACACTACCAGTATCAAAAACAACTCTTCTAGTATCGCCTTTATTAATATCTTCGATATTTGTCTTTATAAGATTCTTAAGAGGTTCTGTCAAATTATTATAACAAATAAAGATATCATCAGTAATAAATTGTCCTTCAATTTCTTCTGATTGAATTAATTTTTCAATAGTGATTTTAATTTCTTCTTCATTTCCTTCAAGATATCTTTCTTCAATTAGTTTGGAGATTTTTACACTACCTTCACTAATAATTAGCTTAATGAATAAATCATAAACAATGAAAATATCCTTGTTGATGAATTCTCCTCTAACATATCCATCCTCTGATATTTTTTCAAAGATAACTTTTGCACTATCAACAGTTGTGTCATACGATTTTGATATTTCTTTTAAAGAGATTATTGCTGTGCTTTGAGCAACATCAGCCAATTCAGCTATGAGTTCATCTGAAATGGATAATAATAGAGACATTCTATCCATATGAATTGGTGTAGGAATTTCTTTTCGTTCTACTAATTCTCTTAAAATACTCTTTACAATTTCTACATCTAAATTAGTATCTTCCGAGAGATTGGCGACTTTGACCTGCTTGATTTTCTTTAGATGCATTGCACCAACACGTTTCCAATAAGCCTGTCTAACAATTTCTCGTGCATATTCACGGGTTAAAATGAAATTCTTTTGGATATCTAAAATATAACGTTCATTTAATAATGAAACTGAATTAATATAATTGCTCAATCTTTCTTCTGATAACCATAATAAGACTGTTATTTCAGATATCCTTGCTTTACTTGCTTGTTTACTAGATTTTGCTAATTGTCTTCTAATAGTACTATCTATGATATTTGCTAAATCATCACTTACAGCTTCAATATTATCTAATTTCGTTTTTAATTGAGTATTTTCTTCTCGTATTTTTGATAAAACTTTTTCTTTAGATTTTTGATCTTCTTCTAATCGATGAACAGTTTCCAAGTCTTTTGCTCGTTTACCATCTTTCTCAATTAAATCTTCCCTGATGGTACTAATTTGCTCATCACGAACTCGTAAAGCGTATTTCAGTGATTTTATTGAATCCTCTTTTCCTTCCTTATTAAGGCGTTTGTCTATTTGATTGGATAACCAAGGAATTCTAATATCAGTAAAAGTATAAAGAATGAGGATGATAACTACTATTATGATTAAAGGAAAAATACCATAAGAAATTATCTGTAGAAAAATATCGCGCCAATCTATTATATGATTGGTATTTGGGGAGTCATATAAGCTAACTCCCAATTCATATCCCCCATCTTTTCGAGAATTAGTATCAGCAATAAATTCAATTCCAATATAATAGGTACCATTTCCTAATATTTTCCCATAAATAGATTCAGTTTCAGCTAATTCTTGCTCTGAGGAATAAAGAACAGCTTTTTCTGAATCATATAGCTTTAAATCAAAATTTACCTCATCCTTAATTTCTAATTGTAAATAGATTATTGATTGTTTATTAATAGTAAAATAGTAAAAATCTGATAGATCACCATTTTTTACTAATAATCCATTGAATTGAGAATTTCCTAAAGGTGTTATAAGATAAGCGGTTTCCGGCGTATTTCCTGCATCTGTACCAGAATTACCATCATTTTGAGTGTAAATTTTGACAGTCAAATTATAATAAACAATAATTTCTGAAATTGTTGATTCAATAAAATCCAATTGAATTCTATAATCGCCTGTTCTGCTTATTGCATAATAAATCGATTCATTAAATCCAACTAAACGTGTAGAGCTACCAATTTCAATGCCTTCTGTATCCCATAAATGTAAATTAATATCAGTAGAACTAGTAGAATTCAAGAAAATATCTATTATCTGTCCCCTTTCTAATGAAATACGATAAAAGTCATTCACATCACTATCATCAACCATAATGCCAAATGAATTACCAGCACTAATAAGAGTAGCTTCATTATTATTTGATCCTGCATCAGTGCCAGTATTGAAATCATTTTGAGAAATCAAGAAAAGGGAGAAAGAATAATTACCAATATGACTCACACTTGTTGTAATAGACATTTTAAAATTGCCAGCAGATGAAGTTGAATAAATGATCGATTCTCTTAAACCAGCACCTTTTAGATTTTGAGCTAGTTCTTCTGTTTCTGGCGAATAAAGTGTTAGATCAAAATCAATTGAGAGATTTAATGGAATCATTGATACATTTATGATTACTCCTTGAGCGACCGAGAAGCTATAATAATCGTTATCCATTGAGGTTAATGTACCATTAAAATTTCCTTGAGTAATATTTGTAGCAAATGTGAAATAATCACCTGCATCACCACCTGATTCAGCATCATTTTCAATAAAGGTCTTTATATTAAAATTAGATGAAGCTATTGGTGGTAGAATTTGACTAGCAGATGTTTGTGGTTCTGCAAAGTAAGAAATCCCAAATTGAGTTCCAATACAAGTTAAACTACTAATTACTACTAGAAAAGTAAGTGTAATCCAGTAAATTAGCGTTTTTTTGTTTGTTTTTTGCAGAGTTCTCACCTTTGGATGAATAGAGCTTTTTAAATAACTAGTATATATATGTATTAATCTATATTAATTAAGTGGAGCAGGAAAAATAAAAGTTTGCTTTCATTAAATACTTATAAAATCAAAAAAGTAACGAAAAACCTTTAATGCCGATTTATTTAATTCAAATATATAAAAAGTAAAAGAGTGAATTATTATGTCAACAAGACCAACAGATGCGAACTCGATAAAAAGAGGGAGTTATATAGTTGTAGATGAAGAACCATGTCAAGTTTTGGATTTAGCTCATTCAAAAACAGGCAAGCATGGTCATGCTAAAATTAGAATGGATGTTATAGGTATCTTTGATAAAAAGAAAAGATCCCCTGTTATGCCTTCAACAACAAAAGTTCAAGTTCCAATGATTGATAAGCGAAATGCTCAAGTTATATCAATGCATGATTCAGATATGTCTGTAATGGATAATGAATCCTTTGAGACGTTATCAATCCCAAAACCAACTGATGAATCTCATTTAGCAAAACTTAATGAACTTATTAGCGCAGGAAAGACTGCTGAAGTTGAATATTGGATTGTTATGAATCGATTTTTAGTTAATCGAGTAAAAGAAATTGACTTATAAGAATACTAATTTGAGGTCGTATAAATTACGACCATATCTTCAATATTTAATTAAATAACTGCTTTTATTGTAACATTAGAGACATTTGGTATTTCTTTTATGGCGCTAATAACGCTTTCTTTTGAAGATTTAAAAGAAGATTCTAAAATAATACCATCCCAGAAGCATTCAGATTTTGAAACACATACCCCTGTTGAATAAACAAATTCTTTCACTAATTTATTTAATTTAGCTAAAATTTTACCACTTGTTTCTGGACTGAAACTATCAATAGCAATTTTTAACCACCAAATATCATCATTTTGTGTTGGGAAAAAACGCAAAGATTTACTTTTTTTAGTATAGACTGTAAGGAATGTTTCACCAGATCCTTTTAGATCTTCTTTAACGCTTTCAGGTAATATCGGTGAATTTACAGCATCATTAATTCTAACTTTTGCACATTCAATTAATTCCATGGGCTATCCCTTTCTTTTATTATTTTAATAATCAGAATTCTCTATCAAATTAATAAACTTCCGTTTGCGGTAAAAACGGTCAAGTAATTTAAGAGCAAAATATCTGCTAAATTAATCCTAGCGAGCAAATCACCATAAAAATAAAATATGGATAAGGAAACCTATTGTTATAGTAATTAATTATGTGTGGTTAAAAAAATTGGCTATTGAAAACATTTGGATAATTGATAGTAATAGTGGTATCTGTATCTTTGACTGGTGTCATGAGTCAAAAGTTAAAACCATCGATGAACAATTGGTATCAGGTTTGCTACTTGCTTTCAGAAATTTTTCAAGTGAAGCTGGGCTTGTTGATATCTCAGCTATTGAAGGCATTGATAGAAAATTAGCTTACAAATCTGATGATCGATTTATAATAGCATCGATTTGTCACTCAAAAGATTATGAACCTTTAGTAAACAAAACATTACTTGGTTTATTACATTCTTTTAGGAATAAATACAAGAAATTGCTCGATGCAGGAGCAATGACTGATGTCTCTCCCTTTAGAACTTTTGAAGAGGATATAATAAATGCTCTTGAAGATACAACTGCCACAAGAAATATTACAACCACATTAGTTGGAGCAATAACTGGTATGGTGATCATTGGAATAGTCTTCGTGATTTATGCATCCACCATTAGTTTAATCGAAACAAGCATACCTCAAGGAGGATCAGTAATCGGTTTGATAATACTTCTAGTTGGTTTTATTATAGCAGGTTTCTTTGGTGGATTGATAGCTGGTGAACGTCGATTAAGTGTTTATGCTGGTTTAGTTTCTATAATACCTGTTTTTGCTATTTTTATGGCATTCTACTCCCGAGATTGGTTAGATTCAATAACAATAATGATTTTCTATACTATGCTTTATTTTTTACTATTCTCTATTTTCTCATTCACAGGTGGAATAATTGGTGGATATACTAAGGAACAAAGATATCTATACCCAGTAACCCCCGCAACAGAAGCTGAAGAACAACTTAAAGAAAAATTAGAAAATGATTATTATACTGAATCATGATAAATAAAAAAAGGAAGAAGAATTCACTTCTTCTTATTTTTCTTCAATATTTGGATACAAAGTAATGATTTGTATTTGAATAGATGATAGACCATTTGAGAAATCGCCTGTGGTGTTATAAGTATCCATTCCTGATTGTATTTGTGTTAGAGCAACTGTCCAATTATTCATATAATTCTGCAAGTAAGCGGGGTCGGATGTACTTAATATCGGAAGAAGGTTAGTATTCATAATTGTATTAGCAATGTGAATATTATTCGATGCTTCCACAAAATTCTGGAGTGAGTATTCTTGACAGCTTGTAACGAAAGCATCTGTTATCTGAGCCATATTATTTGTAATTACACCAAAATCGTATGGTCTGAAATCTTTTGTTAAGGTTCTATTTATACTCCTACCAATATCTGTAAACATATTTCCATATGCATTTAGGTTTAGTTTAGATCTGAAACGGTCTAATTCAGCTTGGGCATTGATACCAAACAATTCAGTGTTTGAACCATTAACTAGCGGTGCGCTATTCGCTAAATAATCAACAGTGGTAATATCTATTTCAGCAGCAAAATTAGCCATAATGAAATCTATTTTCTCATAAGTAGCAGCGTATTCTCGTTCTTCATTAAGGAATGGTTTCATCATATCAACTAAATCACCAAGTAATGCATAATAATCATCTGAAATTTCTACTGCAAATACTCCTGCTGCACCACCTGAACCTGGAGCAGTAAGATCAATCAAAGTAGCATTATTGATAGCTTGATTAAATGCTTCTTTGGCGTCTGTAAATCTATAATCTCTTAGGTATTCATTACCAACAAGACTATTGTATGTTGTCCATAGTATGTATTTTGTAGGTTGTATGTTATTTGCTGTAAAGGTAATAAAATTCTCAAAACCAATTAATTGATCACTAATACTATCTAATTGAGTTTTAATTTCTTCTATTACATTTCCTACTTGTTCAGGGAATAGGTTTATTTCTAGTGAATTAAGAAGATTCTTAATATCAGAAAAGTCGCCAGTCAAATCAGCTTCCAATAATTTAGCTAAAACTTCTTGCAATGTTTCTTCAGCAGCATCCATTCCAGCTATCGAAGAAATTATACTAGCTTTTAATTCCTCGATTTCTTGATCTGACTTGATGGTTATCAGTGTATTATCATCATTTAACATTAAACTTGGGCTGGTAGAAGGTTGACCAAAATTAGCCATATCTTCGGTTGCACCATTTAAGCTTTGGGTTAAATTATATATCCCACCAAAAAGCGGATATAGCACACCAGTTAGAGTTAGGGTAGCCAGAGCTAATTGATCTCCCGCAGCAATCAGTGTTCCATATTTAGGTGAAATGAGGCTGGCAAAATTCATAAAACCAATATTCTTTAATCCTTGGAAATTAGTTGATGAAATATTTAACCAATAATTAGCATTTGTTAGATTATCAGATATCCATGTTTGTTGTTGCAATTCAGGATTAACCCCATAGGTTTCAAACACATAATAAGCATCTTGAATGTTCGTTGTTCCAGCAAGAAATGAAGTACTTGCTTGAATTAATCCATATGTCGATGAAAAGAGAATAGGTGTGAAAACAACGAAAATAATCATTCCAATGCTTAAAATTGGTATTGCAACCCAATTCTTAACCTTCTTTTTAGGTTTGGTGATATTTTTAACTAACCATGTACTGATTGCAACTGTAATGATTGTCAAAATGAACATTATTACAAGATCAACAATCCAGATCCACTTTTGTATTTGTTCAATTGGTAATGCATTTAATGCAGTAAACATACTGCTAAATACATTGAACGCATCAATTGAGAAATCAGTACTTGAAAATATAGGCGCAAGTGGATTTAGGAGTACATGAACACCAAATAAGGTTAAAATTAAAGGCAAAGCAAATGATATACTGAAAATAATAAATGCTCCTAAAATACCCTTCTGGACACTTCTCGTGGCCAAACCAGGAATCATCATTACTATAAACATTAAAACAAGCTCTATATAAAATAAGTCAGGACGACCTTGACCTCCTAACCACAAAGGTATTGAAAATAGAGCTATGATTAGTAATGCTAAGAATAATCCGATAAGTGTACCAAATGCAAATGCTGGACCTCTTTTCTTTTTAACTTTCTTTTTCTCTTTTACTTTCTTCTCTTTAAGATCTTTAATTTCAACATCTACAATGTCCGTTTCTACAGCAGAAATTTCTTCCACAACATCTTTTTCAGAATCTTCTAATTGAACTTCTTCTTCTTCAAGCACCTCAGGAATACCCAAATCTTCAACTTCAATTGGTTCTTCCTCTTCGGTTGGAATCTCTGGAATTTCTAAATTATCATCAGCTTCTTCCATAACAGGAATTTCAGGGATTTTGAATTCTTCCTCAGAAGTTTCTTCATCGATTTCTTCCTCTGAGGTTTCTTCAATCGATTCTGTAGAAATCTCATCGTCTTCAATTTCTTCTTCAGAATCAATCTTTGCTTCAAGTGTTTCCTCGTGTTCTTCGATTTCGTCTTGAATTTGTTGTTCTAATTCTTCAGATTCATCTTCTGATGTTAAAGTGGTTTCGGGTTCTCCTGCTTCTTCTTTTATTTTTTTATCTTTTTTATCAGGCAACAGCAATCAACCCATTTTATTAATATTTAATATTTTTTGATAAATAAATCCAAATCTAATCTTACTTTAACAGAATAGCTTAATTTATGTTACTGAACGTACATTTTTAATTTAACATAAAAAAATTGAGTTCTTGTATAAAAATGAAAGGAAAAATGAAACCCAAAAATCTTTCTTATTTTTTATCCAAAAATTCTATCGCTAAATTTTTGGTTATATCTTCTTCAAAAATTCGTGCATTTTGAAATATTTTCTTGATGGAAAAAATTGATCTTTCATTTAATGGTAAAAAAGTTATAATAGTAATTTTGGAGTCTGAGAATTCATTACCAATCTTAGCTATAAAGTGATAAGAAATCTTAATATCTTTTTCAGTTTCCCAAGCATATATTGCTGCTAATTTACGGATTCCTCTATTTGCTAGAAATTTTACAACGTCAGGTATAAAAACAGCTTTTGTAGTTGCGCTAAATTCCTTCTCTCTGTATTCCAAAGGACCTTGTATATTATTACCAAAAGCCTTCTTTAAATTCCTCAAAAGTAAAGGTAATTGTTGTGTTTTAGTAGTTAAATCCCTACTCATCTCAATCAACTTTTGTTCATTAAATGTTGCTTGCTTTTTAATTATTGATTTATTATTTCATTTAATATAAATTGTTTTACTAAAAAAAGCTCTTTATTAGACTTTTTTTCCTAATTGGTAATCCTTATATTTGTTTTTAGTAGGTAATATAATATACTCTTATAATTTTGGTAATCTTTTCACTAATAAATTGCTTGGGGCAAAAAAATAAATATGTCTAATCAGAAAATCTTCGGGCTTATCGTTACTGATCAAAAAGCACCTATAATTGAAAAATCCATCGCCAAGGAACAATGTTATTTGTGTGGATTTAGCTTTAGTGATGAAGATTGTATGTTAATTTTTTCAGATGAAACATTAGAAGATAAACGAAAAGCTCATCCAAAATGTATTCAAAATCATCTCAAATTATTGCCTAAAGATACAAAAATAGCACTAGTTAATGATTCAACGAACGAAGTAATGATTTATACCTCTGTTGCTGAAAATGCTTGAACTTCTTTTTATTTTTTAAATATTCTTAATCTAACATAAACTCTTTATTTGATATTAAATACTTAAAAGCTAGGCTATTATCTGGATGGAGAGGAAAAATTGACTCCGCAAGTATTAGTTACCACAAGTCTTACACCGAATATTTTAATGCATATTTTTTCATGTCTAGAAGTAGAAGGGTCATTTTATGATTCTGATTATGGTTTAAAACACCATTTTACAATATTAGATGAAGAATATGAAGACTGGGAAGAACTTTCAAAGAAATGTATGACTCTTGGGTGTAATGCTGAATTATATGCTATACTTTATCAAATACCAAGTTATATTCCAGCAGAAGATATTGAAATGGTTCTAGGAAATTTTGATAGAATTAGTGATGCTATTGCTGAAGGTTCAATGGAATCTTTGATTGATAGTTATCCAGGAGTATTTGATAATTTGTCAATGTACGCCCCTATAAGTTTTTTTGACAATCATTTTAAAAATCTATCAGAAAATAAAGAAATCATTATAGATTTAATAAATAAATTCAAGAAGATTTTATTGGGTGTATGGGAACGATTTTATTGTGAATATTGGGAAAAAGAAGCAAAGATAAAAATCGAAAAACGAGCAAAGGAATTAAATTTACTTTTTTCACCAATCAATATTATTAATATTTGGCAGAAAAAATTGAACATAATTTATCCTTATGGGGAATTTGCAATCTGTTTAGTCGAACCTACAACCACAATTGCTACTAATTTATTGGCAGAAAAAATCATAGTTGCTTATAATCTTGAAGATCTTGATATCTACAAGATAGTCATACATGAAATCGGACGTTCTATTTTACTAAATATAAATATCTTTGAAAACGAGAAGCTAAATCCAATAGCTCACACTTATCATGAAAAACTTTCAGTTATTGTAGATGCTGCATGTGTTCATATAAAACAAAATCTCTATCAACTTTTCAAAATTAAGGATACTAGTGATCCTTATAACGTTTCAGATGTAAAAGAAATAGTACCGATATTTAGTCAGATTTGGGATAGTATGAAAGATAAAGACATCTATGATGCTTTATACCAAACCTACAATAGAATAACCCCAATAGTTTGATTTTGACCATTAATTTTTTATTTTTTACCTTTTACTTATACAAGTAGTTGATAATCTATGTCTATAACTCCTGTATTAGATAAAATTGATGTTGATTTAATAAAACGCTTGACAAAAGATTTGGTTGAATTTGACAGTCAAAATCCTCCGGGTAAATGTGATCATATAGCTCACTATTTGAAAGAAGTTGGTAAAGGTTTAGGCTTTAAAACACAGATCTTTGAAATGGATGACGAACGTCATAATATTGTTCTTAGCTTTGGTGATGGGAAAAAGGATATTGTTTTGAGCGGACATTTAGATACCGTACCAATCGGTGATGAAAAACAATGGAAATATCCACCGTTAAAAGTCACAGAAGTTGATGGTAAATTATATGGTCGAGGAACAGCTGATATGAAAGGTGGTGTGGCATCACTAATCGCAGTAATGGAAGCAATAAGTAGACTTGAGGTAGAGCTAGACCATAGACTTGTATTTGTAGGAACCGCTGATGAAGAAGTTGGTATGAATGGTGCGTTTCATCTAAAAGAAAAAGGAGTAATGGATAATGCAGAATGTTTGATTATCACAGAAGCTACTGACCTCAAGGTTGGGATAGCTGAAAAAGGCCCCCATTGGATTCGTGTAAAAGTAAAAGGAAAATCTGCTCATGGTAGCATGCCTGAAGTTGGTGTAAATGCGATTGAAGGTGCATGTATAGGCATTGAACATTTGAGAAGCCACCTACCATCAAAAAGTCATGAATTACTAGGCAAATCAACCCTAAATATTGGTATTATAAATGGAGGAACTAAAATAAATATTGTTCCAGAAGATTGCTTCTTTGATTGTGATTATCGTCTTATTCCTGAAATCGATAAAAATGAATTTGATAAGGAAATAGCTAATTTATTAGAAGAAATTTCATCCAATCAGAAATTTGCAATTAGTCATGAAATAATTCATACAATACCAGCATTAAGCACATCTAAAAACGATCCCCTCGTTCAATCATTTTTAAAATGGTCCCAAATAATAACTAAGAAAGAAAGTGCGCCTATAGGATTAACTTATGGAACAGATGCCGCTGCATTAATTCCACCACAAGATATACCATTTATAATATTCGGTGGTGGATTACCCTCAGTTTTACATCAAGCAAATGAATATGTACATCTAGATGATTTAGTAAAGGCATCTCAAATTATTACTGCTGGAATAATGGCTGCTTATCAGAAAGAATAATTACTGTATGATAGAATTCTACAGTAAATATTCTATTTTTCTAATCTTAATTCTAACCAAAAAGTCTTTTTATAAAAGAATAACAATAACTTAATTGAAAGGTTTGAGTATTTGGTATGAACGATGATAGAGCTCCAAAGTCTAGTAATGAGCGTGAAGCTCAATTAACAAACGTTGGAAAGAAAAAAGAATCAGCCATTTCGGATAAAGTTCTTAATCGTGCTCAGGTAATAATTGACTATATAAGTAATCAAAATAGTTTACTTTCAAGTGAAGAACTCCTAAAAGAAATTCACGAAATAATTGAACTTTCAAATAAGAATGCTAATGATTTAGAATTATTTTATTTGGTTATTGAAGCTATTACTGAAGCAGCTAAACATTATGACGAAACATGGGATGTTATTTTTATTTCTTCATTAATAGATAAATTACTCAATTTTCTAGATAGTTATTTGGAATTAGTAGATAATCTTACAGCAATAAGCCAAGCGATTTTACAAATCTTAGAAATTCTGATGAAATTTGAGTTATATGATGAACTAGAAGATAAAGTAATTTTGCTGGTAAATAAATCAATTACAAATCAAAGTAATTTAATTCTTAAAACTCTTGCATCTGAAGCTACAATAATTGCTATCAAATGTTTTGGAGAAGATTGGAATTATGAAAAGACAAAAGAATTTGATATAATCTTGAAGGGTTTATTACCTCCAAAAGAAATTGATGATTATTTATCAGGTATACTCATTAAAGGGTTAGCAGTGGAAATAAATTGTTATGGGGATATGCAAGAATTTTCATCGATGAAACGTACACTAAATTTAATGAAGGAACTTTTTATTGAGAAATTAAATCATAGTGAGGAGTTTCTCATCTATTATGCAAGTGGTTTAGTTAATGCAGTAAATTGGTTTGGAGAAGCTGAAGAATATGATGAAATGATTAATGTTCTAGAAGAATTAACAAGCTTATCTGACGCTTATCCTCAAATTATGGATTTAAAAATTAATTTAGCTGATGGTTTACGAATAGCTCTTGATCATTGTGGTATAATGGAAGACTTAGATAGCGCAACCAAATTAGCGAAAAAATTGTTACAATTAGCTGAAGAATTACCATATAACAAAAAAATACAATCATTGGTTATTATGGGTGTATTCAAAGCCGCTATTTGGGCAGGAACATTTTGGGAAACAGGAATAATTAATTCATTCTTATCAGAAATAAACAAAATTCTCGAAAGATTTCCCGATGATATTCAGCTTAAATTATTACTGGGAAGAGGATTCTTTAATTTAACCAAAGAATTATCACTTAATAATAATGTAAAGTTAATGAATAAAATTGTCAATGAATTAAAGATACTTTACATGAAAAATTCGGATATAATAGAAATCATTCAATTCTATTCTCAAGCATTAGTAAATATGTTGTATATGATAGGTGAATATTCTACTAATTTTCAAGAAATCTTTGAATATTTAGCAGAAGCACAAATATTAGCTGAAAAATATTTTGAAGACGATATTATAACTATTAGTTATTCTAAATCACTAGTGAATGTTATAAGAGCATTAGGTCTTCAAGGTAAAATAACTGAAATGGAAGAATATTTGGATATTTTAATTGATTTTGAAACTACATCAGAGAATAATGAAATTACAATACGTCTTGGCAAAGCTTTCATAGATGTAATAAAAGTCTATGGAGATATTAATGAACTTGAAAAAATAACACAAATCTATATGGTTCTGAAAGATTGGATAATGAATGATCTTTATAATGTCAACTATCAAATTCTTTTAGCAAAAGCTTTAGTAAACATCATTAGTGGTTTTGGTAAAAATCAGAAAATAAATGAAATGAATTTATATCTCGATGAATTACGGGAAATAGCAATTACTTATGCTTCATACAATATTATTCAAACTCAATTAGCAAAAGGTCTATCTCATACAATAAGATGGTATGTTAATTTAACTGATCTTACCCGTTGTATTTCTTTATTATATGAATTACGATCAATAGGTGCTAATTTACCTGATGATTTAGAAATACAAGAAACATTAGCAAGGTCAACTCGAAGAGTTCTTGTTTTAGCATATACTCAAGATAATTATGATTTAATTGAAGAAATGTTAGAAAGTTTGCGAAAATTATTGAAACAATATGATCAAAATGAAACAATACAGCTAGAAATGGGTAGGGCTCTATCAAGTATTATTATTGAAGAATCAGCTAAAGAAAAATCTTCTTTTTGGCAATCACTTGTTATGGAATTAAAAGGATTAACGATTCAATACTCTAATAATTCAAAATTGATAGCTATCCATGAAACCGTAGCACCTCTTTTATCTGAATGACCTTAATCAACAGGTGGAAAGAAATCGCTTTCGGGAGGTCTGCGTTTATCTTTTGGACCAGGGATATTTTTGATTGGATCTGGAGGTAATTCTAGGTAACATTTTTTGCAAACAATCCTTGAACCATTTGGAAAATTATAGAGAACCATCTCATCTCTATCACCTATTTTTCCACAAAGACTACATTTACTGATTGATTTGAACATACAATCACCATACATATTATATCGTTCTTCCCCTTAATTTTAATATCTGTTAAATAAAAATAGTTTTAAGTGTAGAAAAGTTCTCAAGGTAGAAATATCTTTTCATTATTAAATTAAAATCGGTGTAAAATATGGTAGATTGGGTTCAAGTAAGGGAAGATTTTCCAACCCTTAAACGTAAAATTGATGGAAAGTCGATTATTTATTTAGATAGTGCTTGTATGGCTTTGAAACCCAAACAGGTTAATGATGCTTGTAGCTATTATTATACTAATCTTGGTGCATGTGGTGGTCGATCAATACACACTCTTGCTCGAGAAACAACTGAATTATGTGATGCTGCTCGAGAGAAGATAGCCACCCATATAAATAGTCGGAGTACAAATGAGATTATCTGGGTTCGAAATACAACTGAAGCAATGAATTTAGTAGCCCATAGTTTGCATTTTGAGAAAGGACAAGAAATCATCACAACAAATTTGGAGCATCATAGTGGTGTTTTACCTTTTCATAAAGTAATGAAACAGAAAGAATTAAAATTAAAAATAGTGGAAGCTGATGAAACAGGTTTATTTGATGTTAAGGATTTTGAAAAAGCAATAACTAAAAACACCCGCTTAATTTCTATTGTACATACATCAAATGTAAGTGGCACAACAGCACCCCTTGAAGAAATAATTAAAATAGCCCATGATAATGGGGCATTAGTTGTATCTGATGATGCACAATATTTCCCGCATAGAAAAGTAGATGTTAGAAAATCTGATGTTGATTTTTGTACTGTAAGCATGCATAAAGCATTGGGCCCTACAGGTGTAGGCTTTCTTTATGGAAAAGAACATTTACTAAAAGAAATGGATTCCTTCCTTGTAGGAGGGGATACTATAAAAGATGTAAAATATATCAATGGCGAAATTATTCCTGAATATTTAGAACCTCCCCACAAATTTGAAGCTGGATTACAAAATTATGCTGGTGAAATAGGTGCTGGAGCTGCAGTGGATTATCTTAATTCTTTAGGCATGGAAAACATCGAGAAACGCGAGGATTATCTTACTGAAAAATTGTTTGATGCATTAAAGGATATTCCAGGCATTAATATTATAGGACCAAAAAATGCTAAGGATAGACATAGTTTGGTTGCTTTTAAATTTGAGAACATTGATACTGCAAATGATATTGCTAATTTTCTTGATTCTGATGTTGATGGTTATAAAATAATGATACGAGCAGGTGCTCACTGCACTAATCCATTCCATTATTCTCTTGGGATTAAACCCAGCGAAGGAACAGCTCGTGCATCTACTTATATCTATAATAATGAAGAAGAAATTAAGATCCTAAAAGAAGCACTTGAAAATCTCGAGAAATTAGTAAGTGAACAGATGGTATGATTTAGAATATAGTTTTACACTATACTCTATTCTCTTAGCCGTTCCATAAATTAAAAGGTGTTTTTTCATTTTCATTAGTTAATTTTGGAAACCCACGATTTTCACTCTTATATGCTTCTTCGTAAGAACCATATCTTTGAATAATTTGATCTTCTAAAGGTTTAGCTATATCCATTGCTGCTCTTACATGTTTGAAACTAATTCTATCTTCTTGATTTGTGACAGCTAAATCTCCTGCTATCTTGATTAAACCTGCAAGTTCTCTTAATCGTACTGTTAAAGATGCTTCTTCTTTATCCACTTTTTCAGCTATTAATCTTGCACATTTTATGACTTCAAAGATTCCTTTCCGATCCATCTGAGGAATTTTTTCATCTCTTATGATTTCTTGAGCTATGAATTGCATCATTTTTAATCTATTAATTTCATTATCAAGCATTGTTGTTTTCAGCAATATTTCGTACCCATCACCTTGAATTCTTGAACGCAAAGGTGGTAGAATGTGTGGCAAATCAGATATATTACAAGCTGCTACTAAAACAAAATTGCATTGAACATCGTCAACTCGAACTGATGCTCCTGAGCTTTGTGGATTTCTCCCTATAATTGGGAATCTTTTCTCTTGTAAGGCAGTTAATAATGAACGTTGCAAATTACCTAGCTGAGAAATTTCATCAATAAATAAAACTCCTTCATGAGCTTCATGAATAGCTCCAGCTACAACTCTTTTATATGGAGGTGTACCAAGTTTGTGATGACCTCCATAAGGATCATGCAAACAATCACCCAATAATTCTGTAATACTTGCACCAGTCGCTTGGATAAAAAGGGATCTGCGTATCGGAACTAAAACTTTCATAGGTCGAGGTCCCTTTTTTGCTTGGGAGAGCTCAATTGCTTCTTGGTCATATACTTTTATATTGTTTCCAGCTTCTTCAAAAAGTAATATTTCTTCTCGACCATCTGGTAATATAATTGTTTTAGATACTTTTGAACAATCGGTAGATTTTGCTGTGAAAGGTGATAGTGATAACAAATCACCAAAACGCGAAGGACTCTTTTTCTTTTTTGATTGGCTACAATGGGGACAAATTCTTGTTTCTGGAATTGAAAACTTTCGACAATTTTCACAAGCAAATCCTAGCTTTACTGCAACATCAAAAGGAGCTTTAGAAGGATGAATTAATTTTCCATATTCTCCTCCAAGATTCTGCTGTGAAAGGTCTTTTAATTCGTGACTTTTTTTGATTTCACAAAATGGTCTCTCAGGATTTTCTGGATTATGCACCACCCAAATTTCTTCTGAAGGTTGCCCTAGATGAAATGATAGCGCTTGAGCAATCATTGATTTTCCTATTCCGGGTGGTCCTATTAAAAGTAAATTTCTTCTCTGATGAGCAGCCATACGTGCAATTTTGATTGCGAAATCTTGTCCAATAACCCTTCTTAACGGATCTCTCGGAATTTGAATATCTAAAGTATCCTCAATATCCTTTATTCTTAGTGTTTGTGAACCTTCAAGAGATTCTTTAACATTAGTTATTTTTGGATTGTTTGAAGAATTACTAGGATTGTCAATATCCTCATTAAATGTTTGATTTTGTCCTTTTGACATTTTCCACACAAAATAGATAATCTTTCCCATAATCTTAAAAGAATGGATTATCTGAATAATATGATTTAAAAATAAAAAAAAAGAAAGAAAATTGGTTATAAAATTAACCAATTAATCAATTTTAATAAGCAAAAATATAATATCTAACTTTTGCAGGTCGTCTTTCAAGTTCAGCTGTTTTAGCGCCAATTATTGTATTGATATTTTTCTCTTCGCAGACATCAATTAATCTCTGGGTAATAATACCATCAAAGATTACTTTAGTGACATCCTTAGAGTTTTTAATCTCTTCATAAATTGTAGCTACTGGAACACGTTTGACTTCTTTCAACTTCTCATCAAGAAAGATACCTTCTTGTTTTTCTTTGCCATCAATTTCTTTTACCATTGGAACTAATTCCTCAGGTATTGGTGGGGGGCCTCTTTGTACATTATCTTGGTATCTATCACGAGATGATGATGGTCCTCTACGCGGACCTCTGGAATCTCTATATTCCCTCGAATCTCTTTCTCTGTATTGTGGTTTTTGATCAGAAGATTGACTTTCTGGTTTGTGAAAGTCTTTTTGATATTGAGGTGGTTTTCCAGTCTGTTGTCTTGGTGGAGGATGAGGGGTAAAAGCTTCAACTTTCCCTTTAGGTTCTTCAACTTTTACAGGAGTCTTGGTTTCATCTTGAACAATTGGTTGTGAAATAGCTAAAGTCTTTGAAGCTTTACGTTGTATTGCTTTTTGCAATATTTCATCAGCATGTATCTCTGAAATGAACGTAAGCTTTTCGATAGGTACTTTTTTACTTAATTGATCAATAATTTCATCGGGTTTCAGGTCTTCAACTTCTTTACCTATAGGCGCTCTAGCAATATAATCAATACTACTATACATGAGGAGTTCCTTAAGGATTAAATCACCACCACGGTCGCCATCTAGAAAAGCAATTGTTGTTCTTTTCTTAGTTAATTCAACAATGGTTTTTGGAACTGACGCTCCTTGTACAGCAATTGTGTTTCGAACACCTGCACGCAAGCAAGCCGCGATATCAGCACGACCTTCAACGATAATTATTGTATCAGATTCACCAAATTCAGGTCCAGCTGGGAGTCTACCAAAAGTGGAAATTCCAGTTGTACGAGCAGCTTTTGAAACTTCATCAGCTAACTCACTAGATTCTTGAGTAGCTTCAGAATTCCATTTCTGAAGTAATTCAGAAGCACGCGCTCTAATTTTCTTCATCTTTTCTTTTCTTATATCTTCAATCCTCTTGATTGAGATTTGAGCACTGCATGGACCAATACGATCCACAGTTTCAATTGCAGCTGCTAGAATAGATGTTTCAACTTTGTCTAAGCTAGAGGGTATTTTAAGTGCACCCCTAGTTTTTCCTCCCCTAAGTGTTAGATTAACTTGAATACGTCCCACTCGACCACTTTTTTGTAATTCTCGTAAATCTAAATCATCAGAGAGTAAACCTTCTGTTTGACCAAATAAGGCTCCAACAACATCAGGTTTTTCGACAAGACCATCAATAGTGAAATCTGCATAAATCAAATACTTTGTAGTAGTTTGTTCATCAGAGCTATCATTAAATTTTTCATCATTTTCTGTCAATTATTAGGTTACCTCCTAATATTGGATTATGCAGTAAATAACAGTTAATCAAAAATCGCAATCTAATTTAGCTTGAATTATTACTCAAATAATTCACTATAGCTTATTATTATCATGAGTATCTAATCAAATCTAATCAAAAAGAAGTAATAGTTATCCATTACTAAATTGATTATTAGATAGTATCCATATCTTTTTCTTAGGATTGGTTTTTTCTTTAAACTATCTTTCATCTATTTAATTTTAGGAATGAATTATTTTTTTTACTAATTGATAATGGATTCCTAATTTATTCGCTTATTACTTAAATGAATGATTTTTTATCATTAAAGTTATGGTAATCGTGAATATGATGAATATGCTCCATATTTTCAGGAGACTTGTAATTACATTTCTTTTTGATTGATTTTCAATCTTCGATTAATGTTATTTTTTCCTTATCAGTAGTTTTTAAGGTATTCTTTTTTAAATCTTTGTCTGCTACTGATTGAATAATAATATATTTGTTTCATTTATAAAAACTATACCTAACTTGCAATTTAAACGAAATATTTCTTAGATTCTTTTCCAATACTCTTGGAACAAAACGAAAGATAATTTTTATAATTAGCTTTATCCTCATCTTCTATATATTAGATGTGTTATATTAACAGCTAAGAAGTTAGGATTAGACTGGAGGATTTTGGTGCCTTGAAATTACCTAAAAAAATAACTATTTTTGTAATAACTTTCTTTGTAGTGCTAAATGTGAGTTCGTTTGTATATATGTCGCAAGATACAATAGCTCAATATTCCAAACCTATTAATGGAGGTGGAATGAGTCCAAATGCTTCAGTATATTACTCTCATTGGAATGAAACAATTACTATAGGGATGGATGGTTCTTTACTAGTAATTGAAGAAATGACTTTCTGGTTAGCTTCAGGTTCATATAGCTATGCTTATCGTAATCTTAAATGGGACAATTTTCATGATTTAAATTCTTGGTCAATAAAGTCTGCTTCAGGAACTCCTGCAATAGATTCAGTAAATGTGGAAAAAGAAGGTGTCTATATTAATTTCTATTGGGAATGGGATACCACCTATGTTATTTCTGGAACTTTATTCACTTTCATTTTGACTTATAATGTTTCATCTGCAATGATTCTAAACGGGAATCGTGATAGACTTTATTGGAATGTTATAGGTGGGGAATTTGATTATTCAATTTATGATATTTCTACTCGCGTGATATTTCCCAAAGAATATGCTACAAGTGAAGTTAGATCCACTACTTATTATCAAGGAAAGGATCCAGGTGATGATGAGGGCACGGTTTATAATGCAGATGGTCACAGCCAAGTTGTTTTTCATCAGAGTTCTGTAGCACCTTTAGAGTCTTATACGATAGATACCGATTCTCCACCAGCAGGAATCATTATGCCTTTTTCATGGAGAGTCTATCTTAACAATAATTGGATACTAGTATTTGCTATAGGTTTTCTACCTTATTTTCTCTTCTTTCTCATTATTTTTTTGGTTAAAGGATTGGATCCCAAAGCACGAGTTATCCCTGAATTAAACGAAGTTACAATTAAAAAATGTACTACCTGTGGTTACAAAGATTTACGTCAGGTTAAATTCTGCCCTCAATGTGGATCAACTTTTAAAACAATTAGTGAAACTGGACCACCAAGTAGCCTGACGCCTGCTGAAGTAGGTGTTTTATTGGATGAGAAATTTGATAAAATTGATTTTATAGCTGAATTCTTCTATTTGGCTGAACAGGGTTATCTTAAAATTGTTCAAATAGAAAGTGGTGGAGAGATATACTTCCAACGAACTGAGAAAGATTTTTCCTATGGTGGTCTTTCTGAATTTGATAAGGATTTATTACAATTCATACAAAAATACTCATTTGATACAGTATGGATGACTGAAAAAGATAATGATCCAAAGACACCTGATAAACAAATAGCTGTTTCAGTTACTTCATTAACCACAATTAAAACTCATATTACTACATTGTGGACGAAGAAAAATATTGTTTATACGAAATTATCTGGCGGAGATACAAAATATTTTACTTCAAATCCTGAAAAGATAAAAAGCAACTATTTAAGTTTAACGATTTTTCTTGGTGTGGGTGGTGGTTTTCTTGCTTATTGGGCATTTGGTTTCTTCCATTTAGCAGGTGTTATTCCAATTATAGTTGGATTAGTAATATCCAGTTTATCAGGTTTATTATTTGCTAGAAAGATGCCAAAGTTAACCAAATTTGGTGCTAAGGAAAAAGCAAGCTGGCTAAATTATCTACAATTATTAAGAGGGCAATTATTAGGTTTTCCTGACCCATATGAGCAATTTAGCTTCTCTATGGATCATTTTGCTTATTTATTAGTGGATCCTAAATTCGATTTACCAGTTTATTTAAGGAGATTATCACAACAAATCAAAGAAACTCCACCATTAAGAACCTATGATTATATTACTCCATATTGGTATTATTATCCTGGTATAATGTTTTACTCTCATGGTGGAGCAAGTAGACGTTTAATCAGTGGTTTTGATAGTATGGGTCGTGGATTCGAAACATTTGTATCAGGGATAAGTAACATGGCTGAAAGTCTCCCACAAGCAATCTCCAATCTTTCAGAAGGAATTTCATCAGCTATATCTAGCATGAGTGAAAGCTTTACTCCTCCATCATCAAGTGGTGGTAGAAGTGGATTTGGTGGTGGATTCAGTGGTGGGGGTGGAGGTGGAGGTGGTGGAGGAATAGGATAACTCCACTAAAAATTAAACGTAAAAACCTAACTTAAAATGTTAGGTTTACTTATTTTTTTCTGAAATTACAAGTGTTTTGGTAAATTTTTCGCCTAAAGATTGATTATTTTTATTTTTCCACATAGCAATTAAACCGACAAGACCCCAAAAGGAAAAATCAAGAATACTCCATAGAAATCGCTTAATATTTAGTTTAAGATCAGTTTCATTCATAGGACGAGTAATCCCTTTTTCATCATCTGTTATAATAATCATTTTTGTTTGAGTAAATTCCATACCAAATGTTTGTCCATTATGTTTGATAGGCCAAACAACAACATAATAATAGATTATAAAAACTGCTCCTAAAGTAAAAATAGGTGTTATTATCCAAGAAATTATCTTCATAATATTGAAGAATTCAAAATTAAAATTTGAAATTGCTCTGAAAAATACCAATATAGAAGTTATTGGAATAATTTCAAATACTATTAATATTGCTAACAATATTCCCCAATCAATTATAGTCATAAGTACTCTCATGCTAATTGAAGGAATATTTGCATATTTACTGTTATCGATTTTCTTTTCTTTCAAAATATTGTCCTCTCTAATTCTCTTATTACACTTCACTAAAAACAATTATCAAGAAAAAGATTTTGGAAAAAATAAAAAATAAAGAAAGAGTAGATAAGCTATTCTTTCTTAGTTGTAGTTGTTGTCTTCTTAGCTGGTGCAGTTGTAGTTGTCTTTTTAGCTGGGGTCGTAGTTGTGGTTGTCTTTTTAGCTGGGGTCGTAGTTGTGGTTGTCTTTTTAGCTGGAGTTTTTCCAACAACTGTAACAGCAGTTTTAGCAAGCTGATCGCCTAATCTTTGCATGTTTGGACTATTAGTGATGAAGAAATATCCTACAAGACCAAATGCGATTCCATCAACAACCATAAGTAACCAACGGATCAATAATGGAACAAAATCACCTTTAACAACTGGTCGAACTTTAGTTAGTGCCTCATCTTCTATAATTACAATTTGTATATTTTGTCGTTTCTTACCAAATGTTTGACCATTCTTATTCATTGGATACCAAACAAAATATAATAATCCTAATAAAGCACTCAATAAGCTAAGAATTGCATAGAGAATTGATGCTATAATTCCTAGTGTAGCAGCAGTTGCAAGCCATTGAGAATAATTTGGGTCAAATGGGTTTAAAAGAGCTCTATTTAATAAGCCAGTAGCAATCCAACTTGGAATTGAAGCTAATAACTCAACTACTAAAATAAATCCAAACATAATAGCCCAGTCTATAAGACCGGCAAATATGCGTTGCTGAACAGTTGCTAGTTCAGCTTTTATTGTTTGTTGCTTTTCACTCATGTTTCAAATACACCCTAATTAAAAGGTCTAAATCATAAAAGAATCCTTTCTATTAAAAAAAAGTTTTGGCGATGATTTAAACATATCGGTGTTTTTACTTCTCTATTTTTCACAGCTAAAGAATTTTAATAGCTAAACAACAAAAAAGAGTATATAATGAAACGAAAAAGGAATAACATTTAAAAATTTATAAACTAACAAAAGTTAAGATTCTATTATAATAAAAGGACTCATCATTAAACGTTTGGTGTATTAGATGGCAGAGAATATACTAGATGCTGGGGAACCCTCAGCAAAAACAGGTGATAAAAGTGATCCTACACGTATTGAAGCAAAGAAAACAGGTTGGAAGAATGCTTTTTTGTGGTATTTTTATGACGCTGCTGATACTTATTTCTCACAATTAATTATTAGCATAGCATTTACTCCTTTTGCTTTAGTACTAGGAATTTATCAATTGGACTGGTCGTATGAAAAATCCTTTATTATTGTGTCCGTTTTTATGGCTGCTTCAAACTTATTAATTGCTGTTTTAGGACCAATAATGGGTGCATTATCTGATAGGATAGGCAAAAGGAAAGGAGGAGTAATTATTGTTGCAAGTATAATGATAGCTTCAACCGCAATGATAACAGCTTGGGTAAACTTCTATTGGGCTTGTGTATTATTTATGATTGCTAACTTTTGTTATCAAGCTGGTAGAATGTTTTATGATGCACAAATTCCTTTCTTGGCTGAAACAGAAAAGCGTTCAGTATTACAAGCTGTTGGTGGATCGCTCAGCTTTTTCGGTTCAGTCTTTGCTGTTCTTACTTCTATGATTGCTGGCAAAGCACTAGGTGGTTGGGAACACATTGATACTGCTGTTTGGGAAGCTGATCCCGGATATTATGCTAGTTTCTCGTTAGATAATTTCATTAATCTTAGATGGCTTTTTGTTATTGGTGCTGGCGTAATTTTATTGTTGTCAATACCTTATCTCTTCCATAAGGAGGTCGAAAATCCACCCGATGAAAAAATTCCAATGAAAGAGAATTTTAGGCACTCTTTGAAGGATTTTGGCATTACTGCTAAAGAAATATTCAAAGATAAAAATTCTATTCTATTCTTCTTAAGTTGGTTCTTCATTACTGATGCCGCAAATACTGCTATAATGTATATGGCTGTCATTATTCAAGGAGCTGTTGGTTATTCTGCTGCAGTTACAAATTATGTAATTTTTGCGGGTATCGGTGGTAGTCTGATTTTTGCTATTGTAACTGGTTTCTTTATGAGAAAATATGGTCCCAGATTAACTTTCATTGTGAATGGTATTAGTTGGGCTATAGCAATTATTATTGTAATCTTTTCGGGATGGCAATATAAAACAGAGTTTATTGATGGTTCATGGATTGTTCATGCTTTACCTCAATGGCCTATGTTTGTAGGAGCATTCTTTATAGGAATTGGTTTCGGTGGTATTTGGATTATCGGACGACAATTCATTATGGTTTTAGCACCTCCTTCGAAATTAGCTCAGTATGGTGGCTTCCAAAAAATTGCAGGCCGTGTTAGTGCTATTGTCTCACCATTGCTTTTCTCAGCAATGATTTTCTGGTTCAGTAATCCTATAGGACTTCATAATGCTTATCGAGTCGCATTATTGCAACTGCTCTTATTCTTCATAATTGGAGTAATATTGTTATTCTTTATCCGTGATCCACATAGGCGATACCTACAAGGTGAACGTTCACCATATTCTGGTATTTATGATAAAAAATCCAAAAAATAAAAATAAAGGCTATTAGTAGCCTTTTTTTGCTTTTTTTATAAGTCTAAAGTTTTACCTTCTTCTTTTAATTACACACATTCTTCATAGACTTCTACCGCTTTCCTTAAATGAGGTATTACTATTGACCCACCAACAATTAATGCTACATTCATTGCTTCAAAAAATTCTTCTGTATTTACCCCTTCTTTTACACAATTAATTATATGATAGGTAATACAATCATTACATCGCAAAACTGTTGATGCAACCAACCCTAATAGTTCCTTTACCTTTACAGATAATGCTCCCTCCTCATAAGCTCGAGAATCTAAAGCAAAAAATCGTGTTATTTGTTTATTTTCACTAGCTAAAATTCTCTCATTCATTTTTTCTCTATATTTTTTAAATTCATCAAGTTTTGACATTTTTTTCACTGCTATTTTTTTATCTTAACAAACTAATATTCTGTTTTATAAGCAGAAAAGTTAATAGTAAAAGTTTTTTTGTTAATAGGATTAATGTATATTGCTGTGTATTTATACTTGCGGAGGAAAAATTAATGGCACGTACTGCTCTAAAATGGATTCTTGGTATTATTCTTTCGGTAATCGGATTTTTTGTTGCTGGAGTTGTTCTTTATGGTTATTTTGTTAGTGGAGCAAATAGTCTTGGTGGTATGATTTCTGGGATAGTCCTCGGATCCATAGCTTTTGTACCTGGACTCATATTGATAATTCTTGCAATAATTGATGGAGGAAAAAGTGTTTTTGATATCAAAATTGCAAAATTATTAGAAGAGAGTGATCGAATCACTCCCACTGCTTTAGCTGATAAAGCTAATGTTAGTGAAGAAAAAGTCGAGAAGTCTATTTCACGAATAATAAACAAAGGATTGATCATTGTTTATTTTGACAAAGCTACAGGTGAATTTGTTACACAAGAGGGGAAAGCAATAGCTGCACGCATTCTTGGGATCATTGAATCAAAACGAAGAGTTACTCTAGATCTACTTTCAAAGGAAACGGGTATGTCTTTTGATGAAATTAAGCGAATAATTGTTGGTATGGAAAAAAGAGGGTTGTTTGATGGAACCTACGATTGGAAAAGTGGTAAAATACTCTCAGCAGAAGCAACACGGTTATTAGCGCATGCTACAACAAACTGCCCTCATTGTGGTGGTAATTTACCAGAACCTCCTTTACCTGGTGAAGAAATTAAATGTGAATATTGTGGTGAAATAATTACCGGAAACTGAGCTTTTCAAAGCTCTGTTTCTAAATTTGCTTTAGCATTAAAAAAGCATCAGAATTATCTTCATAATAATTTTTTATTGTAGTAGCAATTTTAAATCCATATTTTTCATAAAATTTTATCGCTGGAAGGTTTGTTGTTTTAACTTCAAGTCTAATCAATTTTATAGGTGATAGTTTGACTGTTTCTATGGTTTTTTCCAATAATGCTGATCCATAACCCTTTCTTTGGTATTCTGGGTGTACAGCTAATATCATTAAATGAGCTGTTTTTATCGAAAAAATACCAAAAATTACAAATCCAATAATTTTGTCCAAAAGGTGATTTTCTATAACATAAAAATGCTCTATATCAATTAAAGATTTAATAATTAATGGAACCTCATCCCCTGGAAAACATTTTTCACTTAATTCAGTTAGTTTATCAAAGTCGTTTATATTAACACGTCGAATGCTTATTTCTTTTTCTTCCATAAATTTACAATAACTTACTTTCTTATAGGCATTTCTTTAGAATTAGTTGTTTTTTCGGCAAATAATTTTATAGTTGCTTGACTATAAAAAGTGATAGCAATATAATAAAAAAAATCTGGGAAAATATTGAAGAAAAGCGTAATGCTTATTTAGTAGTAAAAATCCCTCAATTTGTATATAAATAAATTATAATTACATTCCTGTAATGTTTCCAAAAATGGAGTCTTAAAAATGTCAGAAGAAATTACCGAAATCCTAAACAATCTTACCTCAATAGATGCTGCTAAAAGGGTAAAAGCTGCAAAACTATTAGGCGCCATAAGTGATAGAAGAGCAACATCTGAATTAATGAAGACTTTAAAAGATAATCCTGATGTAGCAACCCGAATAGCATGTGCTGAAGCACTAGGAAAAGTCGGTGATCGAGAAGCAACTGAATTATTAATTGAGACTTTCAAAAGTGATCCGGATAAAAAAGTGAAAGTTGCTATGTTGATAGCAATGGGTGAATTGGGTGATGATCTTGCTTTTGAAACCTTAATGACCGCTATGAGAGAAGAAAAGACAGTCAATATTAGAGAAGCTGCAACAGAGGCACTTGGCAAATTAAATAATAAATCCGCTTCTGATGAATTACAAAAAATCGTACGATCGGAATCTAATTCAAAAATAGTTGTCGCAGCAATTAAATCTCTTTATTTATTAGGGGAAAGAAAAGCTTCAAATCTTTTTATTGAGATGCTTAATGATTCTGAAGATGTAGCAATTAGAACTGAAAGTGCATCCGGTTTAGGTCGAATTGGTGGAAGAGGCGCAATACAACCTCTCGTAACTGCTTTTAATAAAGAAGCCAGTGATATTGTTAGGGAATCTATTGTAATTTCATTGGGAAGAATCGCTAATACAACTTCTGTTGATATATTAGCAACTGCTTTAAAGAAAGATCCAAGTCCTATTGTAAGAAAAAGTGCTGCATGGGCATTAAGAAGAATACGCGATAGCCGAATATCCGCAGCATTAATGTTTCAATTAGATAATGAAAGTTTTGAAGCTGTAAAGCAAGAAATAATCACTTCACTTGGTAAGCACAAAGAACGCAAAGCGGTTAATGCAATAATTGAAGCGTTACAAAATTCGACAGATGAACAGGTAAGAAGATCTGCTGCAATAGCATTAGGAGATATAAACGATAAAAAAGCAGCGGAACCATTACTTCAACAATTAGAAGTTGATAAGAGTGCTGAAGTAAGAAAATACTGTGCTTGGGCTTTAAGCAAATTAAAGAGCATTAATTCGAAAGAGCTATTGGAAGAACTTCTAAACAAAGAGAAAGATGAAGACGTAAAAGAAATGATTCAAAGTGCTATAAATGCCATAGAAGAAGCAATATCTCAAGCTGAAGATGAAGCTCGAAAAGCTGAAGAACGCGCAAGAAAAGAAGAATATTATTATTTCTAATTGAATAAACCCCCCGATAAAGGGGATTATTATCTTTTTTTAAAAAAGTTTTTCTTGCTGATATTGACCAATTAATTCACCAAATGATAAACCATCACTTGAAGCTGTTGCATAACTTACTTTGTAATTTTTACTATTACGAACTTTTTCTAATTGATCTGGTATGTTTAAAAAAAGAAAACCTTTTTTACGATTTTTGAATTTTACTGCTAAAATAGGTTGAAATCCTATACGAGTGGCAAATTCGACAAGTCCCTCAATTTGAGTTTCATCTAAATAAAGAATATCCTTTTTCACGGTTTTAATTTCAAGAACAAAAAATTTACCATTTTTCACTGAACCCGCAATTAAATCTGGTCTCGGTAGAATTGTACCACCACCAGATGCAGGAGATCGTAAAACAGCAAAACCTGCATCCCAAAATAGATGAACTAAATCTCGTTCAGCACGAACACCGCTTGAAGACATAATGAATACCAAGAAGAGATTATCACAATAGCATAAAAATCTAAGGGAAATACAGTAAAGGTATCATTTGGATAAGGGTAAAAGTTATTTATAAAAAGAGATAGAATGTTAAAGGGGTATTTTAATAAAAGAAATGGCTGGACTGCGATGACCTCAAAAAATAACCGTTGATTAAACAACGGGGAGCGCGTATACGGGGTCGATCGCAATCCAGTGCAGGTGAACAGGTCTCATAATTGAGACCCTTCGAACAAGGTCTCTCTTGTGAGAAGCGTAATAGTTTAGTTTTTAGCTAATTTTTTGATCATATTTACAGCAGCGATAACATCTTCAGCTGGGATTCCTACACCACGTTTATAGATTAACATTGAACCATGATTGGTAACTTGAGCACTAATTTGTCCTCCTGTTGGAAGGTCAATGAATCCTCTGAAAAATTTAATTGTTCCTTGTCTGCGGTAAATAGTCCATTCAGCGGAATCTAATATTTCACCATTTAATTGAATTTGACTTAAAGCCGGATTATCTAAATTCGATATTTGAACTGATTTAACCATGGCTGCATCTTTGCATAATGTTACCATAGAATTTTCATCCAAATTTACACCTTCGAATTCTACACCTAAAGCATTCATCAATGGTATAAGTCCTTTCTTTGAAACCCAAGATGTTCCTCTGCTTTCAAGATATTTCTCCTTAACATGAATAATGTATTCACATCTCCCTTGTGAATAAACTACTTGAGAGGACATTTCTCCATCTTGCATTCTTTGAACATTGATTGGTTGCCCAATTGTATAATAAACGCTAATCATATTTCCATCTGTATCGACTTCTGAAAAACCTTCATAGTACTTTCGATCTTTGAATTCAATTGGCATTTCTTTTAATTTGTTAACAATCGATGGTGTGCTTCCTAATGTTCCACCATTAATATGGAATAATCTCAAAGGAAGAACCATACCTCTAGGAATAATCAAACCATTTGTTTGGAGAGCCATTATTTCACCTTATTTTTGAATTTTCTGAGAAAGTCGAGACCTATTAACTTACCTCAGTTTCTATTGGAAGTAACATTAATTACATACTAATTTATAAAGTTTACTGACCTCAATTTCTAGTGGAATTCCTTTTTAAATACACTAGATGTTGGGAAAAAGAGGAGAGAATGAATAAATAAAAGAGGGTCTGAAAGGACAACCTTTTATCAGTGATTGTCACATATCATTTTATGAGGAATTTCTTATGGCAATAAAGAAATTGAAAGGAATGATCTGGGGTCGTTTTATCACCCTAGTATTGATATTTGCAATACCAGCATTCTTCGCGATTATAGTAGCTGGATCTGAATTAGGTTGGTTCGATATAATTACCTGGCAAGATTTCTTGTATCTTAATAAAGCTGAAACCATTTCTTTTATGCCTCCAGGGTGGGCCAAATTTTTTGTCTGGTTCTGTATACCTTTCTTCTTTAGTTTACCATGGGTAGCATTTCTTATAATAGATGCAAACAGAGTTGGCGAAACCTTTGACAATATGGGTAGAGCTATGAGAAAAGTTAGTTTAGGATTAAATATCTTTTATAGCATAAATGCACTTATTGTCTTTATATTCTTCCTATTACCTTTTGGTTCACCACTTATTGTTGTTGTTGCATCTTTTGGGATGATACCTTGGATAATTAAGAAGAAGACGGGTAAAAAATTACCCAGATGGCTAACATTTATCCCTGGTTTATTACTTTCAGCGATTCCGATTGTTCTAGCGATCGGGTTCTATGCAAATTACGGTGAAGCTTGGAATAATCTCTGGGGTCTTTGGTCTGGTGATTTAGCAACAGGAACTACTACTTTAACCACCTATGGCTTAGTTCATTATCTCTATGGATTTGGTTATTCATTGGCAATTGGGGCTGTACTAGCAGGTTTTGTTTCTTTCATGTATGAAGGAGCAGCTAGTGTAGATCGTTCTGTAAAACGTCCAAAAGGAATTCTCTATATTGTAGAATTTCTTATTGCTGCTGGAATATTTACCCTCTATTTATTAATTGATATGGGAAATCAACCAACTCGAGACATACTATTCTATGTCATTAGTGGTCTAGCCATATTTGTAGCCTTGGTAGAATTCATTTTAAGATTCTTCAAGAAAACAAAACGAGGTGACAAAGATAATGTCCCAATGGGAGCTTATATTATGTTACCTATCTTCATTGGAGTAGACCTCATAAGAACAGCTGGAACATTAGAAGTGCGAAACTATGCTCTTACAGGAGCATTAGCTCTATCCTGTATTGTCTATCTGGTTTTATTCCTCTTAGCATATTCTTTTGCTGGAGAAACATATACTTCAAGATGGAGTAAAAGTAAAGATGATGATGACGACGATGACGATGATGATGATTCGTCTGATGATGAATACTAATTGCTTAAGCAATTAGTCTTTTCTTCTTTTTTTAAGCTATTTAATAAGAAAAATTATTATTACTTTATGAGATGAATACTTTCTCTAGGTATTAGTGTGTGAGGTATATTTGAGTGTCCTGGTCTCAAATCTATAATGATTGCTATCAAGAAATTTTGAAAGAGCTTACTAGATTAGATGGTATCGCTGTAGGATTTAATACAAACGTTGATGCAATAATCGAATTTAATTCTACTACTATACTTGAATTGATTGGAAAAGTAGGTCTCAATAGTTTAACATTATTTGAAAGAGTACTCAAATGGAAAGGTGTTATTGACAAACCAGCTGATTTTGTAGTTGGTTTATGTGGGTGCTTTGAGAAAGGGAAAGCTAGCGAATGGTTAATTCAAAATGATGAAACTTATCTCTACCTACTAAATAATTTACCTGTACCAAATTCATTTCGGCTTGGTGGTCAAGCAGGTATAATGGCTAATATCCTAGCTGAATTTGGTGTTCAACAAGTAATAGTTCATTCAGCGACTTTATCTGATCAGCTTACTAATCTCTTTATCAAGAAAAAAAATCTTGTTATACCCTATTATGATAAGAAAGGCAAATTAATATTTATCAATCCAAGAAAATTAAAGGTAGAAGATCAACGATTTTATTATCATATTATTGCTGAAATTAAGAAAAATGATACATTACATTTTGGTGACACAATAAAATGGAAATGCCCCCGAGATAATAGATTCATAGCAACCTATGATCCACCTAATTTTGAAATGCAGCTAATGGATGCTTTTCAAAAAGACATAGAATTAATAGCTGAAAGAGTTAACGGATTCATTATTTCAGGCTTTCATATGCTTGAACAAAAAATGTTAGGTAAAACTGCTATAAATGAAAAAATAAATTCGGTAATTTCTCTTATAGAACGAGCTAAAAAACAAAATCCTACATTAATAGTGCATCTTGAATTAAGCAGCACAAAAAATGAATTCATTATGGAACAGTTATATAAAATTTCAATAAAAGGTCAATATTGGGATAGTATAGGATGCAATGAACGAGAATTAATTGAACTTCTTAAAGCGATTGGTGAAAAGAAATTAGCTAATGACTTGAATAAAGATTTCCAACAAGAAAATGTGCTTCTAGGATGTATTAAAGTCTGTGAAAAATTAAATCTAAAAAGATTTCATTTACATCAATTTGGTTGTTATATTTTGATATTAAATAAGGAATATGCTATTGATAGAGAACTTCATCGAAATAGTCTCTGCTTTGCTTCATTAGCAGCAACTGAAAAAGCTTTAACTGGAGAAATATTACAAGCATATAACTTGATTTTAGAACAACCATCCTTTTCTGAGAAAATTTCTAAAACTTTTAGAGAATTAGCAAAATACATAACAGCTAGTGAATCATATATAAAAGCGAATTTTCTTTCCAATGGTTTTGCTGAAACACCAGACTATCTTATATGTGCGATTCCTTCCATTATAGTAGACAAACCAGTTTTTACAGTAGGATTAGGTGATACTATATCATCAACAGCTTTAGCTGCAGAACTAGCTTTAAGAAAACGATACTTAAAAAATAAAAAATAGAATAGGCGAAAAATTCTAATCTATTTTTTCAAAAATTGTTGATTTGAGCAAAGGTTCTGCATCAATTTCTATATGAGTGATTTTACCATGAAAATCAGCTCTAAAAGTAACGAATTTAGAGACACCAAAATCTCCTAAATGTTCTATTTTGATTATGAAGGTATCATAATTATAATGCTCTATAGAAACCTTTGAACCCTTTCCATAGCTTGCATGAAGTTTATTATTTATTAGTGAAAATTCTAATTTTCCATAACCGGGATGCATATATACACCAATAAAATCCTCTAATGGATGACTTGGATTAACTGTTTTCATTTCTTGAGTTTCTTCAAGCTCTAGCTTATTTTTTACCATCATTTCATTTTGTTTAATTTCAAAAGCTCTTAATTCATCACCCCACTGAACAACATCTAGACCAAGAAGTTGGTCTACTATAAAGAAATTCAAGTAAAAAGGCAAATCGCTACCTGAAGTATTGGAAAAGATAACATAACCTATATTATTATCAGGTAGAAATCCTCCATTAAATAATAATCCCGGACCTGTTCCATAATGTTGATTCATTTTCATTCCACGATAATCAATAGTCCACCAACCAAGAGCAAAACCATAATTTCTAATATAGTTTTTCTCAGGGAAAAATACCCCTAATGGATTTCTATCTAATTTTTGCATAACATAGAGATTGCTTAAGGTCTTTTCTGAAATTAATTGTTTATCAGCAATTTTCCCTTTATTAACATGAAATTGAATCCATTTGCCCAAATCTTTTAGATTTGAGTTTATACTACCAGCTCCAGCAGATATCATTTTAAGATCTAAATATTCTTCTAAAAGAAAGCCATCTTCAGTCTCCTTATAACCATAAGTAAAATTATCAGTTTTAAAAACATCAGCAATAGAAAAGAAAGTATTTTTCATTCCAAGAGGTTTAAAAATTCGTTCATTCATAAAATCAAAATAAACTTGACCTGATAATTCCTCAATTATTTTTGTTGCAATGATGTAATTTAAGTTTGAATATTTATGTTGTGTACGAAAGTCATATACTGATTTTAAGTGGGGTAGTCTATTAAAAACGTCTTTGTAACTCCATTCACCATTCATGTAAACGAATTGATGATGAGGTAAACCCGTTGTATGAGACAATAAATCACGAAGCGTACATCTCTCATTAGAGAAGAGATCATTTAATCGAAATTGAGAAATAACATCTTTAATTGGTGTATTCCAATCAATTATTCCGTCATCAACAAGCATTGCTAACGCAGTTGCTGTAAATGATTTAGTATGAGAACCAATAGGGAAAACAGTTTCAGCTGTAAAAGGTTTTTTATTTGGAATGTCTCGAAATCCAAATCCTTCCTCAAATAATACTTCTTTATCTGAGACAATAGAAATTGCTAAACTGGCATTATGCGATTGTTTAATCTCACCTTTGATATAATCCTTAAAATTATCAAAATTAATTTGATTACTTCTTTTCGTATCTGACATGAACATACCTCAATTGTAGTTATTCTTTAATCATTTTATTATTTTAAAAGAAAGATTCACTTAATGAAGTCTCAAGAAGAGACTACAAGTTGTGAGGTCACCTAATGTGACCTATATTTCATGATTTAACAAATGAAGCATCTCAGCATATTATCTTCATATTATTTACTCTTTTATTAGGCATTGGTTATAGAATAAGATGGTAGACAAATTATGGAACAACACAGCCCAGAAGAAGATATTAAAATCGTAGTAACCGGTCCATATAACGCAGGTAAATCTGAGTTTGTTCAAAGATTTGGCACAAAACCAATGAATGTTGCAATAAATGGGACAACAGTGGGTCTAGATTTCACACATGAGATGATAGAAAACTATCATGTCCATATCTTTGGTACACCTGGTCAAGATCACTTTAAAGATGTACAACAATGTGTTGCTCGTGGTGCCTCAGGAATAATTATGGTTATTGATAGTACTGATCCATCTACATTCTCTCAAGTGGAAGCATTAACTAAACGAATTAAAGCGGTTTGTGGTCGAGTTCCTCTTGTAATCTGTGCTAATAAACAAGATAAATCTGGTGCAATAACTCCAGAGAAAATTAAGCAAATGCTTGATTTCAAAGGAAAGGTTATCGGTACTTCAGCGCTACGTGGTGAGGGAACTAAGACTACTCTTGTCGAGGTTTTGAAACAAATTAAACAAGAACGAGGTTAAATTAAAAATTAAAAAGTGGATGATAAACATCCATTTTACTATATTTTTTCAAGTGTAAAAAGAATTTTTAATTGTATAAAGCAGTATCTGGGTCAATTTTCGCGTCATCGCTTACTTCCCAAAGAGTTTCCTTTTGTCGCTTCTTTGTTGACTGGAATATCTTATCTTCATCATCAAGCTTTTTCATATGAGCTTTAAGAGTCAAATCGTCAACAATATCTTTCCATGGTTTATACCATTCGATGCCCAGACTAATATTAACTTCATCCTTAATTTCTTCAAAAGTACTTGGACCATTTGTTGTTAGAGTAACAAGTATTGTTTCCTCAAAAGTTTGATGAGCATGTAGAGATTGTTTGATCAATTCTTTTGCTTGGGTACCAATGTAAGCACCATCATAAGCTGGACAAATCATATCAACCTTCGCTCGAGAGATAAATTTCAAAGCATTTTCTCGTGCTGCAGCACTACCAGTCTTATCAATTAGGTAATTACTAAATCTCATAGGATAGATGCACAATTCAGCTCCAGTAAAAATAGCTTTTTGTTGTGAACTAAAAATCATGGAATGACCTTGACTGAAACCTGGATAAGCAATAACATACAAAGTGGATTTTCCTAGTTTAATTTTATCACCATCAACGAAGACTGCATTTACTTTAACTCCTTTCAATTTCTCCCAAGGTTGCCATGAAAAGCGTCCACCTTTTTGATTTGGTTCAAAATGCTTCTCAGGTAAATATAAATATGGTTTTCTAATGGTATCCTCAGCATCTTTTTGGCATATTAATTGAGCTTTTGGAAATAGCTCCATTAGTCTTTCTGCTCCACCAATAGCATCATGATGTTCTCGAGTTAAAATAATATGTTTGACGTCTTTTGGTTTACGACCGGCATAATCAATGCAATCAAATATCTCATTTTGAATGGTTGCTCGAATGCCTGTGTCAATAATCGCTATATCATCATCCATTATAATATACACAGCGTTTCTTTCTCCACCTTCCCCAGATTCACCATAAACATTCCAAATTCCATCATTAATCTCATTATATGTCATACTACTCAAATTACTCCTGTAGGTTTTTTATAATAAAGCAGTTTTTTCTAGAAATATTTTGAGTCTTCTATAATAAGAACGTTTAGTTATTCTTAGTACTTATTACCACTGAATTTTGTTTATTTCCCAGAACGATTATTGTTCTTAGGATTTCTCGAGATTGAATCGTTAAATTAATCCTCACAATAATTCCAAGAAAAAAGGGACTGAATTTTAATTCTTTAAGATTAAAATTCAATGAACCATTTGTTTTTAGATACTATACTAATTTACCGCTACCATCATTGTAGATTACTTGAGAGGTAATTAATAGAGCTCATAAGATCTATTTATGAAACCCCGCCAAATATTAGGCATCATACTCAATTGTTCTTGAACTATTTCTTCTATTTGACGTTTTGTTCTACTTTCTTCTTTACAACCAACTAATGCTATCTCTATAATTTGGGGTTCAGTAATTTTGTTTCCTATTTTGCTTACAAGATAACAATCAACGTTATCAACACTTAGTTCAGTAACAATTTCTTCACAGATCTTTCTTGCAGCGATATTGTATGTTTTACCAACATGACTTACTGGGTTCTTGCCTGCAGCAGCTTCAAGTGTCATCGGTCTATATGGAGTAATGAGTCCATTAACTCTATTACCACGTCCTACTTGACCATCATCACCTTGTTCAGCTGAAGTACCTGTTACTGTTAAATAGAGGCAATCGTTATTACCTGGAACATCAGCAGCATTTACATCAACATTGATTTCACCATCCCAAATTTTCGCTGCTAAATCCAAAGTAAGATTTTTAGCATCTTCTTTTGTGCTAAAATAATGATCCGTATCAGCAAGTTCCGTACAAATCATTGCACAAGCAATTGTTAAATCAATTTTATCATTTTTTCTTACACCCATAACTTTGATATCTTCACCTATTGCAGGGTATTTTTTCTTAGTAGCTGGATCATTAAGAAGTTTTTCTGTTTTATATGTTAATTCTTCAACTTTAGATAAAGGTCCAAAACCTATACCAATAGAAGTATCATTAGCTCTGGGAATTTCAATTGCTTCCTCAAAATTGCCTACTAAATCTGTGCTTCCTGATCTAATTTTATAATCGATAATTATATCATGTTCAATACATAGATGTGGAAGATCTTTATGCAACCAATTTTTAGTTGTTTCAATCACTAATTTACCAATTGGTAGAACTTTATCATTAATTCTAGTATTTACACCAACTGCTCGTCCAACTAAAAGAAGATAAATCGGTTCAATTACTTCACCATGACCAATTGTAGCAACTGATTGTCCACCTGCTAGAACAGCCTTATCTACATTATGGTGAAGAATTCTTCCAACATTATCAATATACCATTTACTAATTGCAATACTAAGTTCTTCAGAAGCTTTGTCACACAAAAAGTCAGGATGTCCTTGACCTTTACGTTCAACAATTTCAACTGGTAATTTTGAAGGGACTATATCTCTGTCATGACTTATAACTAAATTTTCCAATTTACATTCAACCTTAAAGATGATATTGATTCTTTTCTTTTTAAATTTATAAGTTACCTATAATTCCAATTTTTATCTGTAATAAGTTTTCTTATTTTATGAAAGAATTAAAAAACTTCAATCTTAGTCTTCAGGTGTGCCTGATTCTTTCCAGATTTCTTTTAATTCAGTCAAGAGCTCCTTTTCTCGAAGGGATAATTTTTTAGGAGTATCTATTTTTACTATGATATGCATATCGCCTTTTCCAAAACCGTTTACATTTGGAAATCCTTTACTTTTAAGTCTAAAAATAGTGTTGGTTATTGTTCCTGTAGGAATTTTTAATTTGGCTTTTTCTCCTTTAATGAGAGTAGGAACATGGATAGTATCACCTAAAGCTGCTTGTGCAATATTAATTGATTTTTCATAAATAAGTTCATTTCCTTCTCGTTGGAAATATTTGTGTGGTTTAAGACGCATATAGACAAATAAATCTCCAGAAGGATTGCCTTTCAAACCTGGTTCTCCTTCTCCTCGAATAACGATTCTTTGACCATCATTAATACCTGCAGGGATGTTAACAGTAATTTTTTGAGGTTGTTCAACTAAACCTGAGCCTCTACATTCTGGACATGGATGATCTATTATTTCACCGAGACCTTGACAACTACGGCAAGTTGTTTCATTGATCATATATCCAAAAGGAGTTCTTTGTTGAATTCTCTCTCTACCAGAACCACCACAAACACTACATCTTTTAGGACTTGTTCCTGGAGCAGCACGATTACCATGACAAGTAGAACATAAACCATGTTTTGTTATAGTGATATTTTTGGTTACCCCAATAGCAGCTTCTTCAAAAGTAATCTCTAATGCAAATCGAATACTTCTACCAGTAGTAGATTTTGCTTGGGTATAGCCACCACCACCTCTACTACCAAAGATATCACCAAAGAAACTATTGAAGATATCACCAAATCCAAAACCACTTAATGGATCCCCGCCAGTTCCACCTGCTGTAGCATCTAGACCTCCCCAACCAAGTCTATCATAAGCAGCTCTTTGATCCTGATCACTTAGAATGGAGTAAGACTCAGAAATTTCTTTGAATTTCTCTTCAGCACTTTTATCACCAGGGTTCGCATCGGGGTGATATTGACGAGCAAGTTTTCTATAGGCTTTTTTAAGTTCATCCTGATTGGCATTACGAGGAACACCGAGGACATCATAGGGATCGCGCTTTGCTTTGCTCATAAGATTCACCTTAAGTGTTTTTTTTTGGTTCATAAGTTAATTTGGGTGTAAGTGTTTTATCTTACTGGAACTACTTCCAATATTAACCTATTTAAACTAGATAACTTATCTGAAATATAAATCTAGATAAATTTTTTTCTTACTATATTTTAAAGACTAGGCCTTATTTTTAATTTTTACTAAATGTGAATGAAATTTTCTTTTGTATCTTTTAGAAGGTGATGAAAAACTTAAATAATTTGCTTGATAAAAAAACAAAGTGCAAAAAAAATCTCATGACTGATATGGAGTAATAAAAACAATGGGACAAACTGTTATAGAGAAAATATTTTCTGCTCACTCGCAAGATGAAGTAAAACCATATAGTATAATATGGCTAGACTTAGATGTCAGAAGTGCTCGAGATTTTGCAGGAGCAAATGTAGTAGGAAATTTAAAGGAAAATTATCCCACTGAAAACAAATTTGAAAATAAAGGAAAAACTGTTTTTACTTTCGATTGTGTAATCCCAGCAAACAATGTAGGATATGCTGAAAACCAACAAATTATAAGAGATTTCGCTAAAGAAGAAAGTATTCATGTTTACGATTCAGAATGGGGTATTGGTTCACATGTAATGATAGAAGATGGATATAGTACTCCAGGTTCAACCACAGTAGGAACGGATAGCCATCTAAATATCCTTGGGTGTATAGGTGCTTTTGGCCAGGGCATGGGGGATCAAGATATTGCTTTTGGTATGAAAGCTGGTAAAACTTGGTTTGAAGTTCCTCCAACAATGAAAGTAATAATTGAAGGTGAATTAAAAGCTCCTTGCTCAGCAAAAGATCTTACCTTAGCAGTTATTAGAAGATTAACTTCTCAGGGTGCATTAGGTAAAGCAATTGAATTTGAAGGTAAAGCTGTTGAAAAATTATCATTAGCAGGTCGTATAACTCTTGCTTCAATGGTAACTGAAATGGGTGGAATTATCGGTTTTATTTCTCCAAATAAGGAAATCCTTGATTACTGTCAAGCACGAGCAAAATGGGACTTCAAACCTTATTATGCTGATGAAGATGCTGAATATATTGAAGAGATTGTTATTGATATAAGTGATTTAAAACCGCTTATTGCCAAACCTTACAAACCTGACAATGTTGTCGAAGTTGAAGCTGTCGAGAAAGAGAACATTCCTGTTCATTCTGCTTTTCTTGGTAGTTGTACAAATGGTCGATATGAAGACATGAAAGTTGCTGTCGACATGTTGCGAAACAAAGAAGTTGCCAAAAACACTGTAATGAAAATCGTTCCCGCAACAAGATCTGTTCTTGGAGATATGATTAAGAATGGTGATATACAAGTTTTGTTTGATGCTCGTACTGTCGTAAGTAATCCTGGTTGTGCAGGTTGTGCAAGTGGTCAAATAGGAATGACTGGTCTTGGAGAAGTTCAAGTTTCAACTGGTAATCGTAATTTCAAAGGAAAACAAGGTTCAGGTGCTACTTATCTTTGCAGTCCAGAAACTGTCACAGCTTCAGCAATAGCTGGGAAAATAGTCAGTCCAGAAAATCTTTAATTGGAGGAATAATAAATGAAGAAACCTGTCGAATTAAAAGGAAAAGCAGTAGTAATAAGAGATGCAAAAGGCAACCCTATAGATGATATTGATACCGATATGATTTTTCACAATAAATACTTGCATATAACGAATATTGCTGAAATGGGTCAATATTCATTTGATAATCTAGAAGGTTGGAAAGATTTTGCTAAAAAAGCTCAAAAAGGAGATATATTAATTCTTGGTGCTAATTTTGGCTCAGGATCATCACGACAACAAGCAGTTGACTGTTTTACTTCTTTAGATGTACAAATTCTCATAGCTAAATCATTTGGTGCAATATACAAACGAAATGCTATCAATGCTGGTATGCCTCTTTTAGAAGCAGATATAATTGATGATAAATCAATAATTGAAACTGGCGATGAAATCATTGTTAATCTCGAGAACGGAACAATTAAGAATTTAACAAAGAAAAAGGAATACAAAACTAAAGGCATGTATAGAGTTCAAATGGATATTTATCAAGCCGGTAGTTTATTTGCTTATGCAAAAAATATGTAAAATCTTTTTCTTTTTTCTTTTATTTCTATCCTTTTCAATAAAATAAAAATACTAGATTAACTAATCTTTAACTGTTGTTTTGGAGTGTAGAAAATTGTCTGAGTTAGAGAAGAAATTGCAAATCATGGAAGACAGAATGAAAGAACGATTAGCTTCACCTACTGATGCAAAATTATTACGTACTTTAATGGAAACACTAATTGACATTCGTGAAGCTTTAGAAGAATTCAACCAGTTCTTTAAAATTGATATTGATTTGGATAAATTGGAGGCTTTTAAACCAAGAGAAATTAGCTATTCGGAAGAATGGTCACAATCACTAATAAAAATATGCGAAGTACTAATTACATTATATGATAAAATAGACAAAAAAGAATTGGCAAAAAAATGGCGGAAAAAATTGGAAGATTTGAAGAAAATATCTTCCTAAATGTTTTTTTTAATCTTCACTTTTAGTTTCTTGAGATGATGTATCAATATCATCCTCTATAAAGGTAACAGTCAATTCATCATCACTTTTTAGTGTTTCTTCAGTTGACTCTTTTTCTGGAGTTTTTCGTACCCAGATAAAGTAAATACCCAACCCGATAAAGACTAAAATTAAAACTAATAAGATAACTAGTAAAGCATCATTTATAACATATTCAGCGTCTAATTGATTATACTCAAAAGGTGGCAAAGCAGCAATTAAACCTACAGCAAGATAAGCTACTATTGCAATAGCAAAAGTCATAAAAGCAAAACCCCATGGATTAACCTTAATTTGTAATTCACTGTCAGAGACTTCTTGCTTTTTACCTTTACTAATCTTCCTTTTTGGTTCATCCGTTTCTATCGTTTCAATAACTTTTAGATCCGCATCTGACATTATGACATAACCTTTTGTTTCTAAGAAACACTTCTTTATTAAAACTTATTTGAATTCTTTGAAAAGATATATCTTTCTAAGAGTAACATTATTTTCAACAGCTGGAAACGAGAGACACAATTTGACAAAGAAAAGCAAAATTCATAAAGAAATAATAAAAATCATCGAAGATAAATATTCGAATTGGGAAGAAAAGGCTCAATTAATTCAAATTTTTTACAAGCAAGAAGAATTAGCGCAAGAAGAATTCCTTGATATAGTTTTAAAACATCTTAAAGTAAATATACGTAAAAGTGCAGCATCAATTATAGGGTATTTTGAGCACATTAACTATGCAGACATTCTCATTAAGCAATTATTTTCTGAACCTGATTGGTCAGTAAGATATGCTTTAGCTAAATCAAGTGCTAAGCATTTGCAATCTGAAGTTATCAACCATCTTAGACTCCTATATAATGACCTTGTGAAAGGAAGTGAATATGATAGAAAATTACAACTTCAATTGATATTTGTAGAGTCAATAGGAATTATGGGTTATGAATCTGCTGTGCCTATATTAGAAGCAATATTAGATGAAATAGATGTAAATAGAGATCCTTTTTCAATTAAAATAATTATACAATCAATTTATTCTATTGGTGAAATAGGTAATAAGACAGTTATTGGAAGACTTTTGAGATTCTCAGCTGAAAATCCTACAAATACAGAAACTATGAGAAATAGTGCAGAACATGCAATAGATAAAATAGCTAAACGTTTTGGCTTCTCATCGAAAAAGAATTTACTTGAAGAAATGAATAAAGAATAACAAAAAAAAGCGAACACAATCCACAAACTTATAAAATAATTCTTACCTTAAACAAAATAGTTTGGATTTACTCCAGATAATTATTACTATTTCCAAATATTACCAAAAATGAGGGAAAGTATTGGTTATTACTAAAACATCAGCTCATACTCAACTAGGAATGCATCTTGTGAATATTTGTTTCTTCGCTTTAAACATCTTTCATATAATATTCGCTTCCACTTCAGATATAACTCCTAAAGATACTGGTTTTCTAAGATTTAAAATAAGTGTATTTTCTCAATTTAATGTTAATATACTCATAATAGCGCTTGTTTTATTCCTAATACAAATGATTTTTTCATATCTTATTTTAGCAAGGAAATTTAGAAAAGCAAATCTAGTAAGAATTAATGAGTTAGGAGTGGCAGGAGAGAATAATGTTGAAATCCGCAAGAATCTTAGAATCGATCCGAAATTAATTTATAAATGGGTACAAGAAGAGGCAGTTGAATATAAAATAAGATCAGTAAAAAGAGTTTACTTAACAGATACTAATATCCCAAATGCAATAACCATTGATGTTATACCATTGCCATTTGTAAGAAGTTCTTGGCTTGTGTTAGATGCCAATTTAATTGAAATCCTAGATGAACGAGAAATTAGAGCTGTGATTGCTCATGAATTAGGTCATGTAAAATATCTTGATGGTTTAGTTAATTTATTTAGATTTGGTATGAATTTCTTTGTTTTTATTGCTTATTCCGTGAGAATTTTTGATGTGATCAAGTACCTCATAATAGAAGAACCTAGCTTAGAAAATATCCTCCTAAGAATTCTTTTCTTATTGGTTTTTATTGCAGTCTTATGGGGATTTACCATTGTAAATAATATCCTAATGAATTATTCACGAAGACAAGCTGAACTCATGGCCGATTATTTCTCAGCAAAAAAAATAGGTCGAAATCATATAATAAATGCTCTAATCTTATTAGGACAAAGATTGGATGTTGTTGCCGCTTTTGGTACAGAATTCAAATGGTTAGGTTATCGTGAAAGTAAAAGCGATGTTACTAGAGAGTTTCTGCAAGGGATAAAAGAATTACCTGCAGAAGAGTTATCCAAAGATATTTCCAGGAGAAAAGCTGTTTATATTTATGTCTATCAAAGATTGAAAAATATGAAAAATGATTTATTTATCCCATTGACTGATGAGCAAATCAATGAAATGGCTGAGCAAGCATGTAATAAATTACTAAAATTAAGAGAAGAGGAAATAAACAAAGGTCCAGTTAAAGATCGAAGAACAAACACAGAATTGAATAAATTAACAATTGATTGGTTTTCAATTGATGAAGACCAAAACCGATATCTGAATGAAGAAGAAATTATTCGATTAATAAAAATGTTGGAGAATAATCCTCAAAAAGAGCTCTTTGAAAATGACATCGGAAACAGAAGAATGCGCTTGGGAAGGGATCACCCATCAATGAGAGAACGAATTATTTTTCTCTATAATTCCATTTCAAAGAATAATAGCAATGAACCTAAATCTTGAAATTAGTTTCGGTTAACCCTCAAGTTGACCTTTTTTTATTTTAAAAAGCAATAGGAGGGATATAATATATTTTCTTTGTATGATACAAGTAGTCGGATGAATGCTAAATGGCAAGTAAAACTGAGATAGAAGAATTAATTCTAACAGATGAATCACTTGAGACTTTTGATTTAGATAGTTCAGATTTTTGTAGCGATTGTTTATATGATTGGTGTACTATACGATCATCGGTAGTATTTTGTACAATGAAAACAAGAGGATTATTTGAATGCAAAAAGTGCATAATGAAACTCTCAAATAGCACATCATAATAGATTTTCTTCTGCTACAATAACTTATTTTAGAAATTTAAAAGAATAAAATGAGTTTTTCTCAAAATGCCGATTGCAAAAAAGATTTAATAAGAGAACCATTTTTGAAAGGATAGAATATGGTTATGGAGATTTCACATGGAGCTAGCAATTAAGTTCTATTATTGGCATGAAGTCATGGGTCCTTTACTAACTTATACAAAAGGTAAATTTGAAATTACAGATGAAGACCTTTTAATTCTTCTTAGTTCTGTAGAACCCTACAATATAACCATTGAATCCACAATATCGGGTCCATCATATCTAGGTAAAAAAGTAATAATGACATATAATAGGTGCGTGAATAATCCAGATGCACAAGATGAACGAATCTGCCTATTAGGAGCTGATTGCTGGGTATTAATTGCTTGTCCAATAGAGCTGGAAATAGTGTTATTAAGTAAAATAGACTTGGTAAAGACAATTCTAGATATAGAATTTGATACAATAGCAGAAATTAATCAAATAGATGCAATAATGGGCGAACGAGCTGATTATGCTATTCGAAAAATCTACTTGGATTAAAAAATTCATAATTCATTCTAAACAGTTAGAGTTATCAAAATAAATATAATATTTAATTTATTTTTAATAGAACAGTCACTAGTAATAGGATTAGTGGAAAGAATAGTAACAAAGAAAATGGTCATTTTTAACCAAACAAAACAAAAAAAGTGACCAGCTTTACTAATATAAAGATATCAATTTTCGAATAAATAGGTGAAAAAATTTGTTTGATATACTTCGATATGGACTTGATATAGGCGAAAAATTAGGTGCTGATTATGTCGAAGCTCGGTTTGACGATCTCCAATTGCGTACACTGGGAATAGAGAATCAAAAGATAAAAGAAACAGACCTTAATCGAAGAAGAGGAATAGGCATTACTGCTTATTACAAAGGTGTTTCAGGATACTCTTATACTGGTAATCTCGAGAGAGACGCAGTTAAAAAATGTGTAGAGAGTGCATTAGGAATCGCAAAAGCTTCTGCAGAAATGGCTACTATAAAACTTGATTTTGACCGAAGAGAAAAAACGACAAAGGTACATGATCTAAAACTTGCAGTCAAAAAACATCCAATGGATTTTGATTTAAGTTATAAATTAGATTTGATTGAAAGATTAGAGCAAGCTGCCTTGGCAGATGTTGATTGGATAAAATCAACAAGAGCATATTATGGAGAATTTTATGGATCTAAATATTTCATGAATTCTGATGGTGATGAAATTTCTTGGAATCCTTTAGTTGTTGATTTACGAATAAGTGTAACAGCATCAGCAGCTACTGGAGATGCTCTAGTTAGAGGTCAAAATTCCAAGGGTGGTTCAAAAGGTTTGGAGCTTTATGATAAAAAAGATTCTACACCAGAATATTTAGGAAAAAAAGCACACGAATGGGCTAAAGAGCAAAGAGATGCGAAAGCTTCTCCTGCAGGGAAATTTAGAACATTATGTGATAATGAATTAAGCGGAGTACTAGCACATGAGTCATTTGGTCATTGTGCTGAAGCTGATTTTGTGTTAACAAATTCAACAGTGCTCATAAATCGATTGAATGAGAAGATAGGTACCGAAAAAGTAACCATTATTGATGAAGGAATAACTAACGAAAAATACAATAGTTTCTGGTTGCCATATGATGACGAAGGAACGAAAACATCAAAGACAGTGCTAGTAGAAAACGGTATATTGAAAGGTTATTTACATAACAGAGCATCAGCAAAGATATTGGGACAAGAACCAACAGGAAATGCTCGAGCAATGCATTATAGATTTAATCCAATACCAAGAATGAAAAACACTTATTTTGCACCTGGAGACCTAACAGAGGAAGAAGCTATAGAACAACTAAAAGAAGGAATATATGCAATACAAACATCAGGTGGACAAGTGAGTCCAACAGAAGGAACATTCTTGTTTAAAGCTGTAAGAGGATATTGGATAGAAAATGGCGAAATAAAACATCCAATAAAAGATGTAACAATAAAAGGAGAACTCCTAGCACTATTGAATAATGTCGAAGGAGTAACAAAAGACCTGAAAATAATAAGTGGCTATTTTGGAGGGTGTGGAAAAAATGCACAATATCCCTTACCTGTTGGTTTAGGTTCAGGTAAAATTCTCTTTTCCGAAGCAATGTTTGGAGGCGAACAATAAAATGGGTTTTGATACTTTAAAAGATGATTTACTTTCTTTAGCTGATACTGGTTTGAAATATGCTAAAAATCAAGGTGCTGATCAAGCAGAAATCTATATTTCAAGTCAAAATACCCTGAATGTCCAAAATCAATCAGGTATGATTGATGCTCGTGACGGTTTGAATGAAGGTATTGGTGTTCGTTTAGCTAAAGGTAAAAAAATAGGCTTCGCAGCAATGAGTGGTATGACCGAGGAGTCACTTAAGCATGCTATTAATGAAGCAATTTCTGTGGTTAAAACTATTAATCAAGAGAATAAAGGCTTTGAAACTTTTATGCCTAAACAAAAACCAGCAAAAGATGGTCTCATTGACCATAATATCATTTCTGCTTCTTCTGAGGATATTGTTAAAAGTACTAATAGAATATTCAAAGAAGCAAAGGAATATGATAAGCGAATCATTTCAGTTATGGCTCAAACTCAATCCATTTATGGTGGTTATGCTGTAGCAAATACTGAAGGCGTTTCAGCTGCTTCACTATTCACTGCTTACGTATTAGTTACAGATATTACTGCTATGGAAGGTTCTCAAAGAAAGAATGCTTTTGATTTCTCTGTTACTCGAGGAATCCCTCAAGATCAATCTGTTGGTATTTCTTGTGCTAAAAAAGCCATTAATCTATTAAATTCAAAACCATTAGGTCATACCGGTATACTTCCAACTGTTTGGAATCCTTTGGTCATGAGTGGTTTTTGGCAAGCTTCTCTTCAGTCTTCTATTAATGGTCGTCAGGTTGTAGAGAAGAATAGCTACTTTATGGACAAGTTAGGTGATAAAGTTGGTATTGACGCTCTTGAGATCGTTGATGATGGTCAATTACCTGAAGGAACAAGCACTTCTGCTATTGATGAAGAAGGCGCTCCAAGACACACAACAAAAATTATTGAGAAAGGTGTTTTACATTCCTTCCTTTATGATAGCTATTACGGAAATCTTGGAAAAGCTAAAAGTACTGGTAATGCTGCTAGAGCTAATAGTTATGAAAGTACCCCCAATATTGCACCTACTACAATTGTAATAAAACCTGGTACTAAAGGATTTGACGAGATAATTTCTGAAATCGATAAAGGTATTTACGTTATGGATTCTGTTATGGGAATGGTTCATTCAAATCTTATTTCCGGTGATTTCTCTTGTGTTGCTACCTCCGCTTATCTCATAGAAAAAGGTGAAATTAAGCACTCTTTGGATTCCATAACCATTGCCGGTAACCTTTACAAGAGTTACAAGGACATTTTACACATAGGTTCAGATTCTAAACTTTTACCGAACATAAAAACACCCACCGTAGCTTTCAATGGTTTTACCATTAATGGTTAGAACTTGTTTCTTATTACAAGTTCTTTCTTATTTTTTCCCTTTGCAATTTGGGCAGATATTTTTTCCTTTTGGAATTTCCTTCAAACAAAATGAGCATTTTTCAATAAAATAATAATCTTCAGTTATATTCTTCTGTTTCTCTTTTATTTCTTCTTCTAATTCGATTATTTCTTTCTCTTTCCTTATAGCTTCCTTTTTCTTATCGATTCTTCTCTTATTTTGACCATAGATCAATACTCCCCATCCAAAAGTACTAATTGCTAAATAAGGAATAGTAATGACTGGCACAGGAATTAACAATTTTGACCACTTCGATAAACCAAGTTCCACGGATGATTGTTTTAATTTAACTGAAATATCTAATCTATAGTTTAGATCCGAGCTTACAAGATGTAATTCATAACTTGCTAGTATACCAGAATCCTCTAAATAAACTGCTTCCATTCTCCCTTCGACTCCAATATTTAGGATTTTAAATTCTTCGGAAATACTATCATGGAAGTTATGAACAAAAATACATACTTTGCGAAAAGCCCCTTTAACCATATAGAGATTGCTATAAATAAAAATACTTTCAGCAGGATTTTCAATGTTATAATCTTGATAATTAGAATAAGTACCATTAATAAATAATTGACAATTCTCAGACCAATTCGTTGAAATGAAACAGAGATTTGGTAATACTGAATGTAGTTCTGGGATATTAGTTATAGTTGATGTTGTTCCTAAAGGGAAATTACGAAGGGTCATATATGGGTACATAGAACTTGAAAAAGTAAATATCCTTTGAATATTATAATCATTATCAACTTTTCTATAAACCAATAAATCTGGATGCATACTGCTCAAATAGTAAAGACTATAGTTAATAAAATCTGATCCAATATAATCGACTATTATTTTAGTTTTTTGTGATTCATATTCTTCATCATCAAAACTGTAAGAATATTCAGCATCCCAAATAAATTCATCTCCATTTTCAATCATAGATTGAATCATAACTGAACAATCAGAATAACTGGCAATAACAGAAAAAATAACAATAACTAGTAAAAGCGATGTTTTAGTATATCCCTTTTTTATTTTCACTATAATGAACCCCAATTATTTCGATGATTTGGCTACCCTATATTTACATAGGAATTGTTCAATGTACTAATTGTTTTTTTCATTAATTTTAATTCCTATTAGTATGTATTTCTAATTCTATATGGTTTATTTCGGGTTCGAAATGAATGAGTTTCTATTCTATTTTCTACCTTGACAATAAGGGCATTTCTTTTCTGATGCAGGATAATCTTTCATACAAAACGGACATGTTTCGATAAAATAATAGTCATCTGTAATGTTTTTCTGTATCTCTTTTACTTCGCTTTCTAACTTGATTATATCTAGTGCTTTCTCTTTTGCTTCTTTAATTGAATTTTTTCTTCTTTTATTATAGATTGGAATAGAGATCATACCACCAAAAAAGCCTATAGCTATATAGGGTCCAATCATAACTGTTATTGGTGTGAGTATCTTTGACCATTTTGATAAACCGAGACTAACTGTTGATTTTTCAAGTTTAATTGATAGACCTAAAGTTGCTTCAGTATCAACAACAGTAACAAGAAACTCATACTGTAATAAAATTCCAGACTCTCGTAAGTATACTGATTCCATAAATCCGTTTACATCATCACCTTGAAGTTTAAATTCTTCTGCTGTGTTATTGTAAAATTCATGCCTAAAAATACATGCTCTGCGAAAAGCTCCTTTAAAGAAAAATAAATTATTATAAATAAAAATGCTTTCAGCAGGATTTTCTATACTATAGTATTGATAAGGTGAATAACTTCCATTGAGGAATAATTGAGCATTCTCAGACCAATTAATGGAAATTAGGCAAATTTTAGGTAATATTGCTTCCAAAGTTGGTATGCTAGTAATTTCATTTATTGTTCCCATAGGGAAATTTCGAAGAGTCATATTTGGATTCATATTCCCTGAAATAAAAGTCTCATATGTGTCAGTATATAAATAATCTATGCTCTCTAATCCAATGGAGACAATATCTATTCGACACTTACCAATTTTATCCTTTGTAGGATCAATAGAATTTGTGTAATTAACTTTCCAAATAAACTCATCATTTACTTGCACATTAGGTAAAATTAGTATTGAGCTATCAACAAAATTAACTGATATAATCATAAACAATATTGTGAAAAATAAATATGTTCTAGTATATCCCTTTTTAATTAATGACATACCTTGACCCCAATATTTTCTATCTTTTTAGATAGGTAAGCAATTGCAATTTTTAAATAAATTGGAGAATTTTATTAATCCAAATTATTTGTTCAATCAATATTAATATTCAATTCTTCTAAGATTTTTTTGTTTTCATATAGGAATTTCAAAATTAAATCCTTTAAATATTTAATATCAGTATGTATTTCTTGAATTTCTAATTTTATATGGTTTATTTCAAGCTCAAAATGATTGAGCTTCTTTTCTAAAGGATTTTCTGTTACTTGTTTTGTAGCAATCATTATCGGTACTTCTGGTATCTTCTCTACCTTTTTAGTTGGTAGCTTTTCCGGTAGAAAATCTTTTGCTAGATTAGCAATTTGTGGTGAATCCTTACTAGCTGATAACAATAATTGTTCAGTAATTTTCTTGAAAAGGAGATCGATATTTTCACCAGTTAAAGCGCTTGTGTAAATGTGGAGAATATTATGACCCATTTCTTTTGATAAGCTATTAAGGAAACTATTGAGTTCTTTATCATCACATTGTTTTTGTTCTTTCAAGTCAATTTTATTACCAACCACTACAAATGTTTCAAGTGTTCCGTCATTATTTTTCTTAATTTCTTTAACCCATTTTGGCAAATTAGCAAGAGTCTCACTGTTAGTAATGTCATAAACTAAAATTGCTGCTTGAACACCTGAATAGAAAGAAGCTCTAACTTTATCAAATTTTGTTTGACCTGCTAAATCAAAAATCTGGTATTGTACGGATAACTTTTCATTTAATATAATTCGTTTTGTCGCGAAATCTGCACCTATAGTGTAAATATATTCTTTTAGAGTTGTTTCACCAAGGTATTTTCTTCTAATACTTGTCTTTCCAACAGCAGGATCACCAATGAGAACAACCTTCCATATGAGCTTAGCCACTTTAATCAATCCTTTAATATACACGTTAAATTTGCAATAGACCTTTTATTTCTCTAATTTTTTCGTCCTTTGCTTTAATTTGATCCTCTAAATCAGCAATAATATGCTTTTGATGGGTGAATTTATCATTTACTTCTTTTAATTTCTCACCCACTTGTTTAAGGAGATTTGTCCTCTCATCAAGATGATGTTTTAGTTCTTGAATAATTTGTGATTCATTGCATGATTCAGGAATAATAATATTACTGGTACCAGTCTCATGTGATTTTGGTTCAATTTTTGTTTGTATTTGACTTTCCAATTCTCTTATTTTTTGTTTCAAATCTCGGATAGCTTCTTCTTTTTGATCTAATTCTTCTTGTTTTAGCATTATTTTATCTTGGAAACTTTTTCCTAGCATTTGTTGAACTTCAATATTTTCCTTTTCTCTTTTACCAGTAATCGATCTTAATCTTTGAAAATCACGATCTCTAATGTTTAATTCTTGTTCTAAATTTGAACGCTCTAAATCAAAGGCTTTTATTTTACCATCCAACTCATTAAATCTATGAAGTAAAGCTTCAGTTGATTTTGGATCAATTTCATCTTCTTTCCCTCCTTTATGTCTGGTTAATTCTCTATACCACACATAAAGAACATCTTGGACTAATGGATGCATCATGTGCCAATTAGTAGCAATAATTACCCAGAAATGTGAACCTTCAATATCAGGATTAATTCTCTCTGAGGGGGGATTTATACTTTCAGGATTTCTCCTTTGATAGTTTGGTATTGAATCCCAAAGAGTTTTACTTGGTGTAGCATTCATATAATCACAAACAATTCAGTTCTGTAATAAAGTAATAGAGGTATAAAGTCTTTAAATATTGCTTAATATGTAAACTCGTCAATATTTTTTTTGTTATAATTTTAGATTGAAAATTTTTTTAGCATTATTGACAATTACTTTAGAGACTTCATTTTCTGATATTTCTTTTATTTTGGCGATTTCTTTTACTGCATAAATTACATTTGCAGGTTCATTTCGTTTTTTATCTGGAAAAGGTGAAAGATAGGGTGAATCTGTTTCAGTAATTAGGAAATCCAAAGGAATTTCTTTAGCTAATCGTCTATGTTTTCTTCTATTTGTTACACAAGTTGGTATAGAAATATAATGACCACGGTCTATACATTCAAGTGCTGTATCAATATCCCCACCAAAGCTATGCATTATCACAGGAGTTTCTGCTATGGTAAGTTCTTTTACTGCTTCTTCTTCAGCATCTCGACTGTGAATGATCAATGGTAACTGCAATTCATTAGCAAGATCAATGAATCGCTTAAATGTTTCATGCTGTTTTTTTCTTATTGTATAATCTTTAACCCAATAATAATCTAAACCAACTTCACCTATACCCACAATTTCTTTTTTTCCTGCATATGAACGTATATTGCCTATTAACTCATCAATATTCATTTCATGATAACCTGCTGGTGAAGCTCCTAATGTAACATAGATTTTCTTAGGATTACTTCGATGATAACGTATAGATTGTAGATAATCATCTATTGAAACTGGAGAATCAATTATAGCAATTACATTATTTGCTTGAGCATGTTGTAACAGAATATTTAATTTTAAACCCCGTTTTAAGGTATGTGAGATATGACAATGGGTATCAATAGCTTGCATTATAATCATCACCTAACTGATTAAGTTTTATTTTTTAGTCCTAGTTTTTCATAATCATGTAATAAAAACATAGAGCCAAACCAAGTTTGTTGAAAACCAAGTTTTAAATAAAGATTAACAGCTGGCATATTTTCTTCATCTACACCTAAAATGACTTCCTTGCATTTTTTATCCTTTAATTCGTTTAAAAAATCAACAATAAGTGTTTGACCTATTTTCAGTTTTCGAAATTCTGGTCTAACCCCTATTTCTAAAACCATTCCTTTATATTTTGATGAAGCAATCATCATTGCTGCGCAATTCTGTTCTTTATATTTAGAGAGAATAAATTTAACATCTAATCCAATCCTTTCAAAAATACTATGTGTTTTCATTAAGAATCCTCGACAAACAATTGGATCGCCAAGATTTTCTATTATATGTAATTTATCATTAGAAACAGTATAGCTTTTGCTCATAGTTTCAACAAATTCATCACTTAAATTTGAAGAAATAATCTTTGTAAGTTCTTGTTTATCAGGAAAATTCTTACTCTTGAATCTATCAAGATTACAATTCATTTCTAATCTATTTGATTCATTTTTGAATCCTATTTTTTCAAAAAAAGATTGATACACAGAGATTTCCCTTTTGTCTTTTGACCAACATTCAGACCAAATATTTGTAAAACCTATTTTTTGAGCTCGTATTATTGCTTCTTTAACCAGAAGACTACCTATACCACTTCTTTGGTATCTAAGAATAACTAGTGGGAAATGACTGAGAATTTTCATTGTTTTTGGTAACCAATACTCCTCAAGTCGAATAATACCTACAGGAATTTTATTATAATGAGCTATAAGAAATAAATCATTAGGATTTTTGTGTTTTACATCATCAATGTATGATATCTCTATATCTACTTCGGAAATATTTTGATCTTTTATAAAGCGAGACATCCAACGATAACTAGAGAGTCCTTTAAGAAAAACATATGTCCAATCTTCTACATGCCCTTCTTTTGCTTCTGATATGATAATATCTTCTATATCAATCTTCAAGGTCGAGTAATTCCTAGTTAATGTTCATTTCAATTTATTTAAACCTAAAAAAGATTCCATAGGATATAAAAAATATATCCAGTCGAATAACAACTTTATTTTTTTTAAAATGGTAACAAACTTATTATGATGAGATAGTTGATTTCAAGCAAAAATGTTAAACTTCCTTTGATAGGAAAAATCGAGGTACCATTTAATGATTAAAGTAGTAGATCCACAAGTCGGCGAAGCTGAAAAGAAAGCTTTGAATGATGTGATAGACTCGAAATATCTAGCTGAAGGTCCTGTCGCTAGAGAATTTGAGAAGCAATTCTCTGAATTTGTTAAATCTAAATATGCAGTAGTAACCTCTAATGGAACTACCTCTCTTCATTTAGCATTAGAATGCTCAGGTGTAAAACCTGGCAATGAAGTTATTACAACACCATTTACTTTTATTGCTTCAAGTAACAGTATTTTGTTTAATGGCGCAATACCAATTTTTGCTGATATTGATCCTGAAACATATAATCTAGACCCAGAGAAAGTAGAAGAGAAAATAACCGATAAAACAAAGGCTATTTTACCAGTTCATATTTTTGGCAATCCATGTGATATGAAAGCTTTGAAAGATATCGCAGATGATCATAATTTACTGCTAATTGAGGATGCTTGTCAATCTCATGGTGCTTATTTTGATGGTAAGCATACAGGCACAATTGGTGATGTAGGTTGCTTTTCATTTTATGCTTCAAAGAATCTTCCATTTGGTGAAGGTGGAGCTATTGTTACAGATAATGAAGAATTAAAAGATGAGATTTTGTGTATTCGAAATCATGGAAGAACTCCAAAAGGAGGATATTTCCATACAAAAATTGGTTATAATTATCGTACTTCAAATCTTCATGCAGCAATTGGTCTTGAACAAATGAAAAAATTACCAGAAATGCTTAAAATTCGAAATGAGCATGCTAATTTCTTAATTAAGGAAACAGCTGATATTGAAGGATTTGCTTTACAGAAAATTTATGATAAAGCTGTTCATGGTTGGTATATTGCTGCAGGTAGAACTGATAGAGAAGATTTACCAGTGCAAACTGTTATTGATAGATTAAAAGCTAAAGAAATTGGTACTCGACAAATTTATGACATACCATCATATAAGCAACCTGCCTATACAGAAATTAATTCTTATTATTACTGGGCTGAATTTATAAAATTCCCTGATTATAGCAAGGTAAATTGCCCAAATGCAGAACGTATTGGAAGGTCACATTTTGAAATACCAATACATCCCGGAGTGACAAAGGAGAATATGCAATTAATTGTAGAAACTCTACATGATATCTTCAAAAAATAAGTAAAATTATTCTTCCTTTTTCTCTTTTTCTATTTTATAATTTTCAATTGCTTTATGTAAAGCATCAACAGCTAGATTACTGCAATGCATTTTGTGAGGTGGCAAACCATCTAATTCATTAGCAACATCATTTCTAGTTAATTTCATAGCTTCATCTAAAGTCATACCTTTAGCCATAACTGTTGTAATACTGCTTGTTGCAATTGCTGAAGCACAACCAAAAGTTCTGAATTTAATATCTTCTAATTTTTCATCCTTTACTTTAATAGTGATTTCCATTGTATCACCACATTTGGGATTTCCGACTATACCTATGCCATCATAATCTTCAATCTTGCCAACGTTTTGAGGATTTGTAAAGTGCTCCATTACTTTCTTTGTATATAACATGATTTTGTTCAACTCAAGTAAGTATATTTTCCTTTAATACATTTGTTTTTTAATTTTCGCTTCAAGTTTCACAATGATCATCATCATGGTCATCTTTTAAGCTCATAACAAATCCTTCTGTTTCTTTAGTAAAAGCGGACATTGCTCGTAATTGCTCAACTACTTCTGGAACCACTTTGCTAACATAATCAATTTCTTTGTCAGTAGTCCATCTTCCTAATGTTAAACGTAAAGAACCATGGGCAACTTCATGTCTTAAACCAATAGCTAATAACACATGTGATGCTTCTAATTTTTTGGTAGAGCAAGCAGAACCAGTTGAACCATAAATACCTCGAGCGTCTAATCTTAATATTAGTGCTTCTCCTTCAATGTATTTAAAAATGACATTTACATTATGAGGTAAGCGTTGTGTTGGGTGACCATTCAATTTTGAATCACTAACTTTCAATAAATTAGTAATTAATTTATCTCTCATTTTAGTAAGACGTTCTTTTTCTTCAGGTAATTTAATCATAGCAACTTCGGCTGCTTTTCCTAAGCCCACTATTCCTGAGACATTTTCAGTTCCTGAACGAAATCCCCCTTCATGACCACCACCATGAATGAGTGGTTGAACAAAAATACCTTGCTTTTTATAGAGAGCACCAACGCCTTTTGGTCCATAGATTTTATGTGAACTTAATGAAAGTAAATCTACATCTATTTGCTTAACATCTATAGGAATTTTTCCAACAGTCTGAACAGCATCCGTATGGAATAATCCTCCTCCATCATGAGTGATCTCTGCTAAATCTTTGATAGGTTCAATTGTTCCTATTTCATTATTTGCATGCATAATAGATACTAATGCTGTATCTTTTGTTAGTGCTTTCTTTAAATCCTCTGGATTAACAAGACCAAACTCATCCACAGGGAGATAAGTAACCTTTATCCCTTGTGTTTCTAAAAATTCAGCTGTTCTTAGAATAGCTGGATGCTCAATAACAGAAGTGATCATATGTTTTTTCTTTGTTTTACTTGATAACATAATTCCCTTTAACGCAGTATTATCAGATTCAGTTCCACCAGAATTAAAAATGATTTCTCGAGGTTGAGCACCTAATAGTTTTGCTAATCGTTCACGAGCTTGTTCTACAGCAAGAGCAGCATTTCTCCCGAGTTCATACATTTGAGAAGCGTTTCCATATTCATCGTTGAAATACTTCATCATCTCTTCTTTTACTTCTGGGTCAACAGCTGTTGTAGCTCCATGATCCATATAGACTTTCATGATTTCTTCAGTCACTATACTTTCCTTCTGTTATTCTTCCTTATTATACAGATAGCTAAATTAGGTAAATAGCTATTCATTGATTTTGTAAAGTTTTAATCCTTTAAAACTTGATACTTAGATTTGTGCTATAGATGAACATCAATTTTGTTTTTTTTTAATAAAATTTCTCATATTTTAGAAAATCTTTTAACTAATAAAAAAAGCTATGTTGGTTTGATTTATGAGTGATTAATAATGACTGATGATAATTCAACTAATAAAGAGTCTATTCCTAGTTTTTCTGGTTTTTATAAATTAACTAGTGAAGAGCGATTAAAGAAAATTCAGCAATATATTCCAGAATTAACAAATGAAGATATATCTATTCTATTAAACACTGGTTCATTGGATTTGGATACAACAAATCGAATGGTTGAAAATGCTGTAGGCACCATAGCAGTACCTTTTGGTCTAGCAGTTAATTTCATAATTAATGAAAAAATTTATTCTGTCCCTATGGCAATTGAAGAGCCATCTGTAATAGCTGCTTCATGTAATTCTGCTAAACTGACATTAGCAACTGGTGGTTTTAAAGCTTCTACAACTGAACAAATAATGATAGGTCAAATACAGATTTTAGATCTCATAAATCATCAAGAGGCAGTTGAAACTATTTTAGCTAATAAAGAACAGATACTCGAGATAGCAAACAGAAGTGGAAAAACTATGGTTGCTTTAGGTGGTGGTGCAAAAGATGTCAGAGCAAAAATTATCGAAACAAGAGTAGGAAAAATGGTTATTTGTGAATTACTAATTGATTGCTTGGATGCAATGGGGGCTAACGCAGTTAGTTCAATGGCTGAAATAGTCTCACCTTTTATAGAAGAAATAACAGGCGGAAGAGTTCTTCTCAGGATTTTATCCAATTTAACTGATTTAAGATTAGCTAAAGCTTCTTGTGTAATACTCAAAGATCAACTAGGTGGAGACGATATAGTTGATAATATTGTTGCTGCAGCTGCATTTGCTGAAACTGATCCTTATAGAGCAGCCACACACAATAAAGGAGTTATGAATGGTATATCAGCTGTAATCCTAGCAACAGCAAATGATACTCGTGCAATAGAAGCAGGAGCCCATGCATATGCTGCTAAAGATGGTCATTATGGTTCTTTAACAAAATGGACTAAAAATGAAAATGGTGACTTGATTGGTTCAATTGAAATACCTTTAGCTGTTGGAATAATTGGCGGTGCAACAAAGACTAATCCTGTGGCTCAAATTGCATTGAAAATTATGAGAATCAAAAGTGCATCTGAACTTGCCCAAGTTGCAGTTTCAGTAGGTTTAGCTCAAAATCTAGGTGCTTTACGTGCTTTAGCTACGACTGGTATAATAAAAGGTCATATGAAATTGCATTCAAAAAATATTGCTGTAGCTGCTGGAGCTGTTGAGGACGAGATTGAAATAATCGCGCAAAAAATGATTGATGAAAATAAGGTAAAATACTCTCGAGCAGTTGAATTATTAACTGAAATGAAGAAAAAGTAGGGTAAAATGAGACAAAATAGACTGGTTGAAATTCGACTTTACTTTTTTTAAATAATGATAGTTTTTTTATATACAGAGTTTAGTTTGAGACTAGGTTAAACTAATCCTTGGGTGAATAACAAGATGAAAAAATCAACTAAAACATTGTTAGCAATTTCAGCAATGTTTCTTGTATTAATTACAATGGTACCCTCAAGCGTGTTCGGTTGGAAAGCTGAAGATAGCGTATCCGATAATACCTTATTAACACGTCCTAGATTTTCAACCCATCAATGGTTATCATGGGAAGCTGTAGAAATGTTCCCACAAGCCAAGATGTCATGGATTACTGAAAATCTTATAGCCTTTTGGAATGGTGTCGAAGCACCTTTCATGGATAATGCCAGCTTTCCATATGGTTATAGTTATGGGTCCTATGGTGATATAGATGGACTTGTTCTACTCCTTGATGGAACAGGTACTTCAGTAGTGGATAGCAGTTTATCTGATCGTGCACAAGTAGAATATAATAAATTAGTAATTGAATTATTAAAGAATGATACTGATTATAAAATGGCCGCATTCTATGCTGGAACCATGAGTCATTATATTGCTCAAGCAGGATTTTTCAAAGCACTATGGGATAATGTAACTGCTCCATGGGGTTATCTTAATAACACTAAGATAAACTTGTTTGAATCTGCTATTGAACGAGGCAATTCTAAAACATATTTTAATGCTGTTTCATTCAATACTAATTATGATGATTTAACAGTTTATACTAATGATTTCTTTCCACTTACTCCAACAAATATTGCTGCCGCAGATGCTAAGACAGCTGCAGAAGACCTAGCAATGAGTGTCTGGCCAGTTGCACAAGATCTCTATAATGACTTTAATGTTTCAATAATAAATGCTGATGATTGGGAAATAACTTATTACAACACTGTTAAAGATTGTTTAACTCAATCTGTAGAAGCTATTTATGCAGCTTTAAGTAATGCTATGGATTCTATAAATTGGCGTTATATCTCCTTGCCTGAACCAAACTTTAGTTTTAATAACTATACTTGTCTTTTAAATGTTTCAGAATTTGAAGCTAAATATTATGATTCAACAGGTGAACACATAATAAATGATAGTACAGCAACAATAGCAGAATTGTGGTATGTTTATTTTGATACAACCTATGGTTATCCCAAATCTATGTCCAGTGAACCTGTAAGTTTGGAATATAACCCAATAACCCAAAAATGGTTGTATAATGACTCACTTGCTTTTTACACTGCTGCAAATACTGATCATACTATTCTATATCACTTTGATTTGGATCTAGCTGCTCCAACATGGAGTAATCTTACTAGCTCAACTTTCCATACATATTACTATAATGCTACTGTAAATACTCTAAACTATCGTTACAACACTGGCCCAAGAACACTAGATATTTGGAATATATCAGCTTATTGTTGGGATATCCCTGAAATAGGGGAAATCAATCCTTCGGAAATAGTAACGGGTGAATGGCTTTTATATCAAACAGTTACAGGAGCCACTCAAACTGGAGGAGAAGTTGTTGGTATCCAGATGAAAGATACAGTAGGTAATACCATTAAAGGAAATCTCAACTATAATGACACAGATGGTACATACTATTCCTTAGGTAATGACATTGGACTAGTTTTTTCACCTTCAGGTGTAGGTCTATATGTTATTGCTAGATTCACCTTAATCATTCCTGTTGGTTACTATAGAACATCAATAACTGGTGGAGGATTACCAATATTTAGACCTTATATCCAAAAAGCTGGAACTGATTTCTTCCGAACAAGAGATCATCAAGTAACCATCTCAAAACCAATCCTTGAATACAATGAAACATATGGTAATATTAATATCTATAACATTACTGCAATTACTGATTATGGTAATGTGGAATTAGACTGGGAAGAAATTGAAAATAAAACAGTTGTTGGTGACGATCGTCGAGAAGCAAGATGGAAGGTCTTCTTATTTGATGGTATAGGTTCTGGTTTAACAGGTTACCTTACTTGGAACTTTACTGGACACTTCTGGTATGCAGAAAACATTTCAGTTTTATCACTTCCTGATAATACCTATTACATTGCTGCGAAAATAGTCAATATGAACATTAACTTTACTACCTCACCTTGGGGACCAGGTTCGGATACTTTTGTTGTTAAACGACCAATGCCAGTTATTTATTATATACTACCAGAGTTCTTTATAGCAGGATTTGTGGTACTTTTTGGTTGGTTAGCTTGGTATAGACCAAGACAAAAGAAGCGAAGAATCGAAGCAGAACGCGCTGCAAAATTAGACAAAGGATTCATGGATTGATCTATTCAATATAATCAAGAACCATTATGGTTCTTACTCTCTTTTTTTTCTATTTTCAAACAAGACAAAGAATTATTTTATCCTAATGCAGTAAAATACTTAGGTTTACAAAAAACATTTATTAGGGTGATCTAGTGTTATCAAAAAAACAATTAAAAACATCAATCCTATTTTCCAGCCTTTTATTAATTATTGGTTTATCAATAATATTTACAGCTGAATCACAGGCAGCTTCTAATGAGGAATATTTTTTTAAAATACGAATTTTAGTTAATAATGAATCTGATGGAGAAAATGTTGCTAGTTTACTAGCACAAGATTTGCGAAGAATATGCATCGATTCATCCATGTATTCTTATCCTGGTGGATCGTTTGAATCTGCTGTTTTATCAAGGGAATTTGATATAGTTTTCATTGATATGGTTTGGCCAAATACCGATGTCGATCCGACTTACTTCTTCTCTGAAAACGGTTCTGCGAATTATTGGGATATTACCTCTGAAATGGCGGGTGGACAGGATAATGAAAATTATTTGATTGCTGGAAAAACTGAATCTAATGAATTAGCTAGAATAGATACTTATTATGATTGGCAAGAAAATTTGATGGCTAATATTTTACCCATTATTCCATTATATAATGATGTAACCACATATGTATCTTGGAATACTTTGGATGGGTGGGATCATGAAGAGGGTATAATTGCTTCCTTACCGTATATGGAATGGTCTTCACTTCATACAGGGCAAGAGAATCAAAGTGTATTCGTTGATTATGCAGATGAATGGAATCAATTAAACCCACTCTTTGTAGAAGATGATTTCTATGTATCATTGATATCTGAACCTTTACTACGCATTAATAAAAATGGAGAAGCTGAACCAGTTTTAGCTGAAAGCTGGTCGTATAATACAAACAAAACAATTCTAACTATTAATCTTCGAGATAATATCATCTGGCAACCAGATGTAGATCAAATTTATACAAGTGAACAACTCTCCACTGATGATATAATATTCTCAATTCAAATGTATAAAGAAATTTCAACGATTGGTTCTTTCTATAACTGGATTGTTGATATGGTAAAAGAAAATGATTTACAACTTAAATTAGTTATTGATGGTGATAAAAATTCTCCTGGGTTACAACCTTATGCTCCAGCATTAAATGAGCTTGATAAATTAATCCTTCCTGAACATTATCTAAATGTAAGTCTTGATATTCATGGGCTTCCTGATATCTCTGATGATAATTGGATTACTTATGGTGCTAATGGTATAGGTACTGGAATGTATTATCTTAAAAGATTTACAGATGGTGTGGAAAGCATCTTCAGTAGAAATGATGTTTGGTGGGGAACAAGGCCAGATGCCTTTAATGAAGACTTAGATATTGCTGAATATAAAGTTCGTTTTCTCCCAGATTTAACTGCCAAATTATTAGAATTTTATGATGGTGCTTTGGATGTATTCAAGGATTATTATGAATATATGACGGACTTTAATGTAGTTCCATATCAAAAACAAATCCGTTCTGAATATGATGTTACTTATATTGGTTTTAATTTGCAATCATTGTTCTGTCCTGAAATCGGTGAGGAAGTTTTATGTGAAGATGAAACTATGACTAAAGGTCTCGCTGTTCGTAAAGCAATTGCCTATATGATAGATAAGAATGTGATAGTAGATTTGTTGGATTCTGAAGTAGATATGATTGACTCTCCCTTTTCCAATAAATTTAGCTCTTACATTAAAACAGATATAATCAAATATACAACAAACTTGGACCAAGCTAAATTATATATGTTAAAAGCAGGTTATGATCCTACCACTCTAATAAGTCCTGGATTTAATGGGCCTGTAGCGATCATATCTTTATTGGTAGTTGCAACTATTACTTTAGGTTTAAAAAAGAAAAAAGCTAAAAAAACAGACTAATAAGTTCCAAAGAGCTTATTAGTACTAATTTTTTATTAGAATTATCACTTTCTTTATTTTACGAAAAAGATTAATTTGTAGTGTGCAAAGTTTATTAAGAACATTCTATAATTATGGAAGGAAACGCTAAAAATGGAGTTTATTTATTGTGCCCGTGAAATTTTTAACTAAAGAAGAAGTTCAGAATAAGATTCGAGAATTCCTTAACGAACATAACTATCCATTTGAAGAAAACGTTATCGTACAAAAGAAACTAAAAGCAGTTGACTTTTTAGTGAAAGCTACTGATTCAAAAGTTGCTATTATGTTATTTATGTGGAATAGATCTCTCCCTTATGATAAAGTGTATTATCTTGAAGATTTCATTATAAAATATGGCATGAGAAAAGTTATTCTTATTTGTCGCCAAATAAGTCCTCGCGCTAAAGAGATAATTAAAAAAGATAAAATCAGTATCGATATTATCTTTGAGTCAGATTTTAGAACAATGAGAGAAAGTCCCCTTTTAGGACAACTCTAAATCTCTTATTCTGATTTCAATATTTCTCGCTCAAGTTTAAGAGGTATTTTTGGCCAAATTTTCTTCAAGAGTAGTTTGTTACATTTAATGCATTTGGCTTTTTTCTCAACATAACCATCACTATAATATTCAAAAGAAATAGATAATCCTCTTTCACAAATAATGTCTATATTACAATTTTCACAATGATAGTATTTTTTTGGTTGAACCATTTTAGGTGGCCAAGTATATATTGAGCATGAGATACAAGTATCACGCATATCGCATTGTAAATGATTGCCACGTACAGTCAAGAGTTATTTTCACTTCTAAATTTCTAATGAACATACAAACTACAAGAATAGATTTACTAACTATCTGGTTCCATATCAATTAAACACTTTTATCTAATGTATATATAGTAATCTCAAATTTAATTAGCTAGATCATTTACAACCTCTTTTTGATGTTTATTGGTCATCATATTTTTCTTTGTCAGAGGAAAGATACCAATCACGATATTCTTCTTTCTTTTTCTTTTTCTCGTAGAATTCATCGTCTTCTTCTTTCTTAACATCGCCGAAATGTTCACGCTTAGTTTTATCAAATTCGTAGCGGCTAATAACCAATCCACATGATGTGCATACATATCTAGGAGGTTCGTATTCCATCTTGCCTTTACAACTTGGACATCTTGGTGGCATGCTATAATTCTCCAATTAGTTGAGTATTCATTTAATAGTTTGTATTTAAATTCATACTTTATTATTATATATCATTTTACGGGAAATAAGACTTTTCATTTGTGACACTAGTACTATATTTTTGAAAATAAATCATTATAAATCATCATCTTTTTTATTTAAGTTATTTTTTTCGAGTTTAAATTTTGGTTTTACAACATTAAGTAAAATTGTTAATTTTTCTTTGATCATCCAACAGACTTTGTAGAAGTTAAGTATTTGATTGATGTTTTCTAGACTTTTGTATAATTCAATTGTCTCTAGAAATTCTTGTCTGATTTTTCTTTCAGCTCTAACTTGTTTTAATGTAGAAGCAAACTCATCTTTCCATTTTTCATCTAATGGAGTATTAGTAATATCATTTAGGAGTTTTAAAGAAATGACAATATATTCCATATCCGCACGAATACCCCAAATTTGTTTATAGAATTTAGAGTACTCATTAGGATCAAGTTTTTCATATATTTTTGTAAGTTGATTTCTTGAAGTATCTATCAATTTTACAATGTCTTCACTAAGAGCCATGGTAAATACTTCCTAATCATACAAATTATTTCTCTTTTTGAAGTAATTTTTCTATTCTCTTATCAACATCACCTTGAAGGATAAGATATTCGTTAAAAGTCTCACCTTCGGTTATCTCTCCAGCGAGATTTTGTTGCATTAATTCCTTGACGAAAGGAATTTCTTTTGTATGACCTAAAACCCACATAGCCTTTACTAAGGCTACTTCCGGAAGCATATTAGCTAAGGGGATAACTCCTGCATCAAGTAACATTCTTCCAGTTTCATAAACAGTCATTCCAGTAAAACCCCAGAAACACTGGGAAGTCATGAAAACCGGGATATTCTTTTCCCTAGCATTGTTGAAAGAACTAATTAATTTTTGATTTGTATGACCAAGTCCTGTTCCAGCAATAATTAAGGCACTGTATTTCTTATCAATATAAAAATCAATTAGCTCACTTTTCAATCCAGGATGACTATATACTAAACCTACATTTGGATCAATCTTAGCATCTACTTCTAAATTGCCTTTTTTCTGATTTCTCTTAACATAATTCTCATTTGTATAGGTAATTTTACCATCTTCTATTTTTGCTAGTGGTTTATCTGCAATTGAACGAAAAGCATCTCTTCTACTTGTGTGCATTTTTCTTACTCTAGTACCTCTATGCACTAAATTGTAAGTATCCCCTGATGTACCATGCATACATACAACTACTTCAGCGATATCGGATTGTGTTGCCACTTGGATACCATTTATTAGATTAATCGCTGCATCACTAGAAGGTCTATCGCTACTTCTCTGTGAACCTATTAATACAATTGGTCTATCAAGGTTCTTAATAATAAATGAAAGAGCTGCAGCTGTATAATGAATGGTATCAGTTCCATGTGTACAAACAATCCCTTGAGGATTAATATTCTCTATACAACTAACAATTTCATTAGCAATTGTTATCCAATCAGCTGGTTCAATATTCTCACTAAATTTTTGAAAAATAGTTTTGGTTTCTAAATTACATAAATCACGGATTTCAGGTACAGCATTATATAATTCTTGAGTTGAGAAAGCTGGTATAACTGCCCCGGTTCTGTAATCTAACCTTGAAGCAACTGTACCACCTGTTCCTATGAGGGCTATTGTTGGTTTATCAGAATCTTTAGTGAATTTTTTTACTGGTATCTTATAATCAGCAACAATTTTACCTATTTCTTTTATTTCGAGAATACTATCTAAATCAAAACTAATATTATAACCACTTGAAATCTTAACTACTATATGTTTATCATCCCCTTGCTCCCCTCGAGGGAGAATTACTCCTTTAAAATTGCCTTTTTTTGTTTTTAGATTAACATTAGACCATACGTCAATATCTTGTGCATCTAACCAAACCGCAGCAATACCTCGATAATCATTCTCGGATTTTTCTGACACTTTTTATCAACTCAATAAATGAATCATTGTTCCTACACATTTGATTAGGGATTTGTTTCTTTAAATTTTTGCAATATGAATGCTTTATATATACTAACAAAGTTTTATATGCTTTAAAAAGGCAAATAAAAATAAGTAATCGTCTATTTGTTAATGAAGAAAATTAATATTTTATTGGAAACACCTATTGAATGCACGAAGGTTATCATATGACTGAATTAACTGAAAAAAAGGAAAAAATCGATTATGTTGAATTGGGATTAAAATGTGGTTTAGAGTTACATCAACAATTAGAAACAGGACGTAAATTATTTTGTCATTGTAAATCTGAGCTTCGATTAGATGAACCACAAGCAACGATAACCAGACATATGCGACCAACATTATCAGAAATGGGTGAATATGATAAAACAGCATTAATGGAGTTTCAAAAGCAGAAAAAGATAATTTATGAGATACATGATTCAGTTTGTTCATATGAAATAGATGAGACACCCCCTTTTGAGATTGATTCAAATGCAATAGATTTGGCAATTTCAATAGCTAAATTATTGCAAATGGATGTTTTAGATGAGCTATATGTAAATAGAAAACAATATTTAGATGGATCAATCCCAAGTGGTTTCCAAAGAACTATGCTCGTGGGATTAGGAGGGAAAATCAAAGCTGCGGGGAAAACAGTTAATCTTGATATGCTTGCTCTTGAAGAGGATTCGTGTAGGGAAATAAGTAATGTAGGCCGAACAATTACTTGGCGGGTTGATCGATTGGGTACTCCTTTAGTGGAAATAGCAACAAAAACTATTTCTATTACAGATCCTCAAGAAATTCGAGATATAGCTGAAGGTATTGGTCGAGTTTTACGAGTAACTGGTAAAGTCAAGCGTGGATTAGGTACGATTAGGCAGGATCTAAACATTAGCATATCCCAAGGAGCTCGAGTTGAGATTAAAGGAATACAAATACTAGATATGCTACCTGAATATGTGAAATTCGAAGTATTACGTCAACTAACTCTATTAGAAATAAAGAATGAAATTATTAAAAGAAAATTAAATCCTGAAATGTTTACTGAAAATTATCTAGACTGTCTACCTATTTTTAAGAAAACAAAAAGTGAAATGATACTTGGAGCTATTAAAAACAAAGAGAAAATATTGGGAATCAAACTTCCAAGATTGGCTGGTTTATTATTGAAAAAGCTTCAGGGTAATCGTACATTTGGAAAAGAAATAGCTGATAGGGTTAAGGTTATCACTGGTTTGGGGGGAATCTTACATACTGATGAATTACCAAACTATGGGATAACCGCAGCTGAAGTGAAAGCTCTTCAAGAATTATTTAATTGTAAAGATCAAGATGCTATTGCTTTTGTAATTGGTAAAGAACAAGAAGCAATACAAGCGATAAAAGAAATGGTCTTTAGAATTAAAGAGGCATTCGACGGGGTACCTGAAGAGACTAGACATGCAAATGAAGATGCAACCACTAGTTTTAGAAGATATTTAGGTGGGGCTGGGAGAATGTACCCAGATACAGATTCTTACCCAATAATGATTAGTTCAGCAAGAATAAAACGTATAGAGGAAGAATTGCCTGAGCTCCCAGAAAAACGGGAAGAACGATATACAAAAGATTACCATCTATCAGAAGAAATAGCAAGAAATTTAGCAATCTCCATACGTGCTGATCTATTTGATGGGTTAGTAAAGATTGGTGTTGATCCTATGTTAGCAGCTGTAACATTAGAACAAACTATGAAAGCTCTAGCACGTGAAGATATTCCTGTTGATAAATTACCCGATAAACGAATAAAAGAAATTTTTGAATTACTTCTTCAAAATAAAATCGCTAAAGAAGCATTAGCCCCATTATTATCTCATCTAGCAAATTCACCTAGAGATAAATTGGAAACAGCAATAAGCGAATTAGGACTAGAAACTATTACTGAAACCGATTTTCTAAAATTGATTGATGATATAATACAACAAAATATAGAATTCATCAAGGAATCTGGTGAACGAGCGATTGGTAAATTAATGGGTTTAGTTATGAATGAAATTCGCGGAAAAATAGATGGCGAAACTGTCAATAAAACAGTAAATAAACGATTTACCGAAAAATTGAAAGAACTAGGGATTACTTAGAAATTTTATTGTGCTAGATCTTTAACATCAATAAGCATACGAATAACTCTTCCATACCCTTCATCTATCTCTTCTAATATACCTCGTACGATCATATCATTAACTTTTTCCCTAATAATTCTACGAGATGCAGTACCTCGATCCATTCTTACAGATGCTGTTAATTGTGAAATATTTTTAGGTCCCTCTCGAGTTAACACATCGACTATTACACGTTCTATAGCATCAAGATTGACATCAGGTCGCAACCGCATAATCCATTTTGATGGTGAAAAGATAGTAGCAACATTTGTAACATCTTGAAATGTACGTAAAATCGCTAAAGTCATATTGAGTGAACCCGTTGCATTTTTTAATTCAGGACTCATACCTTCTATCTTCTCTTCAAGCTGTGAAATTCTATTGATTGTCTGATCCAATTTGTTATTTAGATCATCTAAAGCTTTAAGATCAATGGTTTTTTTCTCAGAAGTTGATTTTTCTTTATCTTGTTCAGTAGGTTCAGACGAATCCATTTTTTTTATCCCCGTTCATATATAACTCAAACGGATAGTCGGTTAATTACACTTTGATATACTTTAATTACATTTTATTATATATAAATATTCTTTTATCTTGATTTTTCAATGAAAAATATATCATCAAACAGTAGAAGGTTTATTTGTATTAATGAGGTTAAAAGAATCTCTTATTGAAATTTTATTATCAGTATCAATATTTTCTTCTTTAACCTCATTGTTTCTACTAGATTTAATATATTGTCCAAGACCTTGAATACTGCCATATTTGACTAATTTATCTTTATAATTATTAGCAAATAATTTCGCTGCGTCGCGAGGTATTCCGTATTTTCTTAATTTTCTTTTAACCTTGTTTCGCATATGCAATCTTTGGAAAGGTAAAATCGATAATCTTGGAAGTATATACCAAATGGTTATGGTTAAAAGCACGAAAAACTGGAATATTATGACAAATATAAAACCGATTTTTCTTAATATTTGTTTTTTACACATAGCCTTTCACTGCCTCATTATTCATACTTTTATTTTCTATAAAAGTGAAGAAAGATATTAATCTTCATCTGTATCTCTATCTTTCCTAATGTTGATATCTTTGAGTACATTCCCCATTAAATCTATAGAGGAAGAGTATTTCAAAACTAGTTTCTCAACCATATCAGAAGGTAATCCTTGTTCTGTGAGAGTTCTATAGATTGTAGCAATACCTTTTGCATATTGCTCTGCGGTATCTGCATCATAGAGAGCAGAAAATAAGCCTTTGATTAATCCTGGTATTTCTTTGTTGACAACACCAAGTAACTCTTTAATATCCTCTACGGGAATATTATCAGTTTCTTTCTTGATTTTTATTCGCGGTTCTTCTTCGGACATATTTTAATCACCTTAATTTATTGTCTGAATTACTTATAAGGTGGTCACTTTATTTGAATTCATTGGCAAATAGTGACCAGTTTTTGATTATTATTCTCCATTTGTTTATTATATCCAAAAATTTTTTGAAAGAAAAAGCGTTTATTGATTAAGTTATGTTACTTTGGAGATTGAATAATGACTGTACCTCTTGTGCAAGCAGTACCTAGTATTTTGGCGATAATTTGTTGTTTAATTATATTATTTTTATTGGGTTTAAATTATTTGTTGAATAGATTCCTACCTACTGTATTCCTAATGTTATTTTTTGGTGGAATAATGCTTTGGTCTGTAACGAAATTAGTTAGTGTATTACTGCCTAGTACTACTAATCAGACTTTTGTTCTGATTTGGAAAATTGGTTCTTTATCGATTCTCATTATCTCATTACTAATAATTACCTTTTTCAGGGATCTTCTATCAAATGTATCATTATCGATTCCCTCAATTATTATTTCATTTTTAGCAGGTATAACACTTGCAGCTTTATGGTTTGGGGGATTCGCACAAGTAGAATTTAGCCCTGAATCCGGTTGGAATACAAATTATGATGGAGGTCTTGGGGAATATACTTTCTATGGGATATTGTTTACTTATCTTATTATGGTATATATTTTCATGTTTGTTATGATGTTTCGAGGCTTGAAAAAAGCAACAGCAAAAAAACAACGTTCACAAATAATTTTAATAATAACAGGTTTAGCAATCGCTGCAATTGGGGGAACTATTTTGAATTTTCTATTAAATCTAATTCCTCAGATGGAAAGCTTTGGTGATTTTGATTTAATATTTGTTGTAGTTGGTTTTACATTCGTTGCTTTAGCATATTTACGATCACCAATTCAGATCTATTTTGCACCAGTATCTGCTTATCGTTTAATTGTTATCAATAATGATGGAATCCCTCTTTTAACACATGATTTCTGTGAAATAGGAGAAAATGCACTAACAATGGATTCTACTCTGATAAGTGGAGCACTATCTGGGATTGTCAATATTTTGAAAGAAACAGTAGCAAGTGATTTCACACCTAACATAATTAATCTAGAAGATAGAGTTCTTTTAATAGAAAAAACAAATTCAGCTTTGTATGCACTAATTGCTGATAATAATTCCAAAGTTTTACGTTCTGCACTCAAAGATTTTGGAAATGAATTTGAGAAAGAATTTAAAGATGTTATAAAGAACTGGAAAGGTTTAACTGATGTTTTTAATGACGCTTATAAATTAATAACTGAAGATTTCTCATTTGTTCTTTCATCTACTGTTTGCAAACCAAAATTTGATGAAACGTAAATTTATGATTTCATCATTTTCTTATTTTTTTCATTAAAATAAGTAAAAATTTGTAGTAAAATATATATTGTACATTTCAGCGAATTTTCTTAGTAAAAAAAACACTTACTAACTTTGTATGTCTGTGATTTGCAATCTATCCAAAAGATTTATAGAATGAAAAGTCGCGAGAAGACAAAGAAGATAACAATATCAGTATAATTGTACTAGAAAATTAGAGGTATTTGAATTTGTCATTAAATTTCAAAGATTTCAAGCATTTAGTCCGTATTTCCGGGACCGACATAAGAGGAGATAAGCATGCCATTAATGGTTTATGCCATATACGTGGCATTGGTCCTAGAATGTCTGACATAATCTTGAAAAAAGCGCAAATCCCCCCAATCACCTATATTGGATTACTCTCTGAAGATCAAGTTAACAAACTAGATGAAATAATAAAGGATCCTATCAAATTTGGTATTCCAAAATGGTTTGTTAATCACCAGAAAGAACGAATAACAGGTGAAGATATTCATATAACAAGCTCGACTTTAGCTTTGTATGATAGGAATGATATCGATCGTTTGAAGAAATTACGTTCATATCGTGGTGTTAAACACGCTGTCGGTCATAAAGTAAGGGGTCAAAGAACCAAGAGCACTGGCAGAGGTGGAAGATCTATGGGTGTCTCCCGTAAGAAGGTATAAGGTGAAAAAAGATGGGTGATCCAAAAAGAATTAGAAAGAAATATAAAACACCTCGTCAACCATTCGAGAAGAAACGTATCGAAGAAGATTTAAAAATCGTTGGAAAATATGGTCTACGAAATATGAGGGAAGTTTGGAAAAATAATACTATGCTTAGTCATTTCAGAGGAAATGCTAGAAGACTTCTTAGCTTTGAGTTTGAAAATAGGCAAAAAGGAGAAAAAGAACTTCTTGGTAGATTACAAAGAATGGGTCTTCTTGAAAACAATGCTACTTTAGACGATGTTTTAAGTTTGAAAGTAGAAAATATTCTTGAAAGAAGATTACAAACAATTGTTTTTAAGAAAGGTATGGCTACCACTCCACATCATGCACGACAATTAATTGTCCATGGACATATAATCATAGGTGATCGTATAGTAAACTCACCTAGTTATTTTGTTGATCCAAACGAAGAGAAAGTAATTAATTTCGACTTTTCTTCCCCACTAAGTAAACCATCTCACAAAGCTTTACCTGGAAATGTTTACAAAGCAAAAGCAGCTTCTGAAGAACGAAGAGGAGACAAAAGACGTGGTCCAGCTAGACCACAAAGAGGTCCACCAGCTGACAGATTTCCAAAGGATAAAATTGAGAAAGTTAAAATAAATGTTGAAGAAGTTGAAGAAGAAGCACCTCTTCTTATAGAAATCGATGATACTGGAGAAGAAGCTATTGAGGAGAAAGCAAAGAAAGTTGTTCCCGTAAAATTGAAGGATGAATTCTAGGTGACATAACATGAGTACAAAAGATACCCAAACCAAAAAGAGAAGATTTATCAGAACTGGTATAGTTCACATTTATTCTTCCTACAATGATACAATAATTACAGTAACCGATGCAACTGGAAGTGAAACTATCGCCAAACGTTCAGGTGGAATGTATGTTAAAAGCGATCGTTTTGAATCTTCCCCTTATGCTGCTATGCGAGCAGCTTATGATGCTGCTACTGCTGCAAAAGATAGAGGAATAACCAAAATCGATATTGCAGTAAGAGCTCCTGGTGGGAATGGCCCAAGAACTCCTGGTCCAGGTGCACAAGCAGCTATTCGTGCATTAGCTAGATCTGGTTTAAGGATTGGAAGAATTGAAGAAGTTACCCCAGTAGCGCATGATGGAACAAGACGTGCTGGAGGCCGTAGAGGACGACGTGTATAAGAATACTTGGAGTAATAAACAATGAGTGAAAAAGTCTATGCTATGCCAACATGTTCGTGTTGCTTCCGAAAGATATCCCCAGATGATATTGGATCAGTAAAATTCAGATGTCCAAGTTGTGGTGATGTAGTTCAAGTAAGATGCTATTCATGTAGACAAAAAGAAATAAGCTACAATTGCCCAGCATGTGGATTTTCAGGCCCATAAAGTCCCTTTTTTCGAGAGAATTTTTTAATTCCTCTCTCCTTTTCCTTTTATCAGAATTTTTAATTCTTTATCTTAAGCATTTATCAAATGATAATCATCTATCAGTTTCTATTTTTTTCACATTAAAAATTTCTAAATAATCTTTTATTGATAAAATAGTAATATTATTTCACATCGGTAAAAAATCATAAAACTTATAATAACTAAGGAATAGGAAACTACGTTATGATTGAAATTTATGAGATGCAAGTAAAACCTCGAGCACTCGAGATAAATGAAAGAGAGGAAATAAAAGCTACTGCAATAATTGATTATTTACAACAAATAGCTTTTGAACATGCTTTTAATCTTGGTTTAAGTTTTCAACAGACATTCAAGAAAAATTTAACTTGGTACCTTCTTAGATATTATATTGAGATATATGACTATCCCAAACTTTCTGATTTGCTAACAGTTCGCACATGGCCTGTAAAAAGTGAAAGTGAAAAGTATTCATTAAGAGATTTTCAAATTTTAGATCAAATGGGAAAGGTAGTATGTAATGCAACAACAAGTTGGATTTTATATAATTTTATTAAGAGAAAACCAGTAAATTTCATGGATCATTTTAAAGACATACCAAGAAAAGAGGAAAGGGCAATTAATTATAATTTTCCAAATTTACCTCTCCCAGAAAAAATCGATTCCAAAGTAGAGTTAGTGGTAAGACGTTCTGATCTCGATTTAAATAGACATGTCAATAATAGAGTCTATTTTGAATGGACCTTGGAAACAATTTCTAAGAAACAATTAGAGAAATATAAAATAAATAAAATCGAGATTAGCTACAAAGGTCAAGCTGTTCATATGGATACTGTTTTAGTAGAAACAGAGTTGAATAAAACAGCTAAAAACAATGATGAAATTATTGCTATCAGTAAAATTAGTAAAATGAAGTCTGGTGAATTATTAACAAAAGTAAAATCATATTGGATAAAAAAATAGGACGATTATAATAAACAAATAATCTCCTATTTCGTTTAAATTCTGAAGAATGATTTATTATAATTCTTTTAATCTGGAAATTACTTCATCAATTTCATCCAATGAAGATGAACCAAAGCTAGCTCGCAAATAACCTTCTCCTGAGGAACCAAATTCTGTTCCAGGAACAAAAGCGATTTTTACTTTATCAAATATTTTTTCTGCGAATTCTTCAGAATTAGTATAATCTTCATGCTTGGAAACATTTGGATAAGCATAAAAACTTCCTTCAGGTTGTCTACAAGCAAAACCATCAATGCTATTGAATCCTTTAACAATTCGTAACATTCGTTCTTTCAAGATATTCCTTAATTTCTTAACAAATTCATCTGCTTCCTCAGTATTAAGAAATACACCAATTGCGTTTTGTTGTGCAGAAGGAGCATTAGCCACAACAAAGCTATGCATTTTCACTATAGGCGCCACTAAATCTTTTGGACCTGCTACATACCCAATTCGCCAACCTGGAACACACAAGGTTTTAGAGAAGCTATTTAAAAGTAAAGTTCGTTCATAAGCACCATCAAGTTTTGATACACGTATATGTCTATCATCAGTAAAAATACACTTCTCATAAACCTCATCTGTTAAGATGAGCAAGTCATTATCAACTGCAAGATCAATTATTGGTTTTAATTCATCCCGTGTCATAATTTCTCCGGTAGGATTTGAAGGAAAATTCAAAATGATTGCTTTGCTTTTTTCTGAAATATACTCTTGCAGGTTAGAAGTATCAATTTTTAACTCATTTGTTGGTTTCATCCAAATAGGTACTCCTCCAGCAAGCATAACTTGTCTTGGATAGGTTAAGAAGGACGGATCAGGTATGAGAACTTCATCCCCTGGATCAATAAAACTCATAAGAGCACAATAAAGTGCTTCACAACCACTTGCTGTAGCAAGAATTTCAGTTTTTGGATCATACTCCAAATCATAATCTCTTCTATTTTGTTCTGCAACTGCTTCTCTATATTTACTTGTACCCATAGTTGGAGAATAGTAATTATCACCATTTTGTACTTGTTTTACTAAAGCATCAATCAATCCTTGAGGGGTGGGAATATTCGGTTGCCCAATACCTAAGGAGATAACCCCGGGAATCCCTTGGGCTCTGTCAAACATTCGTCTGATACCTGAAGGTTTTATTTCATCCAATCTATTAGCATTTTTCATTTTATTCATAGCAAAATCAACTTACCTAATCTTCCTAAGACAATCATACGTTCATAATTCTAAACTACAAAAAGTTTTTGATAATCATTTTTAGCTTTAATATAAGCTTAACAATTAACTTTTAAAAATAAATAGTATAATTTAAACAAAAAAAAAGTTGGATGACAAAATTGATTCTATTAAATTATAAATTAGCAGATAACAACATTAGAATGGGTGTTCTCTGGAATGATAATGAAGTGCTTGATATAAAAAGTGCTTCTAAAAAGCTGAATGAAGATTATTTTAATGGCCTAAATATGATCGAAGATTTGATCGTATGTGATGAAGATGGTTTCAGCAAAGTAAAGTTGTTTCTAGATAAATTGAAAAAAATACAAACTGCTACAGATAAAACGTTTGACCTAATCCAAAAAGAAGACTTACATAATTTAGAAAAAATAACTTATCTTGCGCCTATTTACAATCCTCAAAAAATAATCTGTCTTGGAAGGAATTACTTAGAGCATGCAAAAGAGGGTGGTCAAGAACCTCCTAAATATCCAATGATTTGGGGGAAATTTAATACCGCTATAATTGGTCATCAAGAAAATATCATTATTCCAAAAATAACTGATAAAGTTGATGTTGAAGTTGAATTGGTTATTGTAATAGGAAAGGAAGGAAAGAATATACCAGAGGATAAGGCTTTGGAATATGTTGCAGGTTATACCATTGGAAACGATGTAAGTGCTAGAGATTTTCAATATATGGATAAACAATTTACTCGAGCAAAAACTATGGATACATTTGCTCCTCTAGGACCATGGATAGTGTCTGCAGATGAAATCCCAAATCCACAAGTTTTAGATATTGAATTGTCAGTAAATGGAAGAAATTGGCAGAAATCAAATACAAAACATATGATTTTCTCAGTTGCTTATATAATATCGTATCTTTCACAATCATTTACATTCAAACCAGGTGATCTTATTTTTACAGGCACGCCTTCGGGTGTAGGTCATTTCCAAACCCCTCCAGTTTATTTAAAAGATAAAGATAAGGTTTCACTTTACATAGAAAAAGTTGGTCTATTAGAAAATACTGTACAAGCAGAAAAATAGGATTCAAATCCTATTTCTTTTTTTTATTTTAAATGTTTAAATAATCTATTGTAGCTATTTACCATGAATGAAATGTTACAAGATGATATATTAGGCAAAGAAGCATATACCATAAATGGTGATTATCTAGGAAAAATAATTAGAGTTGAGGGGAAACCTGATGCTGTAATTAGATCAGAACGACTTTTTGCTATTATTCGGGTTGCTAGGTTTTTATTTAATCCAGATTTAGTCCAATTATCTTTAGAGAAATTTAATTTTCTAGAAGGTCAAAATGTAACTTTTGATATAACTAAACAGGAATTCAAGAATTTACAACATCTCTATCGTATTGAACGTAAGAGATTACTAAAAGCTGAAAAAGAAAGAACAAGAGTTAAAGAGGATTTTAATAAAGCAGCAACCGATACATTAGGTAGATATAAATTTTAATAAAAATAAAAATCCTATAATAGAAGATCATTATAGGAAATTTCTTTTGTTCTTAATAACCGATAGCAGAACCATCTCTTCTTGGGTCTGAGCCACCAAATAAGACATCTCGTTCATTATCAATAGCTATTCCTTGAGCTCCACCAAAGAATTCACCAATGTCATTGCCAAGTTTATGACCTTTGAGAAGCAATTGTGCACGTGTTAATTCATCTATTCCTCTTTCGAGAGCTATGTGATTATCATCATAATGTCTAAATCTTGGAGCTTCAATAGCTTGTTGGATATTCATATTAAATTCCACTAAGTTGAGAAAGATTTGCATCTGACCTTGTGGTTGCACATCGCCACCCATACAACCAAAGTTTAGAACAGGTAAACCGTTTTGCATAACCATTCCTGGAATAATTGTATGGAATGGACGTTTTCGTGGTTGTAAAGAATTAAGGTGTTTTTGGTCTAAAGAGAAGAGACTACCTCTATTTTGAAGACATATACCAGTTCCTTCTGCGACATGACCAGAACCAAAACCATTATACAAGCTATTAATGAAAGAAACAACATTTCTATCTTTGTCAACTACAGATAAATATACTGTATCACCAGAAGACCAATCAAGACCTGGTGGAATATTAACCGCTGCTTTATTCAAATCAATGCGATTTCTTTGTTTTATTGAATAGTCTTCAGAAAGTAATTCATCAATAGGCAAGTTGTTAAAATGAGGATCTGAAGCAAAGGTTCTAAGGTCTGCCCAAGCCAATTTTTTAGCTTCAATTAACAAATGTAAATACTGAGCAGAATTATGGATCATTGAATCAAGCTCAAAGCCTTTAACGATATTTAATTCTAAGAGGGTAGCTATTCCTTGACCATTTGGTGGACATTGATAAACATCATAATCTTTGTAATTACTGGTGATGGGTTTTACCCATTCTGCTTCAAAAGCTGCAAAATCATCAGAGGTGAAGTGACCACCATTTGCATTGCAGTAAGCAATTATTTTTTTCGCTATTGAACCTTTATAGAATTCCTCTGCTCCTCCTTTAGCAATTAATTTGAAAGTATTAGCAATATCTTTAGAATAATGAATATCTCCAATTTTTGGAGCAAAGCCATTTGGTAAATATGTTTTTGTTGTAGAGGGATGTTCCTTAAGTTTTTGCTCTGCTCGATTCCAGCTAAAGCTGATCAATTCACTAACAGGGAAACCATTTTCAGCATAATTAATAGCTGGTTGTAAAACCTCTTTGAAAGACATAGTTCCGAATTCTTTCAAAGCTTTCTCAAACCCACTAACAGCTCCTGGAACACTTATAGAATGAATACCATATAAGGGGATTTCATCCATTCCCTTGTCCTTAAAGAAATCAATTGAAGAATTTTCAGATGTCCAACCACTAGCATTAAGAGCATGTAGCTTGTCATCTTTTTTACTGTAGATTAAAGCAAAAGCATCCCCCCCAATCCCTGTGCTCATTGGTTCAACTACATTTAAAGTACTAGCAACAGCTATTGCCGCATCAATAGCATTACCTCCACTCTTCAAAATATCAATACCCGCTTGTACAGCTAAAGGTTGACTAGAAGCAACCATGCCGTTTTTACTTACAATCATTGACCTATGGGATACTCGAAATTCGTACATTTTTATGACCCTATCAATCTCATCTACCTAATTTTTATAAATTTTGGTAGAGAAATTAAATGTATGATAGAAGGTATTGATGTAGTTTTTGTCCATGTGAAAGACCCTGAAAAGACGGCTAAATGGTATTCTGATGTCCTTGGATTAAAAATTTCTTTTCAAACACAGAATAATGACTGGCAGGAATTTAGTTTTGAAAATACCCAAACCACCACTAGATTTGCTTTAGATTATGGTGGAAATGATCTCTCTGAGGTAGAACAACAACCTATAATCATTTCTTTTAAAGTGTCAAATATTCATGAAGCGGTGGAAAAATTAGAACGTAAAAAAGTTCAATTTTTTGGCAAAGAAAAAATTTTCGACGTAGGACCTACTTTAATTGCGACTTTCAAAGATCCTGAAGGAAATTGGATACAATTATCACAACGAAAATAATTCATAAAAAAAAGAAGGATTATCGGGTATTTTTAGTTCCCGATATCATATTATCTAATGTCTCAAGAGTCTCAGGGTGTTTCTCGAAATACTTGTGAACTGGTGCAAGTATTTTCCCTAACTCTTCAGCAACACCATTTTTTAGATCCATAGGATGGAGTTTACCTTCAATATAATCTTTCTCAAGATCTTTGTAATTGATATATTCAAGGTTTCCACCAAATTTCTCTGGTCTAATGATTTCTAAAGTAGCATTATCTCTGGCAAAGATAACGTGTTTACAGATATCAGTTATAGGATTACCTTCAATGATTTTTGCTGGACAAAAAGCTGTTTTCATTTTTCTTTTAAGATCATCTTCTGTATCATGAATGAAGATACAAGTCTCAGGTTTAGATTTGCTCATTTTAGCTTCAATTTTAGCCATATCAGGATCAGTGTCGGCATCCATTTTTGAACCAGCACCAGTTAATCCTGTAATAAGTGGAGTGTGGACAGCAATTGGTTTGGGTTTACCGAGATTATTAGCACAATCTCGAGTGATCATATGAGCTTTTCTTTGATCCATCCCACCATAAGCAATATCAATATCCATATAGAAGATATCTGCTGCTTGCATAGCGGGGTAATAGATCCAAGCACTTTCCATTTCTGTTGTTTCCATGGAACGACCCATAATTGGTAAAGCTCTTAATACTCGATTCAATGAAGTGTTTTTTGCAACTTTAATTAGTGTAGCCCAATAATTAGAATCACAAACTAACTCACTAGACCATCTATAAGTAACTTTATCTTCAGTTAAGCCTAGTGCCTTATATCCCTCTTTGAAATATTCCCCAGCAATATGAATTTTTTCTAAATCGCCATCTAATTTATTATTAACCCAACTGTGCCAATCAGCGAGGAAAATAGTCATATTAACACCAGCATTCACTAGGTCATGCATTTTCATTGCGCAAAGCAAACCATTGCCAATGTGTAATCTACCACTCAACTCAAAACCAATGTATGAGTTAGGTTTCTTCTTACGTTTAAAGAGAGGTTCGATTTCCTCCGTTTTGATTACCTCTTCGGCATTTCGGGTAATCAATCGTATTCGTTCTTCGATTTTCATTTTTTGTAGCTCCTTATTGTTCCAGTTCTATAATGCCACAAAACTAGAGGCCCCTAGACAAGTTCAGCGGGGCACAAACACTAAGAAAAACTTACACTGTGTCTGTACCCTATTTATAAGGGTAGTAAACTTTCATCAAGGTCTTATTGCCTCTATTGAAAAAAGATTAAATTTTCTTTATTAAAAGTATCGGTCTATTAGAGTAACGAACAAAATAACTTGTTAACCAATTACTCTTCTTTATTTAATGGTGATTTCCTCCTTTCATTTTATATTTATGAAAAAATTAATATGTCGTATGATAAGTGTATTTATTGAGAAAAGGTGAGGAAAATGATTATAGATCAAATAAATCTAATAATGAATGCACAACATCCATTATGGTGGGATTATTTTTTTCCCATAATATCGATGGGGATAATTTTACTGATAATTCTAATTCCAACAATAATTTTTATTCGTATAATAAGAAAGGAAGCTATCAACAGAGAATCTAAACTCTTACATAGCAAAATAACTCTATCAATAGGAATAGCAGTTATCACATTAGATTATTTATTTCAAATGATTGTGAATTTATTATTATATATTGGATTTGAAACAGTAATAACTTTAACGGAATTTGACTTTCTGACTATATGGCAGCAATACTCAAAGTATTGCTTGATTCAACTAGGTATTTTGATTATCTTCAGTATAATTGGTTTCAGCTGTTTTATTTCGAATATATCAGAAAAAAACAAACAAAAAAAATATATTCTTAATTTTATACCTTTGACTCTATATTTCGTTTTTGAATTTATTGCCAGATTAGACTATATTAGATTTCCAACTATACCGTTTGATTCACTTACTACAACTAATTTTCTAGCAATGGTTTCTCTTTTTACATTCGCATTATTATTCATTTATACAATAAATTCTCAAAATATAAAAAAACAAAAACGAATAATTTTACCAATAATTCTAGCTTTGTTTTATATATTCAGTTGGTTATTTGTTTTAAATTATTTTAAAATACCCGATTATAATTATTGGAGATGGATATATCTTTTTGAAATCCTTTATTTATGTAATATAATGGTTTTATTAATCTATATTATAATTCAAATCAATTTAATAAAAATGATGCAACCAAACAATTTACCTATGGAAAATGTTCCTGAAAGAAATAGTTTTAAAATAACTCAATCAAAAATAACGAAATAACTATTTGTTTTGAATCTTTATATAATTCACTATTATTTACTTCTTTGAATTAGAATTAAATTTCCTTTTAATTTTTATAGAAAAGCTAATATATCGCATAACATATATATTATTTTCAAGGAAAAGGTGAGTAAATGTTTCTTGAACTACAAGATCTAAAAATAAATAATATAGCACCTCCTCCTACTTGGTGGGATTATTTCTTGACTATAATGTTAGCAGGAATAATTTTAATTATAGTTTTAACTCCAACAATAATTTTTATCAATATTTTAAAAAGAAAAATAGTAGTTGAAAAATCAAAATTCAATACAGGTAAAATATTAATAACCACTGGTCTTTCAATACTTGCTTTAGAATATCTATTTCAGTTAATTATTGAAACGATTGTATTTATTGCTATTGAAACAAGTTGGGATCCTGAATTTTATTTTTATGATATTTTAGACCGATATTCAAGGTACAGTATGATTCTATTTGGTTTATTGATAATTTTCAGCTTTTTAGGATTTAGTTATCTAATTATAAACATAAAAGATAGAGAAAGACAGAAAAAAATAGTTTTGAGTTTTATACCATTTGGTCTCTACTTTGTTTTTGACTTTTTCTTAAGATTTATGTATATAAAAAAAGATTATCACCAATTCGGTTACTTTCAAATATTTAGATTATTTCCTATAATTTTATTTTGCCTTTTCATACCAATTTTTATCTATAGTATCAATATGAATAAAACTAAAACACTAAAAAGAGTAATATTACCAATAATTTTTGCTATAATTACACCATTCCTTTATTTATATGAATTTCATCTAATCTTTTATTCCCCATATTTAATAGACCAATTTGGATTGTTATATGATCTTTCACCAATCATTATATTTTGTAGTATGTTAATTTTGACAATATATACTATCATTCATGTAAATCTACTTAAAATAGAAGATAACAATTTTGAATTAGTTGAAGATAATTCGTTATTAGAAGCAGAAGATGATGATAATTCTTCAGCAAAAATTATGAGTGAGGAAGTAAAAGCTGATATTTAACTTCTATCGAAAAAGAATTCTCCACTTTCTCTTTGTTCTCTATCTATCTTACTTCCACTTTTATTGATTCTTGCTCTGCCTGTTTCAGCATCTCTTCGGAAAGTAATGTTTAGAGTTTTAAGAAATTCATTCATTCCTTCTCGTTTACCCATGGGACCAACAGTATATCCTCGTTTACCTGGTTCACCAAGGAATAGCATTACTCTATCACCTAAAACATCCGCTAATTGCATGTCATGCTCAATAGCAATAACTGAAGCATTATAGAGACTTGCAGCATTTCGGATGATTCTAGCAACTTTTATTCTTTCTTCAACATCAAGGAACGCTGCTGGTTCATCAATTAAATAGAGATCAGCTCTTTTTGTTAGGCAAGCTGCAATATATATGCGTTGTAGCTCCCCACCACTTAAATCATTTACTTGCTTATCAAACAAATGTTCAATACCAAGTGGTTGGTAAAAGGTTTGCTTAAGTACTTGTTCCCCTGTATATCGATTTGAGTAATTTGATATAAATTCATCGACAGTGCCCTTATAGTCTCGAGTAATGAATTGAGGTTTGTAGGATACCTGAGCCATAACATCCGCTGAACCTCTGTTAGGTTTCAATTCTCCTGCGAGCATTTTAACGAAAGTTGTTTTACCTATTCCATTTTCTCCCAAAATAACTATTGTTTCTCCTTTATGTACTTCCCCCGGCAATACTTTTAGTTTAAAATTATCATCATCAAATGATTTCCATAGAGTAGTGAACTTAACTAATACTGGTACAGTCTCCCATCGACGTTCCTTCACAACTCGCAAGAAAGAAATCTCTTTACTTCGAAAAGTGATATTCTCCTCTTTAAGATGACCTGTTAAATAGGCATTTATTCCGTTTTTAACTCCTTTAACCCCTGAGACTACCCCAAAAGCATGAGGTGTCCCCCAGAGTGCTTGAATTTGATCGCTCAAATAATCTAAAATTGCAATATCGTGTTCAACAACTAAAACGATTTTATCTTGATCCGCTAAATTTTGAAATAACTTCGCAAGTTTTAGTCTTTGTTTGATATCCAGAAAGTTACCTGGTTCATCAATCAAATAAACATCAGCATCTTTACTCAATGCTACAGCAATTGAAAATCTTTGACGTTCTCCTCCTGAAAGTTTGCCATAGTTTTTATCTAGAAGATTGGTTAATTGTAATTCATCTGCTAGATCCTTCATAATACCTAATTCATCTTCTCGAGAGAGTATTTCACCAAGTGAATCTTCTTCCTTAAGGTATTGAGTTAAAACTTGTTCTTTATAGGAGACATTAACCTTACAACTTGCAAGTAAATTGAAATAAGCTCTATGAACTGATAGATTCAGACTATTAAGCATCGATCTAAGGGTTTGATTTGTTAATTCATAATTTCCACCATTAGGTACCAATTTACCAGCTAAAATATTTAGAACTGTTGTTTTACCAATACCATTAGCACCAATTAATCCAGCAACCTTTCCTTTGGCTAAAAATGGCAATCCATATAATCTGAATGCATTTTCATCATATTGATGAATTGGCTCTTCTCTTAATTCTACAGGGAGACCAACCATTGCTATAGCATGAGTTGGACACTTATTTACACAAATTCCACAAGCGATACATTTCTTACTATCAATACGGGCTTTTTTGGTAACATTGTCAGCATAGACAACTTTTCGACCTTTTTTATTTAAAGGACAAATCTTGATACAAGCATGTCCACAAGTAGCTGGTTGGCACTTATCAAAACTAACTATAGGTATCCTTGTTTTTGATTCCTTAGCTGTAGAAGTACTTTTGGACATGAATATTACCAACTATTGTTTTTTAAATTGAGGAATTAAGTTCTTGCATCCATCTTTGATTAACTGTTTTTAATTCTTTATCTGAGGTAAATTATTAAATTAACTTAAGAGATGGTTACATTATGTTCTCTTTAAGATTAGCCACGGTTAATGATTCTATTCTTCTGAGTGACTTAAGAGTAGAATTTTTGAAGGAAATACAAACAATCCCTAAAGAAATGGATTTGGATACTTTTAGAATTACTTTAAGTGAATACTTTAGAGAAAACATCGCTAATGGTACATTTTATGCTTGGTTAGCTGAATCAAATGACGAGATTATAGCAACAAGTGGATTAGCTATCAATCAAAAACCACCCCATTTTGTTAATACTACCGGTAAAGAAGCATATATCATGAATATGTATACAAAACCAAATTGGCGGAAAAAAGGATTAGGAACAGCTCTTTTTGAAAAATTAATAGAAGAAGTAAGGAAATTAGGAATAAATAAAGTAGTACTTCATACCACTTCTATTGGAAAACCACTCTATGAAAAATTTGGTTTCAAAAGCAGTGATGATGAGATGGTATTATATTTGTAAAAAAAGAGAATTATTTATTCCTAGGAAACCAAGGAATAAATACTGATACACGCTTTTTATAATCAACATAGCTAGGTCTTTTATTTAAGTGACGTTTTTCCATAAGTGGGATACTAATGAAAAGGAATAATAGCACCATAGCAACTGGACCAGCAATAGTCCACCACCATTCATGGGCTGCTCCAATACCAAAGAAGAAAACACCCCACCAGAAGGATACTTCGCCAAAATAATTTGGATGTCTCGAGACTGACCATAAGCCAAGATCCATTACTCTTTCAGGATTATCATTCATTTTACAGAAGATTTTCATTTGTTCGTCTGCAAAGAATTCGATTAATGTTGCTCCAACAGCAATGGTTATTCCTATAGCATCAAGATAATTGAAACCAGCATTACTTAATACTAATGCTGGATACATTGCTAGACAACCTAGATACACAACTAATGTTGGCATCATTTCTAATCCGGTAAAAGCAATTATCCAGAAAAGTTTTGGATTATCTTTTCGATATTTAACATATCGCCAATCTTCGTGTTTTAGGCCTTTCCATCCACGTGCCCAATTTAATGTTAAACGTATACCCCAAAATGAAACAACAGATAGAACAACAATTTGTCTGATTATATTTGCTGTATTAATGCCAAGTATCATCCAATAGATTGCGATCGCTATAGGTTGAACACTCCAGTAAGGGTCATAAAAACTTACATTGTTGAAAATAACACTAATGATGAAAATTACTAATGTTGCTCCTATATCAGCAATAAGCGTAATCCATAATATATGCATTGTAGCAGGTAGAAGTTTCACTAATCCCCAAGCAGCCACAAAACCAACTGCGTAGGCAAAAATTATGAGGCTAAAAGCTAAAAACATTTTACTAAAAGACGGTCTATTAACTTCTTCTAGAGATAGAACTTTAGTCATAGATGTAATTTACTCTCCTGTTATAGTTGATATTTGATTAGGAATAGTTATAATCTAATTTTTTATTAATCATAAATAAGTTACTAAAAAATGTTTTGTGATTAATAGATTATGAATTAATTTATTAAGGTTTAAAAATAAAACAGAACAAATGGTGAAGACATGAATTCTATTAATTCAAACACTTGGCGTGTTCCCGCGCATATTACAGGTATATTTCAAATTATGGTAAATGATGATCCTTTATTAATGGGTTCTAAAGGTGCAGGATTTTCAATCAATAATTCAATCTTTACTAAAATAACCTCACAAGAAGCTTCTAAAAGTAAAATTGAGGTTTTCTATAATAATCAACCGATCGATGGGAAAGTATCTCTAGAAGTAGCCTCCAATTTTAAAGAGTATTGTGCAAAGAAACATCTTATTATTGAACACAGTAGTCAATTACCTATGCAAGGAGGATTTGGTACAAGTGGTGCTGGAGCATTAGGTACAGCCTTTGCTCTTAACGAATTGTCTAATGGTAGTAAAACATGGCAAGAATTGGGTCAATTAGCGCACAAAGCTGAAGTTGTTTGTAGAACTGGCTTAGGTGATGTGATTGCTCAATGTCAAGCTTTTGCTGAGATACGACTTAAACCAGGTGCTCCTGGTATTGGTGAACTAGCGATTTTAGATTGGCCATTGGATAATCTTATTATGTCTATTTTTTTGGGTCCTCTTCCTACAAAAGATATTATATCTGATCCAAAGCATATTGAAGAAATAAACTCCTGTGCTGAATTGTATTTGAATCTCTTACAGGATTCACCCGCAGTTGAGGATTTTCTAAAATATAGTTATGAATTTGCTGTTAATAGTAATTTATTATTTGGCAGGACAAAGAAGTTATTAGATAATCTAAGGTCTCATGGATACGCAGCTAGTATGATTATGTTAGGAGAATCTATTTTTATAGTAGGTCCATTAGAACAATTAAATAAATGCTATTTAGAACATCTTGCAAATTATCCTGAAGCCAAGATGTGGATTAATTCATTAGCTACTATTGGTCCAAGTAAAGTCTTTCAAACAAAATAATAAATGGTCGATATTATGACTGAAATTCCAGAAAATCACCCTCGTTATCTTTCATTAAAAGAACGACATACTATAATTGAAGGCATGCACAATAAAATCGTAGCAGAAGCTGGTTTGATAGCTCATGGACGAGGTGAAGCCTTTGATTATATCTTGGGTGAAAAAACACCTGATTATGCTTTGAAACAGGAGGAAGCTGCGGTTGCTACTTTATTATTAGCTACTCATCCTGTAATCTCTGTTAATGGTAATGTTGCTGTTTTATGTCCCAACGAAATTGTACAGTTAGCTGAAAAAACCAAAGCTAAAATAGAAGTTAATCTTTTTTACCGTACAATAGAGAGAGAAAAAAATATTGAAACAACATTAAAAGAAGCAGGTGCAAAGGAAATACTTGGCGTAAACCTTGGTGAACGAGCTGTGACAATACCTGAAATTACCCACCAAAGAAGGATTGTTGATCCAGAAGGAATTTACAAGGCGGATGTTGTTTTCGTTCCTTTGGAAGATGGTGATCGAACAATGGCTTTACGGAAAATGGGTAAAACAGTCATATGTGTTGATTTGAATCCAATGTCAAGAACTGCTGTTTGGAGTTCAATAACCATTGTAAACCATATAAGAAGAGCAAGTCAAGAAATGATTAAAATAGCAGAAAAATTATCAAAATACTCTCGAGAACAACTAAAAACTATTATTGAAAAGTATGATAATAATTACATGTTACAACAAAGTGTTAAATTCATGTCTAATAGATTGCTAGAATTATCAAAAGAAAAACTAAAAGAGGATTAACAATTGCCTAAATTAACTGCCTTTGATATACAAAAAATGAAAAAAGCAGGGAAGAAAATTTCTATGCTTACAGCTTATGATTCAAGTATGGCTGCCATTTTCGATGATGCTCAAATAGATATCATTTTGATTGGGGATTCAATGGGGCAAGTTATTTATGGAGCACAAAATACTCTTGAAGTTACTTTAGAGATGACTCTTCGACATACCCAAGCAGTTGCTCGAGGAGCTACCAATTATAGCTTGATCATAGCTGATATGCCTTTTCTTAGTTTTGGATTGACAATTGATGAAACAGTAGCAAATGCTGGCAAGCTAGTCTCTGAAGGTCATGCTGAAGCAGTAAAATTAGAAGGTGCAAGTGAAACAAGACTAGCTGAAATAAAAGCTATTACAGATATAGGTATTCCAGTTCAAGGTCATATAGGATTACTCCCCCAATCTGCTAACAAACTTGGTGGTTATAAAGTTCAAGGAAAATCCGAATCATTTTATACGGAAGAACAACTTTTAGAATCAGCAAAGAAACTTGATAAAGCAGGATGTTTTTCAATTATTTTAGAAGCTATACCTCATGATGTAGCCAAAAAAATAACTGAAGAAATAAAAATACCTACCATTGGTATAGGTGCAGGGCTAAATTGTGATGGACAAGTATTGGTTAGTTATGATATGTTGGGTTTCAAAACAAGCCGAAAGCCAAAATTTGTTAAATTTTATGCTGATCTCTATACAGTAATTCTCGAAGCTGCTAAGAAATATTCAGAAGAAGTTAAAGAAGGAATTTTTCCCACTCTAGAATATTCCTATGAGAAATGAGGTGGAAAATTGTTTCTAGTTATGGGTAGTGGAAGTGTTGGTAGTTTATTTGGAGGAATGATTTCCACTGTTTATTCAGATGTTAGACTTGTAGGTCGAACTAATCACATACAAGCCATTAATAATAATGGTTTGAAAATACAAGGATTGATTAATAAGACTGTGAATGTTTCTGGTGTAACATCTGTTGAGGATATCCATCAAGAAATTACTTCGGAATCAAAAATCATTGAATATATCTTGATTACAACGAAAGCCCATCAAACAGAATCTGCTGTTAATGATTTAAAAAGGATAGTTTCAAAAGAAACAATTTTTATAGCATTACAAAATGGTATTGGAACAGAGGAAATCATAAAAAATATTTTTCCAGACAATATGGTTCTACGAGGTATAACATCAATAGGAGTATGTCGTCCTATTTCAGGTGAAGTTGAATTTACTGGGAAAGGATTAACTCGAATAGGCTATACAAATCAAGATGAGAAAAACTCTGCTAAAGTATTGGTCGATCTATTTAACAAAGCAAAGATTACAACTTCATTAGAACAAAATATTCTGGGGGCAGTTTTTACCAAAACAATAGTTAATTGTGCATTGAATCCTCTCACTGCAATATATAATATAAAGAACATTGAAGTATACAAACAGAAACCTTTGCATAAGAAAGCAAGCATACTTGCAAAAGAAGCATGGAATGTCGCTAAAAAACTCAACATAAAGTTAACTGTAAAAGACCCAATTGCTTATACATTTGAGGTTATTTTAGACACTGGGGAAAACACTAATTCTATGTTAACAGATGTATTAAATAAAAGAAAAACTGAAATTGATTTCATAAATGGAAAGATCATATTTTTAGGAAAAGAAAAAGGTGTTTCTATCTCAAATAATCAAGAAATATATGACAAGGTAATTGATATCACTAAAGGATTTTCTTAATTTTTTTCTTCCTTTTAATAGTAATTAATGAAATGAATGACATTAAGGATATAGAAATTGATGTTGTTGCTAATGTATATCCAGTAAATTTTGCTGTACTGAATGGTGGAGAAATTTCATCCCAATCGGTCCACTCATTATCAGTGGTTACATTTGTGCTTATTATTTGACCAGCTTCTATTTTGGTAATCTTTGTGTCTTCCCATATTACTCCAGTTGGATCTATATGTCGAATGGTTAGATTAACATCTCTAGAAGTGCTCGAAGCTGTAGAAGCGTTTACAACAACTTGGATTTGTTTAGTATTATCTTTCATTAAAGCAGGGAGACTTGCAATAGGTACTTTAATTTGTGTATTGCCAAAAATCATATTATCCTGAAAACTTGCTCCTTCGATTCCAATTTCAATATTCATACCAACATTTGCATTAGGAAAACTAGTATATCCTATATGTAATGGTTCCTCAAATGGTCCATAGTCAAAATAGACATGTAGATGAATTGTGGGATCAATCTTTGCTAAATAAACTTCAAAGTATTCATATTTTGGTTGTTCAAACATTACATCATTAGGAGGATAGAGATTGAAAATGAAATCCTCCCAAAAGGTGTTTTGGCTAATATCAAGGTTATAATAGAAGTAAGGATACAGATATTCGTGATACATTTCTAGACTTTCTGGAAAACATAGAGTAAATCCGGTAAGATTATCATCATCATAAGGATAACGAGCATGAAAGTCGATGATTGTTTTACCTGGTTCTATTTGTGATAAAACTTGGTAAGCATAATTTTCAATATCTATTTTATTAGTGAATACATCCAAGTGATCAAGTAATGCCATAACAAAATCTCCCAAATCGACCATTAAGGAATTAGACTCGAATAAACTCATAGGTAACCACAAACTACTTCTAATTGCACCGAAAATTTCTCGAGATTTTGAGATGTTATAGGTGATTTCATCAAAAAGGTAAAATGAAAGTTGGTTAAAAGCATCTTTAAGGCTTAAACCGGAAAGAGGAGGTGGGATATCAAATTCATTTAGATTATAAATAGCGACAGTATTCCACTTTGAGGGTGATTCAGGATTTGATGGGCAAAGAACGGGATTAATACTAGAATAATATCCTTTGTAGGCCAAAGTTAGGGGGTCCATTGAAGTATCTCTACTTAAATTATAGAGAATATCTCGAGGATGAAATAAAGCATAATTGGGATTAATGCTTTCAGCAGCAACAACATAATCAACCTCACCTTCCAATTGCCACATAAGCTCAAATGATCCTCCTAAACAACAATCAATAAAGAGAGTATTTACTCCCCCTGCTAAGCTTAATGCCAATTCAAGTTCTTCAACACCTAAACAATCCCCAAGTGCATATTCCCAATAAGGATGTGGCGCATGATAATCATAACAAAAACCGGCATAACCTCGACCATGATCTGAAAGAGTTAAGGCATAATTATCTGCAGGGAAATGCGTTTTACAATAATTAATGAAATTTGTTAGTGTTGCCGAATGGCCCATATTAGTTTCTCCATAATCAGCTAAAACAGTCAAATTATCTCGTTCAATCTTTAATAATTCAGCTTTACCATGAGGATAGTTTGTCGAGTAGGGTTGATCAAATAATGCTATGACGTTAAGATCAGCTTCAGATCCAGCTAATAAATCACTACTAACCAAATTATTAACAGTCGAAAGCATATTAGCAAACAGCTTGTTTTCAGAATTATCTAGATTATGAGTGACAAGATCATCTCGTGTATCACCACAAAGATATAACATAAATGTCCAACTCCTAGTCACTTGTGGTGAAATATCAAGCACGAAACCTTCTATCGGTTTTTTTGACAGGGTAATTATAGGAGTAATACAAGGTAATGTAATAGTTATCATAAACAAGCATGACAACAATCTTTTAAATTTCATTTTTAACTCTAACCCTGGATAATATTTACATAGATGACTGTAAATATAAAGTTAGAGGAACAACCTTAGGTTATATTTTGTAAATCACAGACAGGCGAAATAAAATGGCAAAACAAAGAGATAGTACTGATGATAAATTAATTCAAGAATTAACTAAACTTCTATCTGATGAGAAATCATATAATAATATTCTAAGCTCAATGTGTACACCACCATCTAATTTATCTCGAGCAATTGCTTCATTATTTGCTGAAATAAACCTTGGTGATCCCGGATTATTTCCAACTGCTTTGAAACTTGAAAAGGAAATGTTAAATGAACTGGCAACAATGTTGCATGCACCTAAGGGTTGGTCAGGTTCAGTTACATCAGGCGGTAGTGAATCTAATCTAATAGGTTGTTGGGCTTCGAGGAATTGGGCTCATAAAGAGAAAGGAATAAAAAATGGATCAATAATTCTTCCTAAATCAGCGCATGTTTCATTTGAAAAAGCAGTTGATCTTCTGAATCTTGAACCTAAATGGATACCGTTGAATGAAAAAAAGCAAATAGATATTGATAAAGTGCAAGAGGAAATTAATAATGAAACAGTCTGTATTGTAGGAATTGCCGGAACTACAGGAACGGGAGTTTGTGATGACATAAAAGCTTTAAGCGATATAGCTATAGATAATAATATTTTTCTACATGTAGATGCTGCTCATGGGGGAATGATTTTACCCTTTTTAGAAGAAATAGGTTATCCAAAATATGATTTTGATTTTTCTGTTGAAGGTGTAAAAAGTATTACTATTGATACACATAAAATATTAGGTGGCCTTATTCCAGGGGGTAATATCCTCTTTCGCTCTATGAAGTATTCTAAATTGATTGAAAAGAAAATAAGCTACTTATCAGACTCATCGACAACTCAAATTAATATTACAGGAACTCGTCCAGGAAATTCAGTTTTATCATCATGGATTTTACTCAAGAAATATGGTCGGTCATACATAATTGATCGTGTCAAGGAATGTATGGAGCTGACTGAATATTTGGTTTCAAAATTAAAACAAATGGACGCAATTAAACTTGCTTTTGAACCAACTATTAATATCATAGGTTTTACAACTGGTTTTATGTCTACCCAAGAGTTAATTGAAAGTTTAAGCCAATATGGCTGGAAATTGTCTTTCTATTCTAATTGGGCAAGGATTGTAGTGATGCCTCATTTCAATAAAGATAATGTAGATTTATTCATAAATAACCTAGGAGAAATATTAGCTAACAGAAGGAATTAAAGCTGAGTCAATTTCAATCATCTAATCATAGCTCTAAGTTAGAAATCACTGGTAAATTAAGTAATCTATTGAAAGGCAAGAGAATAGTAATTGGAATGACCGGTAGTGTTGCGGTTGTTGAAATTGTTAATCTTGCTAGAACCTTGATGAGACATGGAGCTGAAATTTTTATTGCTATGACCAAAGCTGCCACAGACTTAATACAACCTGATCTATTAGAATGGGCTGTTGGTAATCCAGTAATAACTAAACTAACAGGTCAAATAGAACATGTTCACCTTTGTGGTCAGCATCCTGATAAAGCTGATTTATTACTAATTGCTCCTTCAACAGCAAACACTATTGGTAAAATTACTAATGGTATAGATGATACTGTGGTAACAACATTCGCTACTACTGCCATGGGAACTGGGATCCCAATAGCTATTGTTCCAGCAATGCATGCTACTATGTATGATAATCCAATTGTTATTGAAAACATAGCAAAACTAAAGAAAATTGGCATAATTTTTATTGGCCCTAGAAAAGAAGAAGGAAAAGCAAAAATCGCTACTAATGATGATATTGTCGAGAGTGTTATAGGAATTCTTACTGCTAATGATTTCAAAGGGGAAAAAATTGTTGTAACAGCTGGTCCAACAAGAGCTTGGTTAGATGATGTTCGATATATTACAAATCCAAGTAGTGGAAAAATGGGTATTAATCTTGCTTTAGAAGCTGCTAGTAGAGGTGCAGAAGTAACTTTGTTACTTGGACCAACAACTGAAAAAGTTCCTAATATAGGAATCAATATAATTCATTTCGAGACCACTCAAGATTTAATTCAACAAATAGATAAGTTACTTGCAGTAGATATTTTCATTTCAGCTGCAGCTATAGGTGATTATGAGCTAGATAAAGCTTCAGGGAAAATTCCTTCGAAAAAAGAATCACTAAAATTAGAACTAAAGCCATCTCCAAAAGTTATTGATCATATTCATCAAAGATTCCCAAAAGCAAAAATTATTGGTTTTAAAGCTGAAGTGAATTTAACTAAAGAAGAACTTGTATCAAAAGCTCAAACCAGCTTAAAAGAACATAATATTGAAATGGTTGTTGCTAATTTTGTTGATAAACCAGATCAAGGATTTGCAAGCGAAACTAATACTGTAATTGTAATAACAAAAGAGAATAAACCAAATGAAATTTCGATGTTAATCAAGAGAGAGTTATCTCGAGAAATATTTAATTTAATTAAAAAAGTCAAGTAGTTTCAAGAAAATATAAACAAAATCAAACATTTTACAAAAAGAGTTAAAAATAACAAAATTACACGTTTTCAGCAAATCTCAGAAACAGTATATTTGGAGAAATAGTCAAAATGGCAGATAGGACTCCTTTTCTAGTTATTAATCCAAATGCCGAAGACAGACGTCTTGGTAAACAATTGGATAAGATCTTAGCAATTGCTAAAGATACCTTTGGTGACTTTTCTTATGAATTAACTAAAAAAATGGGTGATGGAATACCTATTGCAAGAAGAGCCGTTGCTGAAGGTTATAAGGTTCTAGTCTCTGTTGGTGGAGATGGAACACTTAATGAAGTGGTTAATGTTGCAGCAAAAACTGATTTAAAAGTAGGAATGATTCCTGGTGGTAGTGCTTGCGATTCATTCAAAACACATGGAATACCCAGGAATTTTAAACGTGCTTTTGAAATAGTTTCCGAAGGTTATTATGAACGATTTCCTGTTGGTTTAGCAAAAGGTGATAGTGAAAGATATTTCATAGAAATGGTTAATGGTGCGTTTATTGGTTTAGCATCAGCTAATCTTGCAGATAGATTTGAATGGGCTCATAATGAAATTGGTTATGGTTATGCAGCTATTAGAACTGCACTTGAATTTAAATTGATTCCCTCGAAAATAACAATAGATAATAAGATTGTAAGGGAAGGCGATTTAGCAGTTATTGCTGTATCCTTGACTGACGTAATAAGCGATTTTATAATATTGCCAGGAAATAATCCTAGAATAGGTGATTTTGGAATTATTATTGGTAAAGACCTTACAAAATGGAAACTTGTAAGGCAATTACTTCGCTCAATAAATGGCAAACACATCCCTAATAAAGCAATTGAAATTTTTAGAGGAAAACATGTAGTTATTGAAAGTGCTAAACCTCATATGTGGGAATCAGAAGGAGAAATTGCTTCGCGAAATTCCACTAGAATGGAAGTCACCTATATTCCAGATGCTATTAATCTAATTATACCAAAAGGATGGCAATATAGTTTAAGCAAGAAGGATCGAACAAAAGAGAAAAAGAAAGTTTTGAAAAAATTACCACCATATGTTTGATTTTTTTCTAATCTTTCATAAGATTTTTGTTGTTGATTTTTCTCTTGCGCCAAGCCATTCAAGAATAAAGAAGGATGCATAAGATATTAGCATCAAAATTACTCCAATAGCACTAGCAGCACCGAATAAACGAACATTTCGCAGACGATATAACACTACAGTCAACGTAGCAACACTATCATTTAGAGTGGCAAAAAAATTAACAACTGTAAATTCACTGATACTTAAACCTAGAGCAAAAGCAAATCCTGCAATAAACGATTTGAATAACAATGGAAAATAAATTTTCCTCAGTTTATAACCAAATTTTGCTCCTAATATTTTAGCGGAGTCAACTATTTCTGGATCAATAGTATTCAAACCATTTAGTAATGCTCGAGTAATAAATGGATATCCAAGTAGTCCTTGACTAATTATTATGAAAATCCAGGGATTAGAGGCAAAAAAGTTTGAAGTAATAAATGTTTGAGTTATCCCCAAAGAGAGAGTTGCAGAAGAAATGGTCAAAGGCAAATAGGTTAACATTTCTAATGAAATTGATGATTTCTTGTATCTTCTTTCACCAATAACACTAACTGTTATTATCGCTAATATACTAGCGAATAATGCAGAACCAAAAGCAAACTTCAATGTATTCCCTATAGCACTACCAATACCTATTCTAGCTGATGAACTTATATCCTCTGAGAATAATCCTTTGAAATTATTTACGAATTGCGAAGTATATGGATCCCAGAAAGAATTTATGATAATACTTATCAGAGGGGCGATCTCAAGTGCAAGTCCTAATAAAAGGGCTACAGATAGAACAATATTTGCTGGTTTCTTAAAAAAAGGCTTTTTGATTTTCTCTTGAGGAAATACTTCTGTTGTAATGGTCTTCTCTTTCTTTGATTTTTTTCGCATAAAAACTAAATATCCTACGACAACTGCTATTGTAACTAAAATTTGAAGTAAGGCTAATATTGATGCAATATTAGGTTCACTCTCAAAATATTCAGCAAATATTTGTGTTTCAATTGTTCTTGCTCCGAAGGTTAAATTCTCTGCACCTAAAATGAGTACAATTCCATAACTCATAAAACAAAAGAGAAATGTGAGAATTGCTGAAGACAAAATTGGTGTAAGAAAGAGAGGCAAATAAAGTCTAAATAAAAGATGAAATTTTTTACTACCAAGGGTTTTCGCTGCACTGACAAGATTCTTATCAAAATTTTGATAATAGGCTGAAAAATAATGAACAACTAGTGGAATATTATAGAACGAATGAGCTAAAATTATGGAGAGAATAGGTAGACCAAACAATCCTTTACCACCAAATAAAGAGATAAATCCCATGCCTACTAAAACAGTAGGTAAAACAAAAGGTACTGTGAAAAAAGTGAGTAAAACTTTTTTCCCCTTAAAATCATATTTTCCAAAAAAATAACCAACAGGTATACCTATTGCTAGAGAGACAATAGTGCTGAGCAAAGCTTGAGATAAAGTAAAAGCAAATATTTTGTAATAATATCCATCAGTTAGAACATTTCTCAGATAACTAAAGGTAAATCCTTCTTCTCCTTTAAAACCGGAAATCAAAACAGAGATTACTGGGAAGAACAGGAAGAGAACAATGAGTAGAATAGGTAATAGCATGCCTAAAATACGAACTGTTTTTGTACCAGTAGTTGTCATTACCAATTTAGATTCCAGCTTATTTTTATTACCCTATTATATAACTGGATAATAAATTTTAAACATTAGTTTCAAATTAATTAATTTACCTAAAAATGTTAACAAAAGTAATTAACTTCATAATATATTCAATAACTAAAACTAGGATTTGCTTATAATGCCACAAATTGAGTTTCTTAATATAAGTAAAAAATTCGAAGATAGCATTGCCATCGAAAATATTAGTTTTGATCTAAGAAAAGGTGAGCTCTTAACGTTATTAGGTCCTAGTGGTAGTGGTAAAACAACAATATTACGATTGATTGCTGGTTTGATTGAACCAGATAAGGGTCAAATCCTAATTGATGAAGTAGATATTTCCAAGACACCAACTGAAGATAGAAACATAGGTTTTGTTTTCCAATCATATGCTCTTTTTCCCCATTTAACTGTTGTAGAAAATATTGCTTTTGGTTTAGAAACCAGAAAATGGTCAAAGGAAGAAAAAACTGTTCGCGTAAAAGAATTGCTTGAATTAGTAGGATTAACAGGAAAAGGAAAACGATATCCACGAGAATTAAGTGGTGGAGAGAAATCTCGTGTAGCCCTTGCAAGAGCTTTAGCACCAAAACCTGCCTTATTACTTCTAGATGAACCTTTGTCAGCTTTAGACATGTCATTAAAAGAAAATCTTAGGGATGCTATTAGAAATATCCAACAACAAGTAAAGGTGTCTACAATTTATGTAACTCATGATCAGAAAGAAGCTATGGAAATATCAGACAGAATCATCATTCTAAATCAAGGTCAAATAATTGAAATAGGAACTCCTCAAGAATTATATCTAAGACCAAAGAGTAAGTTCACTGCAAATTTCTTGGGTATTTCAAATATTTTCGATGGAAGAATTATAGCTGTTAAAAATAAAAAACAATTAGAGACTTCGATTGGTTTAATTGTTTTACCTGATTTAAATAGAATAAAGAATGATACATTAGCAATAGCAATATTTCCCGAACATATCAACTTATCAAAAAATAAACAAGAAAATGTGAATGAATTTCCAGCAAAAGTCATTAAAGCAAACTTTGGTGGTTCAATTATTGAAGTAATTGTACAAATAAACGAAGTAAATTTGGAAATTAAACTGACAAGCACACAACAAAATCAAATATTTAAAAAGAATGATCGGGTTTTTGTTACAATCCCTGCTTCATCAATCCTTATTTTAGAGGAATAGAATAAATAAAGTAGGTGGTAAAAACTCCTCTACTTTTAATAACCTACAATCTAAACAATTGGAGAGCTTCTATTTCGCTAACGCCTTCTACTCCTGCTAGAATTTCTTCAAGTTGATCTTGTAAACCATCTTCTTCTGCAAAATTGATATCAACAACTAATACTACCAAACCAAAAGCAATTGGTCTTTCACCACTTGCAGTAACTTTCATATCTTCAGGTAAGGCTGCGATGATTCGTTCTTTTATGGTTTGAGGTTTGATATCAGTATCTTCTGGAAGTATTTTATATGTACCAACTATTCTTGCCATGTAATTTACAGCTCCATATTTTAAATTAATTAATATTTTATTTCTGTTTTTGCCCGTTATAGAAAGGACTTAATATTCTTTTGGATAGTTATTTTTTCTCAAGAGGAACTATGGTAATAGTAATATCTATACCATCTATGTTCTCATTTACAGTTATTCCATCTTTCTTACTACCAAATTTGTATTTGGTTGTTAAGGTCTCTGTTTTAATATAATCTTCCCATGCTTCAATTGCTGCTTTAGTCTCTTCATCACTTTTAATATATAATTCAATATTTTGAGTATATTCTAAATCAGCTTCTTTTCTCATAGTTTGAATTCTACGAACGATATCTCTTGCGAGACCTTCTTGGATGAGCTCTTGAGTAAGTTCAGTCTTAATAAAGACTTGACCATTATTGTATGAAGCATCTACATATCCTTCTTTTCCACTGGTAATAATTTCTGCTTGTTCAGGAAGGACTTCAAAAGTTCCTTCTGCTGTCTTTAATGAGAATTTCTTTTTATTTCGTAATTCTTCAACAGCTTGTTTTGCCTCTTCACCAGATAGACTTTTTAAAGCTTCACCAACTGATGGAGCATTCTTCTTGAACACAGGCCCCAAAACCTTGAAATCCGGTTTAAAGGAGTAATCAACCATACCAGTAAGTTCTGCTAACATTTTAACTTCCTTTACATTGAGTTCCTCTTTTATTTCCGGTAAAAATTGTTCTGCCATTTTTTGATGTTCTTTTGAACAAACAATAATTAATTCCTGAACTGGAATTCTCACTTTGATCTTTGCATCAGTTCGAGCTGCTCTTCCTGCTCTAACAATATCAATACTCAAATCCATAGCATCTTCTAGTTTTTTATTGACTTTAGTAGTATCTTCGCTTGGGAATTCTTCAAAATGGACACTAAGATGTTTTTCTTTTTCAGCTCCCTTATGGATATTTGTTACCAAATTCTGATACATTTCTTCCGCTGTAAAAGGTATGAAAGGGGCTAAAATCTTAGTCAATGTAACAAGTGTTTCATATAGGGTAATCAATGCATCAGTCTTATCCTTGGCTATTTCAGAACTCCAAAATCTCTTTCGAGATCTTCTAATGTACCAATTACTTAAATCTTCAACAACAAATTGGTCAATAGCATAAGTTGCTTTATGAGCTTGAAAAGCATCCAAATTTTCTTTTACTTCTCTTGCTAATGTATTTAGTTTTGATATTAACCAGCGATCAAGTTCAGATCTATCTTTGATATTACTAACAATTTTTCGAGGATCAATATTATCAATATTAATGTTCGTTACAAAGAAGTAATACACATTCCTGAGGGTGTCAAAGAATCTCATTTTGGTAGTTTTAATTATATCAGCAGAAAATCTTGTAGGATTCCATGAAGGGGAAGTAAAGAAATACCATCGCATTGGGTCTGCACCAATTTTATCATAAACATCAGATGGTTTTACTACATTCCCAACATGTTTACTCATCTTGATACCTTTTTGATCTAGAACATGACCCATAGTCAAACAATTGAAATAGGCTGGTTTATCAAATAATGCTGTACTAATAGCTAAGAGTGTATAGAACCAACCTCGTGTTTGATCAATTGCTTCTGTAATAAAATCAATTGGATAATGTTCTTCAAAGTCTTTTATATGTTCAAAAGGATAATGCCATTGGGCAAATTGAGAAGCACCTGATTCATACCAACAATCAATGACAAATGGTTCACGAACCATTTTCTTAGAACATTTTGGACAGAATAAATCAATTTCATCTATCCATGGTTTGTGAAGTTCAAAATCTGTTGGTAAATCTTTTTTCATAAAGGTCTTGAGCTCATCAACACTTCCTATACATTCTGTATTACCACATGAGCAAATCCAAATTGGTAGAGGAGAGCCCCAAAATCGTTCTCTACTTAAAGCCCAATCAACAATGTTATCAAGAAAATCACCAAATCTTCCATGTTTAAGATGATTGGGTATCCAATTAATTTGTTCATTTGTAGCCAAAATTTGTTCACGTAAGGTGCTCATTCGGATAAGCCATGCTTCTCGAGCGTAATACATTGTAGGTGTTTTACATCTCCAGCAAAAACCACTGGTGTGTTTTTCAACCTTTTCTGTTACTAAGCGATTCTCATCCCTCAAGTATCTTATAATATGTTTATCAGCATCCTTAATGAACATACCAGCCCAAGGAGTGATTTCTTCTTTGAATTTACCATTACCTTCTACTGGTTGAAGGAAGGGTAAATTCTTAACTTGAGCGAGTTCATAATCATCTGGACCAAAAGCAGGTGCAGTATGGACTATGCCTGTTCCTTCATCTGTACTAACAAATTCACCTGTTACAACTCGAAAACCATTCTTTTGATCTTTTGGTGATAATTTAGCATAAGGGATAAGTTGTTCATATCTCATTTCTTCAAGATCTTTTCCCTTCATTTCCTTTACTATTTTGTAATCTTTTTTGTTGAAAATAACTGGAACACGATCTTTAGCTAAATAATAATATTCACCATCATGTTCAATTTTAACATAATCGATATTTTCTCCCACAGCTAAACCTACATTTGAGATAAGAGTCCAAGGAGTTGTAGTCCAAGCTAAAAAGTAAGTATTCGGTTCACCCACAACTGAAAATTTAATTGTAATAGAAGGGTCCTCAGTCTCTTTCAATCCTTGAGAATATTCATGACTACTTAAAGTAACTTCACATCTTGGACATGAAGGAATTACTTTATAACCTTTAATTAACAAACCTTTTTTCCATAATTCTTTAAGACTCCACCAAACAGATTCAATATAGTAATCTTCCATAGTGATATAGGCATGATCCATATCGATCCAAAAACCAACTTTCTTGGTCATTTCTTCCCATTCATTGACGTATTTCATAACGGATTTTCTACAACGATTATTGAATTCTTTAATTCCATATTCTACAATCTCTGGTTTGGAATTTAATCCCAATTCTTTTTCAACTTCAATTTCAACTGGAAGTCCATGACAATCCCAACCACCAATTAGAGGATAAATAAAAAATCCATTCATTGTTTTATATCGTAAATATAGATCTTTCAAGCATCTTGTTAAGACATGCCCAACATGTGGTAAGCCATTTGCTGTAGGTGGTCCCTCTAAGAAAATGTATTTTTTGTTATCTTTTCTATCTTCTCTTAATTTGTGGAAAACATTCTCTTTTTCCCAAAATTTTAAAATTTGGTTTTCAATTTTTGGAATTTGAACAAATGTTTTGACTTCTTTGAATATTGGCATTTTATTTAACCTCATCATTTAAAACAAATATTGCTAATTTAGCCTACTATCTCTCGAAAACCTTTAGCGACTTTAAATGTTTTTTCATTGAATAGTTTTCAAAAAAACAGTATTCTTTCCGAAAATATTATGAAATGATAACACATACAATTTACTTATGTCAGAGAATATTACTACACAAGATTCTAACGAGCAGCAAACAACCGAATTAGAACAACCAATCAAAGAAAAGAAGGTTAGCTGGCGTTCTTTTATGAAAATAAGCGGATTTACAATTACTTTTGCAGCTATTTCTATTGTACTAATTATTATTGGCTTAATATTATTCTATAAAGCAGATGGATTATTAAGAAATAATGCTGGTTTTTGGATAATTTTAGCTGGAGTTATTGTTTTTCTTTTAACGGTAATTTTAGGTTTTGAAAAAGTGGAATAATTACTTTGTTTATTTTTTATAATCTTTTTCTGACCAAGAAGACATTCGAATATTTTCACTTTTACAATTCGGGCACACGGCTCGTTGAAAAATCAATCCATCTTCTTCTTTAGAGAGATATTCAGCTTCAGCGAACCTAAAATTACATTCATTGCAGATATAAACATCAGGTCTCCAAACATCACTTTGTGGTTTCTCTTTGTCAGACATTTTTTTCACACAATTTGTTATGATATGTTGTGCTAAAAGTATTAATACATTTTTTGGTTAATAAACAAAAATAGTACAAATACTTTTAGAATTAAAATTCATTCTTTTTTATTTAATATCATTACATTAGAAGTTTGAATAATACTTTTATATATGATAATAATTTTATTGAAGAAGAAATTCAAAAATGTCCTAATAGATACTAATGATTTGCTAGGAGTTGCATAACTACCATGTCTGTTTGGAGCAACAAAATAAATAGAACAATACTTATCTCATCAATATTCTTTGTGTTGATATTAGCGGTTATAATCCTATTTGCTGTTTATCCATATGAAGAACAACCAGCACCTGGCATTAACTGGGTGTTTAAACCATGGGCTTGGGTATCACTAATAGGGTTCCTATTTTGGGGAATTTACTTTAATTCTATATTATTAGTAGGCAGTATTCGTGAAAAGATGAATGCTCTTCCAGGTTGGACTGAAATTATCATCTGCATGTTATTGACTTTACTTCCAGCTATTTTTATTGGTTATTTAGCTAATTATGACCAATCGGAAATACCTGAAGATGGGAATATGCTCAGTCTTCTAAAATGGATGGCTTTCTTAATTGCTTTAAGCGGTGTAATACTCATGACTTTATGGGTATTAATGTCTAAAACTTCTCAAAAGGAAATCACTGCTGCAAAAACATAAGGAAGAAGTTTTTTCCTTTTTTTTCTCCTTTTTATTCATAATTAAGTTCAAAAAAGTCATTTTCTTTTCACTCTTTAAGTAAAACTTATTTATACTAAGAAAAACAATTTGACATGTAAGGCAAAAAACCTCAAAAATGGTCTAGAAATTAAACAATGAATTTACTCTTTCGATTGGACCAAGCCCCAAAGATTTCATGAAAATAATCATCATCTTTATGATTATTAGTGAAAATCAATCTTTTCATTGGAAAAAAAGATGGGGACATAAAAGGAAAATTTTGCTTTGATAAAGAAAAATTAACACAAACTGAGGAAAAAGGTGAAAACCATGTCACATGATTCAGGTGAAAGACGACAATATATAGATTTGGAAGGTAAAGCTTTAATAAAATATTCACTTCGTAATCAAAAATTCGAAATCATAGTTGATCCTGAAGCAGCTCTTAACTATAAGAGAGGTGAAGATATTCCAATAAATGAAATTGTTGAATCATTTGTAGTCTTTCACAATGCTTCAAAAGGGGAAAAAGCTTCAGAAGTAATTCTTGAACAGATTTTTGAAACAAATGATGAGGCAGAAGTTGTAAAAATAATCCTAGAAAAAGGAGCATTACAATTAACACAAAATCAACGAAAAGTGCTTTTGAAGGAAAAGATTGACGAAATAATTAATTATATACACATTCATTGTATCAACCCACAAACAAACAAACCACATCCTCCAGCAAGAATTGAGTCAGCTATGGATGAAGCAGGTGTAAATATTGATTATGTTTTATCAGCGGATAAACAAGCGAAAGCAATTATTAAACAAATTCAAACTATCATTCCTATAAAATTAGAATCAGTAATTCTAGCTGTAAAAATAACCTCTGACTTTACTGGTGCTGCTTATGGTATTGTTTCAGGAGCAGGTGAATTATTAGAGGATCAATGGGGTAATGATGGGTCTTGGTATGCAAAAGTGGAAATGCCTTCTGGAAAACAAGCTGACTTTCTAGATAAAATCAATCAATTAACAAAAGGCAAAGCTGAAGTTAAAATTATTGATAGAAAAAGTGAATAAAAAATAAGAAACGGTGAAAAAAGAAATGCCCATTTTTATTAATGACCGATCAATGGTGACTCCTGGAGAAGTTATCGCAGAAGGAGAATATCTTATTGGTACAAATGTATATAGAAGCAATAAGCAGATAATCTCTCAAGTCATCGGATTAGTTACAATAAAGGATAACAATGTTAGTGTAGTATCCTTAAAGGGAAAATATATTCCAAGAGTAGGTGATCTTGTTATTGGAAAAGTTACCGATGCATCACTAAATTCATGGACTGTTGATATCTCAAGTCCTTATCCTGGAATATTAAAACCATCTTCTTCATTAGATAAACGATTTGATCCTGTTAAAGATCAAACAAGAAAAATATTTGATGTTGGTGATGTTATTGTTGCAAAAGTGTTTTCATTTGATAGAACACGAGATCCAGTACTAACTCTTAGAGATGGTAATAGATCACAATCTACTCCATATTTAGGTAAACTCGTAGGTGGTCGAGTAATTGATGTTAGTCCCTCAAAAATCCCACGATTAATAGGTCGAAGAGGAAGTATGATTTCTACTATTAAACAATATACCAATAGTCGAATGATCGTTGGTCAAAATGGTCGAGTGTGGTTTAAAGGCAATACTTTTGAAGAAGAATATCTTGTTCTTCAAGCAATTGAAAAAATTGACCGAGAAGCCCATACAACAGGACTCACCGATAGAGTGAAAGAATTCCTAGAAGAATCTAAGAATGAAATAATGAAAAATAGACCAGAAGAACCCAAGAAAGAGGAACCTAAAAAAGAGGAACCCAATAAATAATCGGGATACTAAATAAAATCAAATAATGATTATATTAGGTGAAAAAAATGTCAAACAATAAAGAAGTTGTTTTAATAACTAAAGACGGCATTCGACATGATGGTCGTAAGAAGGACGATTTAAGAAATATCTCTTTTGAAGTAGGCGTCTTAGATCAAGCAGATGGTTCTGCACTAATTGAATGGGGTAAAAACAAAATCTTGGTAGCAGTTTATGGTCCAAGAGAGTTACATCCTAAACATATGGCTCTACCTGATAGAGCATTAATCAGATGTGAATATCGAATGGCAACCTTTTCGGTTTCTGATCGAAAAAGCCCTGCTCCTAAAAGAAGAGAAAAAGAGATTTCAAAAATATTAGGAGAAGCATTAGAACCAGCAATATTCAATTATCTCTATCCGAGATCAGTAATAGATGTTTTTATCGAAATATTACAAGCAGATGGAGGATCAAGAGTAGCTTCAGTAACAGCTGCTTCATTAGCACTAGCTGATGCTGGCGTACCTATGAGAGATTTAGTAGTTGGTTGTGCTGCTGGAAGATTAGGTGACTATGTTGTCTTAGATTTAGATGATATTGAAGACAAAGAGGGTGAAGGTGATTTACCTCTAGCTTACTTACCTCAACTTGATCAAATAGTACTATTACAATCTGATGGTACATTTACTGTCGATCAATTTAAGGAAGCTCTAGATATGCTTATACCCGCTTGTAAGAAAATATACGAAAAGCAACGTGCTGCTCTAACAACAAAATACTCTCGCATAACAGAAGAAGTAGTTGATACCCTTGATGATACAGATGAGAAAGATCATGGAGTAGAAATTGCAGAGCATCCTATTGATGAACAGAAGGCAGAAGAAAAGAAGCCTAGTGAGAAGAAAGTTGATGAGAAAGCTGCTAAAGTAGAAGACCCAAAAAATCTTGCAAAGGAATCAAAGAAATCTACTGAAAAAGCTCCTGAAACTCATGATGATAAAAAGAAGGAGAAAAAACCTTCCTCTAAAAAGAGAGAATCAAAGAAACCTACCTCTGAAACAAAAGAGGAAGTGAAAAAATAATCCCGGAGGACAAAAACAATGGGTAATACAGGTTTAATTAGTATTGTAGAACGCGAACACGTAAAATCACTCTTAGATCATGGAAAAAGAGCTGATGGAAGACGATTTGATGAATATAGAAAAATAACAATAATACCAGGATATATCTCCAAAGCTGAAGGTTCTGCTATAGTGAAAATAGGTCGAACCAAAGTTATTGCAGGAGTTAAAGCTCAAATGGGCGAACCATTTGAAGATACCCCTGATGAAGGTGTAGTTACAGCTACCGTCGAATTAATACCAATAGCTTCACCTAGCTTTGAATCTGGTCCTCCAAGAGAGAATGCAATTGAACTTGCACGTGTAACTGATAGACCAATTCGTGAATCAAATTGTGTAAATAATGATTCATTAGTAATAATTCCAGGCAAAAAAGTTTGGGTACTTTTCATTGATATCTATGTTCTAGATCATGATGGAAATCTTTTCGATGCTTGTGAAATAGCTGCTCTTTCTGCTTTAAGAAACACTCAGCTTCCAAATGTGAAAGTAACTACCGATGAAAATGGAAACGAGGTGCTAGAAATTTTAGAAACTACTCATCCATTGAAACTAGATTACTTACCTCTCAGTTGTACTTTTGCCAAAATTGGTGATAATTTAATTGTAGACCCAATTTTAAAAGAAGAAAGCACTCAAGATGCACGCATAACAATAGCATTTACAGAAGACAATAGAATTTGCTCTACCCAAAAGGGTGAATCTGGTACATTTAGCCTTGATGAAATCAAAAAATGCATTGATATTGCATCAGAAAGAACGAAAGAAATAAGAACTAAATTAAATGAATTTACAGACCCAAAGGGCAATCCTTGGTCTGATGACAAATAATATCTAAAAGAAATAAGAGGCGATAATCTTTGACAAGAAGAACAAAGAAAATAGGAACAACGGGTCGTTTTGGTCCACGTTATGGTTCACAGCTAAAGAAACGATTCCTTAAAATCGAACTTAGCACAAATGCTACCCACAAATGTCCAAACTGTGCTACTCCAGCAGTAAAACGAACATCAGTAGGAATTTGGGAATGCAAAAAATGCAATTTAAGCTTTGCTGGTGGGGCATGGATACCAGTTACCCCATCTGGACAAACAGCTGCTAGAACTGCTTTGAGTTTGGAAGAACAACGACTTGAGAAGTCTAAGAAATGACAGAAAGAGAAATTGCTCCATATGATAAATTTGTCTTAACTACTTCAAGGAAACCCAGCCAAAGGACACGGTCATTTATACGTGATTTGGTCAGGGTTATACCTTGGTCCTTTCATTTTACCAGAGGTTCATGTAGTTTAGATGACCTATCAGATGAGACAAAAAATTTAGGTATCACTCGATTGCTAATTCTGCATGAAAAGAAAGGTAATCCAAGTTTACTTAAATTTTACAAACTTGTGGATGACAAACTAGAAGAACGAGATTATCGAGTAAGAATTAAAGGAATAAGTCTAGCTAGAGAATTAAAAAGAGGTCGCTCAGCTTTTACTCAAGAATCAAAATTACAGGTAATTAATCATTGTGAATCAGAATTTGGAGAGCAACTCTATACAATGTTATCTCTTTTCTTTAATTTTGAACGAACAAGAGAATTACCTCGAGAACCTAATTTTAAAGGCATTGCAATATTTCTTTCAGATGATACTAATGATTGTATCACTATAGACTTTCAACAAATAGAAACGAAAGAGATGATTGGTCCAAGGATTACTGTTTCTGATGTATTCTTAGGTAGGAAAGGAGAAATAATTCGTTCACTTATAGCTGCCATAGGTTTAGGAAAAAGACGTGAGAAACGATCAAAAGATTCAAGTGAAAATTGAATCACATACTGGTGAAGGAATTTGTCAACAGAATTAGAAGAAGATTTTTCAAATCAAGAAGAATTAGATTTCTATTCCGAACTGATAATTACTGCCGAAAATTCTAAAATTATTAATGCAGCTTACCAAGCTATCTATCCTGAAACAACATTAATGATAACTACCCGAGGTAAAACCTCTATTGAAATAAAAAATGACTATACACTTGTATTGAAATTTTTCGCCGCGGATTTTATTTCTTTAAGAGCTATGATCGGTTCCTATCTTCGTTGGGTTGAAGCTGCTATATCTGCAATAATGACTAAATGAATAATTTAAATAAGAATAGTTTATCATTATAATACAATCCATCCAAGACAAAAGATTTAAAATATAAAGTTAAATCAAATCAATCAAAAATAGACAAAATGATTTGTACTAGAAGGAATTTACAATGACACATGGTTCAGTTCAAAAAGCTGGAAAAGTAAGAAATGCTACTCCAAAAGTAGAGCAAAAAAGACATCTTTCTCTTTCTCCACGGCTAAAAAACAAACATAGATATTATAAAAGGTATGTAAAGGGTATTCTAGCAGGCCAACAAAAAAGCTCACGTGGAAGAAGGTAGTAGATATAACCTACCTTTTTACTAATATTATTTCTTTACTACCCTTTAACCCAATTATCAGAAGTATATTTTTTAAAAAAATTCAAAAGAAGATTTTAATGTCCAAGTTAGTAGAAGACTTCTAGAAAAGCACTGTAAGGAAGAATGTTATTCTTGGATAAAGAATCATGTCGAGAAATTGTTGACCTTATCTTGGAAAATCCTCCAAAAACAACAAATGATCTTGCCAAAATAAAAAGAGCTATAGCTAAAAAATACTCCTTAGCAGAATTTCCAAGGAACAGTGATATATTACAGGTTGCAACTGATGATGAAAGGGATTTTCTATTACCCTTTCTAGTTAAGAAACCAAGTAGAACTATGTCAGGTGTAGCAGTAGTTGCAGTTATGAGTAAACCTATGCCATGTCCTCATGGTAAATGTACAATGTGTCCTGGAGGAGTAGAACAAGATAGTCCACAATCATATACTGGTTTTGAACCTGCAGCAATGCGTGGAAGAATGTATGACTATGATTCAAAAAAACAAGTGATAGCTCGATTACAACAGTTAGAAGATATTGGACACAATACTACTAAAATCGATATGATATTAATGGGTGGTACCTTTCCAGCAGCTCCTCTAGATTACCAAGAATCATTCATTAGAGGATGTTTAGACGGAATAACCCATAAAGAATCAACTTCTATAAAAGAGGCTATACACTTTGCTGAAACCAGTGAAAGAAGATGTATTGGGATAACCGTTGAAACACGACCTGACACATGTTCGCTGGAAAATTTAAGACAATTATTGGATTGGGGTATAACACGAGTTGAATTAGGTGTTCAAATTTTAGATGATCAAGTTTATCAAAGAATAAATAGAGGGCATACAGTCCAAGATGTAGCTAAAGCATTCAAATATTTAAGAGATTTAGGATTGAAAATAACAGCTCATATGATGGTTGGTTTGCCCGGCATATCCTGGGAATCAGAACTAGCAAGCTATAAAAAATTAATGAGTGATCAAAAATTCATACCTGATGAATTGAAAATCTATCCGTTAATGCTTATGGAAAATACTAAGCTTTATGAGGAATATTTAGCTGGAGATTATGAACCACTCACTCATGAAGAAACTGTAAGAAGAGTAGCTGAATTCAAAGTAAATACTTTACCAAGTATACGAATAAAACGCATTTTACGTGATATTCCCGCTCCAAGGATTTTTGCAGGACCGAAAAAAAGTGACCTAAGAGAACATGCACAAAAATATCTTGAAGAAACGGGAAGAAAATGTCAATGTATACGATGTAGAGAAGTTGGGCATATGCAAATGAAAGGTATCACTCCTTCTGAAAAAGATATTGAACTTGTGAAACGGGAATATGATGCTTCAAATGGCAAAGAAATTTTTCTTTCTTATGAAGATACTTCTCAAGATATAATACTTGGATTTTTACGGTTACGACATCCATCCTCAGAAAAGGTTATTACAGCAGTTCCAGAAAACACTCCATTTTCAATAATCCGTGAATTACATATCTATGGTTCAGTAGTAGGTATTGGAGAATTAGCGGGAGAAACAACAAATTGGCAACATAAAGGATATGGTACTAAGCTAATTTTAGAAGCTGAAGAATTAGCAAAATCTTTTGGAAGTGAATTACTTTTAGTGACAAGTGGAATAGGTGTAAGAGAGTATTATGCTAAAAGAGGATTTGAGCATTTACTCCCATATATGGCTAAGAAATTGTAGAAATATTATTTTTTGAATTCAAGTAAACTTTCACGGTATTGAATTGGTTTCTCAAAACCCAACAAATTAAGAATAGTAGAAGCTACATTCGTTAAACCTGGATCATTAACTTCAGAGGAAATTTCATAATCATTCTTCCAATTTTTATCAACTATCCAAAAACCAACAGGGTTTAATGAATGCGACGTTTTAGGTGTGCCATCAGGAAATTTCATTTCCTCACAATTACCATGATCAGCAGTAATAATCGTTATACCATTTAATTCGTTAACAGTATCAATTAATCTACTTAAGCAATCATCAACTATCTGAACTGCTTTTATTGCTGCATCAAGAATACCTGTATGACCTACCATATCTCCATTAGCAAAATTAACTCTAATAAAATTAAATTTATTACTTCTCAATGCTTCAATGGTTCTTTGGCATACCTCTTGAGCTTTCATCTCCGGATTTGTGGGAATCATTTCATTAGGATCTGATTTTATTTCGACATATTCTTCTTTTTCTTGACAAATATATCCAGAACGATTTCCATTCCAAAAATAAGTTACATGTCCAAATTTATGCGTCTCTGCAATGGCAAATGAATTAATATTATTTGCACAACAATAATCTGAAAGAATGTCTTTAATGTCAGGTGGATAAACTAAGTATTTCATAGGTATATGTTCATCACCATCGTATTCTACTATCCCTACGTAATTAACCTTAGGATAATATTTTCTATCAAATTTCGTAAATTCCTTTTGCTCAAATGCTTTTGAAATTTGGATTGCCCTATCACCACGGAAGTTAAAATTAATTACAAGATCATTATCTTTGATTTTTCCAACAGGGTCTCCTTTAAGATCAACTATTACAAAAGGTGGTAAAAATTGGTCATTTTTTTCAGGAAAACATTCACGTGCATGTGTTATTGCTTCTTCTGCAGAATGATAATAACCTCTATACCCATTTGTCAATTCTTCCTGATTTACCTTGCCCAAAACATGAGCTGCCCATCCACGTTGTACAATTTTCCAATTAGATTCATAACGATCCATTGTAACAACCATTCTACCTCCTCCGGAAGCTATTAAATATCTGAATGTTGGATTTTTTACCATTACTTCTTTCAAAACCGTTTCTAATGGTTTAACATACTCTAAAGCTGATCGCTCAGGGACATCTCTTCCATCTGTCAAAATATGAAGTCTAACAGAAGATACACCTGCTGAAGCTAATCCCTTAATCAAACTGAAAATCTGCTGTAAATTACTGTGAACATTTCCATCTGATAATAAACCAATCAGATGAGTGGTTCCGTTTTTTTGAATTACTTCTGAAGTCAATTCCCTCCAAATTTCAGAATGAAATAATTTGCCACTATTGATTGAATAATCAACTAGTTTAACGCCTTGATCATAAATTCGTCCTGCACCTAAAGCATTGTGACCAACTTCGCTATTTCCCATATCATTATCAGAAACCATTCCAACGGCTTTGCCATGAGCTAATAGTTTACAAAAAAGATTTTTCTCTATGCAATTTTTAGTTATTTGCAATAAAGTTTTTGGTTTTGCAAGAAAAACAGCATTTCCATCATTCTCAGAACCTATACCCACACCATCCATTATTATTAATAACAGTGGTCCAGATCTTCCTTGAAATGTAGACATCTTTTCTAATTTATACATAATTCTGTCCTCTGAGGATATAATATACTTTATAATCAAAGCTTCTTTTTGTAAATTCAACAATCACCGAAATAAATCTTGTTACAAAATAGGAAAGCTTTATACATAACATTAATATTGTTATGAAAATTGTATGTAGTTTAAAATTACGTTTTACATTTTCGGTTGATATTAATGGTAAAAAAGAACAGAATTAGAATTCATCCAAGTTCAATATTCAAAAATCTATCGATTTTTGCTCTGTATGGTCGTATAGTAAAAGAAACTCAATATTTGATAAGTCTACATTATAATATGAAAGCAATAGGTTGGGATGATTTTCCTTTCTTTCCTGATGGTTTTGCAGGAAATCCTTCTTTTCTATATCTGATCTTTAAAATCCTTTTCCAAGAAAAACCACAAAAAATTTTAGAACTTGGTTCAGGGCAATCAACACTTTTTACAACAAGGTATATTAAAGAAAATGAAGATGCTGAATTATTGATTCTTGAGGATTATAAAGAGTGGCATGATAGATTTAAAACTCAGATTTTTATGAACGAAAGAGTGCGATATATCCATTCCCCCTTACAAGAAATTAAGATAAAAAATAGACGATTGGAGTGGTACTCTGCAGACTTTCTCTCAAATCAAGATGTAAAATATAATCTAATAATAATTGACGGTCCGAGAGGCACATATAGATATTCAAGAGTAGGTATAGTTAATCATCTTCCAAAAATAATTGATCCTGAGAATTTTATGCTAGTCTTTGATGACAGTTTTAGAAAAGGTGAAACAGATACCATTAAATTAGTAAAAAAGATTTTACGCAAAAATAGCATTCCATTCATTAAATTTTGTGTATATGGAGGTAAAAGACAAACTGTTATAGCTTCAAAAAACAAAGCTCATTTAATTTATGCATGGACTTTGTTCTAATCTATACTTTTTTAATTAATAGAAAGAAAAATAATTTAAGTATTATATTTATAAGATTAAAATTACTCTTATATATTGAGGACAGGGATATGACTGAAGAAAAAGCAATAAAAATTCATGAATTAACTTTATCAGTCAGACCACTCTCTGGAACAGATGTTTTTGATGTAATGTCTTCGTTAAGAAAAGATGTTGACAAACTTAAAGAGTTTCTAGAATCATATGAGATTCAAGAAGGCATTGAACTGAATTGGTATGAAAATAATGCTTCGATACGTATAACAGATATTTCCCCCCCATTAAATCCAGATGAACTTTCTACTTATGATATTAGCGAACCTAAAGTAGTCACTCTTCGAACAGAAGATGATATTTTTTTCAATACAATACTTATTGTTGACATATCAAAATCAATGAATGGTAGAGATTTAGAAGTTAATAATGTAAAATCTGCTGTTGAAAAAATAAAATCTGTTTTTTCATTTGAAAATCTAAATCCATTCCTTGAACAATTTAAAGAGGGAAATAATGTTACAAGAAAGGCTGGAGCGATTTTTGCTGGTTTATTATACCTTAGTGAGAAAACAAGACTTGCTAAAGGTGAAATAATAAGCATAATAACTTTTGCTGATAAAGCTGAAGCACTTAATTTAGAAGCAAAAGAATATGTAGTAACTGATACTAAAAGTCATAAAATATTAAATCGCATGGCCAAAATTATGTTGGAAGAGGTAGATGAAAAAATCGGCATGGCAACGAATATGGCAAATGCTATAGAAAAATGTGCGCGAATTGTTAATGCTTTGCCTAAGAATAGACGAAAACAACCACTAATGGTCATACTACTAACTGATGGATTTGATACAAGTCAAAAAGTAAAGGAAGCAGTAGTAAATCTATTTGCCGAAAATGAAAATATCGTCTTACATGCAGTAGGATTAGGTCCTTATGTTAACAAAAAAGAATTATTGGAAATAAGTCGATATTGTGGGGGAGAATTATTCATGCCAGATAATTTGGGAGAATTACTTGAATGGTATGATAAACGAGCAAAAGATTTGACAATACGATTGAGTGAAATGCAGCAAGGCTTTAGGTAATTAAGCTCTACACAAAGATTTTAAGGTATAATTTTGTCAAACAAAATTAGGATTCGTAGCGCAGCTTGGACAGCGCATCTGCCTCCTAATGAAGATAATGAAAATTTGAAACAGGAGAAAGCAGAGGGTCGTGAGTTCAAATCTCACCGGATCCGCCATTTTTTTCTTTTGCTGGTTTTTTTTCTCGATATCTTCCAATAAATGGTATGAACATTCCTACTTTCTTTTGGTAAGCAATATATTCATCCCCAAATTCTTCTACTAGAATTTTCTCTTCATATTTTGTTGTGTAATAATAGCCGATTATTCCTAATATTAATGGTAACAATAGATAATTCATCATTGCTAATGGAATACCTAGAAAATAATAACAATACGAAGCATATAATGGATGTCTAACAATTCTAAAACCTAATTTTACAGTTAATTCCTTTGGTACACCCCAAGAAATAGCCTGTGTTCTGCGAGCAATCCTACCAATACAAGCAATAATTGTACCAAACCCAATTATTATCATTCCTATATATTGAAAGGCTTCCCCTATAATTGGGATTTCATAATTAAAAAATAAAATAAAATTATCCCATGATAAAATGTGGATTATTGGCCATAATGTGCTAAATATCCAAAAGTAAATACTAGCTATTACAGTTATGACTTTGATTAAATTTTGATTTCCCCAAGGTAAATAATCTTTAGATCCTTCCTTGTATTTTTCTCTTTTATCTTTGAAAGTAAGTATATCTAATGGTATGTGGATTAAAAAATACAACAAAATATTTGAGCCAATAAAATAGGCGATAATATCATAGTTAATCATATAAATCCCTAATCGTCTATATCAAATTACAATATAAATATTATATTAATTAAAAATTAAAATTTAGGTTTAATTTTTTACCAGCATTTTGTATAATATATCAACTGCTTCTGGTAAGATTTTTTGAACTTCAGGACTTAAGGTTAGTCCCTTATCAATTTGTTTTACAACAATACCATAGAAAATAATCTCAGCTTCTGCTAATTCTTTATCATCTGCTTGCATGATTTTTAATGCTTCTATGCTACCAATACGATGAGCGCTACGAATAGTAGCAGATAATTTCTTATCTATATCCTTTGATTTTAAAGAAAAAATAGTTCCTACAGGGAATTCCCCTGTAAGAGCATCGATGATAATTACTTGCTTATGACCCTTGAAATAAAGACGTAATTTGAATATATCCGTATCTAGTTTTATGAAATCTGCCTGGATATCTTTTTTTTGCAATTCATCAAGTATGAAATGTCCAATTGCATCATCTGACATTACTGTGCTTCCAAGTGAGACTACTAATGTGCTTGTCATCTATTTTTTAACCTCAGTTACATGTACACTACATGAAACACAAGGATCATATGCACGAACAATCGTTTCTAATTTTTGACTGATGATTTTTGAGTCTTTTATACCTTGTTCAAGCAAAGCATTTGTTTCTTGTCTAAGGTCTACTTCAACTTGTGGTAGAAACATTGCAGTTGGGGTAATAATATCAGCCTTTTCGATTAGTCCTTGCTTGTTTACGTCTATAGTATACGCTAGTAATCCTCTAGGTGCTTCAGAGACAGATACTCCATGACCTGCTTCTTTAATCTTGTATTTCTTTGGTTTTTCATCTTTAAGATTTTCAACAAGAACGTCAGTTAATTCAGTTGCATAATCAATGAAATAGACTAGTTCGATTGCTTGAGCTAAATTGTTAGCTAAAGGATTAGCAGAATCAAGTAAATCCTTAGTTTGTTCAAAGAAATCTTTGCCACGTCCAGTTAGTAGGTTATTGAACAAAGTAATTCGGGATAACGCACTTGTCATGAAAGGTTTGCCTTTGTAGGTGCTATGTTTTGCAAAGGAATGAGAAACTACTTCTTCCTTGATATGATTTCTATACTCTGAAGCGGGAAATGTATCCCCATCACTTGTTGAGATATTTTCACCTAAAATAGAATAGGTTTTCCCTTTAGGTTGCAAAGCCAAATGGGTTCTTTTTGATGCTACTTCTGGCCAAATTTCTTGTTTTAGAAACAAATTTAGAGCGATTTCTGATTCTTCTTTAAGAGAGATTAATTCTTCCTTTATCTCATGTAAAGAATTTTTAGTAGGTATCTTCCCGAACCCACCAATAATAGCGTTTTCTTGATGCATAAATCTCGATCCTAGTAAGATTTGTATTTTCGCGCCAATATCTTTCAATTTTAAAGCACTTTTCACTTCAATAGGATATTTGTTTGACATTGAAAAGGCATCAAGATATCCTAAGAAATCAGGGAGAGCTAGGAGGAATAAATGTAGTGTATGACTTTCAATTTGATCACCTAAATACATCAATTCTCGAAGAAGTTCAGTTTGTTTTGAAGGCTTAATATCTAAAGCATTTTCTGCTGCTTGTAATGCAGTTATTTTATGAGCTGCAGCACAAAAAGAACAGACCCTAGGAAAAATTGCTACTGCTTCTTCAACAGGTTTTCCTATAGTTATTGCCTCGAAAAATCTTGGTCCCTCAAAGACATTAACTTTGATTTCTTTCAAATTATCATTTTCTAATAATACTTCTATACCTGCTTTTCCTTCTATACGAGCAATGTGATCTATAGTAATAGGTACAGTTATTTGATTTTTTGACATTTCTATTCACCCTGGTAAATTTTCTTTAACATCTTTTCAAGATTCGGATTATGTGAACCAAAGACTCTCATTCGTGCTCGGATATATTCCTCGCTAAATCCTTTTTCTTTGAATACTTTAGCAAGTGAATCAAACCACGCAGTATCATGTTCAACAGGTCCACGACAACCAATACATGGAATGTTGAAATTGATACAACGAGCATCACATCCAGCAGTAGTTATTGGACCTAAACATGGAACACCATTTTCAATTAGTATGCAAGGGTTTCCTGCTAATCGGCATTCTTGACATACAGGATAATCTTTATCTTCTGGCCAAGTTCCAAAGAGAAATGTAGAAATGAAATAGATTATTTCAGCTTCTTCTGGTGGACAACCTGGTAGTTTATAATCGATTTTAATATGCTTTTCAATAGGAGTAGCTTGAAGCCCTTTAAATTGAATTTTACTTGAACCATAAACTTCTTTGTAGAGAGAATTATAATCCTTTTCTCCTTCGGACCAACTCTGAACACCACCATTTACAGCACAAGCACCAAGGGCAACAACAATTTTGCTATTTTTTCGTATCTGTTTTATTTCTTCCAGTTCCTGTTCTGTTGAAACTGAACCTTCAATAAAAGCAATATCTACTTTTTCATGCATGTTGCTATTGGAAGAAAGCATATAATAGCATTTAATATCTATTACACTAGTAATTTCCAATATATGTTTAACCATTGCGATACTCAATTGACATCCATAACAGGAAGTTAAAGCATAAATACCTACTTTGACTTTTTTCCTACTTTTCTGTTGGGCATCGTTAGCGATTGTAGCAATTTGTTTAGCGTAAACTTCAATTTCTTTCGCAATATCTTGTATCTCTTTTTGACTTAAACGTGGATTTAACATCTTTTTTTCCTCCATTCATTCAAGCATTCCAGGGGTTGATATGATATCATAGTAATCAAACACAGGTCCATCCTTGCAGGCATATTTCCAAGAGGTTGAATTACCCAAATTACAATGACCACATTTACCAACACCACATTTCATTCGACGTTCAAGTGTTACGAAAATATTTCTTGGATCATAATTAAGTGCTACTAATTTCTCAAACATTGTTTTATACATTCTTGGGGGACCACAAAGTGCTACACCACAATTCTGCGGGTCAACATTTACTTTCTCTAAATGTTCATCAGCTCGACCTCGAAGACCAGTACAATTTGTATCTCTAGTAACTGTCTGTACGATTTTAATATTTTCAGCTTCTGCTATATCACGCAATGCTTCTAATTCGCGAACAAAAAGTAACTCATTACAATATTTTGCAGAGTTAATAATAGTAATATTGCCAAATCGCCATCTATTATCTAACGCATATAGAAAAACAGATCGAAGAGGAGCCATTCCCAAACCAGCAGCAACAAGTAGGAGATCCTTATCCCAGAATTTTTCCATAGGAAAACCATTACCATAGGGACCTCTAATACCGACAATTTCCCCTCTTTCAAGTTCATGGATTTTTGTGGTTACTCTACCTGCTTTACGAATACATAATTCAAAGAATCCTTTTCTCATTGCTGATGAGCAAATAGAAATAGGAGCTTCACCTATACCAGGTAGGGAAACTTCAACAAATTGACCTGGTTTGAATTGCCAATTAGCTGCTTTATCTTGATCCTCAAAACGGAAGAGGAAAAGTTTATCCATTTCAGTTATATGGTAAACTCTTAACAATCTACATTTATGGGTATCATAAACATTATCTTTAGCATCTGGAATAATTTGCGGTTTTCTTATAGTCATTAAAGGTCACCATTTATCTCCATTAAGTTTTTCTTAAAATTAATATTGGCAGGGCAAAATCTAGTGCATCTTCCACATCCAACACAATAAGATGTGGTTACTTGTTTACAATAAGCATTTTTACACATGTATCTGTTTTTGAAGCGTGATTCTTTTGTTTCTCGAAAATTATGATCTCCTGCTACTAATCCATGAGAACGGAATTGACAGCTATCCCAAGTTCGCACTCTTATACCAGTTATACTGTCTAAATTTGGGTAATCACGTATATCATAACATCTACAAGTAGGACAAGTTATAGTGCAATTTCCACATCCAAGACATTTCTCACTTTCTCGTATCCATAGTGGTATTTTACCTTTTAACTCTAAATAGTATCGTAGACTATCCCAATTACCTTCAACAGTGAACATTTTCTTCTTCTTTTTATCAAATAAAGATAATTCTTCGATATCTTTATCTGAAACTTCTTCAAACAAATTTAAATGGGGATCTATGAGTTTATGACCTTTGATACTACCTACTCTAATTACATATCCATCTGGTACCTCACTAAAGTAAAGATCAAAACCTTTGTCAACAAATTCGGTACGACGAACATTGCAAAAACAATACTCATCTGGAAGACAACTTATTCCGATTATTATTCCTTGTTCCCTTCTTCTCTGATAATAGGGATCTGGTTCATCATCAATAAAATTTGAATCCATAATACGTAGACCTACTATATCACAGGAGTGAACCCCAAATAATACTACAGGTCCTTTATTATCAAAAATCTCATACATTTCAACTAATTCTTTATTGAATTCAAAAAGTGATTCTTTTGGTGGGTAAAAGAATTGCCTTGGAGGTAAAATAGTTCGATCATAATTAAAAACTACTTCATGTACATCCTCTACCTTTCTGAAATCATAGGATTTATCTGAGATTTTTTTGGGAGCATATAGTGTACCATAGGATTTCAAACATTCAAGGAATTTGAATATATTTTCATTTTTAATTTTCATGTATCTCATGGTTAACGTCTACCAAATATTTTATTTGTCATTCTTTGGCTTTATAGGTCAAGTTTCACTCTTATTTTCTTTAGCTATTTTTAAGTTTCTAATTGAATGAAAATAAAACTAGCATCACCTAATTAAATGATTTTTAATTAACTTTTTTTCGTTAAAAAATAAACTCAAAAAAATTTTTTTTCTGTTAAAAATTGTTTTATAAACTAATTTTCTTTATAAAAAGCAATTGCTTATTTTCTATTGAATAACATTTTTTATGTTTTAATTCATTATTAAGTATAAACACGAGATTATTTCATAATCCAAAATCCTTAACAATAAAAATAGATATGTTTGATATCTAAAAAAATAGATCATTCATTCATCCTTCTTTAGAGGAGATAACATTGGATCTTGTAAAAATTTTACTTGTAGATGATGAGGAAGATCTTCTTACAGCTACCAAATTATACCTTGAAAATGTTGAAAAAAATCTACAAGTGATACCAGTTTCTTCAGTTCGTTCAGCTATGAATTTAATTAGGAAGGAATCTTTTGAAATTATCATTTCTGATTACCAGATGCCTGAAAAAAATGGGTTGGAATTTCTAGCTGATTTGCGTGCAGAAGAATATAATATTCCATTTATAATTTTCACGGGACGAGGTCGAGAAGAAATAGCAATACAAGCATTAAATCTAGGAGCAGACTATTATCTCCAAAAGGGGGGTGATGTAAGAAGTCAATTCAGTGAATTGATTAATCTCATTAAAAAGACTATAGAAAGAAAGAAAGCTGAAATATCCATTCGAAAAAGCGAAGAGAAATTTTCGAAAGCATTTCAATATAGTTTCAATAGCATATGGATTTCTAGATTGAGAGATGGTGTCATTATTGAAATTAATAATAATTTTACAGAAATGCTAAATTATTCTAGAAATGAAATCGTTAATAATACCTACCTTGATAACTCTGTTTGGGCAAAACATGAAGATTATCTTGCTTTTAAAAATCGAATAATAAAAACAAACGAAATCGTTGATTATGAGACTCTTCTATTAACTGAAGATTCAAGATTAATTCCAGTATTGATTTCAGCTACACTCATAGACATAGAAGGTGAAATGTGTATACTTTCTGTTGCTCGAGATATATCGGAGTTAACTCAAGCATTGGAAGCTTTGAAAGAGAATGAATCTAAATATAGATTGCTTTTTGAAGATTCCCCAATTGCTTTATTCAATATGAACTTATTTGACATTAAAATAAAAATCAATGAACTTCTAGCTAAAGGAATTCTAGACATTGTTAATTACATAAAAAATGATGTTAATTTAGCAATTAATTTTCTTAATTTAATAAAACTGAATGAAATAAATAAAGCTGCTTTAGAATTAATTGGTGCAGATTCAGTAGAGATATCTGATAATATCTTCAATCATAGCTTTGCAATAAAAAATATTGGTCTTTTTCTTAGAATTTTAGATTTTCTTCTTGATGGAGAACAAGTCTATGAGGGGGAATTCACTATTGATAATCTACAGAATAATCAATTTCAAATAATCATGCGATTGTCATATGCTCCAGGTACTCAAGAATCTTGGTCAAATATCTATATCTCCATGTTGGACATCACTAAAAGAATTCGCGCGCAAGAAAATTTGAAAAAGGAGCGAAAAGCTTTCAGTATATTAACTGCAGCTGCAATCAATAGTAAAACGAGTATAGACTTATGTGATAAAATACTCACAGGATTGAAAGATACTTTAGGGTTCGATATAGGAACGATAAGATTAATCGATTCAAAAATAAATGAATATGTACCAATAACCATTCAAGGGGTATCTCAAGAACAGAGAAGGTTGATTAAAAATATCTCACCAAAAGATCCCTCCAGTAGACTTTTTCAAAGATTGGAAGAAAGAAAAATAGTTTTCATTTCGGACACAAGTAAAAATGATTCAATTAAAGATTCCGAAATAATTTCCAATCTAAAAATAAAATCATATATTTTTTGTCCAATAATAAATTCTGGAAACAAAATTTTAGGATCAATACAACTAGGTTCTAAGATTAAAAAGGAAATTTTAGAGGAAGAAAAATTCTTCTTTGAAATTGTTGCTGAAATGTTTTCAACATTACTGGATAGAATGATAGGCTAGTAATTCAAAATTTATTTCAAAAAATTTCGATGCAGAATTAATTTAAAGTTAAAAAATTACTTTTTTTTCGCAAGTTTATTAAAAGAGTCTTGAAAAATTAACTTAATGTGGTGGATTTATATGTCACAAAACCTCGAAGCAGAAATAATTGATGAAATAAAATCTTCATTAGATCAAACAATCAAGAAGCTAGGATTAATAGGAGAAGCAATTATACAAGAGGTCAAAACAAAATCTGATTTTGGTGATTTATGTACTCCTATTTTTCAAATAGCTAAAGATAATAAACAAAATCCAATGAATCTTGCAAAAGAGATAGCTCTTAATTTCCCGAAAAATCAATTTATATCAAGCGTTTTAGCTGAAGGTGGTTTTGTAAATTATAAACTTAATCGTGCTATTTGTTCTAAGAAAATTCTTGAGTTTATTATAAATAATGACCTCTTCTATACAAATGACACATTAAAAGGTCAAAATATAATGATTGAACATACTTCTGCTAATCCAAATGGTCCAATCCACATAGGAAATTTTCGTGGATCAATTATTGGTGATACATTTGCTCGTATATTAAAATCACAAGGAGCTAACATCAAAACTCATTTCTATGTAGATGATTTAGGCCACCAAATACCGGTATTAGTTATAGGGTACGAATTGTTAAAAAAATATAATAAAGTAAAACCAAATATAAAAATTGACCATTATTTGGGTCAAATTTATGGGATAACCCATACGATGTATGATGTACAAAAAATGAAACAGGAATTGAAACAAAAATATAACATTGATATGGGTGCAAATTTTTACTGGTTAGAAAAAGAAGAAAATAAAATTCTGTTATCGAAAGAAATTGAAGAAAAAGCTACACATGACGAATTAAATGAATATAAAAAACAATTTGAGTTTCTTTTTAATATTCAGACGGATATTTACAAACGATTCAAAAAATTATATGATACATTAAAAGAATGTATCGAAAAGGAGAAAGTAAATCTCCCCAATGATATTCCTGACCTAAATAGAAGATATATGGATCAAGAAAAAGAAGCTGTTAGAATCGTACGAGCAACTTGTTCTGATGTTCTAAAAGGTCAAAAAGAAGAATTACAATTAATGGGTATATCTCATGATGTTTTTGATTGGGAATCAGATCTTCAGTGGTCTGGAAAAGTTGATTCGGTGCTTAAAAAATTAGATCAAAATGGTTTTCTGATTAAAGATAATAAAGCTCGAATTTTTGAATCTAATAAAGCAGCAAATCTTGAAGGCGCTCGTGAATATTTAAATCTTAAGGATACCTATGAAGTGCCTAATGCAATAATTGTAACATCTGCGGGTGATAAGCTCTATATTTTAAGAGATATGGCTTATTCACTTGTAAAAATCGATCATTATAAACCAGATAAAGTTTACAATGTTATTGGTAAAGAACAAGAATTAACACAAAGGCAGTTAAATTTAGCTTTAAGAGCGTTAGGTAGAAAGGATGCTGCTGATAAAATATGGCATTTGAACTATGAATTCATGGAATTAAAGGGAGCATTAACAAGGATGAGTGCTCGACGTTTACAATATATTACTCCATTAGAGCTACTAGAAAAAACCCAAACAGCAGTCCTAAATGCTTTCTTAAAAGAACGAGATTATCCACAAAAAGAGAAAGAAGAGATAGCAAGAATAGTTGTTGTTGGTGCGATAAAATATGCAATAATAGCTATTGGATTAATGAAGAAATTAGTATTTAACCCTGAAGAAGTTATTTCATTAAACAACAATACTTCACCATTCATTCAATATGCTTATGCAAGATCACAGAATATTCTAGCAAAAACTAATTTCGTTTGGAAGAAGGATTTAGCTAAATCTTTAACTGCTCTTAAAGAAGATGAAGAGTGGAATCTAATTATAGAATTGATAAAATTACCTCAAGTAGTAAAAGATGCTGCGGACCAAATAAAGATCGAATTAATATGTAATTATCTTTATGAAATAGCAACTTTATTCAATAAATTTTATGATACACATCGAGTGTTAGATGCAGAAACAGAGGAATTAATTACTGCGAGATTAGCATTGACATTTACAACTGGAAAAGTAATCTCCTCTTGTTTAGCATTATTGGGAATAGAATCACCAAAAAGAATGTAAAATTCTTTTTGAATCCATCATTCTATCTTTTCTAGGTATTACCTTGATAGGATT
>Ga0307378_10000099_pt1 | contig 160622 bp, 148 predicted proteins | sample UN1MG_FD_202238 | JGI IMG/M metagenome (GOLD analysis project Ga0307378, IMG submission 202238) | Soil microbial communities from Risofladan, Vaasa, Finland - UN-1 | ecosystem: Environmental > Terrestrial > Soil > Coastal area > Acid sulfate soil | place: Finland: Risofladan, Vaasa... | reverse complement strand
CCTATAGACTGAGGATTAGGCTTGATAAACTCCATTATCTACGGCCCCGTAGCCTCATGGCGACTGGGAAGGTCACTGGGTATCGACCTATTATCAACGGATGGCAAGACCTGCTCCTTCGATTGCATATATTGCCAACTGGGCAAGACCCTTTACCCCCTGGCGGAGCGAAGAGAGTTTGTGTCCCTCGATCGACTCGTTAACCAACTTGAGGCGCTTGGGGAAATAGAGGCTGACTTCGTCACATTCTCCGGAGTGGGAGAGCCCACCCTGGCCAGCAACCTCGCTCAAGCCATAGAGATAGCTAAATCCGTCCTACATCTGCCGGTGGCAGTGCTGACAAACTCCGCACTCATTCCCAAGTATGACGTGCGCCTTGACCTCACCGGGGCGGACGTGGTGGTAGCTAAAGTAGATGCCCCTGAAGAGGAGTTCTTCCGCAGGGTGAACAGACCTTACGGAGGCCATTCCATCGACGAGATAATTCAGGGCATCAAATTATTCAGGGAGAATTACCAAGGGAAGCTCGCTATCCAGATGATGTTCATCGAGGCAAATAGGCACTACGCGAGAGAAATGGCGGAAATCGCGATGGGCCTCTCACCCGATGAGGTTCAACTCAACACACCGCTGCGCCCCTGTGCGGTGAAACCACTGAGGCAGTATGCGATGGCTGCTGTTAAAGAAGAATTTGAGGGACTAAATGTGGTTCAGGTTTATGAGGCACCGTTACGCGAAGTGACACCCCTGAATTCTGCTGAGACAATTCGAAGAAGGCCTGAATCTTAATAAGGGTTGGCAGGGTTTACCCTCCACTGCCGGTTTTACGATAATTTTACCTGCAAATACGAGTTGTAAGTGGACTTAGCGGGGTGCCACGCCCAATAGTGTAGAGCCAAGCATATTGAAATGTTGACTTGCTTATAGCCTAGTGATAAAATACACAAAGAGGCAATTAAGTATCTATGGTTGTTGTTTCAAATCAAGCTGCCCTGACCCTATCTAAATATGGGGTTGGGGCTTTTTAAAGAAAGGAGGGGTCTATGGCAGTTGTGAAGCTCTTTAGAGATCCCCTCAGTGCAGCAAGGGCTACTGAGGAACTGAAATCACAGGGTTTTAAGGCGGAGGAGATCGGCATTCTGGTGAGCGATGTGGATAAGGCGAAAAAACTGGGCACCAAAGCCACCGATAAGATCGGGGCGGCGTTAACCAAGTTAGACCTGCCGGAGGATACCATCAGATACTATGAGTTTGGTGCCTCCATAGGCGGAGTCCTGATCAGCGTTCAAGCTGATGAGTCACGCCTTTCTCAGGCTCAAGAGATCCTGAGGAAAGCAGGTATTAAGGACGCCCCAAAAAAGGGAGAGATGTGGGCTTCAAGCCCGGCGTTCCCCGCAGCAGGAAGAATGACGGCGACCGACCCTATTGACGCCAAGATGACCGGCGATTTCCGAAAATACTAGATGCAGTTTTTAGGAGGGAAAAGTGTCTCGATTTATTGCAACTTCAGCTATCAGGGGTGCTCATGGAGTGGTTACCAAAGCCGAGGAGATGCTCAAGAACGCCCTGGAGAAACACGGGGCAGACACACCTGTTACCTTTGTCGATAGGGAAGGGGTAGGCTCAACCTTCTTTCTTCCCGTGGTTTATGCATATACAGGGCATAAGATAGAAAAGCTGGGCGATATGGCTCCGACGTTAGAGTATTGCAAGAGCCTGTTGCCGCCGGTGCCCGGCGGTAACCTGTGGCTGCCCTACCTTGGTGAGACCGCGGATGCCGGAGTGGTCACCCTGTTTGCCGAGGAGATTATCAAAGGGGTAGAGTTCGTTGAGGGGAAACAGCCAGAGGTGCGTAATGGCTTCACCTTCAACGGCCCCATAAGCGATGTCCAGACGCGCTCGTGGGGGATTCAGATGGTCGATGGCAGCATGCCCGGTTTCGCCGCCGTTATCGGCGCCGCCAAGAGCAATGAGGTGGCGGTAAAGATCGTTCGCGAGCTTCAGTCCAAGGGTCAGCTCGTTTTCCTCTCCTCCACCTCCAACGGCCGCTCCATTGTTGACCAATTATTGGAGGAAGGAGTGGAGTTAGGTTACAATACCTTCACCGTCCCCTTCGGCACCGATACCGAGTCTACAGTTTACGCCCTGGGCTACGCTGCCCGTGCTGCCATCAGCTTCGGCGGTGTTACCCCCGGCAACTTCCGCGAGATACTCCTGTATAACAAGTTCCGCTGCTTCGCCTTCGCCCTCTGCCTTGGCCCCATGAATGACCTCAAGTGGGCCACTGGGGCTGGGGCTATCACCTACGGCTTCCCCGCCATCCTGGATACAGTTGCACCGAACATCCTGCCCACCGGGATCACCAGATATGAGCATGTCGTCAGCATGCCCTTCGATGATATCCCGGGCAAGGATGACCTCGAGCGAGCGGAGCGACTAATACAGCGCTGCATAGAGGTAAGGGGCATCAAGATCAAGATTCCCTCGGTCCCCATTCCAGTTGCCTACGGCCCCGCCTTCGAGGGCGAGGTAGTACGCCGTGCTAACCTCAGAGTCGAGTTCGGTGGCAAGGGCGGCATCTGCTTCGAGTGGCTGACCATGAAGGACCCCGATGAGATAGAGAACGGCAAGTTCACTGTGGTGGGGCCTGATGTCGATAGCTTTGAAGAGGGGGCCAAAATCCCGCTGGCGATCATTGTCGAGGTGTCGGGGCGCAAGATGCAGAAGGACTTTGAGCCCGTTCTGGAACGGCAGATCCACCACTTCGTGAACGGCGCCGAGGGGATTCAGCATGTCGGCCAGCGGGATATCACCTGGCTTCGCTTCAGCAAGGGTGCGGTGGAAAAGGGCTTCACCTTGAAGCACCTGGGCGACATCCTTCATACCAACTATCACAACGATTTCGGTGCCATTGTGGACAAGATGCAGGTTACCATCTACACCGAGCAGGCCAAGGTCGAGGAGCTAATCGAGCAGGCACGCGCTGTCTATCGAGAAAGGGACGTCCGAATAACAGGGATGACCGACGAAAGTGTAGATACCTATTATAGCTGCACCCTGTGCCAGTCCTTCGCCCCCAATCACGTTTGTATCATCAATCCCGAGCGCACCGGTCTCTGCGGCGCCTACTCCTGGCTGGACTGCCGCGCCGCCTTTGAGATCAAGCCCACCGGCCCCAACCAGCCCGTTCCTAAGGGGAAGTGTCTCGACCCGGTTAAAGGGGTATGGGAAGGGGTCAACAACTTCGTATATGAGCATTCGCAGCGGAATGTGGAGCGCTTCACTATCTACTCCCTGATGGAAGCCCCGATGACTACCTGTGGCTGCTGCGAGTGCAACATGGTGGTTATCCCCGAGGCTAACGGGGTGATGATCATCTCCCGGGATGACTACAGCATGACCCCCTGCGGGATGACCTTTACCACACTGATGGGCACTATTGGCGGTGGCCTGCAGACGCCGGGGATGATGGGCCATAGCAAGCGCTACGTCCTTAGCAAGAAGTTTATCCCTGTGGAGGGCGGCCTGAAGCGGGTGGTCTGGCTCTCCAAGAATGTTAAGGAGGAATTCGCCGAGGAGCTAAAGGAGGCCTGTGAGCGCGAGGGCGTGCCCGACCTCATGGATAAGATCGCCGATGGCACCGTCGCTACCACAGTGGATGAGCTATTGCCCTTCCTGGAGGAGAAGGGGCACCCTGCTCTTACTATGGAGTCCATACTTTAATGGAGTAACCTGGAGGATCTAACAAGGGTCGAATTCCTCGGCCCTTGTTTCCTGGGTGAGAAAGGAGGAATCGTTATGTCAGCAGTGGAAATTCCTACTGAGAAGTGGACAGGAAAAGTACACGAGGTTACATTGGGAGGCAGCAGTGGCCGCAAGGGTGTTACTGTCGGTGGCGCCAGTACACTTCCCTTCCTCCACTTTGATGGCTCTATGCCCAATAGACCGGTAATCGCTATAGAGATACACGACAGCAAACCAAATGACTGGCCACCCCACCTGATCTCTGCATGGGGCGATGTTACCACTGACCCCGGGGCATGGGCCAAAAAGGCAGTGGAGTACGGCGCCGATATCATTGCGCTGCGCCTCAGAAGCGCCCATCCGGAGGATGCCAACACCGGCGCCGACGAAGCCAAGAAAAGCGTGGATAAGGTTCTCTCTAGTGTGGATATACCGGTGATCGTCCTGGGACCCGGGGTGGCAGAAAAGGACAATGAGGTGCTGATAGCTGCCTCCGAGATTGCCAAAGGGCAGAGGATTGCACTGGGGAACTGCGAGGAGAAAAACCATCGTACCATCGCGGCAAGCTGTATAGCTGATGGTCATATCGCCATTGGCCATACCCCTCTGGAGATAAACCTAGCCAAGCAGCTTAATGTGCTACTTTGCGATGTGGGTCTCTCTACAGACTCCATCATTATGGACCCCGACACCGGGGCTTTGGGCTATGGACTGGAATATTCCTACTCGGTCATGGAGCGTTTGAGGTTAGCAGCGCTCACCGGAGATAAAATGGCAGCCATGCCTATGCTTTCCCCCGCAGGGGCAGAGTCCTGGCGGCAGAAAGAGTCAAAGGTTACCGAGGGAGTACCCCAAACCTGGGGCGATAATGAGGAGCGATCGGCAGTATGGGAAGAGATGACTGCTGTTATGATGCTTAACGCCGGTGTTGATATTTTAATACTCAGGCATCCTAAGTCTGTGACAATGGTAAAGGAAACCATCGATAAGCTGATGAGCGCATGAGAGGAGGACTCACAAATGGCACTTACTGGTATCGAGATCTATAAGCTACTACCCAAAACCAACTGCAAGGAGTGTGGTTTTCCCACCTGCATGGCCTTCGCTATGAAGCTGTCGGCCAAGGGAGCGGAGCTTTCCGCATGCCCCTATGTCTCCGATGAGGCCAAGCAGTCCCTGGAGGCCGCCTCCCGCCCACCGATTCGCCTGGTCACCATCGGCGCAGGCGAGCGGAGGATCAAGGTGGGCAATGAGGTGGTCATGTTCCGCCACGAGAAGACCTTTTATAACCCGCCGGGACTGGTGGTTCGGGTCAAGGATACCGACCCCGAGGATCAGGTATCCAAGGTGGTAAGCGATGTAGCCAGCTACACTGTGGAACGCGTCGGCATAAAGCTCAAGCTGGATGGTATTGCTATCGAGAATGGCTCCAGCAATGGTGATAAATTCGTTAAATGCGTGGAACTGGTAAAATCCAAAACCGACGTCCCTTTAGTTCTTATGTCAAATGACCCCTCGGTTATGAACCAGGCCCTGGAAAAGGTGGCCAGCGCCAGGCCGCTCATATATGCCGCTACCAAGGATAACTGTGACCAGATGGTGGAGCTGGCCAAGAAGCATCAGTGCCCCCTGGCGGTATACGAACCCGCCGGGCTGAGTGAGCTGGCGGAATTGGTGTCGAGGGTTACTGACGCCGGTGTGGAGGATGTGGTTCTTGATCCAGGTGCCCGCGAGTTTGGCCAGTCCCTCACCGCCCTGACCCAGATTCGTCGGCTGGCCATCAAGAAGAGCTTCCAACCCCTGGGCTTTCCTGTCATCACCTTCCCCGGCGAGGCGTCAGCCAGTATGGAGGAGGAGGCAGTTCTTGCCGGCCAGCATATCGCCAAGTACGCCGGGATCATTGTGCTGGATAACTTCACACCGGGCACATCCTATCCCCTGCTCACCCTGCGCCTCAATATATATACCGACCCACAGAAACCGATTCAGATGGCCCCGGGTATTTATGAGATCGGAACGCCAAATCCGGAAAGCCCGCTGGGTGTTACCACCAACTTCTCCCTGACCTACTTCTCCATCGCCGGGGAGCTGGAATCGAGCGGCTTCCCCTCCTGGCTTCTGGTGTGTGATACCGAGGGGCTCTCAGTGCTTACCTCCTGGTCCGCGGGAAAGTTCGATGCGGAGAAGATCGCCAACACGGTTAAGGAGTTCCATGCGGCAGAACGGGTAAGCCACAGCAGTTTAATTCTCCCCGGGGGTGTCGCCGTACTACGCGGTGAACTGGAGGAGGAACTGCCCGACTGGAAGGTCATGGTCGGACCCCGCGAGGCCGTGGATGTCGGCAGATACTTGAAGCAGAATTGGGCCGTGTGAGGTATGAGTAAAACCATCGCCATCGGTGGGAAGGGTGGAACCGGCAAGACCACCATCGCCGCCCTCCTCATCGAATTGCTCACGCAAAAAGGCACCGTGCTAGCGATTGATGGCGACCCCAGTTCCAACCTTCATATGGCACTGGGCCTGTCCCTAGAGGAAACCGTAGGCGGGGTGCGTGAGGAAATGGCCGACCGCAAGGTCATGGAGCGAATTGGCATACCACTACCCAACTATATGGAGTTGAGGATTCAGGAGGCCCTGGTTGAATCGCAATCGGTAGACCTGCTCGCTATGGGGCGACCGGAGGGCCCCGGGTGCTACTGTGCCGCCAATAACTGGCTCCGTGAGTGCATCGACCGCCTGGCGGGTAACTATGACTATGTAGTTATCGACTGTGAGGCGGGCATGGAGCATATAAGCCGGCAGACCACGCGCGATGTCGACATCCTACTCTTGATCTCGGGTCCAACCATCAGAGGGATCTCCGCTGCCACGCGAATGAAGGAACTCACCGCTGAACTGAGAACCCATGTGGGTAGGATGGCCCTGGTGGTCAATCGGGTTAGCGATGGACTGCCACCTGAGATCGGTCAGGCGATAGAAGAGGCAGAGCTTGAACTCATTGCGCTGCTGCCCGAGGACAGGGGGATGATGGGACTGGAGGTGAGGGGAGCACCGCTAACCGGGCTGCCCGCTGATTCCCCGCTTCGACTGGGGGTTCTGGAGCTAGCGGGGAAGCTGGGTTTAGCATAAAAAGGAGGGTAACCATGTTCATTGGCATCGGGGAGCGTATACAGATAATCAACAAGAATGTGAGGGCCGCCGTCGAGGGGCGGGACAAAGCCTTCATTCAAGACCTGGCAAAGAAACAGGTAGACTCAGGCGCAAAAATGCTCGACCTAAACATCGGCCCCCAGAAGAAGGCGGGGCCCGAGGTAATGGACTGGCTGGTTAATACCGTCCAGGAGGAGGTAGATGTCCCGCTTTCCCTGGATACCACCAATGCCGAGGCAATTGAAGCCGGGCTTAAGCTGTGCAAGCAGAAGCCGATTATAAATAGCACTAATGCTGACCCGGCACGCATGGGCGTTTTATTCCCCCTGGCCGCCAAGTTCGATGCCAACATTATAACGCTTACCCTGCGCGCCACCGGCCTGCCGGTTAGCGCCGATGCCCGGGTAGGGATACTGATGGAGGACCTGCTCCCCGCCGCTGAGCAGGCCGGCCTGAATATGCAGAATATCTATGTTGACCCCCTGGCGATGACGGTTAGCGGCACCCAGGAGCATGCCCCCGAGGTAGTTAACGCCACCCTTGTCACCAAACAGTTGATGGAGCCCCCGCTTCACATGACCTGCGGTCTCTCTAATGTATCCAATGGTGCCCCCGAGGATGTCAGACTGGTGCTCAACCGCGTCTACCTGGTGATGCTCATGGGGGCAGGGATGGATTCGGCGATCCTGGATCCCTTCGACAAGAAGCTAATGGAGATGATCACTCTACTGGAGAACCGCGATGATTCCACCGCACTGGGCAAGGTCTATCTCGCCCTCTACGATGCCTGTGCTACGGGCGATGAATTCGACCCCTCGATCATCGACATGACTGACCCCGACCAGGCTGCAGTCGCCAAGACCGTCAGGGTGCTGCAGAACAAGGTAATCTACGCTCATAACTACTTGAATCTATAAAGAGCGGCCGAACTCCCGCTCCAGTTGTCGGTAGCTAAGGCGGATTATTGTTGGTCTGCCATGGGGGCACGTATATAGCGAGTTCGCTTGCTCCAGCTCACGAACCAGCTTGTGCATCTCCTCCGAGCTTAATACCTGACCCGCCCTCACTGCGCTGTGGCAGGCAAGCGAAAGGGCGATTCTTTCCTCTCTTTTCCCACTCTCCCCTTCCTCACCGAGGGAATCCAGTATCTCGATCACAGCCTGAGCGATATTCCCTTCTCTGAGTAAGGCGGGTACGGTGCGCAGCAAATAGGTTCGCGGCCCGAAGGGCTCAATGGCAAAGCCATAGGAGTCAAGCACCTCCGCGCCGGTCTTCAGTAGCTCCTCCTGGCGAGGAGTAACCTCGATGGAAAGTGGCTCAAGCATCCCCTGAACCTCCACTACCTTACCTGCCTGCTGAGCGCGCACCTGCTCGAAGAGGATGCGCTCGTGGGCAGCGTGCTGATCGATGAGATACAGCCCGTCGGGCCCCTCGGCAATAATATACGTCGCGGCGAGCTGACCCAGGACGCGAAGGATGGGCAGGGGTGACCCAGCAGGTGGCTTTGCCGGGGTGGAGAATAGCTGGGTTGAGGGGGAACCCTCAAATATCTCTTCCTGCCTGGCCAGATATCCCTTCATGATAGCGGGCTCGCCAATCAAGCTGACCTGCCTCTGCACATGGGGCACGGTCATCCCCTGCATCAGGGCGGCGCGCACAGCCCGCTGGACAGAAGTGAACAGATACTGCTCATCGCGGAACTTCACCTCAGCCTTGGAGGGATGGACATTGACATCGATATCCTGAAGGGGGAGGGAGATATTGATCACGGCGATGGGGTGCTTTCCCACCATTAGCAGCCCCTGATATGCATCCTCGGTGGCACGACTGAGGAGCCCGCTACGCACCCAGCGGTGATTTACAAAGAAGCTAAGGTGGCCCCGGCTGGAGCGGGCAAGGGAATAGGGGCTAACAAATCCCCAGACCTGAGAATCCCTTTCGCCCACCGGGAGCATTGCCTCGGCCGTCTCCACTCCATAAACCTTGACCAGCACATCGCTCAGTACGCCACTACCCACGGTCTGAAGCACCATCCGCCCATCTATGAACAGGCTAAATCTAACCTCCGGAAAGGCAAGGCTATACTGGCTCACCAGATTTGAGATACGGCTGCTCTCCGTTGCCAGCGACTTGAGGAATTTGAGGCGTGCGGGGACATTTTGGAAGAGGTGGCGCACGGTGACCGAGGTTCCCTGGGGAGAGGCTCGTTTCCCCGTTTCATCCGCCACACCCTTTTTCAGATTAAGATAGTATCCTGCGAGCTCCCCGGGGGTGCGTGTTAGTACCTCAACCTGGGCTACAGCGGCTATGCTGGGAAGCGCCTCCCCCCTGAAGCCCAGGCTAGAAATAGCATCTAGGTCTGCCGCGCTTTTTACCTTGCTGGTGGCGTAGCGCTCGAAAGCGAGGGCAACCTCGTCAGCAGGTATGCCTGCGCCATTATCAATAACCCTTATGAGGCTCAATCCCCCGCCGCGTGTCTCGATGGAGACCTGGGTAGCTGCAGCATCGAGGGAGTTCTCGATAAGCTCCTTTACCACCGAAGCAGGCCTCTCCACCACCTCACCTGCTGCAATCTGGGATGCCACCTCAGGCGCTAAGACCTTGATGGGCATTTATCACTTAATCCACTTTGCACTCTGGAAGAAGAGCTCCGAGTAGCCACAGTCCCTGCAAATATAGACATCGAACCGATAATCTGGCCCCATAAAGCCCAGCTTGCCATACATGGAAAGCTCTAATCGCCTGAGTTGTTCACTCCCGCACCGGACACATTTGGTTGGTATGTCATACTTTCTTTCTGGTTTTGCCATCAGGTTACCTCCCGTGCTTCTTTTACGTTATTATTCGTCCCTCGCCTTCTGCTTTAGCTCATAAAGCTTGGTGAGCGCCTCAAGCGGCGTCATGGAATCCACCTGCAGTTGCGCTAGCTCATCCAAAATCGGCGATGAATTCGCAAAGAGGGAGATCTGCTGCAGATGGGGTCCTTTTCGTTCTCGACGTGGCCCGTTTCGCTGCCGGTCGCTTTCCAGGCTGGATAGCACCTCCTCAGCGCGGTGAATCACCGATCGAGGAAGGCCGGCAAGCTGTGCCACATGGATGCCATAGCTCTTGTCAGTGCCTCCAGGCAGGATCCGGCGTAAAAATATGACCTTGCCGTCCTCCTCAGCCACAGCAACATTGTAATTTTTCACCCTGGGGAGGAAATTTGCCAGCCCCACCAGCTCGTGGTAATGGGTGGCAAATATGGTTTTTGCCCCGAGCATGGGGTGATGGTGAATGTACTCGGCAACGGCCTGGGCGATTGATATGCCATCGTACGTGCTGGTTCCCCTCCCGATCTCATCCAGGATCACCAGCGAGCGTTGGGTAGCATGGTTCAAGATGTTCGCGGTCTCCTCCATCTCCACCATAAAGGTGGAACGACCCATCGCCAGTTCATCCTGGGCCCCGACACGGGTAAAGATGCGATCGACGACTCCAATAGTGGCTGAATCGGCAGGAACAAAGCTGCCCACCTGCGCCAAGAGCACGATAAGCGCCACCTGCCTTAAATAGGTAGACTTTCCCGACATATTGGGGCCGGTTAGGATAACCATCTGGACATCCCGGTTGGAGAGATGGGTATCATTGGGGACAAAGGGCTCATCGCTGATCACCTGCTCCACAACGGGGTGGCGACCGCCTAAGATAACGATCGTATCCTCATCGGTCATCTCTGGTCTCTGATAGCCATAACGTGCCGCCACCTCGGCCAGGGAGGAAAAAACGTCTATCTGAGCCAGGGTGGTGGCTACCTCCAGGATGCTCTCGGCGGCAGCGCCTATCTGGCCTAAGATCTGGCGAAAGATATTCCCCTCAAGCTCAGCGAGCCTCTCCTGGGCATTAAGGATAAGCGATTCATATTCCTTAAGAGGGGGGGTGAAGAAGCGCTCAGCGTTTACCAGCGTCTGCTTGCGAATGTAATCGGCAGGCACCTGAGGTAGATTGGTCTTCGAGACCTCGATATAGTAGCCGAAGACCTTGTTGTACCCCACCTTGAGGGACTTGATCCCCGTCCGCTCACGCTCCTGTCGTTCCAGGTTTGACAGGTACCGCTTCGCCTCCGCTGAAGAAGACCTGATCTGATCCAGCTCCGGCGAGAAGCTGTCCTTGATCACACCCTCACCCAGGTTAGCAGGAGGCTCCTCAGAAATGGCCCTCGAGATCAGGATAGCGATATCCTGGCAGGGTTTCAAACCCTTCAAAAGGCATCCTTTGGGGAGAGTGCCTTCTTTCGCCATCACTTCACCGAGCTGGAAGGCAGCCTCAAGGCTGCGGCGCAGGCCAATAACCTCCCGGGGGGTGGCGATGCCACTCCTGATGCGGTTTACCAGCCTTTCCATGTCAGCGATTTGGCTGAGCAAATTGACCGTCTTGGCACGCCGCCCCGCACTATCATAGAACCATGCTACAGAATCAAGTCGCTGGTTTAAAACTGTTATGTCAAGCAAAGGCTGCCCCAGCCACCTGCGTAGCAACCTACCTCCCATAGCTGTTTTTGTCAGGTCGATTACGGAGAGTAGGGAACCGGCAGTTCCCTGGCGGAAGGATTGAAATAATTCCAGGTTGCGCCGCGTCTGGGGGTCAAGGACCATGAAGGAATCTGTAGTGTAGGTGGCAAGCCTGGTGATTTGCCCCAGTGCTCCCCTCTGGGTCTCACCAAGGTAATGGATAATGGCACCCGCCGACCGTACTGCCAAAGGCAGGTGAGCACAGCCGTATCCCTCTAAGGATGAGGTTCCAAAGTGCTCGCGAAGAAGCTGGCTGGCAGTTTCCAGTTCGAACCACTGCTCGTCGAGGAGGGTTAACGGAGTATTATTTCCTGAAAAATCGGTAATATCGCAGCCACGCGGGACCAGAACCTCCGAGGGCCGCAGGCGCTCCAGCTCCGCCAGGGCACGCTCACGTGAAGGCTGGGTGGTTTGGAACTCGCTGGTCGTAATATCGACATACGAGATGCCCACCTGCTCCCCATCAGGAACAGCAGCGGCGAGATAGTTGTTCACCTTCCCCTCAAGTAGCCCCGGTTCGACCACGGTGCCCGGCGTTATTACACGAACCACATCCCGCTCTACCAGCCCCTGTGCCTTTGGCTCGCTGAGCTGCTCGCAAATGGCCACCTTATAGCCCCTGTTAATAAGCCTCGCCAGATAGTTATCCAGTGCATGATACGGGACCCCCGCCATCGGGAAACGCTGCCCCTTGCCCATCTCCCTCTTGGTGAGCACGATCTCAAGCTCCCTGGAGACGATCCTGGCATCCTCATCGAAGGTCTCGTAGAAGTCGCCGAGACGGAAGAAGACTATGGCTTCTGGATACTTCCGTTTGATCCTCAGGTATTGCTGCCTTAAGGGAGTCATCTCTACACCCTTTCCCCCTTGGCGCTATTCTACTAGAAAACGTCCCGGCAAACAACAAAAACCCCGCCTTAGCAAGGCAGGGTTTTTCCCATCTCATTCATAAATGGTGAGCCTTTCGCAGCCTTAACTCATAGCTATTTCTTTGCCTTCTCCACCCTCACCGCACAGACCTTTAGCTCTGGGATCTTGGAGACGGGATCGAGCGCGGGATTGGTGATAAGATTCGTCCTCGTTTCGGTGAAATGGAAGCTCATCGTCACCACGCCCACCGGTGAAGCTTCAGTAACTCTTGATTTTGTCTTCACTTCCCCCCGCCGCGAGATAACCCGTACCCAATCGCCATCGGTGATCCCCAGATTCTGGGCGTCCTGTGGATTTATCTGAACCAGTTCCTCTCCTTTAAGAACATTGAGCCCCTTCACCTTCCGCGTCATGGTGCCAGTGTGAAACTGGTACAGGCTACGCTCCGTGGTGAGGATAAGAGGATAGTCATCATCGGGCTGCTCCATCGGCGGCTTATATTCAAGAGGCAAGAACCTCCCCTTGCCCCTAGTGAAGAACTCAGTGTGCAGGATCGGTGTTCCCGGATGGTCATCCAAAGGACATGGCCACTGCAGGCCGCCCTTTTCTAGACGCTCATGCGAAATACCGCCATAGGCAGGAGTAAGCTCGGCTATCTCCGCCATGATCTGAGAAGGATTCTCGAAATCGAAGCCTCTGCCTCCAAGCCGCTTTGCGATCTGGCAGGTGATCCACCAATCGGGCCGTGAATCGCCCATGGGTTTGATAGCTTGGCGCACCCGCTGCACCCGGCGCTCCGTATTGGTGAAGGTGCCATCCTTCTCAGCAAAGGTTACTGCAGGAAGGACGATATCGGCAAGCTGCGCCGTCTCCGAAAGGAAGATGTCCTGCACAATGAAAAGCTTCAGCTTCTTAAGCGCCTCCTCGACGTGTCTGGCATCGGGGTCGCTCAGCACCGGGTTCTCCCCTACCAGGTATACCGCCTCTATATATCCCTCGTGGGCAGCATCCATCATCTCGGTGAGGGGCAGACCCGGCGAATCGCTTAATTTGGCACCCCATTCCCTCTCGAACTTCTCTTTGATCACGGGGTCAGCCACGCTCTGGTAGCCGGAGTATACATTGGGCAGGGCACCCATATCGCAGGCCCCCTGCACATTGTTCTGACCGCGGAGGGGATTCACCCCGGTCGATGGCTTTCCCACGTTTCCGGTGAGCATCGCCAGATTGGCGGTAGCTATCACATTGTCGGTTCCGTGGGAGTGCTGGGTTATCCCCATACCATAGAGGATCGTTGCCGGGCTGTTCTGGGCGAAGATCCTGGCCGCCTCAGCGATCCTGTTCGCAGGGACGCCGGTTATATTCGAAACCCTATCCAGGCCGAAGTCTTTAAGCGACTCTTTAAACTCATCGAAATTCTCACACCTTTCTTGAATAAATGCGGTGTCAGCTAGTCCTTCATCGACAATGACCTTCATTATACCCATCAACAGGGCGACATCGCTCCCCGGGCGGTGCCTAAGCCAGAGGGTGGCGAAATGGCAGAGATCTATCTCGCGGGGGTTGGCTACGATGAGTTTCGCGCCATTCCTAGCCGCTTTCTTGACATCGGAACCGATTATGGGATGATCATCAGTGGTATTGGTGCCTATGGCGAGAATACAACTGGCCTCGCCGACCTCGGCGATTGTATTGGTCATCGCCCCGCTTCCGAAACTTTGGACCAGACCGGCCACAGTGGGGGCATGTCAGAGGCGGGCGCAGTGATCTACATTATTTGTGCCCATCACCGCGCGGGTAAATTTCTGTATAATATAGTTATCCTCATTGGTACATTTAGCGGATGAGATGGCGGCAAACTTTTCGCTGGCCCTATACTCTGATAGCTTGCTGGCGACAAGGTCAAGCGCTTCCTCCCAGGTAGCTCCGATAAGCTTGCCGTTTTTCCTGATGAGCGGGGTAGTAAGCCGCTCCTCGTGATTGACAAACTCGGGGATGCCGAAGCGGCCCTTGACACAGAGCCTGCCTTTGTTGACCGGATTTTGCTCCTCCGCGCGTACACTGACGATGGAATTGCCAATTACACCGAGCAGAACGCCGCAACCCACACCGCAATAAGGACATATCGTGCTCACCTCTGTGAGTGGCGGCAATCTATCTCTGGCGACAAGCGCTCCTACCGGGCAGCTAGCGACGCATTGACCACAGGATTCGCAATTCGTATTCAGTAGCGATTTGGCATAGGGGGGGACAGCTACTCTATAGCAGAAGCTCAGTGCCCCAACATTCTGTACATCGAGGCACGTTCGGACGCAGCGGATGCAGGCGATGCACTTGTTGGCATCGATCTCTATGAAAGGATGAGACCTATCTACAGGATACGTGTAGTTGTCCCGTCTGATAGTGGGATATGGTACTTTATACTCTGCTGCGAGCTGACGTAGAGTACAGTAATCGGCCGCCTTGCAGCCACAGGACATGCACCTTTCCGCTTCTTTTCTAGCCATATCCTCGGTGTAGCCGAGTTCTATTTCCTGGAAATTATCACGTCTCTCCAGAGGTCTGAGTTTTGGCATCTCTCGCCTCGGCTGACGCTCAATATCATTGAACTCATCTTTACTTATCTCGTCGAGTTCGCCTTTGCTCAAGTTGAAAGGTTGGCCCACACTCTCCAGCTCTTCGCCACTTAGATAGCGATCGATTGCGATGGCGGCCTTCTTCCCCGCTGCCATCGCGTCCACTGCCCGTGCTGGTCCCGTAACCGCATCGCCCCCAGCAAAGACCCCCCTCACTTCAGTTTGAAGAGTTTCAGGAGAGGCTACGATTACATCTCCTTTACCAGTTCTGAGAGTTCCCCCCTCAGAGGCAACTCTCTCCGCTTCCAGGAAAGATATATCAGGGGTCTGCCCAATAGCGGCAATAACGGTTTCGATTGCCAGAGTAAACTCGGAGCCGGGTATTGGCTCTGGCCTACGGCGTCCGCTTTCATCCGGCTCACCTAATGCCATTCTATTGCAGACAAGCCCGCTTACTCTGCCATCTTCTCCAATTATCCTAACCGGTGCCGCCAAGAAGTGAAGCCTGACACCCTCTTCCTCTGCCTCCTCCACCTCCCAATCGCTGGCTGGCATCTCCGCCCTGGAGCGGCGGTAAACGATCGTCACGTCATCTGCTCCCAGGCGCAGCGCGGTTCGCGCCGCATCGATAGCCGTATTCCCTCCGCCGATTACCGCCACTTGACTGCCTACTTTCAGGGGTTCGCCCAGCGCTACAGAACGCAGAAAGTCGGTTCCCGGAAGAACGCCCTCCAGGTCCTCTCCATCAACTCGTATCTTCTGGCTATTATGAGCCCCTATGGCTAGGAAGATTGCATTAAAACCATCGTCGAAGAGTTTTTGTAAAGTGAAATCTCTACCTAGTACAGAGAGGGTTTTAATCTTCACCCCCAGGGCCTCTATGGCAGCGATCTCTCGGTCAAGTACATCCCGGGGCAGGCGGTAATCTGGTATCCCATAACGCAACATGCCACCGGGCTGCGGTAGAGCTTCAAAGACCTCTATCGTGTGTCCCATCTGCGCCAGATAGTACGCAGCGGAGAGGCCTGCTGGCCCAGCCCCGATGATAGCAACACTGAATCCGCTCTTGGGCTCCGACGCTGGGATAAAAGCTTCCTCACCAAGGAGGAATCCATAATCTGCGGCAAACCGCTTAAGGCTGCAGATGGCTAATTGTTCATCCACCAGATTGCGACGGCATGCCGATTCGCAGGGGTGAGGGCAGACGCGTCCGATGACTGCGGGCATGGGGATCGCTTCCTTAATGAGGGCCACTGCGTCACGATACTGCCCCCGAGCGATAAGGGCAACATAGCCTTGAACGTCCACCCCAGCAGGACAGGCAATTCGACAGGGTGCGACACAATCGCCATAATGGTTGGCCAAAAATTCTTCTAGTCTAGCTTTACGAGCGGTGCGAACTTTCTCGTTGTCGCTTTCCACCACCATCCCCGCCCACACGCGGGTGCTACAACTGGGCATAAGCCCGTAACCCTTGACATCAACCACACATATCCAGCAACCCCCAAGAGGTCGTAAGTAATCATCGTGGCAAAGAGTGGGAATAGGAATATTATTGTTGCGGCAAACCTCGAGGATGGTCTGGTCTACATGAGCTAGTATATCTTTGCCGTCGATGGTTATACTGACCTTGGTCACCTCAGCAATAACCATCACCTTAGCCTCTTTTATGCCTCAGGTATTCATCCATAGAGGCCGCGGCCCGCTTTCCCGCCCCCATGGCGCTTATTACGGTGGCGGCACCAGTAACTATGTCGCCGCCGGCCCATACACCGGGCTTCGAAGTCTTACCGGTTTCCTCATCGGCGACCACCGTGCCCCGCTTGGTGACATCCAGCCCCTTGGTGGTGGTGGGGACCAGCGGGTTGGGGGTAGTGCCCAGTGCGACGACAACGGTTTTAACGTCAAGCATGAACTCGCTGCCCTCTTTAGTGATCGGTCGCCGCCGGCCACTATCGTCCGGCTCCCCCAGCTCCATCTCATAGCACTCAGCACCCACAACCCAGCCCTGGTCATTGCCGATAAACCGCTTTGGATTGGTAAGGAATTTAAAAATAATCCCCTCTTCCTGGGCGTTCTCCACCTCCTCCCGCCTTGCCGGTATCTCCGCCTCGGAACGCCGATAGACAATATAGACCTCATCGGCACCGAGCCTCAAGGCGCACCTGGCGGAGTCCATAGCCACATTGCCACCGCCGATCACCATAACCCGCCCCCCCCGCTTGATCGGTGTATCGTATTCAGGGAATAGGTAGGCCTTCATAAGGTTGGTTCTGGTAAGGAACTCGTTGGCCGAATAGATGCCATTGAGGTTCTCGCCGGGGATGTTCAGGAACATGGGCAACCCCGCGCCGGTGCCCATGAAGATAGCATCATAGCCATCCTCCATAATTTCATCGATGGTCATGGTCTTGCCCACCACGGAGTCCAGCCTGACCTCCACTCCCAGAGATTTTACGTATTGAACCTCGGTCTGAACGATGTGCTTGGGCAGGCGGAACTCGGGGATGCCATACATGAGCACGCCACCGGCGACATGGAGCGCCTCAAAGAGTGTTACTTGGTGACCCATCTTGGCCAGGTCGGCGGCGGCGGTAAGCCCCGCCGGCCCCGAGCCTATCACTGCCGCTCTTTTACCCGTTGCCTTGATGATCTGAGGCTTTTTCATCTTCCCCTGGGACAGCTCCCAGTCGGCTACATAGCGCTCCAGGCGTCCGACAGCTATCGGCGCCCCCTTCTTTCCCAGGGAGCAGAGCGATTCGCACTGTGTCTCCTGGGGGCAGACCCGGCCGCAGATGCCGGGTAGGCTGTTCTTGCCCTTTAAGATCCTGACCGCCTCGGGCATATCGCCTTCCCGTATCGCATTGATAAATTCGGGTATAACCACATCCACAGGGCAGCCCTCAACACAGGGTTTCTTGGGACACTGGATGCACCGGCTTGCTTCGTACTTGGCTTGCTCCTCACTGTATCCCTGGGCGACCTCATTGAAGTTCTTAGCCCGCACCAGGGGCTCCTGCTTGGGCATCGGCACACGGTTCAGATCGAGTTTAGCCATGGCTCACCTCCTCCCCGCAAGAACATTCCATGGCATGCTTTTCCTCATCGAGATAGATACGCTGGCGGGCAAAGACGAGGTCCCAGTCGACCTGATGTCCATCGAATTCGGGACCGTCAACGCAGGTGAACTTCGTCTCACCGCCAACCTCCACCCTACAGCAGCCGCACATACCGGTTCCGTCGACCATGATCGGGTTGAGGCTGACAACGGTGGGAACAGCGAAGGGTTTGGTGGTCAGCGAGCAAAACTTCATCATCACTGCGGGGCCGATGGCAACCACCCGGTCGACCTTCTCGGACCCTTCCATAAGCTCCTTAAGCGGCTCGGTGACTAGTCCCTTGCGGGCGTAGGAGCCATCATCGGTGGTTACCGTAAGGCTATCGCTTACCTCTCGCACCCGGTCCTCCCAGAAAAGGAGGTCCCTATTGCGGGCCCCGATAATGGAGATCACCCTATTCCCTGCCTCTTTGAGAGCGCGGGCAATGGGGAAGATAGGGGCAACGCCAACCCCCCCGCCGACGCAGACCACGGTGCCGAACCTCTCGATATGGGACGGCACACCCAGGGGGCCGATAAAGTTGGCGATGTAGTCGCCAGCCTTGAGCTGGGCCAGCTTGCGCGTGGTAACCCCCACCTCCATGAAAACGATGGTTATGCTACCCTCCTCTCGATCCCAGCCGGCAATGGTAAGGGGGATGCGCTCCCCCTTCTCATCTATCATGATGACAACGAACTGTCCTGCCTGCGCCTTTCGAGCGACCGCAGGCGCCTCGACCTTGAAAAGGTGGTTGTTGGGCACCAGGGTTTCTCTACTTATAATCTCATACACCATTTCCCCCTTATATCTTTAGATTCCAATCCTTATCTGCTATTATAACGGCGCAAAACGCGCTGGATCTACAACAAGTGGATGGTAGATCTCCCTTATCGTCGTAGCGCAGGGTAAACTTGGATACCTTCGGCATCTTGAGAAAGTCTGCGGTTTACCATGCATAACTGAAGGAGAGATTGTGATTTTTCTAACAATCTATAATACAACAATTCGCCGGGGAATTCAACCCTCGGCAGTCACCAGACCGGCTACCCTTCGACCCAACCTCACGCTGTAGTTCATCCCCCTATCCTCGGGGTATATCTGGGTGGTGTTCGCCAGGTAGAGGCATGATATGGGGGTGGCGTGCTCCGGGATGCGGGATGAGTAATTGGTGGTGATGATCGGTTGCCCCGCATCATCACGGAAGAGGTAGCACCCTTCCACCCAGCCAGGTTCGAATTCAGGATTGATTTTTCGCAGGTGTGGCAGGTACTCCTGCAGAAGTTCATCGGGGCTAAGCGAATAGAGTGGGCTATCTTTCGACAGGTAATTTGCTATATATATGATCCGCTTTCCCCCGTATATGGATGGGTCCACGAGGTTAGTGTGCTCGATAAGGGCGACAAAGGGTATCGAGGCATCGCTGATATTCAGCCAGTAGATATGGGAGAGGGGCCTATTCATGGTCAGAACAAGGGCCACTGCCCCCTGATAGCGCACCCCTGCCAGCTTCCCCGCATAATCCGCAGGCAGGTGGGGCACCATTTCGAGGAATACTGGCGATGGCACGGTGGCGATAACAGCATCGCAGGGGTGCTCCCGACCCGCTGATTGAATACCGGTTGCTCTCTCGCCCTCCACAACTACCCTATCGACCGGCGATGATGTGTAAATCTCACCGCCAGCATCGATGATCCGCTCCCTGAGGCTCTCGATGAGCAACCCAAAACTTCCGTTCAGGTAGCCAAGGCTCTCCTTCTCCCCACGTCGCGAGGCAAGTCGCAGGTGTATCTTCCCCCAGAGCCAGACCATGCCGATTTCGTGAGCGCTCTCCCCGAACTTATTCTTTAAAAGGGGCCCCCACACCACCTCGTAGCTGCGCCTCCCCCCGTATCTGGTGAGCCATTCCTTGGCGGTTACCCTCTCCATCGCGTGCCAATTCCCATAGCGCCTTAGGTAGAGTGAAACCAGCCCCAGTCGCACCCGGTCGGCTACACCTAACGGCTTGAACTTGAGAAGCTCCATCGGGGTAACGAAATCGTATATCCTCCCCCGGTGGAAGAATCCCACCTTGGAGTCCAGCCACAGCAGTCGCTCACCGAGCCCAAGCTCGGCGATTATTTGTATTATGTCAACATCGCTGGTGAAGATATGGTGATAGAATCGCTCCAGGCGCTCCCCTCCCACCACAAAGGTGCCCGCCTGACCGCCAAGCTCCGCCTCTTTCTCGAAAAGGGCTACCTTGTGTCCCCTCTTGCCGAGTTCGTAGGCTGCGCTGAGCCCGGTGATTCCGCCACCGATAATACCGATTTTCATTCTGCACCTTACCCGGGTTCGCACTTCTCCGCCAGTCCTTTTCCCCCGCCAATCACCTGCGCCATTGAGATATTCTCCATCCACAGGAATAAAAATCCCAGCGCGATTACGGGCAGAAGCAGTGCCGCATGTATCAGCAGGATAGCCGCAGAGGCAGCTGCCATGGAAACCCCAAAAACCACGAGTGTTTCCCTGCCAAACCAATCGAAGGTGCCCACTCCGCCAGGTGCAACTAAAATGAACCAGCTCAGGGTGGCGATGCACATCACCAGCAGCATGACATGGAAGGGTTGCTCCAGGTCGAAGCCAAGGGAAAGTAGGTAAAACATGCTTCCCTCGCATAACCAGACCAGGAGCGAGGTAGCGGAGACGGCGAAGAGCCTCCCCGGTTGCCGGGGCACCTTTAGCCCGATGATCGCAGCGTCGAGCCATTCATCCCATTTAAGATTGGCTTTGGAAGGCAGGCGGCGAATCAACACCATCCCCATCTTGCGGGTAGTATCCGGTCTGAATGTAATAAACACCAATCCCAGAAGGCAGAACAGGAAGATGCCCATCGATACCCACCTGATCACCTCCACCCACCCGGTAAGCTCCGCCCCCTCCGGCAGGGACACGAAGAAGGATATAACCACCAGGAATAGAACCAAGGCCAGCCCATCGAAGATGCGCTCCACCCCGACCGTAGCCCCGACAGCCACCTTGCTGATTTTTTTCTTCTCGCCAAGTATGTATGCCCGCAGGAATATGCCCAGCCTCCCCGGGACTATATTGTTTAACGTAAACCCTATAACTATCAGGCGGAATAGATAGAGTGAGGAGAAACTGCCTAGTGGACGCAGCAGATACTGCCATCGAATCGCTCGGAAATAGACTCCGGTGAAGTAAACCGCCAGTGCGGGAAGCAGATATACGTAGTTAGCTTCAGCCAACGCCCGGCCCATCGCCATGAAATCCACACGATAGAAAAAAAGGGCCAGAAAGGCGATGCTGATTATCACCCCAATCCAAAGACGGCGACTTCTAAGCAATTATTCGCTCTCTAAGCTGCTATTATAGCGGAGTGGCGGATATGGAACAATCACGGGGCGTCCTTGCAGAAACAGACCATACCGTTTGAGGTCCAGTATGGATCCAAGGTCTCTCGATAAAGAATACAGCGCTAGCTATTTCCCCAGACGGACTAATTTTATACAGGAACTCGTTCGTCATCATGCCTTTACAGAATACAATAAATAACAACAGGGTGCGAATGTCCTCTCTGGTGATGTATAATATAGCCTCAAGTTAAGAATGTATTTTATAAGGAGAACAAGCAGATGGCAAGTGACACATACTTATCAGTTGTTTTTCCCGCTTACAATGAGGAAGCCAGAATTGAGACTGTTTTATCAACTTATTGTGATCACTTTGCAAATCAACAGATAGTAGTTGTGTGTAATGGATGTACAGATACCACACCAGCCATTGTCAATAGATTGTGTTTGAAATACTCGCAGATTAAGACCCTGTGTTTTGAGAAAAAACTGGGGAAGGGAGGTGCAATAATTGAGGGTTTTAAAGCAGCAGAGGGGGATAGAATCGGATTTGTCGATGCTGACGAATCTGTGGAACCAGATGACGTAATGAGGATGTTCGATGCTCTATCAAAATCAAATGTTGATGGTTTGATTGCATCGCGAAGATTAAAGGAATCAAGAATACTGATTAAGCAACCTTGGAAAAGAAGGGCTGGAAGCATAGTCTTTAATATACTTGTCAGAATGATGTTCAATCTAGATTATAGAGATACACAATGCGGCGCCAAGGTTTTTACGAGAGTGGCGATAAAGAACGTTTTGGATTCGTTGATTACAACAGGATTTGAGTTTGACGTTGAACTACTTTGGAAACTAAAAAATAGAGGCTATAAGGTTATAGAGTTTCCTATTACATGGAAGCATTCAGAAGGCTCGACTTTTCATCTATCCAATGCTCCTAAGATGTTCTTGGGGCTGTTGCTATTGAAGGTGAGAAGATGGAAATAGCAGAATACGAGAAGATGTATCACTTTGAGGAGAAATACTGGTGGTGGATTGGAAAGCGGGAACTTATCAAAGGAATTATAGATAAATTTATATTGAAGTTGGATTCTGGAGCGATTTTAGATGTCGGATGTGGCACAGGGATGAATTTGAAGTATTTGGAGGACTATGGGGCAGTTATTGGCTTAGACTCATCCAAGGAAGCCCTCGATTTCTGTAAAATACGTGGCGATAAGAATCTCATCCTAGGAGATGCCGAAAGGCTGCCTTTCGAAGATGATGCGTTTGATTTGATAACCGCACTTGATCTTCTAGAACATATAGACGATGACAAGGCTTTAAAAGGATTCCATAGGGTTCTAAAACCTAATAGTCCTCTTGTGTTAACTGTTCCAGCCTGGAGTTTTCTTTGGAGTAGACACGATGAGGCATTGCATCATAAAAGGAGATACAGCAAAGGTCACTTGAGAGATATTATGGAAGCCAATGGATTTCTTATTGAAAAGCTTAGTTATTGGAACTTCTTCTTATTCCTTCCTATAGTGGCAATGCGATTGATGAAAAGAAGGAGCATAAATCAAAAGGTAGAAACGGATGTTGAGGAATTGCCAGCTACTATAAATAGGCTTCTCACGTTCATTTTGAGGACTGAATCATACCTTATCCCCCATGTGAATCTGCCTATAGGCATAAGTCTTATGTGTATAGGAAAGACGATGAAATGACTACGGTAAATGAATATAAGGGTATCGTGTTCTTCAATCCACCAATAGGTATGAAGATAAAATATGGGGTGCCTACTCACAGAGTACGTTTTTCACAGATGGTCATTTAATATCCCCCCGCTTTTATCAAGTTCATAGCCTATAGGGAGCCTAACGACCCTCTATGGGAAATTTCCATATTCATAGATCGCCTTCCATAGCGCCTTGCTTCTTTGTCAATTTCTGCCGCTCTCCGATAACCTTAGACAGTGAGAGATTCTCCATCCATAGGAATACGAACCCGAGCGGAATCGTAAGCATTAGTATGAGAGCATGCAACACGAGTGTGTAAGAGCTAGCAACACCAACAGTGATACCAAAGGCTATCAGGGTTTGCTGCAAGGCGAAATCGAACGGCCCCAAGCCGCCTTGAGTCATAAGCAGCACCCAAGCCAGGTTGGCAACTGACATAGCCAGTAGATAGACATAGAAGGGTAACCCCAAATCGAAGGCAAAATCCAACATGTAAAACAATCCCGCCTCACTAAGCCAGACCAGCGCGGCCAACATAAATACAATGAGGAGTTGACCCGGGCTACGCATTATCCCCAATCCTTCGATAAGAAGGAGCAACCACCGCTCTGTCCTCTCCCGCAACCGCTTGGGTAGGAAGCGCAGTACCACATTGATTGCCGCTCGAGCGAGCCTTGGTGAGAAAACTAAGACAAGGCACAACACTAGCGCCCCTATAAAGAGACCGGACGTAATATAAATGACCTGCTGGAGTAAGCCCTCTAAAGGAATAAAAAAGGAAATTATTGCCGCAAAGAGGATAAGTATCACCCCATCTGATATCTGCTCCACCACCATGGTGCCTCCAACGGCCATCTTGCTTATGTTCTCTTTCTCCCCGAGTATATAGGCTCGAGCAACTATACCCAGACGTGCAGGCAGGACGTTGTTTACCAGCATGCCGACCACGATAAGCGGAAAGAGTCGTATGGAGGAGAAACTCCCCAGCGGTTTCAAGAGGAAGCGCCAGCGCACTGCGCGAAAATAAATACCTAAATAATATATTAATATTCCGGGTAGTAGAAAGAGATAATTCGCCTCGCCAAGTGCCCGCCCCATCTCGCCGATGTCATCGCGTACTTCAAAGATAAAGAGGAACAGGAAAACAAGGGTAATTACCAGACCAATCCAGAAACGGCGGTTCTTGAGCAATACACGCTCCCCAAGTGGCTATTTTGCCATTATAGAGCAGATAAAGATAACGGCGCAATTATGGGGAACTCTTAGGAAAGTAAACGATGACGTTCGGGCCTCCATAGCCATTTTCAGTCTCCCGATCCCAGAAGTAACCCCACCACCACCCTATACTAAAACCCGATTTATATTCCTCGGGGAACCATATGAGCCCACGTATTTCCTCCCCCTCACCATAATTTTCCAGGTAACCTTCGTCACCAGTTGGTCTATTTCCCGTGCTGACTATGAGCACCGAGCCACTGGGCTGGCTAATGGAGTGATCAACCTTTCCGTCCCGAATATAATCCCGTAGATACCAATCCCAGCTGGTATAGTAAACATCCCAATCGACTGTAACAGTAAAATCGTCTCCCATATCCGCAGCTAGTTCGTTGATCCGGGCGACGACACGAGGTACATCGTAGGATACAGCAGCATAGAGCAGCATCTGAGGTGGATCGTCATCTTTTCGGTAGTTTTCCTCAAGGGTGACATGCACTGTGAAGGAGAATAAGATAAGCAGGGCAAGGACTGTGCTTGCCTGAACCATCCTGGGCGTTATCCATCGCCACTTGAATCCCTGTAGAAGCCGACCGATGAACATCCCCCCGAGTAGGATAACGGGTAGAGCGATATGGATAGAGAGCCAGGGCATCTTCTCCCCAGCAAAAGAATAGAGTACTAGACTCATCACCGCCCAGTAGACCAGAAAGCGTGAGAAGGTATTGCCCTTTATCGTGTAGTATATGGCTCCAATAGAGGCAAAGAGCAGGGGTAAAAACTCGTATATGGGTAAAAACATTATATAGTAGAACCAGGGCTGTCCCCCTCTGGCTACCCCTTGCTGTTCGATCCAGTAATCGACGTTGCCCCAGACGCCAGTGGCGAATCCGGATATATTGGTGAAGAAGGCGGTGTAGAGAACGATGAAGATGCCATAGAAAATGATGGCAGAGATTAGCCAGCGGCGAGGGTTCCAGCGAAGCCCTATGGCTGCCGAGATGGCGAACAGAAAGACCACGAGAACCTTGGCCCACACATTGGAAAGGCCTGACCCCAGGTCCACCCCGGGTATTAGCTGAATAAATGCGCCAAATAGCGGCAGCGACAGGGTGCCTATCAGGATCAGATATTCGGCGGGAGCGGATAGGCCTTTTAAATAGAACCTATGTCTGACCCTGGCAACCAGCTCTTTAGCCGCAACTATAATGAGGAAGAGAGCTAACATGCATAAGGTTATATAGCTCACCTCCTTGGTGCAGAAGCTGAAGCTCAAAGCAGCCGCGCCGATATAGAGGTACCTTGCCTTTCTCTCCTCGATATAGCGCCACAGGCATACGACCAGGAGAAGCATAAAAAAGGCGATATAGATGTCGTTGCGGGCATAGCGGCTGTAGTAGAGGAACAGCGGGGAGAAGGCAAGGAGGGTCGCTACCGCAAGGCTCCCCCGGCGGCCGATCTGGCGTCGCAGAAAATAGGGAAGCGCCACAATGGCGGTACCGAATATAGCGGGGAGCAGGCGTGCTGCAAAGTCGCTATCCCCAAAGAGAAAGAAATTAAATGAGGTGCCATAAAATTGGAAAGGGCCATGTGTCCAGGGTTCAAGGCACCACGACAAAGGATTGAGAATATTCTGGCTGCAGCCAAGATGAATGCCCTCGTCATAGTGGATAGCACGAGCGCCCACATCCCAGAACCGTATCACCATGGCGATAACGATTAAGAAGCCGTATAGGGTGATCTCCCTGTTCATACGGGCACGCAAACGGCTAGCTACCGACAAAAAGACATTTTTCGCCCGTTCCACTATTCCTCCAATACCCTGTAGATGCTAACACCTTCTCCTTCGTATATCGGGTCGTAATTCTCCAGGTGACCAGCGAATTTCTGCAAGCCCTCCATTTCATAGAGTTCTTTTTCCAAGTTTCCTATATATACATACTCCACATTATATTTTCTTAAAAGCTCCAGCGCTAGGTCATTATCCAGCGTATTATAGATCATGTCGGCCTCCTCCCACCTTGCCCCTACGTTAAATCCGCTAGCATGCCTCCACATTGACTCTAGAAGCCTAAACCCTACTACAGTGGGCAATCCGGTAAATGTCGAGACACGCGATGAAAAAATGCCGGGATCTCCCGGCGCCTCCAACATCACCGGGGAGCCATCGATATTCTCGTTAATCCACTGGATAGCCTCATAGTCGCCCTTATCTACCATCTCAATATAGGCCATCCCATCCAAGGTGCCCCTGTTTATACCCCATAAGTCATGCCTGCCGCTCAGCATACTTGTGGTAGAGGCTATGGGATGGACAAGCGATGCCAGGATAAGAACGGCTAATACAGCAACCCAGATAACCCTTGTTTTTCCCCGCAAACTATTCATTACATAGAAAACGGCATAAGCCGCTCCTATACCGAAGAAGACCCATAGCTGCAGGTAGACCTTCAGAACCGTGTTGAACCTTGCCCACTCTCCACCACCCAGGGCATCACTGATGTAAAGGAACTCACAGAAAAACGCCAGCGCCGCACTCATGATAAGGAGAACCAGCACAAATTCCCTCGCTGACTTGGCCTTCGATCGGTATATGTAGTACAGTGAAAAGAGGCCTACCGGTATCACTATTATGAGAAGCCAGAAATCGAGGAGCACAGCAGCTATGATAGTGGCCACGAGAACAAGAATGGCCGCTGAAATCACCATCCTTCCTCTGAATATCTCTCGCTTGGACAATACCAATATAACCAGAAGAGAGCAGACGGCAAATAGGAACAGGGCGCTAAACTCAAGGAATTGGGCCAGGGTCGTCCTTGTTGTAACCAGGCCTAGACCGGTAAAACCGCTTACCGACCCCGAGATGTAATGGGGAACATACAGTATGAAGCTCAAAACAACGATTGCTGCGGGAACCAGGAGATTCCCCTTCATGCTGCGCCGTATCCTCAGCAGGATGAATGCGAGAACGGTGAATATTATGTATGTCGGGTACTCCCACGTATTCAGAATGAAGAAAAAGCCAAGGCAGAGGCCCAATATGAGAATATCTATAAGAGTATCCGATCTCGCAATTCTGTCGCCCAAGCGGCTCCTCTGGAACACGGCAAAGATAAGCATGATGAACATGACCTGGAAGGGAATGCTCATCATGTATGAATGCAGGTCACCCATTATGAAGGAGTAATAGGGATAGTAGATTATGGAACCTTCTACCAGCCACGGGGCACTCCAAAAATCAAAGCTGAGCAACCAATCTATGATATTAGCGGCTCCTGTGGGAGGAAAGCCCAGGACCTGGTGGTCAAAGACATAGGCAGCAAGTTGAAACGCCCCTGAGGTGTACCCCACAACGCAGACGAATAAAGCGGTAACGACACCATAGAGCTTCCTCCTGGTGATGCTGTAGCCCAGGCCATAGGAAGCATATACCGCAAGGGCAAGAAACATGGCCACCGCTATGTTGAAGGCTATTGTCGGTGGAACCCCGGTGACCTTAGTCAACACCGCTACCAGAACATGCCCCCCATAGTAGTAGGGTATGCTTTCACCGGCGAACCACGGATCGGGCGGAGGGAAGTAACCACCCCGTAAAATAGACTCAATGAAGCCACAGTTGAATAAGGCATCGCCAGCCCCGTTGAAATAGATGTCCGGGTGTCCCCTCGTAATCAGTAAAAACGCCACTAAAGCTACGGTGAAGATCGATTCGCTGATTATGATCTGTTTCCGTGGCCAGCTAGCTACTCTCAGATTCTTCCTGCCAAGGTAGAGCGCGAGCGCCGCTAAAATAAAGAAGGAGATTAGGATACTGGCATATCCAAACGGAAGGATTTTGAGGCTTGAAATCATCCAGACAAGGAAGGTTAAGATTACAAGCCCCACCAGCTTGGAGATGGAATAGCCCTTGTCTGGCAACCTGCCACACACCCTTGAAACCAGGGGAAAGCTCATCAGGCCTATAATCGCCAGGACCAGCCACCAGAATATGACATACGCCACTTGAATCATCGCGAACTCACCAACGCCTACTCACTGACCTTATAGATGGTAACCCCTTCATAATCATATACTAACCCGTAGTCCTCTGTGTGAACGGCAAACTTCCGCAACCCGTCGCTATCGTATTTCTCTATTTCCAAAGTCCCTATGTAGATATACTCTACATCGTATTTCTTAAGAAGCTCCAGCGCTTCGCTATTTTCCACCGTGGTGTAGATCGTGTCCGTATCCTCCTCCCTTGCCCCTGTCTCATCCCAGGTACGCCCCCACGTTATCTCCGCAACTTCACTGCCTATCACAGTAGGTAATCCAGTAAATACTGATATGCGGGAAGCGTAATCGAAATAATCACCAGGTATCTCTAATATCACCGGGGAGCCATCGATATTCTTGTTAATCCACTGGATGGCCTCGTAGTCACCCTTATCTACCATCTCAAGATAAGCCATTCCATCCAGGGTGCCCCTGTTCAACCCCATAAACGTATGCCTGCCACTTAAAGCGCTTGTAGTCAAGATTACAGGATGGATCAACGATGCCAGAACAAGAATGGCCAACACAGCAACCCAGATAACCCTTGTTTTTCCCCGAATATTATTGACCACATAGAAAACAGCGTAAGCCGCAGATATGGAAAGAAATACCCACATTTGCATGTATACCTTCGTAACAGTATTAAAACGTTCCCACTCTCCACCCAAAGCGTCATCGATGTAAAGGAAATCGCAGAAAAACGCCAGCGCTACTCCCATAATAAGGAGAACCAGCACAAATTCCCTCTCTGACTTCGGCTTCGATTTGTATATATAGTACAGCGACAAGAGGCCTACCGGAACCACTATTATGAGAAGCCAGAAATAGAGGAGCGCAGCAGCTATGATAGTGGCCACGAGAACAAGAATAGCTACTGAAATCACCCTTCTTCCTCCAAATATTTCTCGCTTGGACAATACCAATATAACCAGCAGAGAGCAGACGGCAAACAAAAACAAGGCGCAATATTCGAAGAATTGAGCTAGGGTTGTTCTAGCTGCCACCAGTCCTACGCCGTTATAACCGCTTACCGACAATGAAATGTAATGGGGGATATATAACAGGAAGCTTAGGGCCACGATAACCGCAGGGACAAGGAGATTGCCCTTCATACTGGGCCTTATCCGTAGAAGCACGAATGCAAGCAGAGTAAATATGATATATGTCGGGTACTCCCATGTATTGAGCATAAAGAAAAACCCGAGGCAGAGGCCCAATATAAGAATATCTACTAGAGTATCCGATCTGGCAATTCTATCTCTGAAGCGGCTTTTCTGGAACACAGCAAAGATAAGTGTGATAAACATAAGCTGGAAGGGAATGCTCATCATGTATGAATGCATGTCCCATCTCACGAATTTGTAATACGGGTAACCCACCCAAGAACCCTCTATTACCGATCCGCCTGCACTCCAAAAATCGAACCCGAGCATCCAATCAATGATATTGGGAGACCCATAGGGAGGGTAACCCATAATATCAGTCTGGAAAACGTAAGCCATGAGTTGATATGCGCCCGAAATATATCCAACTACACAAACGAAGAAAGCAGCAAGAAAGCCGTACAATTTCCTTTTAGTGATGCTATAACCCAGGCCGTAAGAAGCGCATACCGCCAGGGCAGAAAACATTGCCCCCGCTATATTGAACGCTATTGATGGCGGCGTTTTTGTGAAAACGGTGAGTATAGCCGACAGCAGATGCCCCCCGTAGTAATAATAAGAAATGCTCTCGCCGCTAAACCAGGAATCGATCGGAGGAAAGTAACCGCCCCTTGTTATCGAGCTTAAGATGTGGAAATTCGTGTAGTAATCACCCATGTAGTGATAAATATCTGGATTTCCGATCGTGATCAGTAAGAATACGACAAAGGCACCGGCGAAGATCGATTCGCCGATTATGATCTGTTTCCGGGGCCAGTCGGATATTCTCAGATACTTCCTGCCAAGGTAGAGCGAGAGCGCCCCTAGAAGCGACAACGATATCCAGATGCTGACGTATCCAAATGGCATTATATGAAGGCTCGAGAGCATCCAGGTGAAGTATGTTAAGATTAGAAGCCCTACCAGCTTGGAGATGGAATAGCCCCTGTCTGGCAACCTGCCGCATACCCTTGAGACCAGGGGGAAGCTGATCAGGCCAATAACCAACAGGGCCAGCCACCAGAATATGACATACGCCACTTGAATCAAGGTAACCCCCCCATTAACTACTCCCTGACCTTATGAGCGGTAACTCCTTTATAATCGTATATCAACGCATAATCCTCCGTGTGAACGTACCGCTACCTCGGATCTCTCGCAGATAGGTTGCAGCAATCGCCAATCCCGGTGTCCAATCCAGTTCGCGATAGGCCACATCAGCCCATCGCCCGAGATGACCCCGTCCCACCAGAACTCCAGTCTCCTCCGCTTGCAGAATTGAAGCTTCAGTTACTGCCGAGCCTTTTCACCCATTAGACTCCTCCGGCACTAAACACGAGGATTTTTAAAGCTATTTTTATTATAGGTTCCGCTTATTAGTACCCCTTTGATAGGGGAAATCCAGGTTCATATAGATACAATTAAAACTTAGCCATAGAGAAACTATTAGCTTACTATACAAATTGAGACTGCTGAAATAGTCTCAATTAACCCCCTAATCCCCCAATCTTGGGGGACTTTTTAAAGCTGGGGGACACCCCCAGACCCCCGGTAGGAAGTATCCTGCACCTCTTTTTTAGCATTCTCAAATTAATAGATCGCCACCATGTAATCCTACGATATTGCCAATAGCCGTTTTAAACATTCTAAGTAGGTCCACCATGAGGTTTGGCCCTCCATGTCCACAAGGTATTAATGAAGAAGTTCCAAAACATTGCACCTGCTATGGCAAAGATCGCGGAAATTAAATAGAATAGCCCGACTACTTCAGTAAAGAACCAGAGTATTGCCATATGGATTCCCAAGCCAACCAGGCTGACCATGTTGAATTTCAATCCGCGGTATAAAAATTTTCTCATGCCGGGGGATCGCCTATCCCTGAAGGTCCAAGTGTCATTTAATACGAAATTGGTTATGATCGATGTTTCGTAACTGATGGCTGAGGAGATGATGTAGAATAGTCCGACAACCTCGGTAAAGAGCGATAACAGTCCTAAACAAACAAATGTCCCACTGGCTCCGACAAAGCAGAACTTAATGAACCTTATTGTCCCACCTGACCTTGCCAGGCAATATAGGTGCTTCAGATAGTTTATCCCCTCTCCAATCTTTAAATTGCTCTTTCCCTTTTCCCTCTCCCTGAATATATACGGGACCTCTGCTATCTCGCGGGCTTTTCCCTTGACAATTATCTCTAGAAGGATTTTGTGCCCGGTTGGACTCAGTTCCACACTACCGATTACCTCCCTCCTCAAGAGGAAGAAACCCGATAAGGGGTCTTTAATCCCTCTGATCGAGGGCAGGAGAAGGACCGCCAACATCTTAGATGCCCTTGATATGATCTTCCTCTTCATGCTCCAGCCTTCGCTGCCACCACCTTCGACGTAACGACTTGCGATAACGACCTCCGCTCCGCTCCTCACCTTCTTTAGTAGTTCAGGCACCACCTCCGGCGGATGCTGTAAATCGGCACCTATCACCCCCAGAATCCCTCCCCTGGCCTGCTTGAATCCTTCAACTACCGCTGAAGCCAGGCCCCTCTCATCCGTCCTGGTTATCACTCTAACTGGGTAATCTTTACTGAGGCTTTGGGCAAGCTCCGAGGTCCCATCCGGACTGTTATCATCAACCACGATAAGCTCATAGCTGTAGCTCGATAAAGAACGGTGGACCCTCTCGATTAATGTAGCGATTCTCTGCCCCTCGCAATATGTAGGCACTATCAAGGAAAGCTCAGGATCTGGTGAATTCCGTAATTTCATCGCGACCTCACCAACGCCTACTCCCTGACCTTATAGATGGTTACCCCGTCATTTTCGAAGACCACATCCATGAAATCTTCGAATCCTTCCCCCACTTCCGCTCCATACATCTCCCTCTCCAAACGACCCACATAGATATAAGCAACTCCATACTTCTCAAGTATGGCTTCTACCTCATTCAAATCCTCACCTTTATAGATCTTGTCAATATCCCCCCTCCTACCTGCGAAATAACGATCCGAGCCCCGCCAGACCCACTGGCGGGTCTCCCAGCCCAGGATGGCAGGTAGGCCTGTATAGGTTGACACCCTTCCATAGTCTGTATATTCCCCCCCCGGGGCCTCGACGATAACTGGAGCATCATCGACATTGTTATTAAGCCAGGTAACGGCTTCAAATTCCTCAGGATGACTTCTTTGGAGCCATGCCAGCCCATTCAGGGTAGGGCTCGCGGAAAATGTATTGGTCTTGCTCCATGTAGCAGTAATGGGGTAGATAAAGGAGTATATGACGAGTATGATTAAAACCCCCCACCAGCTAAATTTTACCAAACGAGCAGAAAAACTAGACACCTTCCAGCTGCGATGAAGGTAATAGAGAGAGAAAGCAGAGGCAATGGCAAAAAGCACCCACGCACTGAAGTAAAATCTGAAGACAGTGTTCATCCGAGTGCCAAAAACGTCTCCTACATAGAAAAGCTCGCAACCTATGGTGAGCAGCAATGCAGCAAAGAAGAGTAGTAACGTAAAAATGGCGCCAAGGTTATCATTATCAGCTTCCTTGATCCTTCGAACAATGGCTAGAGTTATTAAACCGAGCAGGATAAGCAAAGGAACTAGATGCCCTAACTTCCCCCAGATAGAGCTTCCCCCTCCGGTAGCCATCACCACTATGGCCCAGATTATCCACAGTAAAAGTATAGCTACAGAAATCGAGCAGATCGTACGCCAGGAAATAGACCTCAGCCCACTGCGAATTTGCGCCAAAGCAAAGGAGATACCGATAAAGAGAAAGAGGCCCCATATAATCAGGTAATGGAAGAGGCGAGTATCCGGCCCACGCCATGGCAAGATACCAGAAACCGGATTTTCAAAAGTAAGGTAGAATGGAAGGTATAAGAGAAAGACGCCAACTACCATGATAAGGCTAAGTGCCAACCAACCTTTCAACCATCCCCTCTCACTTTGCTTGAAACGTGTCTGAATGAAAATAGCCCCGATAAATATAAAAAGGCAGATGGGCAGGTCCCAAGTATGGATCGGTCCCAATGCACCGAGACAAATAATAATAATCAAGAACGGGAGGATGTTCCTCCTAAGCCAACTGAGCCCAAGGGATTCCTTGGTATTCAATATATTGAGACTTAAAGTCAAGCAGAGAAGGACAACAGGTAAAGATAAAATATGGGCATGAAGATCGCCCAGAATGAAGCTGAAACTGGGGAATTCGTTGATGGTATAGTCCAAGCTCATGCCTCCCACGACCATATCGATTACCCTAGTGGACCGCCACCACCACCAAAACTCCGTGGGATACCAGTGCGCACTATGATAGGGGGTATCCAGCCCCTTGATGTTTACCCAGTCCCAAAAGCCTTCACTTCCAACGCCGTGAGCATAAAATAGTTCTAAGATAACCTCAAGGTTGCCCAGTAGCAATAAGAATCCCGCCGCTGCCAGGCCAAAGCCGATCGCCGCTTTAATCCCTCCCCGGCACAGCCTAACCAGGTTATAGACAATGCTGAAGGCACCTATAGCGGCCAGGGCAAAGACCAAGGCTAGGGAGAGATTGAAGGTAACAGCTGATGATATCCCGGTAAGCTTGGTCAGGGTAGCCATTATCATATGCCCAAAATAGTAGTTATTGAGAGCATGTCCACTGAGCCAGGGGTCATTGGGCGGGAAATAGTCGCTACGTAGAATGCTATTGAGGAAGGCGAAGTCCATTGGCTTTTCCGTGTAGATGATCTCCGGGTTATAGGCGCGCACGACGGCAATGAGGACAAAAGAGAGGAGGAAGATAGCTTCGGTGGCGATGATCACACGGCGGTTCTCGGAGATGAAGCTCATTATTTGGTGACGGCGGCGGATGAAGAGAAAGAGGGAGCCTACGGCAAGCAGGGCGATGATAAGGATGATGGCCCACTGGGTATTCGGCAGGATATGGGCAGAAGCGGCAAGCCAGAGAAGGAACGAGATGATCAGGATAGAAAGAGCCTTTCCGAAGGCGTATCCCCTATCGGGCAGGCTCTTGAAGAGGACAAAGGTGGCAGGCAGGGCAATCAGGCTTAAGAGCTCTACCGTTATAATCCAGATAAATGCATCGATCAAGAGGACAGCACCTCGACAAAGGTTTGGGCATCAAAGGGGGCAAGGTCTTCCAGGGTCTCGCCGGTGCCAACAAAGAGGATGGGTATCTTCAGCTCATCGCAGATAGCAAGTACTATCCCCCCTTTAGCTGTGCCGTCGAGCTTGGCCAGGAATACCCCGGTAACGCTCACCGCCCTGGTGAAGTATCTGGCCTGCGTCAGGCCATTCTGACCCGTGGTAGCATCGAGAACCAGAAGCACCTCATGGGGCGCACTGGGATCGTTTCTTGAGACTACCCGCCTTATCTTCTGAAGCTCCTCCATCAGGTTGAACTTGGTATGAAGTCGCCCCGCCGTGTCTATGATCACCACGTCCGCCTGGCGAGCCCTTGCCGCCTCAAGGCTATCGAAAACCACCGCCCCGGGGTCGGCACCGGGCTGATGGCATATCACCTCGGCCCCAGCCCCTTTCCCCAGTATCTTGAGCTGGTCGATTGCTGCCGCTCTGAAGGTATCGGCAGCTGCGATGATTACCCTTTTCCCCTGATGCTTGAAGGAGTTAGCCAGCTTGGCAATGGAGAGTGTCTTTCCTGCCCCATTCACCCCGACCACCAGGATCACCCTTGGTCCCGATGAAGCGAGGTCTGCGCTCGAAGCCGCCTCACCCATGGTATCTACCTCTAGCATGGCCACCATCTCCTGCTTCAATAGGGAATATATCTGGGTGCCGTCCTTAAGCCTCTCTCTTTCTGCCCTCTCCCTCACCTGCTCTATGAGCCTGGTGGTGGTGCTCACCCCCACATCGGCTGTAATTAAAAGCTCCTCCAGCTCGTCCCACAGCGCCTGGTCCGCAGTAGCGCGCTCGAAGAGATGCACCACCCTGCTGAACCAGCCCTCCCTGCTCCGTTTTATCCCCTTTTCGAAACTTTCCATAAGCCTTGAGCCCCGTTAAAATTCAGACATGATAACACGTCGGTAAAAGTTGGTCAACAGGTACATGAGGACTACTGAAGGTTTCGTATTTAACTCCCTAGCTAGTAATCGTGGCCCTGCTGCAGAACCAGCTCCTTGTAGGCTTTTAGCAGCCTCTTTGTCATCTCCCCCGGCCTCCCAGAGCCAACGGGCTTGCCATCCACTTGAGTTATGGGCATGACCTCAACTATTGAGTTGGTCAGGAAGGCCTCATCTGCGCCGAGGAGGTCAGCTAGTTGGATCTCGCCCACTACCGTAGTTATACCCAGACCCTGCGCCATCTCCAAGACCACCTCCCTGGTGATCCCGGGCAGTATGCCGCTCTCCGCTGAGGGGGTTAGTAGCCGTTCCCCGACCACCAGAAAGATGTTGCTGGTGCTGCACTCGGCAACAGTGCCCCGCTCACTTAGCAGGATCGCCTCATCTGCTCCTGCAGCCACAGCCTCGGAATGAGCGAGCAGGCTCTCCAGATAAGCCATCGACTTTATTCCAGATAGCGGTGACTGGCTGTTTCGCCTCGCGCTCACTATGGCAGCGCTTACGCCTTCCCCATAAGCCTGTGGAGTTGGGGGGACAAGCTTCTGGGCAACAACGATGATGGTGAGCGTGCCCGATTCCGGAGGTTCTAGCCCCCGCTCTCCCTCTCCTGCCGAAACGCTTAGCCTGATGCGGGCATCGCGGAGCCTATTAGCCTCCAGGGTCTTTTGGATAGCCTGCTCCAGCGCTGCGGGGTCCAGTAAAGCGGCGAGGCCGAGTCTTTCGGCTGAGTTCATGAGCCGTGCCAGGTGCCGGTCGAGGCGGAAAACCCGTCCCCTGTAGGAGCGCATCGTCTCAAAGAGACCGTAGCCATAGAGGAAGCCGCGGTCGAAGGGCGAGATCCTAGCCTCCCCCCGCGGTACCAGTGCTCCATTGATATAGATAATGTCCTTCATAACCTACCATCCCTGGCGATTCTCATTAACTGTATCCCTCAAATATAGAAAAGGGCTTCAGGACTCTTCCCCCGAGGCTGAAAGGTCGTCTGAGGCTTCGGCCCGGGCTATCCAACGCCTGGGCCTAGATCTGTTTTATAATGAGCATCACAAACCCAACATCAACCCCAAAGCGGGCTTCTAATGCTCAAGAACCTCCTCAATATATCATGTCCCACAGCGGTGAGTATCGACTCGGGGTGAAACTGGACCCCCTCGACCACAAAACTCTTATGACGCACCCCCATAATCTCCCCCTCCTCTGTTACCGCCGAGACCTCGATGTAGTGGGGCAGCGTTCCCGGCTTTATCGCCAGCGAGTGATAGCGCCCCGCCTCGAAGGGGCTCTCCAGACCCTGGTAGATTACCTTGCCATCGTGGTAAATAGGCGAGGTCTTTCCGTGCATGGGCGCCGAACGCACGATTAACCCGCCGTAGACATATCCGATGCACTGATGCCCCAGGCAGACCCCCAAAATCGGTACCCTGCCGGCAAAATGGCGTACCACGTCGTTGGAGACCCCCGCATCCAAGGGGGTGCCCGGCCCCGGGGAGATCACGATGTGAGAAGGTGTGAGCTGCTCGATCTCCTCTAGAGCGATCCGGTCATTACGATAGACGACCGGTTCCCACCCCAGCTCACCGATATACTGGGCTAGATTATAGGCAAAGGAGTCATAGTTATCGATGATGAGTATCAACACCCACTCCGTTCTGGCAGCTCCCCCCTCCACTTCGCTCCATGAACCTTATACAAAAAATCCATGACTGGTATTACTTCACCTCCGTAAAGCTTGAAAGTTCCAGCGCCTCGATAAGCGCCCTGGCCTTGTCCATGGTCTCCTGATACTCCGCCTCCGGTTCCGAGTCGGAGACAATGCCACCTCCCACCTGGAAATACGCCTTCCCATCCTTGATGATGAAGGTGCGTATCACGATGTTGAGGTCTATATTGCCATCGAAGCTCAGGTAGCCCAGGGAGCCGGTATAAATGCTCCTCCTGGTGGGCTCCAGCTCATCGATGATCTCCATGGCACGCACCTTGGGGGCGCCGGTGATCGAGCCGCCGGGGAAGCTCGCCTTGAGCAGGTCGGTCCGGTTCTTGCCCTCCCCGAGCCTTCCCTCCACGGTGGAGGTGAGTTGAAATACGGTGGCATATCTCTCAAGTGTCCATAGCTCCCTCACCCGCACCGTTCCGTATCTACAAACCCTCCCCAGGTCGTTCCTCTCAAGGTCAACGATCATCACGTTCTCGGCGCGGTCCTTAATGCTATGAAGCAGCTCCCCGGCAAGGGCATCATCCTCCGCCGCCGATCTCCCCCTGGGGCGAGTCCCCTTCATGGGACGCGTCTCCACTAAATCCTCCGTGAGGCGGAGGAATCTCTCCGGTGAGGCGCCGGCTACAGTAACATCGTCGAAGTTGAGGTAGCAGGCGAAGGGGGCGGGGTTGATGAGGCGCAGCCTCCTGTATAGCTCATAGGGATCGGTATGCAAGTCCACATCAAAGCGCTGGGATAGGTTGACCTGAAAGATGTCCCCGGCATAGATGTATTCCCTGGCAGCAGCCACCGCCCTAACATACTCCTCATGGGTGAAGTTGGCGCGCAATTTCATGCCAGGGGCATTTTTCGAACCTGGGGCCAGCCCTGAACATGGCATTTCAGCTTTTTCCGAACTGGAGTCCGTCTGGGGACTGGGTGCTTCCGCTAATACATCCCTCAGCTCATCTATACGCTCCCTGGCTCTATTCCTTCTGCTCGCCTCCTCCATCTCAGGGAAGCCGGTGGATGCGATGTAGGCCCTTCCCTCCAGGTGGTCGAAGGCGATTATGGCATCGTAGAAGGCAAGATAGCACTCCGGGAGCTTCAGGTCATCTACGGCGGTTGCGGGCAGGCGCTCGATGAAGTGGCACAGGTCGTAGCTGAGGTAGCCTACAGCACCGCCGATAAAGGGAATGGGGGAGTGAGAAGGTTCGAGGGCATATTTTTCAAGCAACTGCCCCAGCACATCGAAAGGGTTGCCCGTCACCGTTTCCTGCCCGTCGCGGTAAAGAAGGGAGATGTCTCCACCGCGGCTCTTCACGACCAGAAAAGGGTCACTGCCCATGAAGGAGTAACGCCCCAGCGTCTCGGGGTCCATCCCACTATCCAGGAAGAAGCTGAAGGGCCGCTCCTTAAAGAGCTCGAAGGCTTCAGGGGCTTTTAATGAGGTAGAGACCTCCTGGATCAGCGGGTAGCGCTTCATGTTGCTCTCGGAAGGCACGCCCGACCCTCTACTCAATGCTCAGCCTGATTACCTCGACCGCCTTGGCCACCTTTTTCACCACCCCGAAGCGGATTAAGAGGAGAAAGGCAAGCGATAGGATTAAGAGCGGTATCCATGAAATGAGGAACGTCGCCGACGTTAGGATCCCGAAAACAATGGCAGCGAGCCCCACCGGTATGTAGCCCTCATAGGGCTCTATATCGCTCTCAATATCGTCCTCAAGGTAGTCTCGTAACTCTGTTAGGGCATCCACCCTCTCCTGGGTGGTTGTCTCCGTGGGCAATATCCGGTCAATTATGTGCTCATCGGCTATCTCTACAACCCAGTCAACGGTCCCCTCGGGGATGGAGAAGCCCTCCTTATCGATCTCCTCAGCATATCCGAAATATAGGCTGGTACATGCTATCGCAGTGAGCATCACCAGCAGGATGAGCTGGGGGCGCAACAAATGCCGCACCGAAAACCTGATACGGTTCTCGATCTCGCGTCGCACGCCCGCCACATAGAGTAGCCCCAAAAGGAGGTAGATCACGGCCACGATGATACTGATCACCGATATCTCCCAGGTGAGAAACAACGCCAGGGCGGATACTGCAAAGGCAGTGGCCGCCACCCAGAAAGGTCGCAGTAGCATGGCGACAAGCCCGCCGGTCACCGCCACGGCCAATAGCGCCCCCAGGAACCAGATGCCCAGGTATAAGGCATCCCAAGTCGGGGGGATAAGGTGCTCCCACCCATCACCGGCCCATCTCAGAACAAGCCCGAAAAAGCCCCCGGCACCTGCAAGCAGCGCCCCAAAGACCACGATTTTTATTATCCTTGCCACTGACATTTAGCTACCTCCGCTCTCAGTTTCTTTACCCACAATTTCCCGCTCCTCCTCCGTCAGCCCATATAGGTCATACACCAGGTTATCTATCTTTCGATCGGTGCGTTCTATCTCACGCATAAGCTCATCTCGCTCATTGCAGGGATTATTGCGAATAGGGGCAAGGCCCCTATTAAGGTAAAGCATCCTGTCCACCAGTGACACCAGCTCATTATGCATCTTCTTCTCTGCAATGTTCTCAAAGTCGATGCGGCGGATGGGGAGTTGCTGCAAATAAGTCGGCTTTATGTTGTAGTCAATATATGTGTTCGCGAAATAGAAATTCATGAGCGCAGAGTTTAGTATGCCAAGGACATATTTCAGAGAGTAAGGCTCTTCCTTCAAGATGCTATAGGAGTAGTTATTCAGTGGATAATATAGCCCATCTGTGTCCAATGCCGCGATGATCCTTCTGGAAAGGCTTAATTTTCGAATATATTGCACGATTATCTTGGGAACATTAAGGGGTGATGCCCGATAACCCGCCAGTTCTGGGCACCACCATAGATGTATGCCTTTCCATTCAATGTGATACCTGACAAGCTCCCCGGTTTTTAGAGCCTTAACCCTATGCGTGTCAGATATTGATGACGATAAATACTGCTTGTTGTCACCCGTCTTGATGCCGTAAAGAACAGTGCAAATTTCGGAAAGGGGTGTCGATTTAGTCAGACATCTTTCGATAATCTGCCTGACACCTGATGTAATACGGAGATTTATAACATTGCTTGGTGTTCCTCTCCATATCTCCTGCGCGATTTCGCTGACCGTGAATGCATCACCGAAATTGCTGGCATGTACTCGGATAACGTTTGCTCTCTTGACAATACAACTCCGTTGATAGCCATTTTTCTTTCCAAAAAAGACAAGAATAGGAACTATGTCGGGGGCATCTTCAAAGATATATTTTGAGAGCTCGCAGATCTCATAAAATGTTGCGTGCTCAATCAAGTACTCGCGAATTTCCTTTGAGTTCAAAACAGAGAGCCATGTATTAGGGGTTATGAAACCAAGAATTCCAGATTCGTTTAGCAATTGTAAACCCCGTTGTATAAAGAACAAATGCGACTCCGCCTCACCATGATGACCTACATAGTATTTGTATAGGTATTTCTTTTCCAAATCCGTGAAAAAGCTCCCCCATGGTGGATTACCTATTACAACATCAAACCCATCTTGCTTCATAATCTCTGGAAACTCATCTTCCCAGTTGAATCGATGCTTCTCCTCCCAGTTGTCGCCGAAGTAGCGCTGTAGTTCCTCATCCGTGCTTGAGATTAGAGAGTTGCCCCGGCGAATGTTATTGGCCAGCGATGGCAAGGTTTCCTGTCCGGAAAGGCTACACAGCAAAAGGCTGAGGCGGGCAATCTCTACCGCTTGCTGGTCAAGGTCAACGCCATATATATTCCTGAGTAAAATGCGTGTTCGCTCCGCTTGGTCAAGCTCAGCCGGGGTTTTGCCCTGCTGGCGGGCATGATAGTTTAGAAGCTCTTCATAGGCACGGGTCAGGAAGGAGCCTGACCCGCAAGCAGGGTCTAATATTTTTATGTTAAGTATATCGTTATAGCTTCGCTCTTCTATAAAGCGCCCCACTGTCTGCTTCACAATATAATCCACCACCCACGGTGGGGTATAATAAATTCCTTCTCCCTTTCTCTTCTCTTTCTTAGCTGTGATACCGATATGAGGCTCTTCTGGGAAAAGCCTTTTCTGCGCTTCTTTTTCCTCTTTTTTAACCCGCGCTGGGATATAGCCTAAATATTGCTCATAAACTGCCCCCAGTACATCAGAACCTATGGTGTCAAATTTCCAATCAGCTAGACCACCAGGAACCTCATAAAGCCCCTGAATGATGTCCGACAAAATTCTATCGTTATGTAAAGATATTGAATCCCATGGATCCATAATCTGGGGGAAAAGTTCGCTATCATATAAATGGGAGAATTGTTTAAAAATGCCTCGTATGCTGCCCATAAGGTCAGTTTTTCCATCAGAACTCTCCCATTGATGGCGCGCAGCTAATAGATTCATATCTATAAGGCCTCTATCCTCAACAGTGCGAATAAAGATAAGGCGATTGAGCAGGAGCTGAACTAATTTGTCAACCTGAGACCAAGAAAGCTTCTCATCTTTATCATCCTTATAGTAGATATAGATTTCATTGAAAAGCGTTTCCCGCCAATTTCTTAGCTGGGCATAAAGTCGCTTCTCAATGGGCAGCCGTGGTGGTAGGCGACCATATGCTACAGCCTCCCTATCTAAATCTCCATTATCAACTGCCTCACGTGACAGTAACCAGAGGCGGTGAAAATCAGAAAGATAGTTTTCACAAGCGATATTAAGAAATGCAACCTGGTTAATGTCTCTTGTTTCACGCTCAGCATTGAAAACTCGAAGAGTTTTAAAATTGGTAAGAAGTGCCCAGGTAACCCCTTTGTTATAAGCATAACCTATCGCTTGTCTAATCCACCTCTCTTCATTTATATCCACGTGCAATGCTTTAATCTCAAGGCAAAACTTAGATACTTTATTCAATTTGAATAAATAGTCTACTCGCCCTGAGGTTATCGTTTTCTCCCCCTCAACCTCGTCCAAGTTCGAGAAATCCCAGCCAAGAGCTTCAAACAAGGGTCGTATAAAGCCATCCTTAGTATTAGCTTCATTGTAATGCTTAATATCACGAGTGCTTAATCTCTGATATTTTGTTACTAGCCTCTGTATTTCTTGATTTACAGCTTCATTCATCATTGTCCCTCACCCCCACAGATCCTTACTATCCTCCTCCGCCTGCTTTTTTCGCTCAAGCGCCTCGCGAAAACCTAGCTCCTTATATGATTGGGGCGAGCCGTATTCCCTGGTCTTTATCACCACCGGCATGGGAACGGCATGGCCGAATATGAGCGTCTGCTGCCGGTTATCCAGCTTCGCCAGCACCGCCTTTAGCTCACCCTTTCCCGATACCCCGGTGAGCACGCTATCGATATCCCGCTCATTATCCAGCAGGCAGGTTATTTTGGTACCGAGCTGGCTCATCACCTCCTCATCGATGCCGCTGGGGCGCTGGTCGATTACCAGCAGGGTGACATTATACTTACGCATCTCACGGGCGATGGTTCCGAATATAGTCTGCCCTGAAAGCTCATGGCTGAGGAAACGGTGCGCCTCCTCAATGGTGATGACTACAGGTAGTGGTTTGGTGATGTCCTCACCCATCGCCCGCTCCATCCACTCCCGGTACTGGGTGTGAATGCGCCGGGTGAGCAGGTTGGCCACCAGAATATAGGCGGTTAAGTCAGTGTAACGACCAAACTCGAGAACGACATGCATCCCCCGCTCCAGGTACTCAAGGATGCGCCGAATGGCATTGTCCCTTGCCTGGGGCACCAGGAAGCGAAGCCTCCTTAAAGCGTCCAGTCGGCGGTGAAGCGCTGCCAGGGTCGCCTCATGCTCCCCCAGGCTTTGCGCAAGCTCGTTTATTTCGTCCTTGCTCTCGATGGCGAGGAAGCTCGCCAGCCACTTCCGCTCCCCGTACCTGCGGGCGAGGCGATAGGTCGCCTGCACCGAGGCATCGGTGAGGCCCAGCGTCTCCTGGAGCATGGCGATGTCCTCGGGCTCGATCTCGTCATAGCCGATCTCCACCACGAAGTCGGTGGAGACCTTACGCCTCCGGGCGCCCTCTTCATCCAGGGTGAATACCGCCACCTTCGAGGGGAAGAGCTGCTTCAGCGCCTTCACCTTGCGATTATCCTCGCTGGTGCCCTCCCACCCGTACTCGCTGTGCATGTCGAATACCAGGTTGACCGCTGCCCCCTCCTGTATAATCCCGATGAGGATGAGCCTTGCCAGAAAGGTCTTCCCGGTGCCGCTCTTGCCGAAGATACCATTGGAGCGCTTCACCAGCTCCCCCGGGTTGAGGCGCACCTTGGTCTCCATGTCGAGAGGGGTGCCGATATAGAATTGCTTTTCCTCAACCTGCCCGAATACCCGCTCCACATCCTGCTCGCTGGACTCGCTGACCACGGAGAAGTGGGTGGGAACAGTCTTCACCGGCTGGGGACCCTCAAGAAGGCTCAGGGCATCTCCCCCGATGGTGAGCGCTGGCAGGACATGGAGCCTGCCGAAGGTGCTGGTCCCTGATAGAACCTCGGCGATAAAGGGGTCGGAGACATCGGGGGGCGCGGTCAGGAGCCTGGGGTCAATGGCGTCCAGGGTGACATCGGTTATCATGCCAAAAAAGCGCCTCTTTTCTCCCTCAACGGTTACATAGCGACCAACAGCAATATCCTCAACCGAGATAGCGCTATCGAGCCTGACCTCAACCCCCCTGGTGAGTGAGCCTGAGACAACGATGCCCAGCCTCTTCTCATCCATCACACTTTCATCCTCCCGAGGCTAATTCCCAGCCTGTTCACTATTTTATCCTCCTCAGGATGGTATTCAGCCTGCTTGTCTCGCCGCCCAGGAGCACCGCCAGCTCCCTGCCCGCCCGGGTCAGGAAATCGCCGGGGTCCCGGTGCGCCGCAGCAGCGTGGCGGAGCGAGGCGGCTATAAGCTCGTCAGCTTGTACCACAACTCCAACCAGTATGCTCAGGAAATCGAGCGACTGGCTGAATTTTTCGACCTCTTCATCATCGCACAAATAGACAAAGCTATGGATTTTGGCCGGCCTGGGTGGAAGATAATGATGAAGCTTCTGCCCCTCTTCATGACCCACCACCAGGGCGGTAAAGTCGGTGCGCAGCAGCCTGGCAAGCTGGGGGCTGGAGCGGAAGACGTCCTCCTCCTCTGCCTCCTCCCGTCCCCGGGCAATGGGTCGTCGCCCCGGCTCGATGCTGGTGGTTTCAGCTCTTGAGACCACGCCATAGATCTCCACCTCCCCCTCCCTCGCCTTTACCAGGCTGCCGAACGGGGGAGGCTGGTGCAACTCGTAGCACTGGGCCATGAATTCGCCGGTCGAGGCCTCGATTACTTCACCGATTTTAGAAGACAAAACCCGCTCTCCCCGTTTACCCTCTAACCCCGCTCAGGCTCAAGCCGATAACACCTACGAGTATGAGTCCGATAAAAACCATTCTCGGAACGGTCACCGATTCCTTGAAATATAATATACCTATCGCCGCTATTAAAGCCAGCCCCAGGCCCGCCCATATCGCATAGGTAATGCTCAGATCGATTGTTTTGAGGGCATATATGAAAGCGGTAAAAGAGAAACCGTAGAAAAAGAATACCAGCACGGTTGGCACTATCTCCTTAAATCCGCCTGAAAGCTTCATACATGTTGTGCCAGCCACCTCGAGAACAATCGCCAGCGCTAGTAAAAACCAGCCCATCTAATCACCCCCTGGTATATCCTTGGACAGCCTGATAAACTCGAACCTCTGGCCATTGATCACGGTCCCGCGTGGCTCTCCCACGGTCTTCATCCCGAACCTCTGGTAGAACCTGATAGCGCCCTCATTGTACGTCTCCGCATCCAATTCAAGTTTTACTGCCCCTGCCCTTATGGCCGCTTCTTCGGTAAAGGACATAAGATTTGTGCCCAATCCCTGGTTCCTGAACTCGGGGTAGAATGCCAGGCTGGCGATGTAGAATGTACCGTCGTCCATACTGCCCAACACCTCGCCGGCCCACTTAAGGTAACGCATCTGCTTCAATAATTTCGATCTCATGTATCTGGCCATTAATAACCCCGTTTTTACCCCCTGGCTCTTGTTCACTATCCAATCGTAGGCGACAACCATGCCGGCGTTTACCCCGTTGATCTTCACCAAATGGGTATGCTCGAAGCTGGCAACGTTTCGTCTATGGCGAAAGCAGTTTGCGACTACCCTATCCTGTGTGCCAGCATAAAGTGCGGGGACAAACTCCGGACCAGCTATGATGAAGAGCCTGACGAAGTCCTCCGTATCTTCTGGAACGCTCGCCGGGACGATGCTGTGTTCAATCCTTTTTTCGCTCATTTTTTACCGCTCTGCCTATTATCCCTGCGCTTTGTGAAGCGGACCGTAAACGCTCTCTTATAGTTTAAACTTCCCCTTGAAATATGTATCCTTTACGCTTTTCGCCTTGGTTTCTGCCCATGCTTCCAACCCCATCCTCTTTATCAAGCACAGGTTGAAAACCTTGGTATTATGGGGCACCACTGACGCCATATCGGCATAAGGATGGAGATAGTCACATGGAAAATCGGAGCACTCGCAGCAAAAATCAACACCTTTCTCCCCGGTGCATCTATAGACATTGCATGGCTCGGTCATGTTGAGGAAGGGTATGGTTCCGTTTTCATTTCGACACCCGTTACAGGACGCTTTTTCCAATGGAAGACCCATATTCTTGGAGATCGCCGTCCTCAGCTCTTCATTCTCCCTTGCCAGATACATTGGACAGTTAAAGCAGTCTAACCCACAGAGTGCTGTCATCTGTTTATAATCCATAAAATCCTCCTTTCTTTGTCCCAATGCCATATCATGCCTCTGCGTTTTGATATACGCGATATACGTGTAAACAATAAGCAAGTATTTAGCCTTTTTGATTTAGGTTATTTACTATGATATCCTTTATACCATTAATCCATTCTTTCTTGCTTGATAATAAATTGGGCAATTCTTTAACTGTAACTACATCAACCAAATAGTGACGATGCTGGTATTCTGAGGAAATATAGCCGAATGATACAAGAATCTGATCAATTTCATTTAACTCCAGTTCATCTTTTTTATCCAAGTAAGCTTCGTATAATAACCCGTTGAGAACCACAACAGGCTCAACGAAACATATCTGTTTAATATCCTCATCTTTTCCTATGATTCTTTCCATAGCTTTGAAGTTTCTCTCCCTACAGTCCTCAGCTGCTTTTACTACTGAAGTCAAGGCGCCGAAAATCCCTGAAGGCTTATTGCTTCGTTTTCCAGCTTCAACATACGATCTGCCTATTCTCGAAAACTTACTGAAGGACGAGCCTTTGTCTATTTCGTCACCCTTTATATCATTAGAATTTACTTCGTTAACATAGTGCAATCTGAGCCAGCCGCCCCCTTCTAAAAAGCCTTTTTCAGTCGAAAATATGACCCACGGTTTTTCCGCCGACCACTTCACCTCGCATATAAGGTATATTCCTACTCTTACAAATACGCTACCTTCTGCAGAATATACATTATAATAGGCTGAAATATCGATTTCCCTTCCTTTTTGCTCATCCCTATCAAGATAATATCTGTTATAATGAATATTAGGCCAACCGCATTTGGAGAAGATATTTCCCACTTGAAGCTCAAGAGGATAACCTGTCTTCTGAATTTCCTTTAATATTTTGTCTTTCATGTTGCCGCCCCCTTTTATTATTTCCATAATCCCTACACCCACCTTGTCCGCTTGCTCCGGCTCTTGCCTGAGCTCCGGATATTGAGGCGTTCATCAGCGAGCGAAAGCTCCACCAGCCCCCAGAAATTCTCGCGGTCGGCACCTGTAACCACCGCCTTCTCATGCGCCTCCATCAGCGCCACCGGGTAGCCATGCCCGCGGCGGCACTGGTCGAGCACGAGGGCGTGAACCAGATTTACCGAATCCTCTTTCTCGGCAACCCACTGCGGAATCTCCACCCTGGCCACTTCCTCGTCCAGCTTGAGGTAGAAGAAGTGGATCTGGTGTTCACCGTAATGCCTCTGCATGAACCGGGAGCCGCTTATAAATACAGGCGACCTCTCGCCATAGCCAAGGATAGAGCCGAAAAGGTCGCGGTCCTGGATGCCGGCTACGCCCTCGCACTCCCTCCCCCTACCCACGGCGCAGTAGCGGTCGCAGTCAGCGGTATCGTGGGGGCATAGGGCGACCCTCAGAGCGTTTACCACGTCGGTGCTGCGGGGAAAGCTGATGTAGCTGGCAAGGGCGAGAGGTTTGTTCTCGCCATATCGTTTCATTTGGTCGAGGCTCCCCAGATACTGACGATTGAGAAGCTCCTCCCTGACGAATCCCTTAGCCTCCTCGAAGTCCCTTCCCGCCAGCCCCCATAGGATGAGCGAGCCATCGATGAGAGCGAGGGTAGGCCTCTCACCGGGGAGTTCCTGAGCGGTTCCTGCAAGTGCCTGGCACTCCAAAACGCTCCGCTTTACCCCCAAAAGAGCACCCTCGATAAGCTCCTCCCTGCCAGCGCTGTCGCTTAGCACCAGGTCATCGCCGAAAAAGAGGCTGGCATCGCTTAAAAGCTGGGCATCGGGGTTTTTCCCGTAGTGAAGGATGGCGCTTCCGATATTGATCAGATAGCATCTCACCGAGCTATGGCGGTCAACATCTATATGGGAGCCATCGGTAGCGAGGACGGTTAATTCCGGGGGGCAAGGTGGCGCTTCATAACATTGTGCCAGCCCTTCGGTCAGCCCGGCGACCAGCCAGGTGGTCTTGCTAGAGGCGATCTTACGCTTCAGGGAGGAGACATCGGCAGCTTGAAGGAGCTTGAGGGCACGCTCCAGTCGTTCCCCCCGCTCTTTTTCCTCCACCCTGAGCTTCGCCGCCAGTCCCTCGATCTGGGCGGCAACCTGGCTGAGGTCCAGGGGCATTTTCGCCTCTTTCGCCCTTTCTCAGACTATATTCTACGAAATCGCATATCTCTACCTGAGTTGAGGATGGCAAGATAACAAATCGCACGGATATGAAAAGTTTCTACCCACCAAACTCAGGGGGCGATTTCCAAAATGTGTCCCAGTCCTCCAATCCAACGCTGAGACTGGAAAGAACCTTTTGGGGAACAGGGTATGAGATCCCCGAATCACGCTCTATCTTCTTGATGTGTCGGCATAGCATAAAGGACACCATCTTGGCATGCTCGTAGCTCATCCGAACGCGGGCCGTCGTCTCGGGCACCTTACCAGGGCCGGGTTCAGCAGGGCTTTTATTGAAGTTAATCACCACCCCATAGGGCCCTCCGCTGACCATAAACTGGTCCGCGTAAACCTCGGGGATCTCTTTCTCTTCAGGCATATACTCCTCCTATCGCCATGAGGAGTATAGCATAGCGACCTAACGGGGGCAATGCGCCGAATTCGTCAGTACATCAGCGAAACGTAATCGTTTACCCGCCTTTACCTGTCATTGCGAGGACCCCGACGTGGGCCGAAGCGTCGGCCGACATGTCGGCCTCGGGGGACGTAGCAATCCCAGTGTTGTCCTTTTGTGAGACGTGGGGATTGCCACGCCCCGAGAAATCGGGGCTCGCAATAACATATTGACGTAAGTCTCACCAGGCAAGAGTAATAAAGGGGAGTCCAGAGGGGAACCCCCTCTGGCGGGGGTCTCCCCGATATATCGGGGCATAAATATCCCTCAGGGCGGGCGGGTGGGAGAAAATAGGTTCCTCCTTTCCAGATTCCTGCTAGCGAGGGGACGTAGCAATGACAAGGAAAAGGGCCCCTGGCAATGATGAGGATGTGTCAACTGTCTATTCGGACGAGAACGTCGGCAATTGCCTGGAGGAGCAGGGTCTGATATTATAATTTGGCACCAAAGATTTTTGGGCGATAAACGCCGCGTCAAGAAAGAAAAAGCAGCAACTGTTTCTTGGGCAATTTTCTTAACGGTTGATTCTAACTTCTCACTACATAGCGCCCAGGGCGAAAAAAGGAGGGATTGTGAGCGCAGGACTGGTATATGACCCTATCTACCTGGAGCACGATACCGGGCCGCACCCCGAGAACGCATCACGGCTGACAAAGACCATGAAGCACCTGGAGCGTACCGGTATGATGGAGCAGCTTTCCCGGATTAGCCCCCGTGCCGCCACTGTGGAGGAACTCTCGACGGTGCACGCCCCGGGGTATATCTCCTATGTGGAGTCCTTCGCCCGGGGGGGCGGCGGCGCGCTCGACCCCGATACCGTGGTCTCAGCAGGCTCCTATAACGCAGCGCTCAAAGCCGCCGGTGGCCTCATAGAGGCGGTTGACACGGTGATGGCAGGGGAGGTAAAGAGCGCCTTCGCCCTGGTAAGACCCCCGGGGCACCACGCGGTCCGCTGGGAGGCAATGGGTTTCTGCCTGTTCAACAACATAGCCGTCGCTGCCAGGCATGCCATGGACAAGCACCGCCTGGAGCGCATCCTTATAGCTGACTTCGACGTCCATCACGGGAATGGGACTCAGGACGCCTTTTATAGTGACCCCCGTGTCCTCTACTTCTCTACACACCAGTACCCCTTTTACCCCGGGAGCGGTCGTGTCGATGAGACCGGGGAGGGGGACGGCAAGGGAGCCACGGTGAATGTACCCCTGCCCGGCTGGTGTGGCAACGAGGAATACCTGCGGGTGTATGGTGAGGTTCTGTCGCCGGTAGCGAGGCGCTTTCGGCCCCAGCTCATCCTGGTCTCAGCAGGCTACGACGCCCACTGGAGCGACCAGATATCGCTCATGCAACTGAGCACCACCGGCTATGCCAAGATAGTTCGCATACTGAAAGGGCTGGCCGATGAGCTCTGCGATGAGCGGCTGGTCTTTACCCTGGAGGGTGGCTATAACCTCGATGCGCTGGCCTCATCGATAAGGGCGACACTGGATGTGCTCCTGGGCAACCCCGATATCGTCGACCCCATGGGCGAGCCTCCCGCAGCAAGGGGGAGGCCAGATATTGAGGCACTCTTTCAGGCGGTAAGGGGTGCTCACGGACTGGACTAGGGCCCTGGCGTTATCTGGTGCTGGGGGCAGTTATCGGGGCAACTGTCGCACTCCCTATCGCATGGTTCGACATGGATCGTCACGTCTGAATTGGGAAGCTTCGACTTGATTTCCTCCTCCAGGTGGTCACATAGCTTGTGTGCCCTCTCCACGCTGGCGTCTCTGGCCACTATCATGTGTAGCTCGATGTAGCGCTCGCTTCCCGCCTTTCGGGTGCGCAGACTGTGGAAGCTTACCAGCTCCCCCATATGCTCTCTTATGGTGAATTCTATGAGCTTCTCCTCATCCTCTGGCAGCCTGACGTCAATGAGGTGAGGAAATGACTTCCTCATTACGTCATACGCCGTTTTTAATATAAACATCACCACAGCGATAGCAATAATGGGGTCGAGAATATTTAGCCCGGTTATACGAACAGCAACCAGCCCAACCAACACCCCTAGCGCGGTGTAGACATCGGTAGCCAAATTTCGAGCGTTTGCCTCCAGCGCTGCCGAGTCTGTTTTTCTGGCTACCCGTAGCAGGTGGCGGGAGACGAGGATGTTGACTACTATGCAGACCGCCATAACCCCGATCCCTGCGGTCACATACTCGATGGACGCTCCCACTATGATTCTGGTTATCGCTTGGTAAAGGATGAAGGCGGCGGCGGCAAAAATCAGCCCACCCTGCACCACACCGCTAATGCTCTCCACCTTCCCATGACCAAAGGGATGCTCCCTATCGGCTGGCTTGGCTGCGAATCGCAGGCTGAAGAAGGTGACTAATGAGGCGAAAAGGTCAAGCAGGCTGTCTACAGCCTGAGCAATGATGCTGACGCTCCCGCTAATTATGCCTACTGTAACCTTAAGCAGGATGAGCGAGGCAACGGTACCAATGGTAAGCCCAGCGGCGCTGGTTTTAGTGTTAAACATGTATCACCCCGTAGCGGGTGCGCGCTTGGGGACTACGCGCCGGAAAAACCGGCTGAAGGTACCGTTCTCCCAGACGATGAGCAGCTGGCTGGCGATGCAGATGGAGCTGTAGGTACCTGAGATCACTCCGATCAGGAGGACAAGGACGAAGTCGCTGATGGTTGTCCCGCCCAGGAGGAGCAAAGCCAGCAGGACAAACAGGGTGGTTATGCTGGTGTTGAGGGAGCGCCCCAGCGTTTCCATAATGCTGCGGTTGACCGTGGTCTCAAGCGGGCTCCCCGGGCTCTTAAGCATGTTCTCCCTGACGCGGTCGAAGACCACGATGGTATCATTCACGCTGTAGCCAATAACGGTGAGTACACCGGTGATGAACATAGCATCTATCTCTATATCGAAGAGCACGCCCAGCACGGAGAATACGCCCAGCACAATCAGCACATCGTGGACTAAAGCCACGATGGCACACACGCCGAAGCGGAAAGACTTCATTACCTTTCGGAAGGCCCAGGTAACGTAGAGCAGGATGCCGATGGCGGCTACGAAAACGGCGATGGTTGCATTACCCTCGATCTCACTGGCAATGCTTCCCGAGATAGCATAGATATCACTGACGGTAAGCGATCCGAACTCCTCGGTCAAGGCCTCCTCTATCACCGCCTGGGCTTCTTCCAGAAGCTCCTTGGTTCGGATGATGAAAGCCCCGGCCTCATCGCTCCACTGGATGATGGCGTCATCGTAGCCCAACCCCGCCATCGCCGCGCGAAGGTCATCCTGTGCCACCTCCTGTTCGAATTTCACGGTCATTATGGTGCCGCCGGTGAACTCTATTCCCCTCTGGATGCCGGCGGAGCCCAGGAAAATGACCCCTACGAGGAGGATTACCCCCGAGATGAGGAAATACCATTTTCTCCTGCCAACAAAATCAATCATTTAAGCTTCTCTCTCATGGTCGAAATAATGAAGCCTTCCCCGCCAGCGAGGTGAACACCATTGTGCGCAGAAAACTCCTGGTCACCACGATCGCGGTGAGCATACTTATAACAACGCCGACGCCCAGGGTCAGCGCAAAACCCATCACCAGGGGCGCGGCTATGATCCTGCTCCCAAACCAGAAGAGGATGACACAGGTAATGAGGGTGGAGAAATTGCTATCGCGAATCGCCGGCCAGGCGCGGTTAAAGCCAGCCTCAACAGCAGCCTTAAGTGGCTTTCCCGACCTTAGCTCCTCCTTCATCCTCTCGAATATCAGGACATTGGCATCAACTGCCATACCTATGGAGAGGATGAAAGCAGCGATGTGCGCCAGGGTGAGGGTCATGGGGACCATCTTGAAAATGGCGAGCATGATAGCGCCATAGATAAGCAGGGCAGCGCAGGCCAGCACGCCGGGCAGGCGATAGTAAAGGGTCATGAACGCCAGCACCAGCACCAGACCGATTATCCCTGCGATGAGGCTCTTCTTCAGGGAGTCGGCACCAAGGGTGGCATCGACGCTCTGTATTACCGCCGGGTCATTGTAGAACTCGTCCCCCTCCCAGTGTCCCAGGGGGAGGGGCAGCGCCCCACCATTAAGCTGGCTGGATAGCAGCCTCGCCTCATCGTAGGTTAACCCCTCGATGATACCCTTATTGCTGATCTGAGACTGGACTGTCGGTGCCGAGATAATCTCATCATCGAGAAAGATGCCCAGAGGCTGCCCGATGAGCCGACCGGTGATCTGGGAAAAAAGACTGGCCCCCTCACTATTTAATTCGAAGTACACTACCGGCTCCCCAGTCTGCGGTTGTACATCAACATAGCTGTTGGGCAGGAGATACCTGCCGGCAAGCTCTATCTCCTCCCCCTCGATGGTCCCGGTAGCGGGGATCCAGTTACTCACCGGCTCACCTGCCTGATGGTAGTAAAAGAGCTCTGAGTCGAGGGTGAAAATGCTGCTTGAGCTGTTGATGGCTGCTATCTGCCCCGTATCCCAGTTTTCCTTATTTATACCAACTACGCAGGTGTCACCCGATTCAAAGCCGGTGGTATCGCTAACCGCAATCTGGGTATCCCCCTTATCTGCTGCTTCGGCCAGGGTGGCATCCGCGCCCTTCCGCTCTCTAAAGTCCAGTTCCGCCACTGCCCCAACCAGTGACAGGGCCTCCTCTTCGGTAACCCCCGGTATCTGGACTGAGATACGGGAATCGGCGCCGCTGCCAATTATTTGGATATTCGGCTCGGAGACCCCATAGCGATTGATCCGCTTCTCGATAATCTCCCGTACCACCTCCACTGCGTCATCCTCAGTGCCAGGCTGAACCTCGGAGAAGTCCGCCTCATATACCAGGTGGGTTCCCCCCTGCAGGTCTAGCCCTAGCGACATCCCTTCCCGCCCCCCGATCCGGTTGACCGCCAGCATCGATACGCTTAAGGCAAACAGCACGGCGATACACACCAGGGTTATGATATGTTTTTTACTCACTATTTATTCCTGAATTACTATGTTGATCTTGCCCTGTACCTCGCTTTTGGACGAAGAGGAGCGCGTCCTCCCTGGTGGCGACCTCCCCGTCAGCCTGCGCCTCGCGTACTGCCTCCAGAAGCTGGCCGAGCTCCGGTCCCGGCCTCATCCCCAGTATATCGATTAGGTCATGCCCGCTTATCAGCTTAGGCGGTGAAACGATGCCGTCCTCCCTGAAGCGCTGCTCCAGGACATAGGACGCACTCCTGGCGTGCCTGAGCCACGCTTCAAGCTCCAGATCGGGACCCCGGGTTGCCAGGTGATCGGCAAGATTGAGGAAGATGGTATCGATGCCCACATCGCCGGTGTCCCTGAAGTAGCGATAGATGGCACGCTGGGTGGGAAGCTCCTCCTCACCGGCCATCTGCCCCGGGCGCAGGTGGTGCTCGATCATTCTTTGAACCATTTCTCTCTCCCGAACGCTGAATCTCAGTCGCTCCATCATGCCCTGAGCAACAGTCGCTCCCTCCCTGGCATGCCCGAGGAAGCGTGTCCGGCCCTTTTCATCGATGCTCCTGGTCTGGGGCTTGGCAATATCGTGGAGCAGCCCGGCGAGCTTGAGCAGGGTCTTGCGCCTGTGGCCGCTGGAGATATCCTGCTCAAAGTGCTCCTCCAGTGCCAGCGACCAGGGGACAGGGTTAAGCACCTCATCGCTTGAGTATTTCAGGCCTTCGATGTGGAGCAGAAATTCGATAGTGGCAACCGTCTCTATAGAATGCTCCAGCACATCCCAATAGTGCTCCTTGGGCTGCTCCGCCCCCTTGGTGGGTGAAAGCTCAGGTAGGATGGCTAGAAGCAGGCCAAGCTCATCGAGCAGGCGAAGCCCCCCCGCCGCCTTTGGGGCGGCGAGCAGGCGACAGAATTCATCGCGCACCCTCTCCGCGGCAACCTGCGTTATAAGCTGGTGATGACGCTCAATCTGTGCTCTGGTCTCATCGGCGAGCGAAAAGCCAAATTCGGCGGCCAGGCGCGGGGCGCGCAGCAGACGTGCCGGATCTCGCCGCAAAGCCTCTTCGCTGATGGCGCGCACCACCCCGGCCTCCAGGTCCCGCTGCCCACCAAATGGATCGATGAGCGGAGCGCCGGGGTTTGCAATTTCCCTCATATCTATGGCAATAGCGTCAATGGTGAAGTCCCTCAGTGCCAGGTCTTCCGCAATGCTCCCGTGCATGGTGGCGAGGTCGAGATGAAAATGCCTTTTTTGCTCCCCCCATCTCTCCCCGGAGAGCACCACCCTGGCTATACCGTCTTCCTGATCCAGGGGCACAAATGTACCCTCCAGGTCTCCGGCGAAACTACGGGCCAGTTCCATAGCCCCTGCTCCGACGACGATATCGATATCGCCGCTGTCGCGCCCTATCAGGGCATCGCGCACAAAGCCACCGGTGAGGTAGCTCTCGATCGAGCGCTGGTCGAGAAGCTGCTGCACCATGGTTAAGACCTTCATCGCCTCCTGTTTCGCCCTAAAATTCATCCCTATACCAAAAAACCGTTTTAGAAGTGCCTGACCGATTAAATTTAAAAACCCACCTATTTACTTGGTTGCAAAAGCAAACGTCTCATTACCTTATTCGAGAATGCCATTTCCCAAGCCCTGCAGCTCCCCTTGGAGTACTCAAGAAATGACGCCGATTTCCGTAAGGAAGTACCGCAGCGCTCTATCCTCCTACGCAGTAAACCCACAAAAAGAGCCTTCCGCAGGCTGGCAGGAGCCAGGCTTACCTTTTTATGAAACCCCCGGTTGCCAAACACGCCTGGTAAAGTTCGAAAATAGCGGTGGGACTCTTCTTTTAAGAAGTCCCTAAAAAGCGCCCGGTAAGGCTCGAAAAATCGCGAAACTATATCTCAGGTGTTTCCACATCCGGTGCCACCGGGAAGAGTTTATCAATACTCTCCAGATGGTCTATATATAGAGTGCCATTCAGGTGATCGATCTCGTGCTCCAGGGCGTGTGCCAGGAGCCCCTCCCCTTTGATGCGAATCTCGCGCCCATATCGGTCGAGCCCCTTAGCGATGACCTTTATCGAGCGCTGGATCTCACCCCGATAACCAGGGAGGCTGAGGCATCCCTCCTCAACCTGGCGCTCCCCGGAACGCTTCACTATCTTGGGATTTACCAGAACTATGGTTTCCTCCCCGGGTAGCTCGATTACAGCCACCCTTAGCGATATCCCCACCTGTGGTGCTGCCAGCCCCACACCCCCGGTCTCACGCATGGTCTCCACCATGTCATCGATGAGCCGCTCTATCGACCCATCGATACTCGTAACACGTCTCGCTTTCCGGCGAAGCACCGGGTCGGGGTAAGTAACCGTGGGAAGGACTGCCATTCAGATCCCCTCGACTATTTGCCACATTATAGCGGAGGAGGCACTTCCCTGTCAAAGCAGGCTCACCGGATCGATGTCGACCACCCACCCCTGGGGAATGGTAACCCCAGCCAGCAGGCGCACCGGGTCATCGCCGCGCAGGATGATCTGCCAACGATACCGACCGCGCACCCGCGTGATGAAGGCGGGGGAAGGCCCTATAAAGGTGACATCCATGCCCCAGGAGTCCCGTTCCCCCTTAAGCAGGCAGTGCATTCTCTGGGCCTCTCTCTGGCAAAGGGCGTTATTGGGGTTTGTGTAGAGGAGGCGGGTAAGTCGGCTAAACGGGGGGTTTTGGTACTGGCGGCGGAGGGAGCTCTCCTTTTCATAAAAAGACAGATAGTCCTGTTTTGCGGCACAACTTACGGCATAGTGTTCCGGGGTGTAGCTCTGCACGATAACCTGCCCCCCCAAGGGGCCGCGCCCCGCCCTGCCAGCCACCTGGGTCAGGATCTGGAAGGTACGCTCACCGGAGCGAAAATCAGGCAGGTGCAGGCTCACGTCCGCGTTGATCACCCCCACCAGGGTGACCAGGGGGAGATCCAGCCCCTTGGCGATCATTTGCGTGCCAATGAGGACATCTGCCTCATGGGACACAAATCGGTTGAGGATATCCTCGTGGGAATACTTCCCCGCGGTGACATCGCGGTCCCAGCGCAGCAGATTCGCCTGGGGGAAGGCACGACCGAGTTCCTCCTCCACCTTCTGGATGCCGGTGCCCAGAAATTTGATCCGCTTGCCGCCACACTGAGGACAAACATGGGGCACTGCCATGCGATAATTGCACTGGTGGCAGACCAGGTCCTCCCTGGCTGAGTGATATGTCAGGGACACATCGCATCTTCTGCAGCGCAGCACATAGCCACAGTCGCGACACTGTACAAAGGTGGCGCTTCCCCGCCTATTGAGGAAAAGTATCACCTGCTCCTTGGCGTTCAAGGCCTGATTTATCCCCTGGGTAAGCGACCTGCTGAAGATGCTCCGATTTCCCTCCTTCAGTTCCTGACGCAGATCGACCACCTGCACCCTTTTCTCCCCCGTAGAGATCCGCTCGGGTAGCTCCAGTAATCGATAGTTGCCTCTCTGCCCCCGATAGTAGCTGGTTACATCCGGCGTGGCACTGCCCAGAATAACCACCGCGCCGGTGAGCTTTGCCAGCCTGAGGGCTACATCGCGCGCATGGTAGCGTGGCGATTGCTCCTGCTGCTTGTAGGTCCACTCATGCTCCTCATCTATAACAATGAGTCCCAGCTCAGGCTGCGGGGCGAAGATTGCCCCTCGCGACCCGATGACCACATCGAAATCACCCTGCTTGATTCGCCACCACTCATCGAACTGTTCCCCTACCGAAAGTTTGCTGTGGAGCACACCAACCCTGCCCGGGAAGCGGGAGGCGAAGCGGGAGATGGTCTGCGGGGTAAGAGCAATCTCGGGTACCAGCACGATCGCCCGCCTGCCGATGGCAATGGCCTGCTCCAGGGCTCGAAGGTAGATCTCTGTCTTCCCGCTCCCGGCTACCCCGTGGAGCAGGAAAACGGGCAGCACATCTTTCACCCTCCCCACAGCTTTCAACCCCATGCCCGGAGCGAGCGCTGCCTTGACCTCGTTCCAGGCGGTCTGCTGCGCCGGGGTCAGGGTATGGGCTGGAGAGGGCGGGAAATCGCGATTTGCCAGCGGGTCGCGATATACCTGAACCGGCTCGATTGCGACCAGACCCTTTCTCCTTAGCGCCGCCACCACCGCTGCGGTGGTTCCAAGGCGCTCTCTGGCTTCGGTGAGGGGGACAGGGCCGGATTCGAGTAGCTTCAGTAGCTCCGCCTGCTTTAAGGCTCTCCTTGACTGGAGCAGGCTCGTTATCTCCGGCACCACCCCATTAACAAGGCGAAGATAGGGAACCATCTTTGGCCTCACCCTGGGCCCCTCCAGCTCGTTGGTTTTCCTGATGAGCCCTTTTCGCACCATCTGCCCGATAGTCACCCTCGCCCCTTTCTTGCCCAGGGCCTTTTCCACCGCCCTTACCTCAACCTTACCCTTTCTACCGACGAGGTTAAGCAACGCCCTCTGGTCAGGGTTAAGCCAGGAGATACTGCTCTCAGAGGTGTGAGAAGCCAGGGTTAGAAAGGTTAGCACCCTCCGCTCAAAACCGGGGGGCATCATCAGGGCAACAGCATCGAAAAGGGGCGAGAGATAGTTGGAGCTCACCCAGCGGGCCAATTCTACCTGGGGCGGGGACATTATTGGACGAGGATCGATAAGGCCAGCGACCTCCCTGGTATCCTCCACCGAGGGGTATTCGGTTAATTCAAGAACAACGCCCTGCAGTAGCGCGGGGCCAAAGGGGACCCACACCCCATGACCCACCATTATGTCCGGGGGCACAGCGTAGCAGAAGCTTCGCCGCTGTGCCCCCGGAGAATTCACCGCCACCTCAGCGTAATTCATCCCTTTTTTCTTGCACCGCTCCCCTTTTTGCCCTATCTCACGATACGCTCTTCCTTCGGCCTTCTCTCCTTTATGCGCGCTTTCTTGGCGGTGAGCCCGCGCAGGTAGTAGAGATTGGCACGCCTTACCTGGCCATGTCTCAGTACCTCTACCTTTTCCATTGAAGGGGAGTGAAAGAAAAAGGTTCGCTCCACGCCAACCCCATAGGCAATACGCCTCACCGTGAAGTTGGCATTGATGCCGCCCTTTCTCACCCTGATCACCACCCCCTGGAACACCTGGATGCGTACCCGCTCCCCCTCCACAACCTTTATGCTCACCTTCAGCGTATCACCAGGGCTGACCTGGGGAATATTGAGATTCGGCGCAACGGGAATCAGCGTATCAAGTTCCATTTAATCTTCCTCTCTTTCCATCCGAGCCACCAATCTTCTCTCTTCCTCGCTCAGCGCTGCCCGCTCAAGCAAGTCGGGGCGCCGCCTAATGGTACGCCGGAGCGAATGCTCCCTTCGCCACCTGGCGATTGCGGCGTGATTTCCCGAAAGCAATACCTCAGGCACCTCCCACCCGCGAAACGACTGAGGGCGAGTGTACTGGGGATACTCCAAAAGCCCATCTACGTGGGAATCCTCACCCACCGATGCCTCCGACCCCAGGACACCGGGCAGTTGCCTCACCACGGCATCTACCACCACCATGGCGGCAAGCTCCCCACCGCTCAGTATATAGTCCCCGATACTGATCTCATCGGTGACCAGGCGCTCCCGCACCCGCTCATCTACCCCCTCGTAGTGTCCGCATATCAGTACCATCTCCCCATATCTAGCAAGCTCCTGAGCAGCCTGTTGGTCGAAAAGTCGACCCTGCGGGGTGAGCAGTAGCACCGGGAGTCCGGACTCCCCCTTTTCGCCCAGTACCGCCTCCACTGCCTTGAAGAGTGGCTCTGGCTTCAACACCATACCGGGACCACCGCCGTAGGGAGAATCATCGACTACATGATGCCTGTCTGTGGCGTAGTCTCGAATATTGTAAATCGCAATCTGCACCAGCCCGCGGTCTATGGCCCTCCTGACGATGCTCTCACCGAAAGGAGCGGTGAACATATTGGGGAAAAGGGTCAAGATGTGAATGTGCACTCCAGCCCCCTATGCCATAGCACCCCCGGTTATCTCGCTTTCCGGCACTCACCAAATGCCCCGGGCTAAGCCCTTAGCGCTCACCACACTCCCCTGCCGTGCCCTTGAGCACCTCAATAGCATGGGGTAGCGCGGGTAAAATCACCTCCAGGCACTCGCCAACCGCCCTGGGGCTACCGGGGAGGTTGATGATCAGGCTACCTCCCCTGATACCGGCCACCGCCCTACTGAGCATCGCTGTGCTGGTCTTTTTCAGGCTCTCAGCCCTCATCGCCTCGACGAACCCCGGTGCCATCCGCTCCAGAACAGCAAGCGTTGCCTCCGGGGTGACATCGCGCCGACTTGGCCCGGTGCCCCCGGTGGTGAGAATGAGATCGATTCCCTCTTTATCGACCCAATCCACGAGCTTCGCTGAGATGATATCCCCCTCATCGGGGACAACTTCATATTTTACCACGTTAGCATCGAGAGCGCCAAGTAGCTCCCTCACTACCCTGCCGCTCTCGTCCTCTCGCTCCCCTCGCGAACCCCTATCGCTGATGGTTAGTATGCCCAGGGTAAACATTTCTAATAGAGCCTGTTCCACAAAGTAAAAGCTTGAATAAGTTCCATCACTAGGCTGCCAAAATCGCTGTCATAATCGCATGACGGCTCCACAATTGGACTTAAGATAAGGTTTCCAATGGCCCCTAATTCCCCACTGTAATGAGAAGGTCATGTTTATGTAACAAGCCTTATAGAGACATGGTCTCCAGATATACATTATACATCGCAGGTTAAAAGTGGGCGCTGCCGATGCTCATTCCATATGGGTAGAGACGTATTCTATTAATCCTGCCCTCAGCACGTATCCACTCTAAGCACGTGGTTTCATCAGGGAGGTAACTTCTACCACCCATCCTAGATAAATTACTGCCCTAACCAAATACAGAAAACGGCTTTGGCTAATATACCACAGAGAAGGTTACTTGTAAATGAGTTCTGGAAATTCAATAGCAGAGGTATTGACAAAATGTGTTAAGATGTGGTATATTCTGTCTTAACATGGAGAAAAGTGGTAATATTGGTGATTAACTTAGCAATAGCGCAGATACAATGCGTGTCTAAAATTGATGCCACAGAATTTTAGGTGATTAAGATAGATATGTTTCTTGGCGAGTTCGAGTACAAGATTGATCCTAAGGGGCGAGTGGCCATCCCACCTAAATTCCGCAAGCACTTCGCGAATGGGATCGTGCTTAACATGGGGGCGGAACAATGTATCAATGTCTACCCACCACAGTTATGGGAGGAGATCGCGGAAAAATACGGTTCCGGGCCCATCGAACCTAGTAAATTGCGGCAGAGGAATAGAGCTATATTCGCCTCCGCATTCGATATGGAACTCGACGAACAGGGCCGGGTGATGCTACCGCCACCGCTACGTCGGCACGCTGATATCAAAGACAGTTTGGTTGTCGCAGGAGCAAATAAATACCTCGAGATCTGGAGCAAGGAACACTGGGAGAAGCAGAAAGAGTCCGCCACCAAGGACTTCTGGCAGATCTTAGAGAGCATGGAGACACGCCAGTGATACACACCCCCGTTTTGCTAAATGAGGCCATCGAGGCGCTCCAGGTCAAGCTCGGAGGGCAGTACGTCGACTGTACCGTCGGTGAAGGTGGACATGCCACCGCCGTGCTGGAGCACGGCGGTCGTGTTTTGGGTATCGATACCGATCCACAAGCCATCAAGCGGGCACGGGCCACGCTTCTCCCCTATGGCAAGAAGGCTATCTTAATCAATGAAGATTTCGCCAATCTGGCGGATATCTGTTCCAGATTTGGCTTTGAACCGGTAAACGGAATCCTGTTCGACCTGGGCATGTCGTCATTCCAGCTCGCTGATACCACAAGGGGCTTCAGCTTCCAGCATGAAGCCCCTCTTAATATGTGCTTTAACCCCTCGCAGGAGTTCACTGCAGCGACCATCGTAAATACCTTCCCTGAAGAGGAGCTTGCCCGCATTATCAAGAGGTATGGCGAGGAGCATAAAGGGAGAGAGATAGCCAGATCTATAGTTGAAAATCGACCGCTAAACACCACGCTTGAGCTTGCCGCCACGGTGGTGAGGGCGGTTGGCAAGCGGGGCAGGATTCACCCCGCCACCAGAACATTTCAGGCACTTCGTATCGCAGTAAACCGGGAACTGGAGCGCCTCAAGGTAGCGCTTAAGCAGGCACTCAATGTACTGAAGGTAGGAGGTCGGCTGGTGGTTATCAGCTTTCACTCCCTGGAGGATCGGCTAGTAAAGGACTACTTCAGGAGGGAGTCACAGGATTGTCTCTGCCCCCCACGGACGCCGGTTTGCATCTGTGGTCATCATGCTACGCTTAAACTAATCGTAAAAGGGGTGGTCACCCCTTCACACACCGAGATCCAGGCAAATCCGCGCAGTCGCAGTGCCAAAATGAGAGTGGCTGAGCGTATTTAGTGGTTTTATATTTATGGAAGGAATATCGGACAGTGTACTGCCCAGTGGCGGGATTATTAGACCGTCTGCTTCGAGCCCAAGGTTATGGGCAGCGACACTCCCCGCCTAATATAATAAGGGGGTGACATGATGTAATGGGTTCGATACAAAGGGTTCGATACAAAAAGGGCTGTTAAAAAAATTAACTCAAAAGGAGGAGGTAGATGGCAAAGAGCGAAATAATTTCTTGTATCGATGTGGGAACCACCAAGGTCTGCAGCATCATGGCTAAAGCCGGCCATGGCGGGGACCTCCAGGTTCTGGGGGTTGGTGTTACCCACAGCAGGGGCCTACACAAGGGTCTGGTGGTGAATATCACTGAGGCAAGGGAGTCGATACGTAGTTCAGTGCGCAAGGCAGAGCAGGCCAGCGGGTTCAGAATGGAATCGGCATATGTGGGTGTCACCGGCAGGCATATAACCTCCCTCAATAGAAAAGGGGTGGTCTCTATCTCTCGTGGTGACCGTCTGGTGCGCTCGGATGACCTGAAGCGTGTCCTCCGTTCCGCCCGCACCTTCACCGTCCCTAACGACCGGAAGCTGCTCCACGTTATCCCCAGGGGCTACGCCCTAGATGGTCAGGTCGGCGTTAAGAATCCGGTTGGGATGCACGGCTTCAGGCTGGATGTGGAAACCCACGTCATAACCGCTGCCGTAAGCTCTGTCCAGAACCTGGTCAAGTGCATCCGGGGCGCAGGCCTTGAAATCGAAGATCTGATTCTGGAACCGCTGGCCAGCGCCCAGGCGGTGATAAGGCCCGACGAGCGGGACGCAGGAGTAGTCCTCGCCGATATTGGCGGTGGCACCACAGACATCGCTATCTTCAAGGAGGGCAGCATCTGTCACACCTCCATCCTCCCCGTGGCGGGCTATCAGCTTACCCGGGACATCGCTATTGGTCTGGGGCTACCCTTTGACGTCGCTGAGGTGATGAAGCGGAAGTATGGCACCGTGATGCCCCTCTACAATGGCGAAGAGGAAGAAGCTAATACTATGATGGGTATGGAGAACGGCTACGGCGTCTCCTATCAAGACCTCAATGATATAATCAGGGCACGGATGGAGGAGATTCTAAACTTGATCGCTTTAGAGCTACCCTCAGATCATGTCAAGAGTGTACCCGCAGGGCTGGTGCTCACCGGGGGCTGCGCCAATCTTAGGGGAATAGAAACAATGGGACGAGAGGTGCTGGGATTGCCGGTGCGTGTCGGCGTGCCCACCGGCGTTTACGGTATCACTGATATCCTACCCGACCCGGCCTACGCCACCAGCGTTGGCCTGGCACTCTGGGGTTCCAAGAAGCACACAGGCGAGGAAAGCTGGCAAAATCGCGGACTCAGCGAAACCCTCAAGCGCTTCGTTATCCGAATGAGGAGAATAGTTATACACTAAGGAAAGGAGGAAAACATGGCAAGAACGAACTTTGTTCCTAACCCAGCAAAGATTAAGGTCTTAGGCCTTGGAGGTGGTGGTTGCAATGCGATCACCCGCATGATCCAGGCAGATATTCAAGGTGTGGACTTCATCGGGATTAACACCGATTCCCAGGCCTTGCTCGGTACCGAGGTACCTGCCCGTATTCAGATCGGGGAGAAGTTGACCAGAGGATTGGGTGTTGGGGGTAACGCCGAGCTGGGCCTTAAAGCCGCAGAGCAGAGCCGCGATGAGCTACGCGAATGCGTCAACGATTGTGACATGGTATTTATCACCGCTGGCATGGGTGGCGGTACCGGTACCGGCACCGCTCCGGTGGTTGCGGAGCTTGCCAAAGAAGCGGGCGCGCTCACCATTGCCGTGGTCACCAAACCATTCGCCTTCGAAGGGACGCATCGCACCACGGTGGCTGAAGATGGTATCGAACGGCTGATTGACAAGGTGGATACCCTGATCACCGTCCCCAATGACCGCCTGCTTGCCCTCTGCGACCAGCGGACTGCGGTAGACAGCGCCTTCAGGATGGCCGACGATGTTCTCATGCATGCGGTTCAGGCCATTGCCGAGGTGATAACGGTACCGGGGATGATCAATCTCGACTTCGCCGATGTCAATGCGGTGATGAAGGATGCTGGTCCAGCCTGGATGTCCATCGGTAATGGCAGTGGTCAGCATCGCGCCGTCGATGCCGCTGAGGCAGCCCTCGCCAGCCCACTTCTGGATGTCTCCATAGAGGGGGCCAAGGGGGTTCTCTTTAATATCACCGGCGGCAGTAGCCTGACCCTCTTTGAGGTCAACGAGGCAGCTCAGATCATCGGCAAGGCAGTAGACCCCGAGGCGAACATCATATTCGGCGTAAGCCTCGATCCCTCGATGGATAACGAGGTAAAACTGACACTGATCGCCACCGGCTTCTATGGCACCGGGAGTAAAACGGTACGCAAAGACGAGGAGTTGCGTCGTCTTCTCCAGAGCGCGGAGAGTGAGCAGGAGTTGGATATTCCCACCATCCTAAGGCGCCCGCTGGTCAGAAGACATCAGGTAGAAGCCCCTGTCATCAAGAATAACTCACATTTCCGCACCCTTGTTCGCTAGCATTCCCGGTCAAACCGGGACCATATAGAGCCGTAGTCGCCAGAGCGACTGCGGCTCTCTTGTCCCTATATCGAGCGCTAAAAGTACCATCCGGCTCGCGGATAGCTTGGGAATACTCAGTGTTGCGGATTTTGCTTTAACTGAAATTGCAGGGAACCTTGCCATGAAGAAACCCTGGCGCCGAGTGGAGCAGAGCAAACTCGCGCTATATGGGTTTAACCAGACAGGAGCTATAACGGAATTCCAGTGGGGAACTCCCCTGCTTAAGGACTTTCACTGACCTTTCGGTGCAGAAATACATATCAAGGTTAGATTGATTCCTCATCCCGGGCCCACAGTTCTGCCGATGCTCCGGCCCACATTGGGTCCTCACAATACAAGCATGCCGATTTTAAAAGGCACTGCTGGGGGATTAAGAATAGGTTTACATCGGCCGGTGACTGGGTTAATAGAACCCCCGCTGAATCCCCGCAAGCTGGCGAGTGTAAAGCGGCTCGCCGCAAGTCTAGCCAGTGGCTCCTGCATTATTAAACCCCTTTCGCGCATAACTGCGGCATGGGGAGTAGAAATGCGAAGCATAACGTTTGTGACCCTGAGTACCAGCCAGTCCGGGTAAACGAGTACAGGAAGCACATGTTGGGCGAGGGAGTCTCGCAGTACTTGAGGATATATTTCCTACGGGATGCGGAGGAGTACGAGTTCTGGATATATACCATTTAATATCAAACCCACACTGAGAACTCCTTCCAACTATGCACATTCGAAGAGCCTTCAGATGCCCCTCAGCAATCTGAGGGGTGCTTTACTTATCATTGATGCAACGAATAGGAGTTAACTACTTTTACCGAAGCGACCATATACTTGACCACTCCAACTAAAAACTATCGAATCGAACGCCCGGTTTACAAGGTAACCCTCGAACTACCCGAAGCTTCATTTTCGTGACAAACAAAGAATAACTAAAAAATCTCACTCAGGCTGGTGTAGCAGTGCTCAGTCACTAATGTCCTGGAAGCCAAAAGCATTGACAATTACTATATATTGTGTTATTATAGCAACACCGCCCTATATAGTGTATTTTCGTGCCATGAGATGTCCTTATTGTGGTCATGATGATTCCAAGGTCATTGACTCCCGCGATGTGATTGAGGCAGTAAGACGACGCCGCGAGTGCCTCGGGTGTAGGGCTCGCTATACTACCTACGAGCGGCTTCATACGGTCTCACTGCTGGTGATCAAGAAGAATGGGCAGCGCGAGGAGTTCAGGCGTGATAAAGTAATGGGAGGGATTAGAAAGGCCTGCATCAAGCGCCCGGTCTCTAAGGACACCATCGAGCAAATAGTAGCTGACATCGAGGATCGACTTCGTAAGTCGGGTAAGGGAGAGGTAGCTGCCTCGGTTATCGGGGATATGGTGATGGAGCGACTGCGCCAGCTCGATGGCATCGCCTACATACGTTTCGCCAGCGTATATCGCGCCTTCGACGACATCGAAGAGGTGCGGGAAGAGGCAGATGCTTATGCCAGGCTCAGCCTGCCCCGTAGTTCCACCACCCAGCTCCCCCTCTTCCCCAATTTCTCCGATAAGGAGCTTAATGCAATTGGTAAAAGAAAGCGGGGGAGAAGCAACAGACTAATGCCATCAACGTAAGATGGGAGAAAAGTCATGGCAACCAATTCGAGTAGAAATAATGGCTCACCTCACCTCCGTGACAGAATCGCGCGCGTTGTGTTTAGCGCCGCCGATTCTCTGGGTATCTCGAATAGGGAGGTGGTGGAACGAGTTACCGAACAGGTGATCCAGCGCCTGGAGCAAACCTATCAGAGCTTTCCCGGAATGGAGGGCGCCATCCCCGAGTCGCGACTGAGGCCGGCTGAAATTCAATCAATGGTGAAGCTAATTATCGCTGAAGGAAGTGAAGCTGAAGGGAGTGAAATGGAGGTTGTAATACACCCCACCGAATCGAAACGGAAGGAGCAGCCGGCTGAGGACCGCAGGGTTACTCCGCTGAAGAAATTAGGGTCAACGAAAGCCGAACCTGCCGGGTTCTCGGAAAATGCAATGAGGGTTCTGGAGAAGAGATACCTGAAAACGGATAGCAAGGATCAGGTCGAAACACCCCAGGATATGTTCCATCGCGTGGCCCATAATATCGCCTCAGCCGAGCTCAACTACGACCCCGAAGTGGATATTACAGCCTGGGAGGAGAAGTTCTATCGGGCGATGGCCAATCTTGATTTTCTGCCCAACTCCCCTACCCTGATGAATGCCGGCCGGGAATTGCAACAACTCTCCGCCTGCTTCGTCCTCCCTATCGAGGATTCCATGGAATGCATCTTCGACGCGATAAAATACACCGCGCTTATTCACAAGAGCGGCGGCGGCACCGGCTTCTCCTTCTCCAGGTTAAGGCCAGAGGGCGATATGGTGGGGTCCACCGGTAAGTTTGCCAGCGGTCCCGTTTCCTTCATGAAAGCCTTCGATGCGGCCACCGATGTCATCAAGCAGGGGGGGATGCGCCGTGGCGCCAACATGGCTATCTTAAACGTCAATCATCCCGATATCGAGCAATTCATCACCGCTAAGGAAAATGGCAACACCCTCACCAACTTCAACCTCTCTGTGGCGGCAACCGGTGAATTTATTAAGGCAGTTGTAGATGGCACCGACTATGACCTGATAAACCCCCGTGATAAATCAATTCATGATAAGCTCAACGCCAGGGAGCTCTTCGATAAGATCGTGGACCTGGCGTGGCGAACCGGCGACCCGGGCCTGGTTTTCATCGACCGCATGAACGATGAGGATAATAACCCTACCCCACACCTCGGTAAAATCGAGAGCACCAACCCCTGCGGGGAGCAGCCCCTCCTCCCCTACGAGTCCTGCAACCTGGGCTCGATAAACCTTTCGCGGATGCTCGATGAAGGGAAGCCCGCTATAGACTATGATAAGCTGGCCAAGACAGTAACAACAGCCGTCAGGTTCCTGGACAATGTGATCGATAAGAACAGCTTCCCCATTCCCGAGATCGAGAAGATGACCCAAAAGACGAGGAAGATCGGCCTTGGGGTGATGGGTTTCGCCGATATGTTGATTAAGTTAGGAATTCCCTATGATTCGGATGATGCCCTCAGGGTCGCTGATGAGCTCATGAAGTTTATTAATCAAAAGGCGACAGAGACATCGATGGCACTGGCAGAGGAGAGGGGTGTATTCCCCTCCTTTGAAGGGAGCGTTTACGATGTTCCCGGCGGCCATAGGGTAAGGAACGCTACCAGAACCACCATCGCCCCCACCGGCACCCTGAGCATCATTGCCGGCTGTTCAAGCAGCATCGAGCCGCTATTTGCACTGAGCTATGTGCACAACATATTGGATGGCGATAAACTGGTGGAGGTGAACCCACTCTTTGAGGAAGTGGCCAAGAGGGAGGGATTCTATAGCGAAGAGCTTATGAAGGAACTGGCCAAGCGGGGCTCTATTAAAGATATGGATATTATCCCCGAAGACATTAGAAGGTTCTTTGTCACCGCCCATGACATCAGCCCCGAATGGCACGTCAGGATGCAGGCCGCTTTTCAAAAATCGACCAATAATGCAGTGTCCAAGACTATAAACTTTCCACACAGCGCCACCAGGGAGGATGTGGCCCAAGCATATATGCTCGCCTATACCGAGGGGTGTAAAGGGATCACCATCTATCGAGACAGGAGCAAGGATAGGCAGGTGCTGAGCCTCGCTGAGGGGGAAAAGGTCGATACATTGGTCCCCAGGGCCCCCAGGCGGCGAGCCAGGACCACCAGGGGTGTTACCGAGAAGGTAGCCACTGGTTGCGGCAATATCTATGTAACGGTGAACTCCGATGAACACGGGGTCTGCGAGGTCTTCTCCAGCCTGGGGAAGGCGGGGGGCTGTGCCTCGGCTCAGCTTGAAGCCATCTGCAGGCTCATATCACTTGCTCTTCGCTCTGGGGTAGATGTCACCTCGGTGGTAAAACACCTCAGGGGCATTCGCTGTCCCGCCATCGCCTGGGAGCAAGGCCACGCGGTGCTGTCCTGCCCCGATGCCATCGGGAGTGTGCTGGAAAGGCAGCTTAAGAGTGGTGATAATAATACCGAATCCCTTAAAGGAGTCAATTACCCCCAGGGTAAACTTCTAGCTGAGCGTGAACTTGAGGATGAGCAGCAATACCTGAATATGAACGTGGGCGGGCAGTGCCCGGAGTGCGGCGGCATGCTGGTATATCAGGAGGGGTGTCACATCTGCCACGCATGTGGCTATACCAAGTGCAGTTGAGGATAATAACGTGAAGTTAGGAGATACTAAGGCTAGAAGGTTGGGTAAAGGAATTCGCAAGGCGCGAATTGCTATGGACTTAAGTCTCGCGGAACTCGCCTCTCGTATGTATTTCTCAGCAGCATATCTTTCGAGAATAGAAGACGGCTTGGAAATAGTTGTTTCTCGAGCGTTTCTGGAACGTCTCGCGGTGTGCCTTAGGCCTCGGCTGTTTGCCGCGAGGGCGGTTGGCTTAAGTACGGAAGAAGTCTGCAGAGAATTCACCGATGATAAATTATTGAAGTTATTCACCATGGGCCAGGATGAAATTCATGGTACAAGGATGTTCCCCTTACTCGATGAAACACCTAATAATAGAAGTGATTCAGAAGCTACAACTAATAAACAGATATTTGCAGCGACTAAGCAATTTTACATATCTAGCAATTCTGATTCCGTTCTCGATACTTGTATTAAATGTGGCGCCCCGTTTTATGGTGGCGCAAAATGTAGACATTGCGGCGCACACCAAGGAGGACAGGGACCAGATGACTAATGTCCCTGTTTGAAGTTGAGTTAATGGTTGCAGAAGTAACAACCCGGCAGAATAAAAGTGTAAGAGAGCACAGTGATGTGCCTGACTATGCCAACCCCGTCGAGGTTATTCAATGCCACGCTCGGGAGCTACTCGAAAAGAGTGGCATTGCTAACCCTCCTTTCCTACCTGAGCGCTATGCACATCTTCAAGGAATAAAAAAGATCACTAAAACAGATCTCGGAAGGATAGATGCCCTTCTCATAAGGCTTGAAGATGGATATGAAGTGAAGCTCAATGTTCTTCGCCATCCGGTTAGACAAAATTTCTCTCTCGCGCACGAGATCGCGCATACATTTTTCATGAACAGAGATATGAAACCAGACAATACTACCGCTAAACTCGATTCATGTTCCGAAGGAAACATTAGCACCGAAGAAGCTCTCTGCAATATTGGCGCCGCCGAGCTTCTAATGCCCGAGGTAACATTCAAGTTATACGCCGAGAAATCTGGCTTTTCAATAAGATCAATTTGGCCTCTAGCGCGTACCTTTCAAACTTCCATAGTCGCTACAACTATACGGTTCATTGAAATGGCCTCTGAACCGTGCTTAGCTATTGCTTGGACATTTCGTGAAGGTCCGAATTCTAGTAAAAGAAAACTACGAATCTTGTGGTCTCATCAACCTAGCAAGAAAACAAATAAAGACTCTTTTTTCATTCCGTATAAAAAATCTGTCAAAGATGACTCCATGATCTATGAAGCCTACAACTCAGACAATGTGATTGCTGATTTCGAGTTACTCTCCCTCGGCAATCTCAAAGGTCGCTATTACATCGAGTCAAAGGGTTTTAGTTATGGAGCTAGGCGATACGTTCTATCGTTAGTATTCTTAGAGAGATAAACAAACCAGATTGTTAGAGGCATAAAAAGGCTCCAGCTATGCATGATCTCGATAGCTATATCATGATGGGGATGGGAGGTTTTTTTCTCATCCTGGGCATTATCTCCTTTTTATGGGCCAGGGGTGAGGAGCGGGGGCTTAACCATAGTCTCTCACAGCGCCCCGATCTGAGAGAGTTCCTGACCCGCTGGCCTTCGCATGTCGAACCCGGCGCGCTCAGGGTGGGTGGGTGGATACTTGTTACCGTGGGACTGGTGCTAATCATACTGGGTGGTTCATTCTTAGCCACTGATTGAGGAGGGCTAATTTGGCACGAGAAGCGGAAATGGAATTGAAAGAACAGGAGTTAAGCCTGGAACAGATCCGTCGACGTCTGAACACCCTGGACCAACGCCTGGATAATATTGATACCATGGTAACTGCCCTCGCCGAGCGAGCGATGAAGCGCCCCGTCAGTTTGACTATAACCTGTCACAATTGCGGACAGACTATTGAGATTGCCATGGTGGGCAGCGAGAAGATGATGATATAATTATGAGTGTCAGGGCTCGGGCGTTTGGATAGATCGACAAAATGGGCCGGGTCGTGTATGGATAGCTAAATAACGTGAGATGAGGTGGGACAAAGCAGCAAGGCAAAGGCTCTCTAGGGAGCAAGGCACAATCTTCAAGGATTGGGGCGGCAGAGTCCCCATCGCTCTGCTTTACCCCAATACCTATTATGTAGGTATGTCCAACCTCGGCTTCCAGACCATCTACGGTCTGCTCAATAGCTATGACAACATTGTCTGCGAGCGGGTATTCTGGGATGGGGATGGGAAAAGTATTGAATCCGGACACCCCCTCGATGATTTCGCCGTGCTCGCTTTCTCCATATCCTACGAACTGGACTACTTCAATGTAGTCGAGATGCTAAACTGGAGCACCACGCCCTTATATGCTGCCGACCGCAGCGATTCCCACCCCCTGGTGATTGCGGGTGGACCCTGTATCGTCGCCAACCCGGAGCCGCTTTCACCCTTCTTTGACTGCTTTGCCATTGGGGAGGGGGAGGCTATCTTGCCCCCGATGCTTGATATTATAACCGAGGGGATTGGAGGTGGCAGGGATGAGATGCTACAGTCGCTCTCCTCGCTTGGCGGGGTTTATGTGCCCGGCCTCTACTCTGGGAAGCCGGTTTCCCGGCAGTGGGTGCGTAACATAGATGACTTTGCCACCACCTCGGTGATACTTACCCACCAGACAGAGCTTGGTAATATGTTCCTTATTGAGGAGGCTCGTGGATGTCGATGGGGCTGCCGCTTCTGCCTCGCCGGTTTCCTTTTTCGCCCCTTTCGCTTTCGTTCTTTGAATAACCTGCTTAGCCAGGCTGAGAACGGCCTGAAATATAGAAAAAGAATAGGGCTCTTGGGGGCTTCACCCTTCGATCATCCTGAGATAGAAGAGCTGGTGAACAAATTGCAACGAATGGGGGCAGAGTTATCCATCAGCTCGCTGAGAATTCGTCCCCTTTCGCGAATAGCCCTCATGGGGCTTGTGGAAAGCGGCACCCAAACCCTGGCTCTGGCACCGGAAGCAGGGTCGGAAAGATTGCGCAAAATCATCAATAAAGGCGTATCGGAGAAAGACATCATCGAGGCGATAGGCTGGATCGCCACACATCCTCCCAGGCAAATCAAGCTCTATTTTATGATCGGTTTGCCCACCGAGACCGAAGACGATATCGATGAGATAATCAAGCTGACTCTCTCCCTTAAGGGGTGCCTTGACCGCGGGCGAGCGGGGAGTCATCTCACCCTTACCATCGAGCCTTTTGTGCCCAAGGCAGGGACACCCTTCCAATGGCTTCCGATGGCCAGCGCCAAGATTCTCACCCATCGACTTGCCATGCTTAGAAACAGCCTGGAGCCTAAGGGCATCGCGATCAGGTCGGAGAGCATATCCTGGAGCGTCGTCCAGGGTGTGCTATCGCGAGGCGATAGGAGTCTGGCCCCGGTACTTTCCCGGATGGTCGGTTTAGGTAAGAGGGGTGGGGTGTATAAAAAATCCCTGTCCTTGTGGCGGCATACGCTTGCGGAATTTTCGCTCGATGCCGATCTCTACATTGGCAGGCAAATCCCGCTCGATGAGCGGCTCCCCTGGGCCAATATCGATTCGGGGGTTGAGCCTGCTTATCTGGAAAGGGAACTTGATCGGTCACACCACGGCGAGGAGACCCCCCCCTGCCCCCCAGCCCAATGCCATGAGTGCGGGGTTTGCTGATATGGGTATTTCACAAAACCTGCTAGATGTGGAGCAGCGCGTTGCCCAAGCGGCACAGAGGGCGGGGCGGCCACCCGGGGAGATCACCATTGTTGCCGTGACCAAGGGGTTAACCGCCCAGGCCATTGAGGCCGCCCTTGAGGCAGGCATCAGGCACATTGGCGAGAACAGGGTACAGGAGGCGAGTGAGAAGAAAGCGCGCCTTTCCAACCTGCAGCCGTACCCCACCTGGCATATGGTGGGCCATCTTCAGACCAACAAGGTTAAGACAGCAGTGGAGATTTTTGATATAATTCATAGCATCGACTCACTTAGATTAGCAGAGGCTTTGAGCGGCCGCGCTCGAAACACCATTCCCGTGCTGCTTCAGGTCAATATCTCAAGGGAGGAACCAAAGAGTGGCTTTTCAGAGGCCGAATTGCCCAAGGCTGTGGAGGAGATCGCTCTCTTACCCAGGCTGGAGGTGAAGGGGCTAATGACCATTGCTCCCCTGGTGAGCGACCCTGAAGAGGTACGACCCATTTTTCGAAGGCTGCGAGAGCTTGGCGACTCCTTGAGGCTGAAACACCTCTCCATGGGGATGAGCGATGACTTTGAGGTTGCCGTGGAGGAGGGAGCCACCATGGTGAGGATCGGGCGTGCTATCTTCGGCAAGCGAAGTTGAGGAAAATGATATATACAAAACTGAAAGGGGAGTTAATTGGAGAAAATGGTAGCTGGGCGTGAGCTAAGAGTTTTGCTGCAGACAGGTCACCAAACACCCCCAGATTCCCTGATACGAGATTTAGAGGCTATTCAAGATGTATCCATTGATGTAAGGCGTCTGGGGACATCCTTCCGCGGTGGAGGGGTGGCAGCCTTTGTCATGATCTCTACCCATAATTCCAATACTGCCATACTGACCGACATACTCTACAATCACACCAAAAGGCTTAAGGGGAAAGGGGGCGATGACCTGGTTATCCTCATAGGGGGCAAGATCGATACCGACGAGGAAATGGTAGGCTTTCGTGACGTGCAGTGCCAAAAGCACGTATCCTTAAAGGATAAATCTCAAGAAGAGATAAGAGAGATACTGGAGGAGGGAGGATAGCGCATGAAGATTGCCTTTATCGGCGGTGGGGTCATGGGGGAGGCGATGATAAGGGGGATTCTTGGTAAAGGGCTTACAACGCCTCAAGGAATCATGGCTAATGATATCAGCGCCGCGCGCCTATCGAGCCTGGAAAAGGCATACGGGGTTGGGGTGACGGGTGATTATGGCATTGCTGTGGAAGGAGCCGACGTTATCGTTATCGCGATTAAGCCCCAGAATTTAGCCGGGCTTATGCCCAAACTACATGGTCACCTTACACACGGCCAGCTTGCTCTCTCCATCGTCGCCGGGGCGGCGATAGCAACCATCACCGGAGGCCTGGGTCACCGCTCCGTAATCCGTGCCATGCCCAATACCCCCGCTCAGATCGGCGAGGGGATGAGCGTATGGACCTCATCACGCGAGGTGAGCCAGCGCCAGAAAGAGATTGCCCGGTCCATCCTGGGGGCACTGGGCAGGGAGATATATGTGCCCGATGAGAAATACATCGATATGGCGACTGCGGTTAGTGGCAGCGGCCCAGCCTATATATTCCTGGTCATCGAGGCGCTAGTCGATGCTGCAATGCACATCGGGCTGCCCCACGAGATGGCAGAGGAGCTGGTGCTGGAGACCGTTGTTGGGGCGTCTCTCCTTGCCAAGGAAACAGGCAAACCTCCCAAGGAGTTAAGGGACATGGTTACATCCCCAGGGGGTACCACCGAACAGGCTATATTAAAGCTGGAGGATGGAGGGCTGAGGGACCTTCTCTTGCGTGCGGTGATTGCCGCACATGAAAAAGCGAAGGCGCTTAGTAGATAAATGGACACCTTCATCGAAATCGTTATTATATTATGTCAAGTGCTTGCCATCATCATTTTCGTGCGGGCGATTCTCTCCTGGTTTGCCACCTCCCCCAATAGCCAGGTAGTGCTTTTCCTGGACCGGATAACCGAGCCTATCCTGGCGCCACTGCGTCGCATCGTTCCCCGACTGGGCATGGCAGATATCACACCCATGATTGCGATCATTATTCTGCTACTCATTGCCAGCCTTCTATCTTAACTAACGGAGGGAGCGATTTAAAAGGACCCGCGCGCTATTATTTAGACGCCATCGCGATCAAACACTATTAGGGCGCAGCGGGGCAAACCCAGCGGGGGCTCAATTAGCATGGATAAGATCGCCCTTATCACCGATAGCATAGCCTGCTTCACCAGAGAGATGGTAGAGCGTTACGGGATTCGGATAGTTCCCTCAAACATCCACTTCGATGGCAGTTTATACAAAGAGTATCTGGACATAAGCCCCACAGAGGCCTACCATCTTTTAGAAAGGGACCCCAATCACTTTAGCACATCGGCGCCCTCCCCGGCGGATTATCTTGAGGCCTACCGCGAGCTAAGCACGAGAGCGCAGAGCATTATTTGTATCACCCTCTCAGCCAAGCCCGGCGCACTTCACGATACGGCCCAACTGGCAAAAGAGCAGGCTAAGCAGGAGATTCCTCGGACCGCTATCGAGATTTTAGACTCCCGGACCCGCGCTGCTGCCGAGGGGTTTGTCGTCCTGGCAACAGCAATGGCCATAGAGAAGGGTAAGGAAATGACCGAGGCCATTAAAGCCGCGGAGAATGTGAGGGATAAGGTCAATCTCCTAGCCCTTATGGAAACCATACGACATGCATATCGATCGGGGCGTATCCCAAAGATTGCGGAGAGGATAGGCTCCGCCTTGAGTATAAAGCCGATAATCAGCATATCCGATGGTGCAGTAGATTTTGTAGGCCTAGTCAGGACCAAAGAGCGCGGTGCAAAACGAAGCATACGAATAATGCGAGAGAAGGTTGGGGAAAGCCCGGTACACGTAGCGGTAGTGCATGCAGATGCGCTTGAGGAAGCCCAGAGGCTCAAGGAACGGGTAGCACATCGGAGTTTGACTGCTGCGACCTCTGGATCAGTGAATTCAGCCCGATAATGGGCTATACTACAGGTAGGTGACTAATCGGACTCGCCTTTTACGTCGATTGAGGAGGATATGATGAGAAAGGTTGGCATTGTTACCGACAGCACCGCTTGCATACCTGAAGAACTGGTGGCGAAGTATGACATCTGTATAGTGCCACTCATGATAATCTTTGAAGGCAAGAGCTATCGCGACGGGATCGACATGAGCCCCAGTGAAGTCTACAGGATTATGCGACGTAGGGAGAATCTCCCCACCACCTCCACCCCTTCGGCAGGTGATTTCCTCGGTGCCTATCGCCGGTTGAGCGAGCAGGCAGAAAGCATACTCTGTATCACACTCACATCGCAACAAAGCAAAATCTACGATACCGCGCTGGTAGCTAGAGATGTGGCCAAAGAGGTGCTAACCAACACTGCCATCGACGTGCTAGATAGCCGGGCGGTGGGCGGCGCCCTGGGGCTTATAGTCTTGGAGGCAGCTCGCGCTGCCAGCCAGGGGGCAGACATGGCTCAGGTGGCTGAGGTGGCACGCGGTATGATGCCCAGGGTACATTTCATAGCGATGTTGGATACCCTCTTCTATCTGGCCAGAACCGGTCGCACCGGCAGGGCACAGGCTTGGGCTGGCTCTCTATTAAAGATAAAGCCAGTCGTGGAGCATGCTACTTCCACAGGAGAAACGATGCCGGTAGCGCGTCCCCGGACCAAGACAAAGGCAGTAAAGCAACTCATGGACATTATGGCAGAACGGGTTGGAGACTCCCCGGTGCATGTCATCGTGCACCATGCCGATGAGCTGGAGGATGGGGAGAAACTCAAGGCTGATATTGCCTCCCGATTTAACTGTGTTGAGCTTTATCTAACCGAGTTCACCCCCGGTATGGGGGTTCACGCCGGCCCGGGAGTGCTTGCCATCACCTTTTATACTGAGGAATGAGAAACCCATTATTTTCAAGCTCAAGCTAAGCGAAACCTCAGGCAGCAATCTGGCTCATATAGATGGGTGACACTTTATATCGTGTTTTTAGACAACTTATCACTGCAAGACGTTTTGCGATAAATCAACCTTGGGGACAAGTGGAGTAAAAAACATCCGCTATGTACATTGGTTTTACTGAGACGAAGTTATAAAGGGGGCTCCAGAAGGGATTTTCCCCTCTGGCAGGGGTCTCCCCGATATATCGGGGGCAGAAATACATTTCAGGGCGGGTGGGAAAAGGTGAGAACTTCCTGGATAAGTACAAAGCCTCGACACCTATGGTGAAATCCCTTTATGTTCCCAGATAGCCCATGATATGGCAATAAAACCGGCATGCGACAATTGATAAAAGGCGAAAGGGACGTAAAGAGAGAAAAGACACATGGAAGATACCCAAACTAGAAGAGATGTGGAGCGACTGAGGGAAAGCCTGGGCGAATTGCCCGAGCCAACCATCAACCCGGCCTTCATCGTGGTAAGTGGCCTGCCAGGAAGTGGTAAATCCTACCTCTGCCGCCGGCTTGCCGAGCGCCTTTTATCTCTCCCCCCCCGACCCATAGCTTCATCTTCGCCCTCCGCAAACCCCAATTCTCCAACTTTCCCCATCCTGGAGAGCGATGCAATGAGACAATCCCTTTTCCTCACCCCAAACTATAGTCGCGGCGAAAGCGACCGCCTGTTTCAGGCTTGCTACATGCTCATTGAAGAACTGCTTGGAAAAGGCATCCCGCTTATCCTCGACTCCACAAACCTGATCGAGCGCCACCGGGAGCGCCTCTATCACATCGCTGAAAGCGCGGGGGCCAGGCTGATTCTGGTACGTGTTGAGGCACCCCCTGAATTAGTGCGTCAGCGCCTTAAGGACCGACTCTTGAGCCTAGACCCAGACGACAAATCCGAGGCTGACTGGAGTGTCTACCGGCAGATGAGCGCCACTTCCCAGCGCATTCGACGAAATCACTTCGCTGTCGATACTTCCAGGGATATCACCCCGGCAATCGATAGGATCGTACGTGAGGTGAATCGCTAAATTTTAGTAATTTCAGTGGGTTCAGTACCGGAGCCCCACCAGTAATGAGCCGATATCTCAATTACAGTAGGCTCGAAATAGGCAAAACCAACGAGGAGGAATAAGCAGATGGAGGTTAAGGTTGTATCAGGAGATATCACCGGGCTACCCGTAAGTGCCATCATAGTTAATCTCTTTGAAGGGATGAAAAAAACCAGCGGTGCTACGGCAGCGGTAGATAAGGCACTTGGCGGGCTTATTACCCAGCTCATCGCTGAGGGGGAGATCAAGGGAAAGCGCAACCAAATGACCCTGATTCATAGCATGGGTAAGATCGCGCCGCAGCGGGTGGTCGTCGCTGGCCTGGGGAAGGAAAAGGAACTAACCCTATCCGTGATTCGGGGGGTTGCTGCCGAGTCGTGTCGCTTCCTCAGAAAGGTTGGCGCGACGCAGGTGGCCACCATTGCTCACGGCGCAGGCGTGGGGGGTATAGACGTTGAGAAGTCGGCCCAGGCGGTAACAGAGGGCGCTATGTTAGGCCTTTACACCTTCCTCAAGCACCAAACCAAAGAAGCGGAGGAGGGGGAGATCGAGCAACTGCTCATCGTCGAGCGGGAGGAGGAAAAGCTCGCTTTGCTTAAGCGGGGGTGCGCCAGGGGACGGATAACGGCAGAGGCCACAAGCCTGGCCCGGGACATGGCCAACGAGCCGGCCAACTATATGACCCCTACCCATATGGCGGAGGTGGCGCAAAGGGTTGCCGGTGAGTGGGGGCTCGAGTGCCGCATCCTGGAGCAAGCGGATATGGAAAAGCTGGGGATGGATGCCTTCCTTGGCGTATCCCGGGGAAGCAGGCAGCCGCCAAAGCTTATCGTTCTCAGCTATAAGGGTGGCGATCCTCAAAGAAGCCCCCTGGGCCTTGTGGGCAAGGGTATAACCTTCGACTCCGGGGGTATCTCTATCAAGCCATCAGAGGGGATGGGAGACATGAAGGGGGACATGGCCGGTGGCGCTGCCGTTATCGCTGTCATGCGTGCCATCGGCGAGCTCGGGCCCGAGGTTAGTGTCACCGCGCTAGTGCCCGCAACGGAGAACCTCCCGGACGGTGCAGCCCTAAAGCCCGGGGATATTATACGGGCGTTAAATGGCAAGACCATCGAGGTCGTGAACACCGATGCCGAGGGGCGGCTCATCCTGGCCGATGCCCTCAGTTATGCTCTCAAGCTGGGGCTTTCCCCGGTGGTAGACATCGCCACGCTCACAGGTGCATGTCACATCGCCCTAGGCGATCTCTGCACCGGCGCCTTTGGCAATAATCAGGATCTAATGGATAAAGTGCTCAAGGCGGGTGAGGAGGCTGGCGAGTACATCTGGCAGATGCCCATGTATGAGGAGTACAGGGAGCAGAACAAGAGCGATGTCGCCGACACCAAGAACTCCGCGGGCAGATGGGGGGGTGCGATCACCGCGGCCCAGTTCCTCGCCGAATTCGTTGAGCAGACACCCTGGGTACACCTGGATATTGCCGGTCCTTCACGCGCCGAGAAGGACCGAAACCACCTAGTAAAGGGGGCAACCGGTGTTGCGGTTAGAACCCTAGTCAACCTCATCTTAGCCTATAAATAGGGATAGCAGAAATAGCACTTCGAATTTTCCGAACATTAAGCAAGGTTAGAATGAACTAATGGCCATGCTTTAGAAAGCGAGCTTCCAAGTAGTAGAGCATATTGAGTAGTACCAAAAAGGAGGGATAAAAATGAAGCTAAAATGGCTTGGTCACGCCGCTTTTCTTATTACATCGGAGGAAGGGGTCAAGATCATTACCGACCCCTTCGAGCCGGGGACATTCGGGGTCGATTATGGCAAAATAGAGGATGCGGCCGACATCGTGGTGGTAAGCCACGAGCATCCCGACCATAACTATGTCAAGAGTGTTCCCGGCAGCCCCCGGGTGGTGAGGGGCACCGGTAGGCATCAGGTGAAAGGCATCGAGTTTATCGGGATAGCAAGCTATCACGATGATAACGGCGGCAAGAAGCGGGGCCCGAATAACATATTCTGTTTTACCGTGGACGGCATAAGGTTATGTCACCTCGGCGACCTGGGGCATCAACTCAGCGACAAGCAGATCGCCGCTATCGGTGAGGTTGATGTCCTGCTCACCCCTATGGCAGGGAACTTCACCCTCGATGCTGCTGGAGCACACCGTATCGTCGATCAGGTTCAGCCCCGCGTGGTTATCCCCATGCACTATCAAACCGACAGGTGCCCCACTTTCCCGGTAAGCGATGTCGAGCCCTTCCTGGCTGTTAAGACCAATGTGAAGCGACTGGACACCGCTGAGGTGGAGCTTAAATCCGACAAGCTCCCCGCAGCCACAGAGATTGTGGTGCTTAAGCACGCCCTATAGCCCTCCACATTCCAGTCTGGCTTAGAGGAAAAGGTTTGTGGTATTATAGCAATAGTTCGCTTCTCTGCGATTATGTAAAATAAGGTAATCCCCAGCGTGAGAAAAAGGCAATGAAAGAGGTCTCTATAATCTTCCCTGCACTGAATGAGGAGGAGACGATCGGGAAGGTCATCGATGAAGTGCCTATGGAGGAGATACAAGGGAAGGGCTACCGGGCTAAGGTCATCGTCTTTGATAATGGGAGCACCGATAAGACCAGGGAGATCGCCGAATCAAAGGGAGCGCGGGTTATAACGGAACCACTCAGGGGGAAAGGCAGGGCAATAAGGACAGCCTTTGAATCGGTAGGTGGGGACTACATATTTATACTGGATGCCGATTAGGCATATATCATAACACATACAGGCTGTATTTGCACCGACTGGGAGATGTGTCAGCAAGAAGGCTTTGCTCTATATCGCCTGCACCGGCTATGCATTTGCAGTGGCAACAAACATAACATACTTGGTCACTTATTTATCTCTGAATACCAGCGGACAGTCTCGCTGAGGCCCTGGTCGAAGGGAACCCCAGGCTTCCAGCCCAGCTCACGCCTTAGCTTCTCGCTGCTCAGAGTATAGCGCCTGTCGTGACCGGGGCGATCGGGTACAGACTGAAGCAGATTTTCTGGTTTGCCGGTAATCTGCAGGATTTCTCGCGCAAGCTCGATATTAGCCCACTCATTGTCGCCCCCGATGTTATAGACCTCGCCAACCTTCCCTCTGTGCAGGATAAGGTCTATCGCCCGGCAGTGGTCAAGGACATGAATCCAGTCCCGCACATACAGGCCATCGCCGTAGATAGGGACCGGCTTACCCCGCAGGGCACTGAGAATCACCGTGGGGATGAACTTCTCAGCATGTTGCCTCGGTCCGTAGTTATTGGTGCAGCGGGAGATAACCACGGGCAGCCCGTAGGTTCGGTAGTATGCCCGGACCAGGAGGTCGGCGGAGGCCTTGCTGGCGGAGTAGGGCGAATTGGGACGTATGGGAGATTCCTCAATGAATCGCTCCGCCGAGTCAAGCTCAACGGCTCCATAAACCTCGTCGGTTGAAATCTGGCAGAAAAGCTTGACCTCGTGCCTGAGCGCCGCATCGAGTAATACCTGAGTCCCCAGGACATTGGTCGTAATGAAGACCTGGGGCTCAACGATGCTCCTATCGACATGGGACTCGGCGGCGAAGTTTATGACCGCATCGACCCCTGGCATAAGCCCGTCCACCAGCTTCCCATCCTCGATCCTGCCTTGAATAAACCTGTGACCGGGATTTTCCACTATCTCCTTCAGGTTCTCCATGCTTCCGGCATAGGTTAGGGCATCGAGGTCCAGTATATGGTAGTCGGGATGCTGCTCAAGCATATAGTGAACGAAATTGGAGCCAATAAAGCCCGCGCCTCCGGTTACAAGTAGCCTCATCATTTGATTAACCTCACCCCCTTGTCCCTTTCTCTTCAATCAACAATCACTCTTGTCATCGCGAGTGGAGCGAAGCAATCTCGCTTTCTCTCACCTCCACAAGGCTTGCTTCGTCCCCCGATAAAGCAGGGTCCTCGCAAAGACATAGGGCCCCTCTATCCCCCTCTTCTCTATTAATAATAATCGACCTGATCATTACCTTAATCCGTGGATCGAAAGAGAAGATTGCCCATCTCCTACAGTACCTGTCACTGCCCGCCTCCTACTGTACTGTCATTGCCCGACTTGATCGGGCAATCCAGAAACTGGCTCAGCATGCTTCCTGGATCATCCGGTCAAGCCGGATGATGACCCCTTATAAGAGTCGAACGCAAATCTAAGCTGATCCGCTTGGATTAGCAACCATCAGGCGGCCCTTTGAATCTGAACTCACGGATTAAGGTCATTACGGGAGTTATCGTTAATCCCACTCCCGCCGCACTCCCCTTGTTGCGAGACTAAAGCCCCCTCCCGCAAGTCGGACAGCTATCCCCTGGTATCTCTTCGTTCGATATACTCCTTAAGCGCCTCCCTCCAGGAAGGCATTTCCCTGCCTAAGACCCGGGGAAGAGGGAAAGGGTCAAGGATGCTGTTCTGAGGTCTCATTGCCGGTCTGGGAACCTGATCCGAGGTAACCGGAAGAACCTCCACGTCCATTTCGCAGATCCTGAAGATCTCCCTGGCGAAGTCGTACCAGGTGGTAGGCTCGGAGTTTGTGATGTGGTAAATCCCGTAGCGCCTCGTTTCGATAAGCTCAACAACCGCCTGAGCGAGGTGGTAGCTCCAGGTGGGGCACCCTTTCTGGTCCTTTACCACAGATATCTGCTTTTCTCTTTGCCCGAGCTCCGTCATGGTCTCTATAAAGTTTTTACCATGGAGTCCAAATAGCCAACTGGTGCGAATGAGGTAAAACCTGCTGAGAAGCCACAGTAGATACCTCTCACCGAGTAGCTTTGAGCGACCGTAGGCGCTTATGGGGTTGGGCTCATCATAGATTGTATAAGGTCCTTCCTTGACACCGTCGAAGATATAGTCGGTACTGAAATGGACTAAAGGGATGTCCCTCTGCTGGCAGGCAAGGCAGATGTTCTGAACACCGAATCCGTTTGCTAAAAGCGCCTGGGGCTCCTCTTTCTCCGCCTCATCCACCTTGGTATAGGCAGCGCAGTTAATTACAAGCTCAGGCTCGAACTCATCCACCGCGGTTCTAACAGCCTTGAGATCGGTAATATCGAGCTCATTATGGGGTAGTGCCACAATTTCATATCCCCGCTCTGAAAGGCAGATAGTGAGGTCTCTTGCCAGCATCCCCCCAGCACCGGCGACAAGCACCTTCATCCCATCTTTACCTCCCATTTGTAGGGGATGGATGGATCATCGTAGGGGAGACGATACTCATCGGGCTCTTCATAGTTATAGAGCTCGGTGGGGAAGTTGACAATCATAGCTATCTCATTTCCCACAGCGGTAAAGCCATGATATATGAGGGATGGGATCTTTACCAGGATAGGATTCAGGGTCCCGATGTAAAACTCGTTTATCATGCCCCTTGTCGTAGAGTCCTCACGGGCATCGTAGAGGGCGAGCTTGGCAACACCATGAACGCAGGTGAAGTGGTCGATCTGAAGCTTGTGGTAGTGCCAGGCCTTGATTACACCCGGATAGCAGGTGGTCACATACGCCTGCCCAAATTTGTCAAACACCTCCCAGTCCCGGCGCATCATCTCCATAAGCCAACCCCGCTCATCAGGGATGAGGCGGAGCTTTTGCACCTTGACACCGAATAAGTAGTCCATCTTGACCTCTTAAAGTTCTATTCTGGCATCATCGCCGACAAAGAGTTTTATCGCCCTGAATCTTTCGTCCGCTTTCTGGAGTTCGACCCCGCTGCCTATGATACTATCCTCCAGACGCTCAATGCGATAAATACGGCTATTTTCTAAAATAACCGAGTGCTCTATGGATGAATCCTCTATTACTGTGCCAGCGCCTATGCTTGTAAAGGGGCCTATTAACGAATTCCTGATCTGACACCTCTCAGCAATGGATACGGGGCCTCGAACGGTGCTCCCTTCTATCTTAGCCCCTTCTCTAATCTCAACCCTTCCCGCGACCTGGCTCTTAGAATCAACATCGCCCTTGATACTCGGCTGCAGCAGATCGTCGAGCACCACCCGGTTTGCCTCCAGCAGGTCATCCTTCTTCCCGGTATCCAGCCACCAGCCCTTCAGGATGTGGCTTTGAACCGTCTTCCCCAGGTCAAAGAGCTTCTGGATGGCATCGGTTATTTCCAGTTCCCCTCGCCAGGATGGCTTAATCTGAGCTATTGCCCTGTGGATTTCAGGCGTGAAAAGATAGGCACCGACCAGGGCAAGGTTGCTCTTGGGTTCTTTCGGCTTTTCCACCAGCCGCACCACTTTACCCGAGGGATCGAGCTCGGCAACACCGAAAAAACGGGGGTCGCTAACCTCCTTCAGCAGAACCAACGCATCAGGCCTGAGGCTATTGAATTCGTCAACGAAAGCCTTGACACCGCCCTGAATTAGATTATCGCCGAGGAACATGAGAAAGGAGGAGCTGCCAAGGAAGTCCTGGGCTGTTTCCACAGCATGAGCGAGTCCCAAGGGCTCCGGCTGTAAAATGTAGGTAATTTTAGCCTGCCACTTCGAGCCATCCGCTACAACCTCCTTTATCCGGTTGCCCGTCTCCGGCGAAACGATAATGCCGATATCGGTAATTCCTGATTCTATTACCTGGTCCAGGACATAGAAAAGAATGGGTTTATTGGCTACAGGGAGAAGCTGCTTGGCGACGGTATGGGTAATGGGCTTGAGTCGTGTGCCGGTGCCACCAGCCAGTATCAAAGCTTTCATCTGATTTCCCTTCATGTATCAGGATGGAATGATGTTCTACACCCACCCATGATGGCATTTCACTTCACGGTGACGCTCTTTGCCAGGTTCCTGGGCATGTCTATAGGGCAGCCCCTCTCTTTAGCGGCATAATAGGCCAGGAGCTGCAAAGCAACCGAGTTAATCACCGGTGATAATATAGAACTAACACCGGGTACACGGATGACGTGGTCTACGAATTGTTCTATGTCCTCATCATCTTCACCAGCCAGGGCAATCACTGGTGATTCCCTGGCCTTTATCTCCTTTATATTTGCCAGCATTGCTTCATATGTATCATCCCTGGCAGTAATGGCGATGACCGGGGTATCGGGTGTGAGTAAGGCGAAGGGGCCATGCTTGATCTCCCCTGCAGGATAGCCCTCGGCATGGATGTAGGATATCTCCTTGAGCTTCAAGGCCCCCTCAAGTGCCACGGGGAAATTGATTCCCCGGGCAATGAAGAAAGCACTATCATACGTTGATAGATATTTGCCAAACCGAGCGATCTTTTCCTCGTCATCCAATATAAGCTGCACTCTGTCCGGCAATACGCTCAGCTCACCGATCAGGCCCTGGAGAGATCTGATATCCATTTTTGCCTCAGATAGAGCCAATAGATAAAGCGCCATTAGCTGAGCGATAAAGCTCTTGGTAGCAGCTACACTTATCTCCGGGTGTGCCTTAATGTAGAATGTTTGATCAGCGATCCGGGTGACGCTACTTCCAATGCAGTTGGTAATGGCCAGGGTTTTACATCCCATCTGCTTCGCCTTTTTTAAAGCTCCCAGTAAATCAGCGGTCTCGCCAGATTGGGTGATTCCAATCACCCAGGTTTTGCCCAACACAGCGTCAGAGTGGCTGAACTCAGAGGCTATCTCCACCCTTACCGGTACTCTGGCTATCCTTTCCAGCAAACATCTACCTACAAGACCGGCATGATAGGAGGTGCCACACGCCAGCAGCAGGACGTCCTCGAAATCAGTGCGCTCCAGCCCCAGGTCAACCGCTGGCTCTATGGCAGATATATATCCCCCCAGGGTATCCCTTATCACCCTAGGCTGCTCGTGTATCTCCTTGAGCATGAAGTGCTCATAGCCACCCTTCTGAGCGTCCTCCAGGGTCCAGGGGATCACGTTGGTCTCCCTCCTCACCTCACAGTCCTGGTTTAAGAGCCTTATCGCATCCCCGGTGATAATACCTACATCCCCATCCTCCAAATATATCACCCTGTCAGTATAGTCCAGCAGTGCAGGCACATCCGAGGCGACGAAGTTCTCCCCATCACCAACACCTATTACAAGCGGGCTATCATTTCTAGCTACCAGTAGCTCTTCATGGTTCGCTGCGAGCACGATCAGGGCGTAGGAACCCTTAACATCTGCGAGTGCCCTTTTTACCGCTTGCTCCAGATCGCCCTGGTAATACCTCTCGATCAGATGCGGCATCACCTCGGTATCCGTCTCGGAGAGGAATCGATGTCCCTCCCCGGTTAGCTCATCTCTGAGCTGCTGGGAGTTATCTATCACCCCATTATGCACCACAGCGATATTACCACTGCAATCCGTGTGGGGGTGAGCATTGGACCTGGAGGGTTTACCATGGGTCGCCCATCTGGTATGGCCGATGCCCAGCTTGCCATTATCCCGGGGCAGAGCTTTCTCCAGTTGCTGCACCCTTCCCACATCCTTGCTGACCTTGATGGTGCTACCCAGGACAGCAATTCCACAGGAATCGTATCCCCTATACTCCAATCTCTTCAATGATTGGAGTAGTATGGGCTGGGCATCCCTGCCCCCAATGTAGCCCACGATGCCACACATAATTACATCACCAGGCTTCCATCTGGTATCTTACCCGAGAGCAACTTCAGCGCCCGTACGCGGGAGTGATTACCAATTATCACCCCCGGTCTAGCTATCACATTGTCCTCTATATCGCAGTGCTCACCCACTACCGCCCCGGTATTCACCTTATGATATTCGCCCTCAACCTCTATTACCGCTTCGCCGCTAAAGGCCGAAAAATGCCCCCCCAGAACCGAGCCGCGATCGACAATCGTGTCCTCCAGTATAGAACCCGGGCCTATGCGGGCGCCGTTTCCGATAGCGCTGTTCCTGACCTGGCCGAAGGGGGATATGGTTACCTGATCACCGATGCTTGTTGCGGGGAATATGCAGGCGTGCGGGCCTATCTCCGAGTTCTCCCCGATTATAAGCGGTCCTACCAGATAGCAGCCAGCCCTGACCACTGTCCCCCTCCCTATGGAGACCGCTCCTTTCAAGGTCACGCCTTTCTCAACGGTGCCCGCCACGCTCTGCGATATGTCACCCAGCGCTATATCATTTAACCTCAATATATCCCAGGGGTACACAGCATCGAGCCAGGTATCGTCCGTCTCTTGAGCCGCTATATGATAACCCCGGGCCACCATATTCTTGAGCACCATCGGGAGTTCGCGCTCTTCTTCTATAAACTCCAGTATGCCCCGGTCAAGAGCATAAATGCCGGTATTTACCAGCTTGCTCGTCGCTTCCTGGGGCTTCTCCACGATCTCCTCAACCATCCCCTTTTTAGCAGTCACCACGCCATACTTGGATATGTTTTCCTGCCTTTTTACCAGGATGATGCCCGGTTTTGCCTCAATAAGCCGAGCGATAGTATCAGGCTTGATGATGTTATCCCCGGGTAGGACCAGGAAGCTATCCCCAACCACGTCTCTGGCTTGCCTCAAGGCATGAGCAGTGCCCAATTGCTGCCTCTGCACTACATAATCGATCTCCACGCCGAACTTCTCCCCGGAGCCGAAATAGTCTTGAACCTGTTCCTTCCTGTAGCCAACCACCATTACGATATGCCGCACGCCGTTAAGCGCCAGCGCCTCGACTACATATTGCAGTATCGGCTTATTGGCTATGTGGATCATCACTTTTGGCTTCAGGACAGTAAAGGGCCTGAGCCTCTGCCCTTCACCAGCGGCCAGTATCACTGCCTGCTCTATCCTCATAGTAAACCCCCAAAAACCATGCTCGTCAGCCTATCCAAATATCCTTGAGTTAGGCGCTATGACGCCGCTTGCCACCGCTCCGGCACCGATATAGGTGTCATTTCCTATGAGGCTTCCTGCATCGATGCAGGCATTGATCCCGGTCTGAACCCCATCCCCTAAAATAGCCCCCAGCTTATGCCTCCCGGTATTGATGCCCATCGCCTTGATTTCCCCCTTGTCAAGCCGAAGATTTGCGATCTTGGTACCAGCTCCAAGATTGCAACCTTCACCAATGATGCTGTCCCCCACATAGTTATGGTGTGGGATCTTGCTGTCTCTCATAATGATGGAGTTTTTCACCTCTACAGCACTGCCGATATGGCAGTTGTCGCCGATGGATGTGCTGGGGCGAATATAGCAGCTAGGGCCTATCTCACAGTTCTCCCCGATTACCACCGGCCCTTCGATATATGAATTTGCCCTTATCACCGTACCCCTTCCTATAGACACCAATCCCCTAATCACCGCGTTTCCCTCCTGAGACCCCAGGTTCTCGGATGCGACCCTGGGCATAAGAGCTTCATTCCCCGCCAACAGGTCCCAGGGGTAGCTCAAGTCAAGCCAATGGTCGATCATCTCATAGGAAACTATATACCGCTCGTCTATCAGAAGTTGCAATGAGTCTGTTATCTCATACTCACCCCTGGGTGATTTCTTGACCCTTGATGCAGCATTGAAAATGTCCGGAGTTAGAAGGTATAGCCCGGCATTGGCCAGATTAGAGGGGGGCTCTGCCACCTTCTCATAGATGCGCACCACCTGGCCCTCCCCTACCTCTACCACCCCCAAATCCCGTGGGTTCGTCACCTCTGCCAGGCTCAAGGTAATCTCATTTTTAGTCACCATCCTGCGGATGTCCTTTTCCCCCACAATTACGTCACCGTTTATCAGCAGGAATTTCCCATCCACAGATCTCTCGACCATCCTCAGCGCGTGGGTGGTACCTAACTGCTTCCTCTGCATAACATACTCTATAGTTACCTGCCAACCATCGCCATTGCCAAAATATTGGCGCACAGTGTCACCGTGGTAGCCCACAACGAATATGAACTCCCTGATGCCCGCCTCCCTGGCCTCAAGCAGGAGGTGCTCCAAGATAGGCTTATTGGTTAAAGGGAGCATAACCTTGGGCCGGGTATAGGTAAGGGGGTGCATCCTTTTACCTTCCCCGGCGGCTAATATAACCGCCTTCATGCTCTACCCCTTTTTACACTCCTTTATGGCCTGGATGCCCAGATCATATAGTTGCTTTGACCTGGACTGAGTCCTAGCCTCAACAGTTAGCCTGATCTTGGGCTCGGTGCCGGAGGGCCTTATCAGCAGCCACCCATCTTCAAAGTTAAGTCTAAGACCATCTATGGTGTCAACCGAAACCGGCTCCATTTCCATCAATCTCCGTTCCACCCTCTCCATTATAACCCCCTCCCCCCCGACACTGCCCCGAAGAACCGGGTACGAGGCTAGATCATCGAGCAGCTTTGAGAGCCTTTTCTCGCAGGCTATGTGGACAAGCTGAGCAGCGGCATAGATGCCATCAGGGCAATAGGAGATAGAGGGAAATATCCAGATTCCCGAGGGCTCCCCGGCAAAATCCCCACCCCGCTTAAGCTCCTCGGAGACAAAGGCATCCCCCACCCTGGTCCTTATGACCTTAAAGCCCGACTCCTCTATAGCCATGGAAGCGTCAACCGTAGTCACTACCTGCCCCGCCCCGAGCTCCCGGGCGAAAAGGACCAGCAGCTTATCTCCAGAGACAAATCTACCAGCATCATCCACCGCTATCATCCTATCGCCGTCTCCATCGTGGGCAATCCCCAAATCGGCACAGGTACCTTTTACAATCTGCACCAGCATGCCCAGGTTCTCCGGGATTGGCTCAATGCCCCTGGGGAAATGGCCACTGGGATCGCAGTTGAGTGCCAGCACCTCACACCCCATCCTCCTCAATAGATGCGGGGTGACCTGAGAGGCAGCACCACAGCCGCAGTCCAATACTACCCTCAGCCTCAACCCGCTGCCAAAGTCCCTCAGGATGCGTTCGACATGTTCCTCAATTGCTTGCGTGTAGATTCTTGAGGGCTCCATCGCCTCCCACGATGCCAGCTCCAGAGCCCGGTTCCCTATCATATCCTCTATGCGCTCTCTTTGGGCGGAATCAAAGGCGGAGCCATCGGGGTTAAATAACTTGATGCCGTTATACTGCGGCGGGTTGTGCGAAGCGGTGAGCATAGCGCCAGCCTCAAACTTGCTGGCAGCATAGGCCAACGTGGGCGTGGGGATGGTTCCAGCATCGTAGCATCTGGAGCCCGCAGAGAGCATGGCAGAGATGAAAACATGCTTCAAGGCACTGGTTGATGTCCTGGTGTCACCGCCTACCACAACTTGGCGATAGGAACTACCCACAGATAGTCCAACCTCAAACAACAGCTCGAGGAACTCCCTGTTAACTACATCTCGTATTCCTGAAGAACCAAAAAGCTTCATATTTACGCCGCCCCACCTCAGGATTTGCTCAGGCTTTTATGTCGACAAGCCTATCTGCGAACTATAGCAAGCACCTCAAACGATGTCAAGGTAAAAAAGGCCCCCATCTAGTTAATCGGCTTGCCCTTGATACATAATTCTCACGCAATAGAATCTCTCATCCCTAAAGGATATAACTACGAGCTACCCATGCCATCATCCAGACTGGGCTCCGCTAAGCACAAATGACACAAATGGCCTTGTCAAGCCATTTGGTCTAAGTACCCAAGACCTAAACTCCGATAAAACCCCTGAGGAGATTGATGATTAGTGAATCACCCCGCAGCAAGCTGAGAGGCATCTGGAAATGATTGGCCAAGGCGACTTGACAGAATAATTCGGGCTAGGGTGAGTACTCAAGAATTTTCACGTAGGAGATTACCTCATCCCCCCACTCTATCTTCGAAGTAGACTCATGAATTAGTTCGTAGTGTTCCATTTTCTCCAGGGGTACAGGGCTGATAAAGGGGTGTGCGCCTATTATTATATAATCTGGATGGTCATCGATAAATGCCTTAGCCTCCTCATAGGTGGGAAAGGGCAGGCCCTCATTAGCAGCGCCAGTGATCACCCTGTATTTATTCCCCTGTTCATCTACCCTTTCCTCGTATGAGATTGCCCAGGTGGAACTCTGTGGAACTACCGCCTCTCCCCCGAAATTGTAAAGTCTGGAACACATAGATTGGTAATATTCAGGGTAATACAGATATTGATATCCTTGGATTCCTTCCGAGGTTGTCTGATAGTACATCTCATAATAGTCAGATGTGTTTTCCCCCGCCCAGGTGGGCATGACATGGAATTTGGTGATAGACATCTCAAAGTCAAGGATTACATATTTGGAGCCCAGATCATCGAGCACCTGGTTTGCTGAGGCTTCATCCTGAGCGGTGAAGAACTGAGCTGCCTCCCTGGCACGTGACTGACCCGCCGGGCTGGCATTCGGCATGCGGTGGGCGATGCGGGTAATCCAATAGCCATAGTCCCACCAGCTCATCACACCGTATGCCGATTCGGGATAATCGTATTCTTCTCCCACTGAAGGTTTCTCATATAATTCATAGTAGAAAGCAGGGTCTTGGAAGGGGTCGGCGGAATTTTCCCTCAACCAAACCAGCGAGCTATGCCAGGCATCATTAGGGCCCCAGGGATTTTCAGCAGTAGTTCTTGCCTCCCCAATGTTGGGGTAAAATGCCAGGAAGAATACGATTATTACAGCCATGGCCCTGGAGACATATCTCGGTTTGAGGTAGATAAACCCCGCTTGCTCTTCCCTCCTTCCAGCTTTGCCCCTCTTCTCCCTTTTATCACCGGACGATGGCTCCCTGAAGCCAATTAAGTCGAAGACTTTCGAGATCCACCCCGGTATCCTCCAGCAGAAGTAGCCGGTTAGCAGGGCGACATTCACCGCAAAATAGTAAGCAAATCGGACCTGCCCCACCATAGCCACCAGCATTACAACGCTCCAGACAAGTAGCAATACTTTCTCAGCGCTTTTCTCCCTTACCGCAGCATATATTAGTAGCAGGAGCGCTATGGGGACGATGAAGAAGCCGGTGGTGAAATAATACCATACGCGGTGTTCCGTTAGTGAGGTGATATCAAACCCGGAGAATATCCCCCTCGCCTCCATTACGGTTTGTGTGGTAACCGATGGCGTAAATACTTTAAATCTTCCAAGCATCAAGTGGAGCAGGGAAGGATCGACAGCGTAGAAGATACCCACCGCCGCCAAACCGAGACACGCAAGCGCCAGAGGATAGTAGAATCGCTTCATATTCCTATAAGCCACCAGCCGGGAAACGCCACTTAGTGCCAGAGGAATCAAAACAGCGATAGCAAGCGAAACGTTTAACATTCCCCCGTAGTTAGGTAAACTGGAAAAGGGAATAACCATGATTAGTGCGATAAGGAATATCGGCACCCCGATGATGCAAAGGTAGTCGGTTGAGCTGCCCCTCAGGTGATCGATGATGTATTGAATTATCATATAGGTAACTATTATGAAGACAAATAGCAACGCACCAGTCCAGGACAGGAGGTATATTCCCATGGCTATCCCGGCTAACAGGGCGTAGAGTAAGGGTTTCCTGATATTTGCCCAGTCCCTGCTAAGTATGTGCCCAAATGATATCTCTCCTTCCTTTGCCCGCCTGATTGCCAGTATCAGGAACATGACCGCTGTAGCGCTGAAGAGGACCTCGGCGGCATGGTGGTCGGTAAATCCCAGCAGGGAGCGGAACAGGAATTCACCCGGCAGGATGGCAATCAAACCGGCAGCGAGCAACCCGGCATTCCGATTAAAGAGCTCTTTGCCGATAAAGTATACCGGCACCGTAACCAGTGCCCCCAAAATAGCGGGTAAGTATGCGCCCACCGTCTCTATGGTATATTGGGTGGGACTGCCCAGTCCAATGACCCATATGAGAAACCCCAGGAACAGGTCGAAGAAGGGGGCAACACCCACAACTTGTCCACCGGGATAAAGGGCATAGGGATCAAAAAGAATGCGGTGGGGGAAATTGTGCACCAAGTTCTCCACCAATCGCATGTGAGTCCAGGGGTCATTCCCCCCGAATCTGACCCAGTCGCCAAGGAAAACGTTGTCCTGAGGCGGGCCTGTGCGAAGATAGAGGGCAATACCAAAAATCGCAACCAGTATTAAGCCGTAAATCGCCTTCTTCGGGTGCGTTACTAATAAGAGGATGGCGCAGGCGATTAGCCCCCACGCCACAAGGGGCATTACTGGCCCCCCTGCTACTAATAAGAGCAAGGCAATACCCAAAAGTATTAAGAAGAGTATTATGCCTTGCCTTACCCTCTTGGGGAGACTGTTTCTAAGCTTCTCCAGTTTTTCTATTAGACTAACCATTACTCTTACTAGCAATACTGCTATCCTTGCCTGGCATTCTACACTAGACGTTCATTGTTGACAAGATAGCGTATTCGTCCGGTAAATTTGTGACGCGTCACCGTTCGTCTATTAGTTGTTGTCATATCGAGTGAAGAGAATCGATCTCACCTGATAGCGGGCTTGACAGCCAGAGGCGATGAGCGTATCATCACCAAGCCTGAAGCTGGGATGCGAGGGGAGAAAGTCATGAGGTTTAGCAGCAGTGTTGAGATCAATGCCCCGGTGGAGAAGGTCTGGTCATTAATTGACAAGCTTGAAGAGTGGCCCCAATGGATGCAATCCATCAAGAAGATTGAGAGGGTCTCTGAGGGACCTTTGGCAATAGGCTCACAGCTTTCTGTTACAGCTAGGGTGAGCAGGCTCACCGTCAACCTGCTTATGACGATCTCCGAATTTGTCCCGGAACGTTCCGTGGTCATGCAGGGAAAAGCCCTGGGCACCAACTTGACACGCTTCTATTTCTTGGAACCTGTAAATGGCAAGACGAAAGTCACAATAGGTGGCGAGGTCTCAGGGCTGCTGGCATGGATGGCACGCCGAGGTGGAAAGGCAGTATCATATGAGATTGCGCAAGCGGCAAAAAAGAGGTTCGAATCACCGGGATAGCTAGCCAGGGAACCTGTATGGGAACGGCTATAACCCAGTCAACTTGAACATGTCCAGCCTCAACCTGAACCCACGACATGATTCCGGTGACCCGCTCCATTCGATCCCGTTCAAAAATACTGTGTGAAGAAAAATGAAAAGGCGCGGCAGGTCAATACCACTGAACTGCGTTGATAAATGCGAGCTAGCTCTAGATGACATAAACGAGCCCGCGCTTCTTCACGCAATCTTAAACCTCGAAGGGGAAATAGATCACGTTAGATTGAATCAGGCAATTTTATCCGCGCAGGAAGCTCATCCTATAATGAGAACCATCCTACGAAGCAAATATTTCAGGCCTTTCCGCGAGATACAAGAGGTTCTTGGGAAGGGAGTACTCACGGTACAAGACCTGGCCGAACTCCAGGATGCGGACTATGAGAGATATCTTTCTGAATGGATGAACCAGCCCATGGATATTAGAAAGGGCTTCCCGGTCAGGGTCCTTCTGTTGAGGAAAAATGAGGCCGAATCCACGCTGGCTTTCACTTACCATCACTCTGCAACGGATGGACTACGCGGTATTCTTTTCATCAGGAAGGTAATTGAAAGTTACAACAACGAGATCTCTGTGGATACTAGACCGTCAGAAGATATACGTATATCCCGCAAAGGGGATGAATTGCTGAAATTTGCCCGCAGCCAAAGGCCAAGGGTAGAGCACTACTACATGAAAATAATCGCTAGTCTTTTCCATCGATTTGTAATAGCCGCCTATCCGCCGCCGACAAGGGTATTCCATGATAGGTCAGGACATTCAAAAGAACTTCACCTTTGTAATAAGCTAATAAGCCCAAGGGAACTGGGACAGATGGAGTCCAAAGCAAGATCAGCTGGTGTCGAGCTTAACGATGTTTTTCTGGCTGCGTGTTACAGGGTTGTAGAGAAATGGAACAGTATGCACGGAAAAGTCAGTAAAAAGATACGCATAATGGCTCCGGTAAATATAAGCCCAAAGGGATTTGGGAACGTTGTTTCAAATCAGGCATCCTGGATTTCCCCGGCAACCACTCCCGAAGATAGGGCTGATCCGGCAAAGCTATTGAGAAAAGTAAGGGCAGATAACCTATATGCGGCCAAGAATAGAATGGTATTCTCCCTGGTTTACTTCTATTACTTTTGCTCACTATTTCCTCTGGTGGTCATGAGAGGAATGTGCAGGTTCCTTATGATTACCCGAACCTACGTTGATACCATTCTCTTTACCAATGTAGGCGTGGTTTGGCCAAAAGTGGGCTCCGAAGAACCCGCTGTAACCAGCATAGGTAGCTCTAAAATAGTAAATGTTACAGGCTCAGCCCCTGTGGTAACCCCAATGGGACTGAGCATCAGCGCTAATAGCTACAATAAAAGTCTAAACATCTCTCTCACCTATAGATCTGCCCTTTTCTCGGAGGAAAAAGCTCAAATGTTTTTGGATCTATATATAGAAGAGATAAAAAACTACCCAGTCGGTCCGGAGGGATTATGACAGTATCGCTGGTGAAATTCGATGGTTCCCTGGATTCGTTTCGCAAGGCCATCGAGCTGTGTGACGGATTTGGGAAACTGAACAGGAACGACAAAGTCCTGATAAAACCTAATAACTGTTTCAGACACAAAATAATGCCTCCCTACGGCATGGTGACCACCTCAAAAATCATAGACGGTATCGTACAATTGCTGCTTGAACATGGCTGCAAAGATATTTCTATCGGCGAAGGTGCTATCATCGGCATACTTGATGAACTTGATCCATATACCAAACGAGGCTTTAAGGGTACCGGCATTGACAGGGTGGCTGAAAAATACGGTGTTAGACTGATCGATTTCAACCAGGGCCTCTTTCAGGAGTTGGATCTAGGAGGGGTAAAGGCTCAAGTTTCTATAGCAGCTCTGGAGGCCGACTTTCTAATCAACGTGCCGGTACTAAAAACCCACTTTCAAACGAAGGTCTCTCTGGGTTTTAAAAATTTGAAGGGGTGTCTCAGTAAAGCTTCAAAACAAAGGTTTCATATTACTAATCGACTGGACTCTCTAATTTGTCTTCTAAACGAAGCTATCGAGAGCGACCTAGTCATAATCGATGGAATATATATGCTGGAGAAGGGGCCAGAAGCCCTCGCTGGTGTGGCCCACCGCAAGGATTTGATTATAGCAAGCCCAGACATATTCGAGTGCGACATTGTCGGGTCAACTATCCTGGGAATTGATCCGTCACAAGTCGACTATCTGAGGGAATTTGCCGAAAGGCATAATCGATCTCTCGATATCGGCGCAATTCAAATTAAAGGAGAGGATTTAGAATCTCTCAAGGAGCAGCTCGAATGGCAAGTTGAACCAGACAAAGAATTACTGACCCCATCAGGAGTAACAGGACTTTCGGCTCCACCCCCGGGACAGACTCTTTGTTCTGCATGCGGCGCTACGCTCGCCCTGGCAGTATCAGTACTCGGCAAAGATAACCCTAAAATGGATTTTGGCGGTGCCGAGTTATACTATGGGCTTGAATTGAGGCCAGATAGAGATACTCACAATATTTTTCTTTATGGCGACTGTGCAGTTAAACGTAATAAGGGTTTACAGAATGCCACCAAGATAGAAGGGTGTCCCCCATCATTGACTACCACTCTTCTTACCCTGATGAAAGCACTTCTCAGTAAGCCAAGGATGCTCAGAATGATCCTTCTGAGAGCCATGAAGCTAGTGGGTATCAGGCTTGGGGTATACCACGAGCTTTTCCCGGGATGGGAGCGATACCAATCCAAAGAATTTGATAAAGCCCACTTCTAACTAATGAACTACACGACCATTTATGAATGTGGTTTATACTAATCTGACTTTGCTTCTACTTAATATGATGAGACTGCTGAAAAAGAGGTGCCCCGATATCGGGGCTGGGGGTCTCCCCGATGTATCGGGACAGCTTAAAAAAAGTCCCCCAAGATCGGGGGATTTGGGAATTGATTGAGACTATTTCAGCGATCTTATGCTATACAATGGGCTGAAACAGAATAACTAAAAAGATTATACAAAGAATGGGACGTAGATTACCCGAACGGTGCCATCTTCGATGACGATCTACGGATTGAAGTACAATAGACATATAGTCGCTAGGTGGTCAATCGGTGCAGAGCTTCCTCTACCTCTCAATTAAACTGGGGGCATCCGTTAGGTTTGTTCTTGGGGCTTAACCGTTGCATGAACAATTCCGCCTAAGCGTGTCACCCTTCTCCCCTGATTTGCTCCTTTGAAATAGGAACTCTCAAGAAATTCTGTAGTGACATTTTTCACTTGATAAAACCCTCTCTTGAAGAGGAATTCTTCAATAGCTTCTCCTTCTATCCCGAATGTAGGAGGCTCACCTCTTCGTTCAAAAGCCGCCCGCCATTTCTTTGCCTCCTCATGGCACAAAGTCCCGTCAAGAGCTGACTGAAAGGCATAGTCGAATATAATGGAACTGCCTCCGCCGGAGTTATTTGATACAAAGGCTAAAGTCTCGTCTACCGCCTCCGCTGATAGGTACGGGGTTGTGCCTTCCCAGATGAACAGGGTCTTAAGGTTCTCATCGTAGCCGCTTTCAAAAAGCCCTTCATTGAGCTTCCTTTTATTTAAATCGATGGGGACGTATACCACATCATCCGGAAGGAACCCGAATATCTTCTTGACCTTCTCCACTTTCGCTCTCATTGTATCAGGATGATCCACTTCAAAGACCTTGACCCTTCCTTTTAGTTTATCGACCCTATAGGCTCTGGAATCGTAGCCAGCCCCCAGGATAACCAACTGCTCAATCCCGTCATCTATACACGACTCCAAGTAATCGTCGATATATCGGGTTCGGGCTACAACACCACTGGGTGCGCCGGGAATTACCCGTTCAGCATACCAGAGAGCAACTTTTGTTAGTAGTCGACTCTTGCGCATAATACTGAATTTGGTTCCAAGAAAATCCTTTGCAAAAGGGTCATAGCAAACCCTTTCATCCACTGGTCTCATTGACTCAGCAGCCCTAAAGGCAGCGTTTGCTTCTGCGGTTGCACTCGGTTTCCCTTCTTTCATATTACCCTCCTCTTCTTCACTACCTTTCCATCCAGAAAATTCGACTGATTAATTGACAACCCCTACACAGTGCTGGTACATTGATTTGTACCATTTAATATACTAAATTCGGATCTTAATCAAGCTCGTGCTATCCATCATAACACGTCAAATGCAAGTAATGAATCCGGTTAACGGATAGTAAACAGAATTCACGCCTGTGAGACATTGCACTTCTAACTAACATATTCCAATAGCAAACAGGTCTTCTTTCTAGCATAAAGGAACAAAGGAATCGATTGAAAAAGATGGCTCAAACTCCAAAAAAGGTGGCTAATCAGAGCAATGAGAATAGCAGACATCCTAACAGCCTCAAGAATTATTGCTGCTCCAATAGTTATCTGGCTCATATTCGCAAATGAGACGCTTGCTGCATTCTATCTTTTCGCTGCGGCAGCGATAACCGATTTGCTGGACGGTTATTTTGCAAGGAGAAGCAAGAAAACAGCTTCATACGGGGCAACCTTTGACGGTTTGGCTGATATCTTTCTTCTTATTCTGACAGGAGTTGCACTTTTCATAAAAGGCGAGGGGTTGTCGCTTTTTGTAGTAGGGGTGATAGGACTGGCTCTTACAGCCCCTGTAATATGGCTTATCTCAAGGAAAAAAGGAAGGCCTACAGTACCTCATTTTGATACAAACATTCTTGCTGCCTTTGTGTATCCAACAATTATGGCATACATAATCGGTTGGCAGTACGCACTACCACTTCTTCTTGTTACGTTCGCTGTCGGGTTGTATACATTTAGAAAGTATGTTGTCTATACATGGAGTATCTACACAAATAGATAGCACCAAACAGCGGCATCTATCACCACAGCCTGGGCATCTCTAAGAATGGGCGCGTTCTTGCGGTTCTGGTTCTCCAAAGAAAAGGAACCCGCTTGGATCCCGAAACGAGTTCGGGATACTTCATCTAGTCTTCGGCTCTTTCACGTTTTTCGCCTCGGGAGACCAGGTTCCTGTATAAGGTCTTGATCCTGCCCCGGAAATGGTTTGCTGCAAAAAGCCCCCCGACGAAGAGGGCTGCGATCAAGTGAAGGCTGGAACCGCCACTTTCGAGATCGTAAGCATCAGCCGTCTGAGGGATGGTCAAATAGAAGAAAGCAGGGACAACAGGCACCATTATCAAGCGGGTGTATAACTTCATCGTGATTCCTTCTTCCTTGGATTGAGCGGATTTCTTCCGGGCTCGCTATAGAACTCCACAAAAGACTTGTTACACCGCTGACCTCCGGTTCCCCATCGGTCGCGATGGGTTAGCTGAAATAAATGCGCTTTCCCAATGACACTATGGGTGTCATTCCTCAGCCGGATATAGCAATGCTTGCTCCATGGGCCTACTTCTTGACGGAAACATAGTAAATAATCATGATTATATTTCCATGAATTGCAGAATGATCTCTGGTGCTTCTTTGATACACGATTTATAGCAATTTGTCAAGGACCTCAAACAGCTGATTCCACTACCACCAATGGATTCTCTTACCACTTTAGCAGTTCAGCGATCTACCTGCGGTATTGTAGCGTTTTCCCAATTCAATTCCGATGGAGTGGCACCAAATAATGAGAGGTGCGCCTGCCAATTACATAGCATTATGTAAGAAAGATAAATCTTTGTGAAGATAATGTATGTTGACAAAAACCAGTATCTCAGTATAATACTGAGTGCTCATGATACGCTGTGAAATCTGTGGGTCTTTTTTTAAGACTGCCCAAGGCCTAGCTGGACATAAGCGTTTTCGCCACGTAACCCATGGACTGGCGGACGAGATGGGAACTGGCTTGACTGGCAGAGAACTGCATCGCCAAATCTTGAAACACCTCGATGATAAGCTAGCTGACAGAATGGCAGAAGCTATCCTCCAAAGGCATGGGCAGGAAATCTGGGAGGTTTTTCTGGACGACCTTTCTCAGCAGGGCTTCGACCTGCGCTCACTGGGGAAATACCCGAAGGTCAAGGCGATCATCGTAGCCGCCGGTGAAAGTAATATGCTGCTTCCACTTACCAAGGATATGCCAAACTGCCTTCTACAGATAGGGGACAGGACCCTCCTCAGCAGGGAGCTGGAAAACCTCAGGGCATGTGGTATATACGACATTGTGGTGGTACGTGGATACCAGGGAGACAAAATCAGGTACCCCGAGGTACGATACTATGAAAACAGAGACTACCATAATACCGGCATCTTGAGTTCCCTGTTCCATGCGGAGGATGAGATGGAAGGTGAGTTTATATTCTGCTACTCGGATATTCTGTATGCCAAGCAAGTGCTTGAACTGCTTCTCCGAGATCAGTCTGATATCTCGCTCGTGGTCGACACCGACTGGGAGCAGCACTACTATCAGCGCCACCAGCACCCGGTTGCCCAGGCTGAGCTGGTCAGAGTTGAAGGCGACCGGATAAGACAGATTGGTAGGAATGTCATAGCAGCAGGTGAAGCCCACGGTGAGTTCATCGGGCTGGCTAAATTCAAAAAAGACGGTGCTGGAGCCCTAAAGCGGATCCACGAGTGGGCTATTCAGAGTTACAGCGGTAGAGCCTTTCACAGCTCACCCTCGGTAGATAAAGCCTATTTCACCGACCTGATCCAAGAGCTTATAGACCAGGGATATCCTGTGTGCCACATTGATATCCAAGGCGGTTGGGCGGAGATCGACACCGTCGAGGATTTCGATCGGGTGAGTGGACACGTGCAATCAATATTACAAATAGATTAATCGAAATACAAGATGCCGGTTGCCAACAAAATCATCACAGGATGAAAATAGGCGCATATCGTTTGGCGATCGATCTTTTTCGCCAATAAGCCATAGATCCGAGTTATCTACTTTAACCGCCGCGCCTGCCTACTTCCCATTCAGGTGGCCGTATGTCGAATAGAATGCCCGGGTCACAATGTAACCGTTTAAATGCCAGATACTCCACTTTCATGGAAATAAAGAGGTGAAATTATGAAAGCTATTATTGTTGCTGCTGGCCCCAGTAGCCGCCTGATACCCGTTACCAACGAAATGCCAAAATGCCTGTTAGCGGTTGGCGGTAAAACCATCCTTGAGAGAGCGCTCGAGGCGCTGAGAGCAAACGGGATTGAGAGGATTGCAGTTGTTAGGGGCTATTGCAGCCATCTAGTCAATTATCCTAACGTAACATATTACGAGAACCCCAACTTTAGAGAAAACAATATCCTCAGGTCTTTATTCTACGCCGAGCGTGAAATGGACGACGACTTTATCTTCTCCTACTCAGATATCGTCTATAGCAGTGAGATTGTGGCGAAACTAATGGAATGTGAGGCAGATATTGCCCTGACAGTGGACGTCGACTGGCTTCATGCGTATGACGGACGTGACCTGCACCCCATTTCCGAGGCTGAGCTGGTCAAGGTGGAAAATGGCAAGGTGGTAAAAATAGGCAAGGAAGTGGTCCGTCCAGATGAGGCTCACGGGGAATTTATAGGCCTCGCCAAGTTCACCAGGTCAGGAGCCGAAGCTATGAAGACAGCATATCATCGGGTGGCAGAAGAGTGCCCCGCTGTTCCGTTTCAGCATGCAGCCTCCCTGGAAAAGGCATACATAACCGACATGATACAGGAGCTTATCGATAACGGACAGCCGGCGCAAAGCATTGACATCGAGGGCGACTGGATGGAAATCGATACGCCGCAAGACCTGGAACGAGCCCGAAAAGTATTTATCCAATAAAGCGGCAAAGTAAGGGAGCTTGGAGGTGCCGTGAAGCAGACCGCGACAGAAGACGTATATCGCTACTGGCGAAAGCGAATCCTGATATCGCTCTGGATAAGCTACGCTATGTTCTACGTGGGGCGGGTCAACATGGGTGTCGCCATCCCCCTCATTCAGGATGATTTGGGATACACCAAGACAACATTAGGCTGGATACTGACTGCCCTGTTTGCCGCCTATGCCTTTGGGCAATTTGTGAACGGCCAGTTAGGGGATAAGCTCGGTGGCAGGGTAATGATTGCAACGGGGCTGATACTGAGCGCAGTATTCAATCTGCTTTTCGGTTTTTCTACAATCCTCACCGCGATGGTCGTTATATGGGCACTCAACGGATATGTACAGTCCATGGGCTGGTCACCCAGCGTAAAGACAGTCGCTAACTGGTTCCCACGCCGGATAAGAGGTAGAGTCAGTGGGATAATGGGCACAAGCTATCAGGTGGGAGCTGCGGTCTCCATACTCCTTGCTGGCCTGATGGCTGCCAACTTTGGTTGGCAAGGGGTTTTCTGGCTGCCAGCAATCATCCTCGTCGTGGCAGGCATCCACTGGTACGTCAGGGGACGCAATGCCCCTGAGGTCGTTGGCCTACCCAGCCTGGAGGAGGAAGAAGAGGGTATTGAGAGAGAAGAGGCCTGTGAAGACCATTATCTCGGCTTCTCACATACTTTGCGCACAGTACTAACTAGTCGCCCTATATGGATCGTGGCCTTTGGCCTGTTTTTCCTGAACATCATCAGGTACGGTTTCATGGATTGGGCACCCTCTTACCTATTCGAAGAAGAGGGCGCAACTATATCGACTGCCGCCTTCAAGACTGGGCTCATGCCTCTCGCTGGCATAGCGGGAGCCGTCCTTACCGGTTGGCTGTCGGACAGGGTTTTCAAAGAACGCAGGGCACCCGCTGCTGCCATTATGCTCCTCTTCCTAGCCTTCTTCACCTGGGTATTCATTCAAACCACGGGCGCACATTGGGTTGTAGGGCTTCTGGTACTGATGGCTATCGGCTTCTTTACCTACGGACCTCACGTTGCCATGTGCGCTGCATGTCCTATGGATTTCGGCACCAGGAAGGCGGCTGCCTCAGCGGCTGGCTTTATTGATGGCGTTGGCTATATTGGTGCCGCCGTGACAGGGGTGCTTTCGGGCTACTTAGTGGAAAACTACGGGTGGAATACTGCCTTCTACCTGTGGTTGGGAGGTGCCATAGCGGCAGCAGCGCTTATGCTTGTACTATGGAACTACAGGCCCAAACTCGGAGAATACCACTAGGTGGACAATTGAAGTAATAGAGACTTCGTAGCCCAAATTTCTACTTTACACCATTTGCGGTTATAGACCTGCCTGCAAGTCCCATCGTAGAGATTCAGGGAAGCTAAATATGAAGTAACTATCTATAGTCGCCCGCATACACCTGTGTGCAAAGCTTACTGCATGCCAATCACCATGGCTGGCTCACCATTCACTGCTTCAGTTCATCCTTCCCCTATATGAGGTACAGATGCAAGGCCCAAACCGTGAGATTGTCTGGCAACGTATCTCTTCCCACCCCACTGATATAGCTTTGCCAGTTATGTCACTAAAACTTCGATGATTCGATAGCACAGCCCCCATGGAAATGTGGGTAAGAATGACTGACGTTGGCAGCCAACCTCTAGACTCTAGCATATATGAAGCTCATTGTGGTATCATACGCATAATCAAATATGCCGATTGCAAACGGCACCACTGAGCATAGAAATCTGAGTAATAGCAAGGGGTGATTCAATGAAAAGCTTCATAAAAGACTTCCTAGAGGCACTGGCAACCTGCGTGCAGTTGGGTATTGTGGTACCAATTCTGCTCGCTGTGCTATTTGGGCCAACAATCCTAATAATTCTTGCCATCGTGTGGGCGCTGGGTATAATTTAAAAAGAGTTTACACCTCAGGTTTCAATAACGGCACTAACCGGGTCGTTCACGGCAACCTACCGTGAGCGGTTGGGAGCAATGAATGGATGTAGGTAAAGTAAAGCAGAGTTAAGTAGTCTGCCCTTGACAAACATACCTTGAGATGTGATAATTATACGATGCAGGGACTGCAATATCATGACTAATTGCAGTAGATTTGTGCCGGAGGGAAAGACATGCTGTCAAACTGGAAAAGGTCCCCCTATGCACCGCCAGTTCTATTTATCTCAAAGAGAACGATTTCGCTGACCAAGAAACTATATCGCTTTGAACCGCCGGTTCGCTTTGTCTCAAAGAGGGTCATCTCGCTTCAGGTAAAGGCGGTAGATAGATATGTACCGGATAGTATGCTGCTCCTTTTCATGAATACACTGGATAAGCATGTCCCCCCTGAGGTGATAGATGGGGTCATCGGTGGGCTGGATGCACTTCCTCCAAAGGTACGCTCTTCTCTGATTACCGCAGCAGATAGGTATGTTCCAGATACCGCATCGAGTTCGAGAAAGATATCCGCTGTCATTGCCGGCATCTACAAGTATGTCCCGGACAGGATAATTCCGCCGGAGTCCGTGGAAGACTGGTCAAAGGTCAAGACCAAGTTCCATATCCCGACGTTACTTTCAAGAGGGCAAAGTAGATCCCGCAAAGAGTAATCCAACCATTTCCACCTAGAGGCTACAACCATTGTGCTATGCCAACCGCTGCTAACATGTCGAAGTGAGAAGTGTAGACATAGAATGCGTATTGCTAAATGCTACGCATATCATCATAGTAGCGAGTCTGATCAGGATTTATTGTAATGCTGTACAATAATGTCTTCATTGAGACTTTGGGGTACGAACTCCCAGAGAACGTCGTTACATCGTTGAGTCTGGAGGAAAGATTAGCCCCAGTATACGATAAACTAAACCTTGCCTACGGTCGCCTTGAAACGATGACCGGCATTCGCGAGCGGCGAGTCTGGAACAACGGAACGCCCCCGAGTTGGGGAAGCGCCAGGGCAGCGGAGAAGGCCATCGCCTATTCGGGAATCGATAAAGGGCAGATTGAATGCCTACTTCACACTTCCCTGAGCCGCGATTTCCTGGAGCCGGCAACCGCCTTCTTGGTCCATGATTCTCTGGGACTTCCTACCACGGCGACCCTCTTCGATGTCTCAAATGCCTGTTTGGGCTTCGTCAACGGCATGGTAATTCTGGCCAATATGATCGAACTGGGCCAGGTAAAAGCAGGGATCGTGGTTGGCAGCGAGAGCAGCGGGCACATCAGTGATATTACAATAGATGAAATCTTGAACGACCCGGACATGAGTCGGGCCACGCTCAAACGCTCCCTCGCCTCGCTGACCCTGGGATCCGGAGCGGCAGCAGCGGTGCTGACTCACTCCTCCCTCACGAAATCCGGCCATAAATTTCTAGGCGGGATAGTACGTACTGCCTCCCAACACAATGAGCTTTGTCGCATAGAGAATGACACCTATTTCTTCGACCCGCATGCCCATCCCAGCATGAGCACCGACTCTGAAGGAATTCTGAAAAATGGCCTGCTACTTGCCAGCGATGCATGGAAGGCCCTGGAAAAGGAGTTGCGGTGGCACAACTCCGATGTAGACAAGATCTTCTGCCATCAGGTTACTAGTGTTCATCAACAACTGTTGTTCGAGACCCTGCGTCTGGATAAATCCAAGGGCTTTTCCAGTGTTGAATACCTGGGAAACGTTGGGCCCGTTTCCCTCCCCATTACGCTAGCCATAGCAATCGACGATGGCCATCTCAATGCCGGTGACAAAGTTACCATGCTGGGAATCGGCAGCGGCTTATCTTCTGTTATGCTCGGTGTGAATTGGTAGCATGAGAATCCTAAAGTAATGGCAGTTGAAAAGATGCCTTATGATACACGGATCGTAATCACCGGGGTCGGTCTAACCGCACCAAACGGGAACAATCTTTCAGAATTCCGTCAGAACCTGCTCGCCGGGAAATCGGGGGTAGGGAAAATCGAGACCCACTACATGGGCGAAGTCATAGCCGGTGTTTGTGACTTTGACCCGCTCCTCTATCAAAAGAAAAAGGAGCTTCGTCGTGGAACGCGGGCAGGGTCTATTGCAATCTACTGCGCTCATGAGGCGATCGCCGATGCGAAACTGGATCTTTCTTCTATTGATAAATCGAGAATCGGTATCTACCTGGGGATCACCGAGCACGGTAACGTGGAAACCGAAAATGAGATCTATAACATAAAGCAATACGACTATAATGTAGATTTCTGGTCCCACCACCATAACCCCAGAACAGTAGCCAACAGCCCGGCCGGCGAAGTTACCCTGAACATGGGGATAACCGGCCCGCACTACACATTGGGAGCCGCTTGCGCCGCTGGCAACCTTGGAATAATACAGGGTTCACAGATGTTGCTGCTGGATGAAGTAGATTTGGCCCTGGCGGGTGGGGTCTCGGAGACGCCTGGTACATTCGGTGTTTTTGCCGCTTTTAAGAATGAGGGGGCACTGGCGAGCCATCCCGACCCTCAAAAGGCATCACGACCTTTTGACCGAGACAGAAATGGTATCGTTGTTTCCGAGGGCGGATGTATATGTGTTTTGGAAAGACTCAGTAATGCACTTGAAAGAGGAGCCAGGATCTACGGCGAAATCGTGGGACATGCTACCAACTCAGACGCATTCGATTTCATCCTACCAAATGCAGAAACGCAGGTTGTGTGCATGAACCTTGCCCTCAAAAGAGCTGGCATATCAGCAAGCGACATCGATATCATAAATACCCATGCCACGGCTACCCCTGAAGGGGACAAGGCAGAATGCCGGGCATTAAGAGAAGTCTTTGGTAATGACTCAAATTCGTATATAAACAACACCAAAAGCTATATCGGCCATACTATGGGCGCTGCCGGCGCCTTAGAACTGGCGGGTAATCTGCCCTCCTTTGAAGACCACATCGTTCACCCGACGATCAATGTGGACAATCTGGACCCTGAGTGCGCTTTTAAGAACCTCGTAATCAACGAACCCAGAAAGGTCGATAAGGTAGACTATATCCTGAACAACTCTTTCGGAATGCTGGGCATCAATTCAGTTCTTATTGTCAAAAGATTTCAAGGATAAAATTGAAGCGGCTATTTGGCCGCAATGAAAGGAAGGGGTTTTATGAAAGCAGAAGAGATTAGAGCCATGATTTTAGAGGTCATTCACGAAATTGTACCCGATGAAGACCTGAGCAATCTCAAGGGTGATATCCGCATACGAGACCAGATCGAAATGGACTCTATGGATTTCCTAGACGTCATCATGGAGTTGCGAAAACGATATGGTATCACCGTGCCCGAAGACGACTATATGGAATTATCAACGTTGGATAGCTCCGTGAAATACCTGGAGCCACTCATGAAAGATATCTAGTACTTCCTTGCAGAAATCCGCATCATTTCTTGAGTACCACAGGGGGGTGCCAGGATTGGGAAGTCGCATTCTCGATCAAGGTGATGAGACGTTTACTTCTTTAGCCAAGTACTAGCCACTAGATGCCGGCAAACCAGAATATATTGTTCTACCTCATGTCGGCGGAAAAATCGAAGGTTCAACCAATTTTCTCCCCTTGCCATACTGGGGAGAAACCTCTCTATAGAGCCTTGCTACAAGTTACGATGTTCCCATCATAGGCACTGGAATATCTAGATCCCCGCGGAAGGGGGGGACAACCGGGCAACCTACTTCCTCGTAGCATACTCCTAAGGTAAGTGTTTGGGAAAATAAACGTAGGAAAATTAGAGATTAGTTAATTTAAACGCCGTTGACAAATTCGACAAAAAGTGCGATAGTCAATAGCATGGCAATGCACGCATTACTATAATATAATCACGACTAATTGCAGTATGCTCGTACGAGAGCGGTGGAGATGCTATTAAAGAGGACAAGGTCTATCTTTGATCTATTAGTTGGGTTTGCCTCAGGCAAGCTAATCTCGCTTGAGGAAAAGTCAGTCGACGAATGTGTACCGGATAGGCTCCAACGTTGCTATCGAGATAAGGCAAAGGTGAGCGCCGCAGCATTTGACTCGGGACATGCTCCAGACACGGTAGCGGGTATGTAGGGGAGTTGCTCAATGCTGTACAAGAACGTCCGCATCGCGGCTTTTGGTTACGAGATCCCGGGGACAATCGTCACGTCACTGAGCTTGGAAGAAAGAGTAGCCCCCATATACGAGAAACTGAATCTCTCTTACGGACGCTTCGAAATGATGACCGGAATTCATGAGCGGCGATTCTGGGACGATGAGACGACGCCAAGCCAGGCCAGTGCAAGAGCAGCAGAAAAGGCTATAGCCAAGTCGGGAATCGATAAAGGGGACATCGAATGTCTACTTCATACTTCCGTATGTCGTGATTTTCTCGAGCCGGCGACAGCTTTGATAGTCCATAATTCTTTGGGCCTCCCTGCCACAGCTCTTGTCTTCGACATCTCAAATGCCTGCCTGGGTTTCACCAACGGCATGGTAACTCTGGCAAATATGATCGAACTGGGCCAGGTAAGAGCAGGAATTGTGGTTGGCGCGGAGGGTGGTAAGCGATGTATTGAAAGAACAATCGACGAAGTCCTAAATGACCCGGACATCACCAGGGATAAGCTCAAGGTCTCGTTTGCCTCTCTAACCCTGGGATCTGGAGCGGTGGCAGTGGTGCTAACTAGTTCTTCCCTGTCGAAATCCGGCCACAAACTCTTGGGGGGAGTGATTCGTACTGCTTCAGAACACAACGACCTCTGCCGCGTAGAACCTGATACTTATTTCTACGACCCGCATAGCCACCCCTATATGAGTACGGACTATGCAGGAATTCTGAAAAACGGCCAAATATTAGCGCGCGAAACATGGCAGGCCTTCCAACGAGAGTTGGGCTGGAGAGAGTTGGATATAGACAAGGTTTTCTGCCACCAGGTTAGCACTGTCCATCAACATCTGCTGTTTCGCACCGTGGGGCTGGATGAATCCAAGGGCTTTTCCACTGTAGAGTACCTGGGAAACATCGCTTCTTGTTCACTTCCTATTTCGCTAGCCGTAGGAATTGAGGAGGGTCGTCTTAATACAGGTGATAATGTTCTGCTAATGGCAGGCGGTAGTGGCATAGCTGGTATTATGCTCGGTGTGCTATGGTAATATGAGAATCCTATAATTGAAGTAGTGGCCAAGATGAATAATGAAACACGGATCGTAATCACCGGGATTGGTCTATCGGCACCAAACGGAAACAATCTTTCAGAATTTCGGCAGAACTTGCTCGCTGGCAAATCCGGAATTGGGAAAGTCGAGACCCACTACATGGGCGAGGTCATAGCTGGCGCGTGCGATTTTGACCCACTGAAGTATCAAGGGAAAAGGGAACTACGCCGGGGAACGCGAGCAGGGTCTTTTGCAGTTTACTGCTCTCACGAAGCAGTCGCTGACGCGAAATTGGATCTTGACTCCGTTGATAAATCGAGAATTGGTGTCTATGTCGGGATTACCGAGCACGGTAACGTGCAAACCGAGAATGAAATCTATAACCTCAAGCAGTTCGGCTACAATCTAGACCTCTGGTCCCACCATCAGAACCCAAAAACTGTGGCCAGTGCGCCAGCGGGCGAAATCACCCTGAATATGGGGGTTACCGGCCCGCACTACACACTGGGAGGTGCTTGCGCCGCCGGCAGCCTCGGACTTATACACGGCGCACAGATGCTGCTGCTGGGTGAAGTAGACTTGGCCCTGGCGGGTGGGGTCTCAGAGGTCATCCACGGTTTTGGTATTTATCTCAGCTTCAAAAATGAACGTGCGTTAGCGAGCCACCCGGACCCCACGAAGGCATCCCGTCCCTTCGACAGGGACCGAAACGGTGTTGTCGTTTCCGAAGGCGGCTGTATGTGCATTCTGGAGAAATTGAGTGACGCACTCAAAAGAGGCGCAAGGATTTACGGCGAGATCGTCGGTTACGCCATCAACTCGGATGCATCCGATTACGTTCTTCCCAACCCGCAAAGGCAAGCTGAGTGCATGAACCTTGCTCTCAAGAAAGCCGGCATATCAGCAAGCGACATCGATATCATAAATACCCATGCCACGTCTACCCCTCAAGGTGACAAGGCAGAATGCCAGGCAATCAGACAAGTCTTCGGGGATAATTCAAATACCTACATAAACAACACCAAGAGTTACATTGGCCATAGCATGGGCGCTGCTGGCGCCTTAGAACTGGTGGGTAATTTACCCTCATTTGAAGACCACGTCGTTCACCAGACGATCAATGTGGACAACCTGGACCCTGAGTGTGCCTTTAAGAACCTGGTAATCAACGAACCCAAAAAGGTGGATAAGGTCGACTATATCTTAAATAACTCCTTCGGAATGTTGGGCATCAATTCCGCCCTTATCGTTAAAAGATTTGCGCAATAGTAATAAGCACTTAGACGGAACCGCAAGGGAAGGTATTTAGCAAATAGGTGCCGGCAGACCAGGGTATATCATTCTACCTCATTTCACCAACGGATTTGAAGGTTCGCAAAAATCTCTCCCCTTGCCAAACAGGAGAGAAGCCTTTGTATAGAGCCCGGATATGAGTTACGACGTTATTATCATAGGGGCAGGGATGTCCGGCCTCGCCGCCGGCATCAGGTTGGCCTACTACGACAAAAAGGTCTGTATCCTGGAGAAACACCATCATGTCGGGGGATTAAACTCATTCTACAGCCGGGACGGGCATAAGTTCGATGTTGGCCTTCATGCAATGACCAATTATGTCCCCCGCGGTACCAAATCAACGCCACTGCCAAAGCTGCTGCGGCAGCTCAAGCTAAAAGCTGAAGATTTTGCCCTCTGCCAGCAACGGACGTCAGCGGTCAGGTTCCCAGAGAAAACCCTCAGATTCAATAACAACCTGGAATTTTTTATCCAAGAGGTGGTGGAGAATTTCCCAGCGCAAGCCGACAACTTCCACAAGCTGCTTAAAACCATTTCTGAATATGACGCATTGGCCCTGGATGCAAAACCAGTATCGGCTCGAGAAGCCGTGAGTACAATTATCTCCGACCCACTCCTCGTTGACATGATCTTTTGCCCGCTCATGTACTACGGCAATGCCCAGGAAAATGACATGGAATTCGGGCAATTCGTTATTATGTTTAGGAGCATCCTCTGTGAAGGTTTTGCCCGACCCCAGGCCGGGGTCCGGCAGATCCTCGATGTACTGGTTAAAAAATATAAAGATAACGGTGGCGAATTAAGGCTGAAGTGCGGTGTAAAAAGCATTCAGGTTGCCAACGGCAGGGTTGAATCGGTACTGCTCGATAACGCTGAAGTGCTGACGGCAGATAGTATAATATCATCGGCCGGTTACGTTGAAACCATGAGGCTTCTATCAAATTATAACGCTAAAAGCTTCAAGAATGATGTGGGGCGACTTTCATTCGTAGAGTTCATCATGGTCCTTGATAGAGAACTTGCGGAAGTGGGCTACGATACAACTATCATCTTTTTCAATAACTCGGATAGATTCAGTTATAGGAAACCGGACGATTTGGTCGATGTTTCAAGCGGTGTTATTTGCTGCCCTAACAATTTTTACTTCGAAAGCCCACTGCCTGAAGCCATGATCAGGGTAACCAACATGGCCAACTTCGATCTCTGGAACAAGTTAGAGCAGGAAGAATATAAAGCCCAGAAAGCTGCCTGGCTTGAAACATCTCTTAAAGAGGTGGTAAAATTCGTACCAGATTTCCGTGACTCAATCATTTACACAGATGTCTTCACTCCAAAGACGATTCACAGATTCACGGGTCACTTGAACGGTGCGGTATATGGGACTCCAAACAAGATCAAGACAGGAAGAACACATCTGGAGAACCTGTTTATTTGCGGGACAGACCAGGGGTTTCTGGGGATCGTTGGAGCAATGCTCAGCGGCATCTCCATGGCAAATCTCCATATACTACAGAAGGGATAATCAGGCTAAAGATTGCCAACGATAGATCGGTTGAGGGATACCAAGCCGGAATATGATGCCATCGTCATTGGCAGCGGTCTAGCCGGGCTGACCAATGCAAACATGCTGGCTAAAAACGGCTATTCAGTTTTACTGCTGGAGCAGCACCATCAGCTCGGTGGACTGGCTGCCTGGTTCAAGAGGAAGGGGGGGCACATATTCGACGTTTCCCTGCACGGATTCCCGGTCGGCATGATTAAGACCTGTCGCAAATACTGGAGCCCTGAAATCGCTGACATGATCGTTCAACTAAAGGGAATCAGGTTTGACAACCCCCAGTTCTCCCTCACAACAACCTTCGAGAGGGAGGATTTCACCCGCATCCTGCTGGAGCGATTCAGAATACCCCAAGAGAATATCGAAGGCTTTTTCAATACATCCAGGGATATGAACTTCTATGACGACCAAACGATGACAACCAGAGAGCTTTTTGAGAAGTTCTTCCCCGGCCATGACGACGTTGTCCGCATGTTAATGGAACCGATCACCTATGCAAACGGATCAACCCTGGATGACCCGGCGATAAGCTATGGAATCGTGTTTTCAAATTTTATGAGTAAAGGCGTTTACACTGTTAGAGGCGGAACCGATAAATTTATCGGCAAAATGCGGGATGAGCTTACCAGAAATGGGGTCGATATTCGGACCAGGGCCCTGGTGGAAAAAATTGTCATCGAAGATCAAAGGGTATCGGGAGTAATCGCCAATGGCAAGATGATCAAGTGTAAGGCTGCTATCTCCAACGGCAATCTTAAATCAACTATTCATAAATACGTGGGTGACGAGCACTTTTCTGAAAGTTTCATTGAGGAAGCAAGAAAGGTACGCCTGAATAACAGCAGTTGCCAGGTCTACATGGGCATCAAAAAGGGTGAAGCTATCGACTATATAGGGGATTTGCTTTTTACTTCGGTAGCGGAGAAATTCGATTCCACCATGCTTTGCAGCAGGGATATCACCAGCCGTACCTTCTCCATATACTACCCGGAAACTCGCCCCGGCTCAGACATGTACTCTATTGTCTCTTCTACCAATGCAAACTACGAAGACTGGGCCAGCCTTTCTGAGGAAGAATATCATACCTCCAAACAGGAATTAATCGAATCGACGCTCGATACTCTGGAGAAATATATCCCCGGAGCGCGGGGGAAAATCGACTATGTTGAAGCCGCCACTCCAAAAACATTTCAGCGGTATACCCTTCACGAACGTGGCGCCTCTTTCGGCACTAAATTCGAAGGGTTGAGGGTCAGCATGGAGCTTCACGAGGAAATACCCGGACTTTTCCATACCGGGTCGGTGGGGATTATTATGTCCGGCTGGTTGGGCGCTGCTAACTACGGGGTGATTGCCTCGAACAATGTTGACAAGTATCTACGGTCGTGATTTAATTTTGCAGGAGGTGACAGATGTACGATTTCAAGGGACAGACCGCTATTGTAACCGGAGGAACAAGGGGGATAGGCAAAAGCATCGTCGAGAGTTTCCTGAGAGCTGGTGCTCGGGTTATCATTGCCTCAAACGAAGCTGCTACGGAACAATTCAAGCAAGACAACAAGGAGTTCGCTGAGAATATTGATGTCCAAATAATTGACGTGTCTAAATATGAAGAGGTTGAAAAGTTTTTCGAATATATGGATAAAAAATATGAAGGCTTCGAGGTGCTGGTAAATAATGCAGGTATTCGGAAGGATGCTGTACTGGCCATGATGAAGCAATCGGAGTGGCATGATGTGCTGAATGTCAATCTCAGCGGAATCTTTTACATGTGTAAGTTTGCGGTGATGAGCCTAATGCGCAAACGATATGGACGGATTATCAGTATAACCTCACCTTCCGGCAAATATGGATTTGAAGGTCAGGCAAACTATGCCGCCTCAAAGGCAGGCCTGGTTGCGCTGACCAAATCACTGTCGAAGGAGGTCGCCCGCAGGGGCATTACAGTCAATTGCGTCTCTCCGGGATTTATCGCAACCGAGTTAATTCAAGACCTTCCTGATGAATTACGCGATTCTTATGTAGCCCAGGTGCCTTTAAAGAGATTCGGGAAGACCGAGGAGGTCGCTGCCTGTGTTCTTTTCCTGGCGTCTAAGGAAGCGTCTTATGTCAACGGTTCTGTACTAGAAGTAACGGGAGGTTTGTAAAATGGAAGAGATACTAAAGGCCATACCCCACCGCCCACCGTTTCTGTTCGTCGACAAGATCACAGAGTTAACGGAGAACAAGATCAAGGCGACCAGGGAAATGAGCTCGGACGAGTCGTTTTTCCAGGGGCACTTCCCTGGGAATCCGATCATGCCCGGGGTACTCATCTGTGAATCCATCTTCCAAGCCGCTGGGATTCTACTATCAAACATCCTAGGCGGTGTTGGCGGCGGCACCCCCGTGCTGACCCGTATCAGCAACGCAAAATTCAAGAACATCGTCAGGCCGGGCGATCTGCTGGAGCTACAAGCGGAGGTCGTGGAGACAGTGAGCAACGCCTCCTTCATGAAAGGCAGTGCATCGGTTGCCGGGAAGACGGCCGTAACGGTGGAGTTTGCGGTTAGCCTAGTTAAAGCCGAAATCTAAATACAAAGATAGAGGAGATACTATGGACTTCTTGGACATCGCAGGTAAAACCTTCCTAGTTTTCGGTGTGGCCAATAAAAAGAGCGTGGCCTTCTTCGTTAGCCAGGTTCTCTCTGAGGCAGGGGCGAAGGTCATCCATTCAGTTCAGTCTGCGGCACACGAAGAAAGCGTTTCCAAGCTCTTCCCGGGCGCAGAAGTTTACATATGTGATGTCGAGCGGGAAGACGAAATCACGAAACTAGCTAAAGAGGTCTCCAAGAAGTATCCCAAGATTCATGGCATCGTTCATGCCATTGCTTTTGCCAACTACGAAGAGGGACTCAAGCCATTTCACCAAACAAGGAAGAAAGACTTCCTGCAATCCATCGACATATCCTGTTTCTCGTTGATCAGTATTGCCAACGCATTTAAAGACCTCCTGGATGAAAAGGCATCCATAGTCACCATATCGATCTCAGCCACCAAAATAGCAGCCGAACCCTATGGCTGGATGGCGCCTGTAAAGGCTGCCCTGGACTCTACCTTGTGCTTTCTGGCCAAATCCTTCAGCTCGTTTTCCCAAGTCAGGTTCAACTCAGTCAAGGCCGGCTTATTGAAAACCTCTTCATCCGCAGGGATACCAGGATACCTTGACTATTACCTTTACGCCGAACAATTGAGTCTACGCAAGAAAGCTATCGAGACCAAAGAAGTTGCCAATGCGGTGGTATTCCTACTGAGCGATCGATCCAGCGGCATAAATGCCCAGAGCATAATCGTGGACTGCGGAATGTCGACCAACTACTTCGACAAAGATCTTATTGATAAGGCGATTAGGGATTGAGCAGACCGATGACTTTGTTTCCAGTAATCTTGCCAGTTGCCCAAGCCGGACACAAGCTATCAGGAAGAGAAAGGGTATCCAGGCTAAGCAGAATCGCCAGGGAGGCATTAAGGCTGAGCGCGGAAAAGGGCGGAGTTACCCTTGGAGAGCTACGTAAAGACCAAAATGACGTTCCGTGCCCTTTTGATGGCAACTACTGGTCACTCGCCCATAAACCAAAGTACGTGGCAGCGGTTATGAGTAAAGAAAGGGTGGGGATCGACATAGAGGAAATAAAACCCCGGCAAGAGTCAATATTCAGCCTGGTGGCGAGCGACCAAGAATGGGACCTGGGCAAAGAAGAGTCCTGGTATACCTTCTTTCGCTACTGGACTGCGAAAGAGGCGACTTTAAAAGCTATCGGAATCGGTATCGGTGGGCTAAAGGCCTGTCGGGTGGTCTCGGTTCCCGATGAGAATCATATTGTATTGGACTATGGAGGGCACTTGTATCGAGTCGAACAACTGTATCATAAGAACCATATTGTTTCCGTCCTCAAAGACAACAGCGAAGTTGAGTGGGCAATTGAGGAGGATTTCAGCTACTGCTGAATAATTGAGTTAGGTCGTGGCTGAACTGGATACGAAACCGACACCCAAGATCGCCTATGTCTTTCCCGGACAGGGCTCACAGGCAGTCGGCATGGGCTTGGAGCTTCTCCACAGTTCACATGAGGCGCGGCAGGTCTTCGAGGAGGCGGATCAAGCTCTCCAGTTTCCCCTGTCCCGGCTTTGTTTTGAGGGTCCCGAGCAGGAGCTGCGTGAAACCATCCATGCCCAGCCAGCAATACTGACAGTCAGCGTCGCCTATTTAAAAGCCACATCGGAGATCAACGGTAGTATAAAGCCTGACTTTGTCGCCGGACACAGCATCGGTGAGTACACCGCACTGGTAGCAGCAAACGTCCTTTCATTTGTCGATGCCGTTTGCCTGGTCAGGGAACGAGGTCGCCTGATGCAGGAAGCAGGCAAGAGCAAACCCGGATGCATGGCGGCTATTATCGGTATGGATGAGGTATCGGTGGAGGAGATATGCCTGGAGAGCGGTGCCCAGATTGCCAATATCAACTGCCCCGGGCAGATCGTGGTCAGTGGTAATAGCGAGGCAATAGCATGCTCCATGGACCTGGCCCAATCGAGAGGGGCCATCGGTGTGGTGCCTCTTGAAGTGAGCGGCGCTTTTCACACCCCCCTTATGCAGCCTGCCGTTGAAGGTATGGCACAGGCCATCTCACGAATTAACTTTTCCCCACCCCAGGTTCCCATCGTGGCTAACAGCACGGCTAAGCCGGTAACCACCATCGACGAAGTTAAAGAGGAGCTACTTCAGCAGCTATGCCACTGTGTTAAGTGGCAGGCCTCAGTGGAATACATGGCAGAAGTCGGTGTCTCCACTTTCATAGAGGTTGGCCCCGGGATAGTCCTCACCAAGCTGATTAAAAGGATCGCCAAGAAAGCGCAGGTTCTCAATATGAGCGACCTTGAATCTATCCAGGCAATACGCTTCTGAAGCACTAGTGTCCGATAACCTGCGCTAATTAGATTAAGGAAGTTCCTTCTATCCGAGAAATTGCTTCCCTTAGCAGGGGGGAATCAGAGCTTTTATGACCCTGGATTTCTCCCTCTCAAGGACAATGGGTAAAAAGCAACCCGTTTACGCTTCTTATAGAATAAAAATATCACGAATTCTTATCGAACATAATGCCCGTATCTTGAGTAACATCGGTTGCTGATAGATTCGTGATACAGATCAAGCCAACGAACACCGCTTCGATCCTACTCTGAGCAGCGAACTACTATTTACACTCAAAGATCGCGCAGCAAGCGGACCATGCCCGGGCACCCTATCAAAGCCTCAAAATCAGGGTGCCGTTTTTCATCAGCATACTTGAAGCCCGCTTTCTTGTAAGCGCGCTCCGCCGGCGTGTTGCCGATATAGAAGCCTACCTGTGCCAGGCGAAAGCCCTGATCGCGCCCCTTGTCTAGGATCGCCTCGAGTAGCTTGCTGACAGCCTCCATGCGGCGGTACTCCGGGAGGGTCGCCACGTGTTCGATAATCCAAGCACCATCTGCGAAGTCGGGATGGCAGGTCATAAACGCCGCGAGGTTCCGCTGGCCGGGGGCCATATCTTGCTCTGTCAATCCCATCTTCTCGATGACCGCTGCCATGGGCATAGCGACAGTCGCTTCCCCGTTTTTAACAGGATCGAAGCCTTCAAGTGCAGCTGCCGGGTGGCCATCAACTTCTGCCACAAGAAATTCCGTATAATAGCACATATGCCGTGGCTCCTGTAAGGTCAACATCTCGAGGAAGTGCAGACACCTGTCCTCCGGCTGAGATATGATAAGATCCCAAATGCCTATCTCCATGTGTGACCTGCCTGCCATGAGCATGCACCACGCGATCAACTTCGCATCTTCAGGGCGGGCTGGTCGTATATTTATGTCCATTAGTCATGCTCCTTTCCAATTCCAAAGTCGAAAGCGTAGCGAGTTATTTGCGTTAGTTTCTATCATAAATATACTCCATTCTCCTTTAGTTAGAACCGTGATAACACGGGAAGACTGCAAACACCGCTTTTAAAATTCAAATCTGGATTTCCACTTTTTAACTGCGCCCAAGCCAATTCTGTTATTTATATACCTACTAAAGTCACTGCCAGTGCACGCCCTCTATACAACAGCCAATGGGTCGGTAGGCTCCTTCCATGTTAGCTCCGCATTCTTATCCCCACCGTCTAATCAGGTCTGATTACTTAGCAGCACCTCAGCCGCCTGTCGCACACACCCAGTGAAACCTTCTAGAGATGTGTATATCCTATCAGGTGGAACATTCACCCGAACTACGACCGTGCCGCTTCGGCAAACAGGACCCTCGACCATCAAATTGTCGAACAACCCGAAAGACTCTACGAAGAAGCCATCGGGCTCAACGCGCTCAGCGTAGTCCTTGACCACATTGGTGTATCCGAACACAGGCTTGCCACACCCATACATGTAACCAATTTCAACCGCGGTGCCGATATCCGTGCTCGGTCCTCGGAATGGAGTCAGATTCGCGATCACAAGGTCGCAACTATCCATCAGTTCCACCATTAGGTCGAAGGTCGCGTGACCCATGTCAACGGAAGAGTTCAGATTAAACAATACATCAAAATGAGCATCCAGCGGGTATATTCCCTCGAATCCATACTGAGCGCAGATGCGTTTCTTTGCCTCACCGATTTCTAAGGCGTCGGGGAGGAATACATCCGGCCCAGCTAGGTAAACCCGCATAACATAAGGTTCTTTTACCTTCTCCTCGACTTGAGAGGCGTTGACCTCTCTGGATTTTTTATGGTAACTAATCTTCTCTTCCATTTCTTTCACCTTGGATAAGATCGCCTGGCGTCCCGAAGATTAACCGCGCCTTTTAGTATGATCTCGTGTACAGGAAAAATACGCCCTATTTTTCATGCTATATACAAGTAACTCAAGACTCTTCCATTTTGAGGCAATTTTATAGAGCGAAAGGCATTTTAAAAATGTTTTACTGTGAGGATAAGAGCTCGAGCCAGAGCAGGTGACTATTAACTAATTCCTACGCCCGTTAAAAAGACGGAACTATTGAACGAGGAGTTCTATCTATTAGACAACTTGGCTCCCCGACGAGGACTCGAACCTCGAACCTAGCGGTTAACAGCCGCTCGCTCTACCATTGAGCTATCGGGGAATCTTCGTTCCGCTGCCTTTTAACTCCCAAAAGGGGCGAAAAGCCCTAAGCCTACTGGATACTCCTCTGACCTGCCGCGATGCCCTCACTGAAGCTCGAAAAAGCTGCCGAGCCAGGATTCGAACCTGGGCTTAGGGATCCAAAGTCCCCCGTGCTACCGCTACACAACTCGGCATTTTTCGACCTGCCAGGTCCCGGATCTATCGCCTCAACGCGCAGAAAAGTGCCGAAGGTCGGGATCGAACCGACACGGGAGTCGCCCCCCAACGGTTTTTGAGACCGTCGCGTCTACCTGTTCCGCCACTCCGGCTTTTCGTCCTCTAACTTCCTAATCATCAGCTCGCTGCTTCTCTTGCCGAGAAGTCGAACTGCTGACATGCGGATTTTCAGTTAGCGCATCCCATCCCCTGCACTCGTGTAGAATAGCATATTGTCAGCTTCTCGGTCAAGGACGTTGTATTTGGTGTTGCCAAACCAGCTAGTCGAGAGCCAGGCCGACCGGACACCAGTTGGCGCTAATACGAGGGTGAAAAGGCCTATGTCAACTAGAAGTGCCCCTTCAGGGTAGCATCGCAGTTGGGGCACTTACCAGCATACCAGTCGACAACGCAGCCACATCCGGGGCAGCGCCACCTCTCCTCCTGCTCCTTAACCCAGGCATCAAGACCGATCTCCCGCTGGCGCCCGATGTTGTCCAGAACCTCACTGTGGTGCCGGAAGCCATCGTTATTAAAATCGATGATCTGCTGACAGGGAAAATCATCGCACTGCGCGCAGTGGGTCAACCCTTTCTCGAAGGCGCATGCCCGCAGGTTACATTCGCGGCACATGATAGCTCTTACGTCTGAGAGACAACCATCACAGGTAAGATCCTTTACCTCTACCGGATGCCCTAGATATTTGGCGACCCCCCCGGCGATCAGTTCCAGGAGTTGAGGATCGTTCTTCCTAATAGCAGCAAGGATCGAGCAGGCACCGCAGTAGAGACCGCAGGGCGGGGCGAGTTTCTCAGGATTTTTCCGTTCTGGGCTGGTCACCGAGAACTCCTTTCACGAGATTTTCGAAATACACCGCGATAGCGGCCATGGTGCCCCCATAATGCTTTTTCAGAAATTCAATTATCATTTGTTTAAGCTCCTCCTTGTTTGTGGACAAATGGTTTCAGCTCCTTCCGGCTTATGGTTAAATTGCCTCCGATCGATATTCGAGCTTCCTGGATGAGTGTGCAACACTCATCTACGGCCATCACGCTCCCCTCTAACCCTCAGCCTTGTACACCCTGCACAGCTGTCCCCTGAGCACAAAGTTTCCGCTTACCGGGTCACAGAGGTCGGGATCATCGTCCAGCACCGCGTTTATGTTCGATCGCCACAGGCTATCGGGGGAAGGGTCTTCAGGGAGCCACCAGCCATGCTCTGCCTGTACTACACCAGGTTCGAGCCCCCTGAAATACTTACATCTGAATTTGGCCCTTCCCACCGGCGTCTCGATCCACATCCAGTCGCCATCTTTAATATCCCACTGGATACCTGCTTCCGGGTTAATCTGGGCTATCGGCTCTGGAGACCGTTTTCGAATGGACTCAAGCTGGCGACCCTGTGAATGGTAATAGCGGCGGTTCCGGCCACCTGAGAGTAGAGTTAGGGGGAACTCCCTTGCCAGCTTCCGGTCGCTTACCGGGCTCCGCGGCGGCTCGGTGTAGCTGGGCAGTGGGTCATACCCCATCTCCTCAAGGATGGTGGAGTATAGCTCGAGCTTGCCTGTAGGCGTGCCGAAACCCCTCTCTTCGTATTTCCTGTATCGAAGCGTGGGGTTATCGTAGCCCTTGCTATCCATGAACTCCCTGAAGGTAACACCCATTGGTTCAAGGCGATAGTCATAGGCCTCTTCCAGGGTCATCCACGGCCAGTATTCCTCCTGCCCCAACCTTATCCCCAGCTCACGCCATAGATAGTACTCCGGCTTTCGCTCATAAAGCGGTGCGACAGCGGCTTCACCCGCCTGCAGGTGGAGGAAGTAATCGCCCCCATGGATTATGGGTTTCTCCAAACCGCAGGCCGCAGGGAGCACATAGTCGGCAATGCGACAGGTGGACGTCATGAACACATCCATAGCCACATGAAGCTCTAGCTTCATTAGCGCTTGATAGATCAGCTTTGCGTTGGGAAAGGTGAGGAGCGGGTTCTTGGCTATCGTTACCATCGCCTTGACCGGATAGGGTTTCCCGTCGATCATGGCGCGAAACACCGAAGGGGCATGAGCGTAGCCTGAGATCCAGAAGCTTGATAGCGATCGCTCTCTGGTTTTCTCCACAATCTCCCTGAGCCTCTCGAAGACAGGCCAGGAGTAGAGTTTAAACCTTTCCCCACCGATCATCTTGCTCTTCTGCTCACCGCTCATCTTATCCAGCATTTCCACATCGGCCACCAGCCTGACGCGGGGATGGGGCTCCAGCAACGCATCGCTACCCGGTATGTCTATGTTTCCGGTTATCGCCGCCAGGATGTACCTGCTGTGTAGGGCTTGAGTCGCATTAGCTTGCTCCTCCAACCCATTAACGTGGAAGATTAAGCCTGGTTTGTTGGTGGCATACATCCGGGCAGCTTCCCCGATCTTCTCTAATGGCACCCCGGTGATACCTGCAACCCTCTGGAGCGGGTAATCCCTCACCCGTTCCACAAGCTTTTCGAATCCATAGCACCACCTGTCCACAAAATCCTTATCGTGAAGCCCCTCGCTTATAATCGTGTTTATCATGCCCAGCAGCAGGGCAGCATCGGTGCCCGGCCGGGGCTGCAGCCACAGAGCAGCTTCTACCGCGGGCTCCGTACCCCTGGGGTCCACCACGATTAGCTTGAGCCCGAGTTTCTGTAACGCACGGATGCCGTTCCACAATTGCGGGGCTGCCGCTTGGGGATTTGCCCCCAGCAGCATAACGCAGCGGGTTTCCGGGTGGATATAGGGCAGGTAGACCATCCACCCGGTGAGGAGGTGGCTCAGCGTCATGCCGGCACCACAACTGGGCGGGCCGAGCAGGTTCGGTGTGCCAAAAAGGGACTGGAAACGCACCCGGTATTCATCTGCGGAGTTCTGCTCGCCGCTGGTAGCAATAGCAAGCGCCTCAGGGCCGCAATTATCTTTTATCTCTGCCAATTTTTCTGCTATTTCATCCAGTGCCTGCTCCCAGCCAATCTGTTGCCACTTGCCTTCTCCACGCTTGCCAGCCCGCTTCAGCGGGTAGTTGAGCCTGTCGGGGTGATAAAGAAATTCGGGAGCAGCGAGCGCGCGGGGGCAGGCTGCAACTATCTTCCTCCACCGCTCGGCGGTAGGCGAATCTGTCCTCTTCTGCAGGTCAGCGCCCAGAAATCGGCCGTCCTCGACCCTGACTTTATAGCGGCAGTGACTGGCACAAAAGCCGCATACTATCCGTTTAGTTTCTATGGTCATATCTCCCCCTCAGATAATTGCTAACACGACGCCCGACTTTTATCAATAGTGTATAAGCGCTTTGTTCCTGAGTGTCATTTTCTGCTTTTTATACTAGCATTGCAGTCACTCTTTAAATTACTGAGAGTTCAGGAGGCCGAGGTGCGGCATATGGAAGGGCGTTCCTCTATCTCAAGCTAGCTCAGATAGGAAATGTTCACGGAAGGTTTCAGTTAAAAGTGCCGAGGGGCGGAGTTGAACCGCCGACACGCGGATTTTCAGTCCGCTTAGACACAGCTAAACTGCTTAACAAATTGTCTGTTTCACAGATAGCAGAGTTAAGCAATTTAAGCAAATCCTATATCTCCCAGGTTAAGAATGGCAAGCGACCACCTTCCAGTAGACTACTCCAAGCACTCACGGATTACTATTATACCACCAACAAAGGGAGAGGTGTTGCCAACGCTCAAAAGGCAATTGACCTCTTTTTAGAATCTAGAAGAAATGGAATATCGCCGAGGACAACAGATGACTTTTACAAGCCATACTTAACCAGAGCGATTCCTGTTTTGGGACTAACCCCGACTCCCAGTAGAATAAACACTTTTCTCAACTCATTGGATTGTTCTCCAGGCAGAAAACACGCTTACTTCCGAGCGATAAGGGTATTCTATAACTGGCTCTATAGACCAAAGTCAGGTTATGACCTTAAGAGCAAGGATAACCCCGTAATCTGGGTGGAAGCCCCTATGGTTCCCAAGCTGATATCGCCCAGTCTAACCAGAAAAGAAATTGAGCCGCTAATCGACAAAGCTAACCACATTAGGGACAAGGCAATAATTACCCTCTTCACCGAGTCGGGCCTGAGATTATCTGAGCTTACCAACATCAATAAAGGCGATATTGACTGGCAATCCAGGGTTATCAAGGTGCTGGGCAAAGGGGGGAAGGAAGCCTATGCTCCTTTTGGTGAGCTATCAGAAGAGTATCTTAGGGAATGGCTTGCCCAGTATCAACCCGATGGCAATATCTGGGGCATGAATAAGTGGGGTATTACCTCTATGCTGCGTAGGTTAGAAAAGGAAACAGGCTGGCCCTGCAACCCTCACACCTTCCGCAGGACATTTGCTTGCCTATTGCGCAAGGCAGGGGTAGATACTATGACCATCAAAGACCCGGGCAGATGGGAATCATTGGAGATGGTACAAAGATATACCAGGTCGGTTACATTTGAGGATAGCCTGAAGTTTTATAAGCCACGATTGGGGTGAAAGTCAGTAGTGAAAATAGGGGGTTGTGTAAAAGGGGGGCTGTCTAAGCATCCGAGATAGCTGCCAATTTCCTCGTGTACACATAGGTCGGTTGTGGGTTACCCTTAATTTGCATTCATATTTGATTAGGACCAGACGCTTTGAAATCTATCCGCAATTGTGCCCTTAGCTAATCAGCATCGTTATGACCTTCTCTAGCAAGGCTTCGACATCATAAAGAACATCGGCTAGTGCCGATACCCAATCTATCGTGGTATTGAGCACAGCCGTCACGTTGCCTTCCAATAGACCAGCTAGGTCCAATAATATCTGCTTGACGATGTAGAGCACGCCGACTATTTCATGAGCAGCGCCAGCAGCAATAAAACCCATAAAAGTTAAAAAACCCATATATAAAGAAACCATTTATTATCTCATCATCTTTCGTCTAAGATTATCACAATCCCCAGCCCTACGATTGAGCCATTTAGCTCTCCCAGGGAATCACTTATATCCTTATCCCTCCGATTTTCTCTCATTTTACGGCTTCTCGATACAATGTAGAGAAAATTACAAAATGGGCCTTTGTGGAGCCTTATCTAACTAAAAAACCTTCGCAGCCAAGGTTCTCCACCCCGAGCGAAGGTCCTTCTCTTGGGGCAGACGATAAAGCCCCACCTACTATGCCTATATTCTATTGTCGGTGTGAATCCTCGAAATCTATCTGCAATTGTGCCCTTAGCTAATCAGCAGCGTTATGAGCTTCTCCAGCAAGGCTTCACCATCGTAAATTACTCCGGCTTCTAACGCTACATAATCTATCGTTGCATAGAGCAGAGCCGTCAGGTTGCCTTGCAGCATACCAGCTATGTCCAAGAACAGCTGCTTGCAAATTAAGTAAATGTCCACCGTTGCTGACAAATAAGAACTCACCTGGACTCACCCCCCTCGTCTACGAACTCAGGATTCATTTTTATATCTGTACTACATTTGTGCACGATAGTCACAATCCCCAGCCCTGCGATAGAGCCATTCATCTACTATGCCTGTATTCTGTTGTCGGTGTGAATCCTTGAAATCTATCCGCAATTGTGCCCTTAGCTAATCAGCATCGTTATGACCTTCTCCAGCAAGGCTTCGACATCGTAAAGCACCCCAGCTAGTATCGATACCCAATCTATCGTTTCATTGAGCAGAGCCGTCAGGTTGCCTTCCAGCAGACTAATCAGGTCCAATAACATCTGCTTGCGAAGGTAGTAACTTGCCACCGTTTCGTTAAACAGAGAATTCACCCGGGCTCACCCCCTCTGGTATCTGTACGACATCTGTGCACGACTATCAACCCCTGTCAATCCCCAGCTTAGGACCAGGCGCTTTGAAATCTATCCGCAATTGTGCACTTAGCTAATTATCAGCGTTATACCCTTCTCCAGCAAGGCTTCGGCATCATAAATCATTCCGGCTAGTATCCATATCCAAGCTATTAATCCATTGATCAGAGCCGTCAGGTTGCCTTCCAGCATACCAATTAGGTCCAATGATATCTGGCCGAGGATTAAGAGCGTATCTACAATAGCTTGAATAAAACTTGTCATTTTTTATCTCACGCTCTTTGGTCTAAGATCATCACAATCCCCCGCCCTGCGATTAAGCCATTCAGCTCTCCCAGTGAACTACTTATATCCTTATTCCCCCGATTTTCTCTCATTTAACTGCTTCTCGATACGATGTATAGAAAATGACAAACTGAGTCTTTGTGGAGCCTTATCTAATTAAAAAACCTTCGCAGCCAAGGTTCTCCACCCCGAGCGAAGGTCCTTCTCTTGGGGCAAACGATAAAGCCACACCTACTATGCCTATATTCTGTTGCCGGTGTGAATCCTCGTCGTCCCCACCCGTATGTTACTGTTGCTATTTCCCGCCGTCGACCGGTGCCAGCACGACAGCCTGTGGAAACTCTACCACAAGAAAGGCTTTTTGTCAAGCCTGCTACGCTCGTCGGGGCTTTCCCGAACATGTAAAAATCCTTCCGCCGCCAGGGTTCTCCACTCCCAGCGGCGAACCATACCTATCCCGGTATCGCTAGGGGCATCTCAGAACAAGCTATCGTGTCCTCTCAGTTATTTCCTTCAAATACTCTGTGTGAACAATAATACTCTTATACCTCTTATGACAAGCGGTCTCCCAATCCGCCTGGCTGGGCTTAACTCCGGCTAATACGAATTTAAGGTTTCTTGTAAAGAGACAGTGCTATTCCATTTCACTCTGGCTAGATGTATAATCGAGGACCCGTCATAACTACGGTAGATAATACAAAGTTTAAGTTGGGGAATTTCGCCGCTAAACGTTATTAGAATTAGGAGATTACTTTGGACGAAGCGATAGACAAAAAAGAATTAAGGCTTGTGAATACTTCATTGAGGGGATTCTTCCAAAGACATTATGAGTTTAGGGCTTTTAAGGAATACCTCAGAAAGAATCATATTGATTTAACCAATAAAGTGATATTAGATGTTGGTTGTGGTTCTGGTTATAGCTCAGAGCTAATAATGCAGGAGCTTCAACCCAAAGAGCTTTTCGCATTCGATATTATGCCAGAAGAGGTTGAACTTGCTAAGCAAAGAGGCCTATCGGCAAATATATTTGTTGGAGACGTGACGGATATTAAACTTCCTTCTGGGAAATTTGATGCTGTGTTTATATTTGATGTTCTTCATCATGTACCAGAATGGCGTACTGCTCTTAAAGAGATAAACAGAGTACTTAAATCTGGCGGTGTTCTCTTAGTTCAGGAACCAAATAAGAAGGGCTTGGATGGTATAGAGCGCTATTTCAAGATTCATCATTCCAAGGAGTCTAGATTTGAGCCACCAGAATTTATTGAGGGTTTAGAAGAATCTGGATTTCGTGTGGTTGACAAAAGAAAGATGTATGTGGGGCTTTTCCAAAGTTGTCTGTGTATAAAGAAAGAATAATAATGCCAGCTAACCCGCTTATCGGTTGGCAGCAGGATAGTCAACGGTTCGCTAGGTGTTTAACAGTTCGTCAGTTTGTTACTGCGTTAACAGCTAACAGAACTAGACTGAACAAAGTACCCTTAATTCACGTAGAAGGGATGAAGGGATTTTGCGTGGCAATAATGCGGTAGATTACATACGGAAGTGTTGTGCGTTCATGAAGTAGTTACAGCATTGGAATGTGTGGTTGTGCTACTAATATAAGAATGCAGGTTGGCCGGATGTCGAGCTAGTCCCCACAGGCAAAGAACCTACGGGCAAGTCCTGCAGCCTTCCTACCATCAGTGCTCTTTACTGATCCTCGGTTCTTTGGTGACTTAATAGTGAGTTTCCTGTCAGTCACTAAACCCTATCTCCACACCTAAAAAGTCAGTGGGTCTTAGGTTTGTTATAATACTGGCTGCCAATAGTACTACTCCCAGAGCCACTCCCCCATCCCCAGCTTCCTTGAAAACTCCAGGGACAATGTTAATATCATCTATTGGGCCAGTCCAATCTATCTGGCCAGTCCAACTATCAGCTCCTACAATGCTTGCTGTACCTGCCGCAACCAGAAGAACACCGATGACCATCAGGATGACAAGTAGAGTGCGACCTAAAACCCGCATAGTTTACTCCTTCGACCTCCTCGTAGCGATCTCCAAAAGCACTTCTTCCAGTACCTCATCCTCTTTAGAGCAAGAAGTCACACTATATTGTGTGTACTCGGTAATAGTACCACAATATATAGTGATTGTCAATGCTTTTGGCTTCCTTTTATGATCAACAGAGCCGTAGTCGCATTATCAACCGATACGCTTGCGGAATACATTAACTGCTTTATTTGAAATTCTTTTACATATGATGGGGGGTTTTGCAGTCAGAATATTAACATTGTAAGCGTTATCGTGTATAACGCCTAATGAGGTCAAGAGTGTATAGCGTTAAAGAAGCTTCCAACAAGATGGGAATTTCAGACAGCCATTGTCGACGGCTGCTAGAAAGAGGTGAAATAAAGGGCAAGAAACTAGGTCATGATTGGGTAGTACTAAGCTTGGACTATAAGAGGAAGAGGAAACCGAAGTTTAAGAAAGGGGAAACCAATGCGAAAAGTTAAGCAAATTGTTAAGCAAACAAAAGTGCCGAGGGGCGGAGTTGAACCGCCGACACGCGGATTTTCAGTCCGCTGCTCTACCACCTGAGCTACCTCGGCGTTATAGCTAGACTATCAAAAGTTGGCGTTAAATTGGCGTTATTTTTTTGAGACACCCCAACGGGCAACACCTCGTTCAGTAGGCCCATCGCCTCCTCTTGCATACCCTCAATTATATGGCTATAGGTATCCATTGTAAAGGCTACACTGGCATGTCCCAGGGCTTCACTGATAACTTTGGGCTTGGCCCCACGCAGTAGCATGAGGCTGGCGAAAGTATGCCGGAGATCATGGAATCTTACCCCTTCCAGGCCTGCTCGTCTGGCCATTCTGGTAAAGTTGTGTGTTAGCACACACGGATCTAACGGCTTCCCCTCAATACTGGTGAAAACAAGGTCATCTAGAGTAAGTTCTTTTCCTAGTTCACGGTAGATCGCTTCCCTCTCGTTTCGATATTCTCTTAGGAATAGGGCTAGTTTGGGTGTCATGGCTACACGTCGCCGGCTGTGAGCTGTCTTAGGCTCTTTTAACTCACATACGCCCCGCCTCTTATATAGCACCTGGCTAACCGATATTGAACACATGTCGAGATCAATGTCTCTCCATCTCAAGCCCAACAGTTCAGCCTGGCGGAGCCCCGTGCTCACGGCGGTATAGATCACCGGATAATAGTAATTACCCTCTGCCGTCTCGAAAAGGACTTCGACTTCACCGGGTGTTAGCGTGCGCATGGCCTTACCTTTCCAAGATGGTGAGTCCACAAGTTCGCAAGGGTTACGGCCCAGATAACCCTGTCTGACGGCATACTTCAGGACCTGGCTTAATAGCCGGTGATGCTTCGCTACAGTCCTGGGCGATAGCTTTTCGATAGCCTTGCCGTAGTATGCCTGTATTGTCTGAGGGTGAAGTTGCTTTAATTGAATATGGCCTAAAGCCGGTATTAAGTGAGTCTCTATAATTGACTGGTAGCCGTCAAGCGTGCGCACATGACAGTTAGACTTAACGTAGCCGTCAAGCCATTGGTTAAGGTGCTCTGCCACTGTAAGGCGTCCCGTGGGGACATATGCCCCTTTGTCGAGGCTTGAAAGCAGCTCGGTTAAGCGGCGCTGCGCATCACTCTTTCGACCTCGTACCGTCTCGAAGTGGCGCAGGGGCTTACCATCTGACCCCTGGCCTGTATAGATTTGGATCTGCCAGCTGTTTTTGCTCTTAGAACGAATTGATCCTCTCATTTTGTGCCTCCTTTTACGGTTTTGTCCATTTCACGGAACTTCTTAGCCAATAAGAGCGCGATATCCACACGCTTTTTGTTCATTGGGACTTGCTTACTCATTCCGCCTAAAACGCGGTGTTTATACATCAGGCTTAATAAAGGCTCACCTTTCCTAGTGGAGTCGAGAGCCGTTTCTAGAAAGAATTGTTTGAACTCATCTTTACCCCAGGGTTTTTCACCTGTCTGCCTATCCTTCAGACAGAGCATAGCCAATAGATGACTCATCAGGTCATTCTCGCGAATAGCTCGGCTATATTCGACCCTTAAGACTTCAGGATTTATTTGCTCTATTGGAAAGAACTTATTCCATTCAGATGCTATCTGTATCCAATTAAAGTGGTTATTCTTAGTTCGTGCCCACCTAGCAGTTACAAACTCCACCAAGCGCAATCGGCGCTCAAAGGGCTTCTGATATTGCCCCCTTTTTTCACCAGTCGCCGTATGATGCCTGCCATTGTCCCTAGCCTGCCCCTCTCTAAATGCCCTGCAGTAAAACCCGGCGACTTCTTCGTACCGTTCTAGGTACTCGTCCCTGTAATCAGGATCACCGTCAACATCTTCGCTTGGAGGGCCTACACTGCTATCTATGACCTCCCGGCCCCTGCTGGGGATGTTCATTTCATACTCTTTGCCAAGTTTGGCTAAGACGGCTTCTTTTTCCTTGTTTATTTCCGCTAATATTTTTCTATTCATAATCCGTATAAATTTATAATATCATGCTTGTCTTATAATGTCAATACATAGAGGGACAAATGAGAAAAAATAACTTGCGAATGTTACGAAGGCGACTCGGATTCAGCCAAGTGGGGTTAGCAGAAGCGGCGCATTGCTCACGGGCCACTATTATTATAGTTGAGCGGCTAAATCACTACCCAACGGCGGGAGTGCGCAGCCGACTAGCAACTGCCCTGGGCGTGAGTGAGACTACATTATGGCCCCAACTCAAGGCAAGCTTGGAGACTACGGAGGGGGAAGATGGAGACTGAGTGTTTGACTATGACAATCCCGGAATTTGCCGAGGCTACCGGATGCTCTAGGAATTTGGCGTTTCGTTTGGCCCGGCAGAATAAGCTACCCGTAGAAGTAATTTTTATCGGTGAAAAGAGAATGTGCGTTAGCCGCCGATCTGTCGAGGCATTGCTATCGGGTAAATCTCAAAAGAGGAATGAGAGTGACTAGAGACGTTTTGATCCCTGATCCCCTCTCTAGTGACCAGCAATATGCAAGGTTTTACCATTTAGATATTCCCAGTCTAGAGGATGGCGAGCTAACGGACGAACTATATGCCTTGCGTCCGCTCTTGTGGGGGCTGCAGGGTGACCATTGGTTACGGGAAAGGGTAGCCAAGCTCGGAGCTGAGGTAATCAAGCGCTGGGGCAATACTGGCAACGAGTTTAGAGTACGGCAAAAGCCTAAGCTGGCTGAGGGTGTGAAACTATGAAGCCTAACCCATCTGTAACCGAAGGTATTGGCTTTATCAACTATGCCTGGTCAGAGCTAGGTCTGCGGGTATTAGCAGAGCGCTATACAGACGATGGTTATGCCGAATTGTCATTCTATTCAGGAAATGGGTCAAGTGAATCATTGCTACACACCACACGGGTCAACCTCATGGCTACACCCACAATGACTAGCCTGGTCAAGAGGTTAGAAAAGAACTCCGCAGACATACCCTGGACTGACATTCTGACCTTCATTACTGGTAAGACTTTAGAGATTGCCCGCAGAGGTGAGCCGGCAATTGAAATCTGGCCGAGTGAAAATGATAATCTGACGCCAGACTACCTACTAGAGCCTATTCTATACATGAATCACCCAGCTGTTATCTTTGGGGATTATGGCTCACTAAAAAGTCTAGCCGCCCTGGTAATTGGCTATATAGTCCAACTTCCCTACCACGATAATGACCTGGGGCTTATTACACGAACTGAGTCTACTTTGTGCCTATATCTGGACTATGAAGACGATGCTGGCAGTTTTAGAAGGCGCTGGAGTGCTCTTGAGAAGGGTTTTGGCAAGGGTGCTATGCCAATACTCTATAGACGCATGACTGGCACTCTCAGCGATTCAATAGAGCAGCTTCAACGAATCATACACGATAAGAATATCAGCCTGATTATAGTTGATAGTTTGGGTCCGGCAGCCAGGGGTAATCTTAACGACCCGGAGCCTGCTATAAAATACCATGCAGCTCTACGTCAGCTAGGGGTAACTAGCTTGACTTTAGCTCACACTTCAAAAGACCAGCTCACCAAAAGACGAACGATATTCGGCTCGGTATTCTTTACGAATCTGGCAAGGTCGGTTTGGGAGTGTAGGGCAGAGCAGGAGACCGGAGAGGACGAAGCCATTATCAGCCTAAAACACACTAAGGCTAATCTATCGAGGCTACACCCGCCACTAGGTTATAGATTCACGTTTACCGATAACAGCATAACAGTGGTGAAAGCTGACTTGAGAGATACCGGGCTATCCGGTGAATTACCGCTATCGCTGAGAATTAAGGACTTGCTACGAGGCGGTGCGCTAACAGTGAAGGAAATCGCCGAAGCCTTAGAGGCGAACGAAGCGAGCGTTAGAACTATAACCAATCGCCTAAGCAAAAAGGGTTATCTCATTAAGGTAGGGGAATCATGGGGCTTAAAACAAGAGGCATAACAGTGTACCGTAACAGGGGATATTATATATCCCCCCCTGTTATGTTACGTAACACCGTAACAGGGTGTTATATAACAGTTATGCTAACGGACAATGTGTGCGGACAGGGCGGACAAAGTGTCCGTTTCTTAGGAAATAACGCCAACTGTAACGCCAAGTTAGCTTTGAGGGACGGTAAAGTTACGAGTGAAAGCAGCGGTTTAATAGTTCTATGATAGGTATAAATAGGAGGTAAAGAACATGAAAATTGACGAGATCAATAGCAAGATTCTAGAGGGGCTTTCAGGTAAGGAAAAAGAGTACTTCCTGGCAGGGTTGCGCAACCTGAATATGTCTAACCCGGCTGACAGGGAGGCATTACGGGAGTCAATTCGCAAGGCAAGGCCCGACTTTACTCCGGAGCAGGTCGAGATATTTGTGACCGGCGAAGCTCCCCCGGATAAACAGGAGTGGCTTCAATGAGGTATGGCCTACTGGTAGGGGGTCGCAGCTCAAGAAATAGGGTGCTGGAGGTTTCCATACTCCAGTATCCGGCCTCCTGGGTTATTTCTCCCCTACTAGGGGCCACCAAAACTAAAAGAGAGGTGATAACATGACAACAGACACAATTAAGGCAATACAAAAGCAAATCGTAGCTAAGATTGAGGCCGGAGAGGACGTTTCCGAATTGACCCGACAGCTTGCCAGGGTGCGGGCTGAGATAGCGGCTCAGGTTGAGGTTCAAGAGCTAAGGAAAATCGCAGAGCAGCGCCAAGCCCTAAGAGACCGAGCCGAGGCGGTCAAGGTCAAGGCTAAAAAACAGGGGGAAGCGATAGACAGATTCCTAACGTCCCGTGATAACATACTTCCGCAATTGCTGGCGTTAATAGAGCCGGTAAAGGAACTGGCTAAAATGGGAATGGCTTCCTGGGAGCGGGACCCTGGCGAATGTTATCTCTATAACGATTCAGGGCCGTTTCAAGGTGACATGCGGGGTATTCCTATACAGCTACTACCCCAGGACTTCAAGTGTCCTACACTGGAAATGACGGCACCCGGTGAACGTTCCTTTGGCAAGGCTAGCGAAGCTCTCCGTTACTTTGAGGCGTGTATTGGTATTCTGGCTAATTTCCGTAAAGGATACATGACGGCCTATTCACAGCCAACGGATGATAGCTTACTACTCGACAATGAGCCTGAGACATCTGAAGTAGAGCTAAACTGCCGGGTGTGTAACCATGAGAAGGTAGCGGAAATAAATAAGGCTCTACAGAATAGCCGGAGCCTGAGAGATATAGAAACTGAGTTTAATGTCTCACGTTCTACCCTCTCCAGGCATAAGAATAATTGCCTTAACTTAGGCGCTGTGAGGTTACACGAATAATGCCATATAAAGACCCTCTGAGACAAAAGGAATATCAGAGACAATGGCAGCGTTCGAGGCGAGCTGGTGAGGCTGTAGGGTTCAAAGTTATACGGGTGAGTTCACTAGAGGAAATTAGAACGGCAAACGCCTTGCTGACTGTCCTGGCGGGCCTGATAAAAGAAGTCCTGGAGACTAAAGAGGGTGACGTTTTTATGCGCTCTAGGACTGCCGGCTATCTAATATCTATTGGCCTAAAGGCTGTAGAGGTAGCCGACCTGGAGGCAAGGTTAAACAACCTGGAGAATAAAGTTTTGGGAGGTTCACGGTGAGTAACATCGTCAGCAGAATCGAGAAGCTAGAAAAGCACACCGGAGCTGGTAAGCAGCAGCCTATACGATGGGTGCTATACGAGGGGCAGCCGGAGCCTACCGAGGCACAACGGGAAGCGGCAATTGCTGACTATAAGGCTAAACATCCTGACTGGGAAGGAAGGGACACCATCGTTATTTACGTGAATGACGCCATAGGTTATCAATTGGCCAACGGCGGCTTATAAAACATTAAGTTCTCCTCAATATTGACAGGCTATCACCCCTGGAGTATCCTGCCATCCCGCATCCTTAAGCTCGCCATTCCGCACTACGGTATTGACCTGTGTCAAGGCCTCCCTACAATATTTCCCATTTTTGTAAGGGTTTTCCCCACAACAAAAAATACAGACTTTCCCCACAATAAATACATACTTTCCCGACAGACAAATGGCGCATCTTATGTTATTATCGATATGAGCCTTTCGCCAGGCGCGCTTCCTGCAGATAGCCACAATCACATACGGGCAAGACTGAGGATTCACATAGAATTGGATATAAACTAGCTAGAACCATACTAGGAGGTAAAGCCATGAGAAATCTAGTTTTTATTTCTTTAGCCATTGTTTTGGTATTGGGCTCCATTATGGTGGTGATAGCACCCCAGTCAACCCGGGCGGACAGCCTACCAGAAACTGAGATAAATCAGATCATACCAGCAACAATAGACTTTGATCCGGACACACTCAATCTAGGAAGCAATGGCAAATGGGTTACTGTCTATATCGAGCTGCTAACGGGGTACGATGTTGAAGAGATCGACGTCTCGACTGTGAGATTCAATGGAATAGTGTGCGCAGAATCAAAACCCACCGATATTGGCGACTATGACAAGGATGGAGTCCCAGACCTGATGGTCAAGTTTGATAGGTCTGAAGTTCAGAGCATACTCACCCCTGGTGAACAAGTAGAGGTAACAATAGCTGGAGAAGTCAACAGCATTACCTTTGAAGGTAGAGACATTATCAGGGTAATAGGCAAACAGCACTTTCAGGATATCTCAGGCATTTGGTATCTGTATATGACCTCTCAAGGTGGAGAGGAAAGTGAGCCATACTGCTTCTACATCCACCAAATAGGGTCATACATTTACTATCTGCTCTGGAACTATGAATATTCCATATCGGTACATGGTAGTCTCTATGGCAATAATTTGAACATTTTGGGGCAGGGATTGTACTACGGAGAAGCTATTAACTTTTCGGCGTCAGCCACCGTATATCCAAATAAGATAAAAGGAACCTATAGCTACATGGGTTACACTAATGATAGCGGTTTATGGATAGCTAAAAGGTGTGAATGTAAGCAAGAAAAGCCATTGATTCGTACGATTCATATACAAGACCAGGGTTATGGGCTAGATTTCTATGTATGGGATTTAATCCCTGAAGGAGTAACTATCACCACAGCGAGTGTGACCGGCCCATATATTGGCACTATTGACCTCTATAGTGAAGGACCCACAGAATATTATCCGTGGTATGGCGGAGCATTCCTTGGTGAAACAATACCTACCCCCGGTGATGTCTACACCTTCAGTCTGAGTTACAGTGATGGTACATCGCAGACTACTACCGCTTCTGTGCGGGATACTCTTGTAGATTTCCCTATGCCGATATCGCCTGCAAATGGGGAGATCTTAGATACGCCGACACCAACCTTTTCATGGCAACCTCCATTGTGTGGTTGTCAAGGATATTATAGGATCTGGGTTATCGATAGCGAAGGTAACGACATGTGGTCTGTGTATCTGGCAAAGGAAAGTACCTCTGTAGCTTATAACTTTGATGGAACAGGAAACCCTCTGAGTGAAGGTGAAACTTATGAATGGCGTCTGATTGCTTTCGATCCGTCCACTACAGGTGGGCCGGATAACAACGTCTGGGTAATAAGTAACTTCACTATCGGGACAAATACTCCATGAGACTTGATTTATACTATTTTGTTAAGGTGTATATTGAAAGAATAGTGTCACTTAGGGTATGAATCATGGTGTACCTGCTACGACTGAGGGGCTTAGGGCGGGAAATTACAGAAATGTAAACTGCAAGTTATATCCAAGTATATAACGAGGGACTACCTTAAATGGTTGGCCCCTCTTTTTTATACCATAGGCTAACGTTGGAACCGAAGCTAAAAAGTTGGCGTTAATTTGGCGTTAAACTGAAAAGAACTGGTTGGTACTAAAAAGCACTCTAGCTATAAAACGGGGTTTAGACAATTAACACAATAGTTCTATTTTATATCTGACACCACGCTTCGGCACAACTAACCCAGAATTTTCAGTCCGCTGCTCTACCACCTGAGCTACCTCGGCGCAGTCCTATTTTAGTTTGCCCCCGTAGTACTGTCAAGGATAATGGTGAAGATGGACAGCAAGAGGCGAAGCACAATATAATATGGAGTATGAAAAATGTAACTATCAACAGGGCATGGCAAGCCCTGAGCCCCTACTGGAGACTCGCCGAGCCATTCCTGCTCCACCGCTATCTGGCACTGGCCTCGCGAATAGCCCTGGGGGGGGTGTTTATCTTCGCCGGCGCGGTTAAGCTAGGCTATATCGAAACCCTGATATGGGAAATCAACCAGTACAATATGCTGCCTCACCAACTGGCCACAGCCTATGGCTATGTTCTGCCCCCTCTGGAGATCGTCCTGGGTATTTTTCTGGTGGTGGGTCTACTTCTCAGGGTTAGCTCCGCGGTCAGCGGGCTGCTGATACTGAGCTTCGCCATTGCCAAGATCACGGCTCTCGCCCGGGGGCTGGACATTGATATCTGCCCTTGCTTTGGCCCGGCGGTGCCGCTGCTTACAGCCTACAGCCTGGCTCTTGATGTCGTGCTTCTAGCGCTGGCGGTACAGATATTTTATCACCGCGGGGAATTCCTGGCACTGGGCTCCTGGTTCTCCCGAAAAGCGGCTGAGCTGGATGAGCAGGAGGACGAATAGTCGCCTTTACCCGAACCACTCCGTAGCCTCCTCAACCCTCCCCAGCTCGACCAGAGCTATCCCTTTATTAAGGTGTGCACTACTACACCCGGGATGCAACATGAGCGCCCTATCGTAGCTCTCGATGGAGCGTTCCAACTTTCCCGAGGCGAATAAATCATTGCCCACGCTATGATAAATATCGGCGATAAGCTCCCGGTCTCCCCATTCCTCCCTCTGCTTTGTACCTGGATGTCCCCGGTAGTCGAAGCCATCAGGAAAGATGTTCTCGATATCAATGGTGATCTCCCCGGCATAGAGCACGGTAAAAAGGTGGGGTCCCAGTCCAAAGGCATCCTCCAGGTAAGCCGCTTTCACCCCGAGACCGAACCTCTGGGCCAGCACGTTGTAAAGGACGGTGAGCCCCAGACAATTGCCCACTTTTTCTTCCCCACCATGCTGGGCATCGAGCACATGAGTTAGCCTGAAATTGCCCCCATACTCATAGCGATGGGTCTTTTCTCGCCACAGCCAGTTGAAGATTACTCTTGCCTTTTCACTATCGCTGCCCTTTGGGGGAAGGTCTAAGAGCGCCTCAGCGATTCTCTGGCAAAGCCGGTCAATCTTTTCAAGATAGCAGCTCAACTCCTTCACCGTCTCCACCCCCGAGGCGAGAAGCGCCCCCTGAGCGAGGCCTATTTCCTCTCCCCTTTCGCTCTTTTCGCCCTCTAAGAGCTTCCTCTCCAGTTTAGCAATTTCCCTGTTCATGCCAGCCTGCTACCAATAAATCGCCCAATGTAAAAAGGGCGCCTTTTCTAACTCAACCTGTCTCCCTTTCATATCAGCCACCTATTGATAAATTGTACCATGTTGGATTAAAATATTTTTGTTGATGTTAAAGGAGACGAGTGATTGGCAGCAATAGGGAAGCACCTGATACTTGAACTCAATGATTGCGACCGCGATCGCTTGAGCGATCGCGACTTCCTGAAAGATACCCTCCTCTCCGCCTGCAGGGTATCCGGTGCGACCATACTGAGCGAATCCTTTCACTCATTCTCCCCCTATGGTGGGGTTAGCGGCGTGGTGATCATTGCTGAATCCCACTTTTCGGTTCATACCTGGCCCGAGTATGGCTATGCCGCAATAGACATCTTCACCTGCGGCAACTCCATTCATCCACAAAAGGCAGTTGATCTTCTGGTAAGAGAGCTTCAGGCAAGAGACCACTCTATTCTAGAACTAAACAGAGGGAATTTTGAACCCCCGGGTGAGTCATGAATAATAATGAGTGGTTTCATGACCATATTACCCCCGAGATGGTGCAATCATATCGCATCCAAAGGGTTATCTATTCAGAGAGAACAAAGTTCCAATCTGCCCAGATCATCGATTCTGGCAGCCTTGGCCGGTGTTTAATACTGGATGGTAAGATTCAGTCCAGCGAATGGGACGAGTTTATCTACCATGAAGCCCTGGTTCACCCCCCGATGATCGCTCACCCCCATCCCCAAAGGGTATTCATCGCCGGCGGTGGCGAGGGGGCGACACTCAGGGAGGTGTTGGCCCATTCCTCAGTGAAGGCAGTGGTCATGGTGGATATTGACGAGGAGGTCATCGATATCTGTCGCCGCTTTCTCCCCTCCTGGCACCAGAGCTCCTTTGAGGATAGCCGCCTGGAACTACGCTTCGTCGATGCGGGAAAGTATCTCCAAGAATGCGTCGACCGCGGTGAGAAATTCGATGTGGTCATCCTGGATCTACCCGAGCCCATAGAGGAGGGGCCAGCCTATCTACTTCACACCAAGGAGTTCTATGAACTTGTTCGAGAAACGTTGGTCCCAGATGGCATCATCTCCCTCCAGGCGGGCTCCAGTTCCTGGGGGAATCACCGATGTTTCACCGCGGTTATCAATACCCTGAAGGCTGCGTTTCCCCTCGTTTTTCCCTATGATACGTTCATCGCCAGCTATGGTGGCACCTGGGGCTTCGCCCTAGCCTCACAGAAGTTATCCCTCCCGGATCCTGCAGAGATAGACGGTTTGATCTCATCCCGGCTCAACAAACCTCTTCGCTCCTACGATAGCCTCTCCCACCAGGGCCTCTTCTCCCTACCCAAACACCTCCGCCAGGCTATAGATAGTGAAAAAACAGTCATCACTACCGGGCAGCCCTTCTCTATTTACCAACCCCAGTCCGGATGAGGGTTAGAGCGTCTCCAGGCTACAGGCGACCCACCTGTGCCCCTCCCAGCCACTGTTGCATCATCTTATTATCCCGCCAGTGTTTTTCCACGTCGGCATCCCTGGTATAGCCGTAGGAGCCCATCATCTCCATCGCCCTATTAGCCACCATAATACTCACATCGGCAGCATAGACCATGTTATGACAACCACAATAGGCGAACGGTGACGTGTCGTGAATGTACTGGACACCGCACAACAGGGCTTTGACCAGTCGACAATAGATATGTTATAGTAAATGTAAATAGGTCGATATATAAAAAGAAGGAGGTTAATCAAAGAAGATGGGCATACTGGATGGCAAGGTTGCAGTTGTAACAGGTGCAGGAAGAGGTTTGGGAAGGTCACATGCCCTGGCACTCGCCGCGGAAGGTGCGAAGGTAGTAGTTAACGACCTCGGAGGCGAGGCGGATGGCACCGGAGAATCCAAGAGCCCGGCAGGCCAGGTAGTAAAGGAGATTAAGGATGCAGGCGGGGAAGCGGTAGTTAACTACAATAGCGTAACTGACTACCAAGCAGCCAAAGAGATTATAGATACCGCCATCAACTCCTTCGGCAAGCTGGACATCCTGGTCAACAACGCCGGTTTCCTCAGGGACAGGATGGTCTTCAAGATGGCCGAAGAGGAGTGGGACAGCGTTATCGCCGTCCACCTCAAGGGAACATTCAACTGCGGTAGATGGGCCTGTCTCTATTTCTATGAGCAGAGCAAGGCAGGGAACCCGATAAACGGGCGAATAATAAACACCGTCTCCCACGCCGGCCTCGGCGGGAATGCAAGTCAGGGTAATTATGGGGCGGCCAAAGGCGGCATTGCATCCCTGACTATGGTATGGGGCAGGGAGATGGGCAAATACAACGTTACCTCCAATGCCGTTGCCCCCATGGCCAGGAGCAGAATGACGTTGGGGGCACCCATGACGGCCCAAATGATGGGGGAGAAGCCACCAGAGGATGGCTCTTTCGATACGTTCGCACCGGAGAACCTCTCCCCTCTCGTGGCCTATCTCGCCAGTGATGCGGCGCAAGATATAACCGGCCGTGTTTTCACCATGTTTGGGGGCAAACTCCAGGTGTTTATACCCTGGACCCCGGGAAACGCAATCGATATAGGCAGAAGGTGGACGGTTAAGGATCTGGATAAGAGGATACGCGAGCTTGGAGACCTCTCCATGCCTCCGTTCCCTATGTAAAAAACAGCAAAGGGTCCACCGACAGTAGAGCGGGGTGGCCAGTAATCCCGAAGCCACAGAGATTGCCTTTTATCTCCATTGTTCATACTTCACGTATGTGGAGAGGAAGGCTGTGCCCTTTTTATGACCGACCTGCAATGCTATAATCTAAGCGTGGATGTTCTTGAAGGCCTAAACCCGGCGCAGCGGGAAGCGGTAGAATCTACCGAGGGGCCCCTACTCATTCTCGCTGGCCCCGGCAGTGGCAAGACCAGGGTTATTGCCCATCGGATCGCCTACCTGGTCAAGGTCTGGGGAATCAAACCCCATCATATCCTGGCAGTTACCTTCACCAATAAAGCGGCCAGGGAGATGAAGGAGCGTATCTATCACCTCCTGGGTAGCACGGTGGAGGACCTTACCCTGGGCACCTTTCATGCTATCTGCGCTCGCATCCTGAGGCAGGAAGGAACGCACATCGGGCTGGAGCCGAGGTTTGTCATCTACGATGATGACGATCAGATCAGACTCATCAAGCGAAGCCTCCAGGACCTGGACATCGACCCCAAGCGCTCTCCCCCGAGACCATTCCTCTCTGCCATATCCTCAGCCAAGAGCCGCCTCATAGCGCCACAGGATTATGTAAAGCATAGCTATTTCGATGAAGTGGTGGGGCGGGTTTACCAGCACTACCAGGAACTCCTTGACGAGAGCAAGGCGCTGGACTTCGATGACCTCCTGATGAAGGCGGTCATCCTCTTTCGCCAATGCCCCGAGGTGCTCTCCAAATATCAGCAGCGCTACCATCACGTCCTGGTCGACGAATTCCAGGATACCAATATCGTCCAGTATATGCTGGCCAGGCAAATGGCAGGGAAATACCGCAATATTTGTGTGGTGGGAGATCCGGACCAATCGATATACTCCTGGCGTTTTGCCGACATGAGAAACATCCTCAGCTTCGAGAGCGATTACCCAGATGCCAAGGTAGTATATCTGGAGCAGAACTACCGCTCCACCAAGACCATCCTCGAGGTGGCGGAGGGTGTGATATCCGCCAATCGCCAGCGAAAGGAGAAGGGACTGTGGACAGAGAATGAGGTCGGCGTGCCGCTCACCGTCGCCGAGGCATATAATGAGCAGGAGGAGGCCCAGTTCGTGGTGGGTGAGGTGGATAGCCTGCTTGGCCAGGGTTTATTCAAGCCCGGCGACTGCGCAGTGATGTATCGCACCAATGCCCAGTCGCGGGCTATTGAGGAGTCCTTTATCCGCTATGGAATGCCCTATAAACTGGTGGGCGGAACCCGCTTCTATGAGCGGCGCGAGATTAAGGATGTCATCGCCTACCTAAGGCTGATCCACAACCCCTATGATAGCGTTAGCCTGGCGCGGGTCATTAATGTGCCGCCAAGGGGGATTGGCTCCCGCACTATCGAGGAGCTGGAGCGGTGGGCTAAAGGTCGCTCGCTACCGGTCTATACCGCCCTTCAGATGATCGCTGATGCGGAGGAAAAAACCCACTTTAACCCCAGGACCAGCCGGGTGCTCACCGACTTCCTCACAATTCTTAACCAGCTGATCTCGGCAAGTGGAGAGCTTAACATCGTCGAGCTTTACGACCTTATGCTGGAGCGCTCCGGATATAAAGAATATATACTGGAGTGGGAAGATGGTGAGGACAGATGGGAGAATATCCTGGAGCTGCGCACCGTAGCAAACGACTACCGCCATCTGGCACCCGAGGATAGCCTCTCCTCCTTTCTTGAGAGTGCGGCTTTGGTCTCCGACGTCGATAGCTATGATGAGAAGGTAGATGCGGTGACGCTGATTACCCTGCATGCCGCAAAGGGCCTGGAGTTTCCGGTGGTTTTCATCGTGGGCATGGAGGAAGGACTACTTCCCCATCGAAAATCCTACGATGACCGGGATCAGATGGAGGAGGAGCGCCGCTTATGCTATGTGGGGGTCACTCGGGCCAAGCAAAGGCTCTATCTGGTGCGCGCCTTCCGCCGCAGCTCCATGGGGAGCACATCGGTAAATATCCCCTCACGCTTCCTCTCAGACATCCCCCCCCATCTGGCGATGCCACCGGGTGATGCCGGAGAAAGCAAGGTGCAGCCTACTGCTACGCCCTCCCCTGCGTCTTCTCCCAAGCCTCCCCTTGGTGCCGGTGACCACGTACGCCATACCAAGTTCGGCGACGGGATCGTGGTGAACTGCAACCCCGCCGGGGAAGATCAGGAGGTCACCGTGGCATTTAAGGGTGATGCCGGGCTGAAGCGGCTGCTATTAAGCTATGCCCCCTTGGAGAAGGTTTAACGTGATAGCAATTATGTCAGTGTCAGGGGAACGCACGGAGGCTTGACAATAGTAACCGTGCTGATGTAGACTTTTCCTGGTTGGCGTTCGTAGTTTGCTGTTATTTTGCTCTGGGATAAATGCTTGGGAGTTCAGAAATGAAAGGGGTTAATCCCACAAGCCCCTTTAATAAAGCAGGAGAGCCGGGCATGGCGTTATAGTCGCCCCGCCTGGCTTTATTATATGCAACTAAATATAGAAGGAGGGAAGTGAATTGACCGAAGGCCCGTTGATTTCCGAGAAGATTACGTCCTTGTTAGGGCAGGTATCGCCACCTGCCGTTCTGAAGGTGGAGGCCGGGGCAATAGCACGATACGCCGATGCGATCGACGACCCAAATCCCCTATATCGAAATGTAGAGTATGCCAAAAAAAGCAGCTACGGGGATATTATATCGCCCCCCGGATTTTTCGGCTGGCCAACCCAAGGAGGTGGACTGGAGACTGGTGCGGTTATGTCCAAGGTATTGGGCGCTGTGTTTGAGAGTGGCATGATGCGTATCCTTGATGGTGGCGTGGAGCTCGATTTCTACATTCCGATACGTGCCGGCGATACCCTTGTTGTCTATGGACAATTCGTCGACGCTCGTGAGAGGACAGGGAAGTCGGGGAAGATGCTATTCCTTACGATGGAGCAGACCTATCTGAACCAGAATGGCGATAAGGTGGCCAAGTCAAGGGCCACATTAATTTGCAGCTAAATAGGAGGAAACAATGGCAAAAAAACAGCTCTATTATGAAGATGTTGAGGCAGGCAGTGAGGTAACCCCGCTCGCCAAGGTTGCTACGAGCCAGATGCTGGTTAAGTGGGCCGGTGCCTCGGGGGATTTCAACCCCCTCCATTACGAGGATAGCTTTGCTACCTCTATGATGGTCGGTAGTCCCATCGTCCACGGCGCACTGAAGCGTGCCTGGTTAGGACATTTAATGACCGATTGGATAGGGGACGAAGGCACCCTTAAGAAGCTCTCCTGCCAGTACCGGGCCATGGACTACCCGCGGAAAATGAAGACCATGACCGAGCCCCATGAGGGGGATACGTGGTGGTGTAAAGGCACTGTTACCGGCAAGCGGGTGGAGGATGGTGAGAATATCGTGGAGTGCAACATCTGGGTAGAGAACGCGAAAGGTGAGAAGACCACCCCGGGCAGTGCCGTGGTGGTTCTCCCCTCTAAGAAGCGAGGAAGTTGATAATGGGAGATAGACTGAAGGGAAAGGTTGCTCTGGTAACCGGCGCCGGTCGGGGACTGGGGCGATGCCATGCCCTGGCCCTCGCCGCTGAGGGAGCTAAGGTGGTAATAAACGATCTCGGTGGCGCGTTGGATGGCAGCGGGGCGGACAAGACACCCGCCGATGAGGTGGCTTCCGAGATCAAGGGGATGGGAGGCGATGCGGTATCCAACTATGAGAATGTGGTTAGCTTCGAAGGTGCAGAGAGGATGGTTAAGTGCGCCCTCGACAATTTCGGCCGGCTGGACATCCTGATCAATAATGCCGGCGTGCTGCGGGACCGCATGGTTTTTAACATGTCGGAAGGGGAATGGGACTCCGTAATAAAGGTTCACCTCTATGGTCACTTCAATTGCGCCAGGCAGGCCAGTGCGGTATTCCGCAAGCAGCGAAGCGGGCGAATTGTAAATACCTCCTCCGATGCAGGGCTGGGCAATATGGGACAGGCCAACTACAGCGCTGCCAAAGAGGGGATTGTTGGCCTCACACGGACATTGGCCCGGGACCTGGGAAGATACGGCATCACCTGCAATGCCATTCGTCCCATGGCCGGCACAAGGATGACACTGACGCCAGAGCTGAAGTCGGCGTGGGGCAAGACTATGGGAATAAGTGGTACCGACCTGGATAACTTCATGAAGACGATATTTACGCCGCCGGAGTTCGTCTCCCCCTTCGTTGTATTCCTCTGCACCGATGAGGCGGCGAATATAAATGGCCGCACCTTCTCGGTCAAGGGAGGAGAGGTGCACCTCTTCTCTGAGCCTCAGTGTATCCGGTCTATCTACAAGAAGGGGATATGGACCGTGGACGAGCTTTGTGAGCTCGTGCCCAACTCTGTGGCTGCGGGACTGGAGAACCCATCACCAGCTAAGACATAAGAGGTTTGCAAATCCCGAGGAAGCAGGGAGGGCTATCCTTCCTGCTTCTCTTTTACGGTTTGATCGACCCTGAGCGAGGCATGATGCTGCCAGGAGCTACGATATATCTCCATAGTAACAAAGTTATTGTGGTACCTCCTCCGCCGATTACTGCGAACAAAGCCACATTTCTCAAAGCAGCGCTGTGCCCTGATATTCCATTCCAGGGTGTTCAAGTAGACACGCTCGAGCCTCGTAGTGCTGAAAATATGATCGAGGAGGGTAATGACCACGTCGTTGCCATGACCCTGATCCCAGTATTCGCGGTCGCCTATCATGATCCCCAATTCCGCCCCCCCCTTACCCTCGTCGATATTGTAGTACATACAGTTGCCGATATGCCTACCGTCCAGGGTTTCAATAGCGAAGCGGCGGCGACGCCGGCCCGGGTGGGCCAGCTCGTCGGCGTAGCTAGCTAAGAAATGGGTGAAGGGTATCCTAAGGGTCGGGGCCGCATCGAGACGGGCGAGCTCATCATCGCTCCGCCATGTATAGTCACTATTGGCATCCTCCAGCCTCTTCTCCCTGAGCACCACCTTGCGACCCTTTAGCATGCCAAACTCCAACTACATAATTCTGAAGGAGAAGGGATCCTTACCGACTTCCAACTCCTCCAGGGTATCGTCTGCAGCACCGCGGATGTGCTCATCGGGGTGATTCAGGCACTCGCGGAGTGTCGCCTCTGCCTCGCTGCCGCCGATTTTCCCCAGCGCAGCTATGGCGGCAAGTTGTACCTGGTTATCAGGGTCATGTATGAGCCGCATCAGTTGAGGCACCGCCTCCTCGTCCCCCAGATCCCCACAGGCACCCGCCGCTTCAAAGCGCATCTCAGAATCAGGGTTTTCCATCTCCTTCAGCAGGGTGGGGAGCCAGGCGGGATCGCTGTTCGTTCCCATAGCATTAATAGCGCTGACCTGCATTCTTTCATCACCGCCCTGGTAGGCATCCCGAATGATCCTAGTTACTTTAGGCCGGTTGAGGGGTGCTATTGCCTCTACGGCCCGACGCCTCACCTCAAGCTTTTCCCCATGGTCTTCTATTACTGCTACCAGTGCCTCCTCCACCTTAGCCCCATCATCCGGGCGCAATTTCCCCAGCTCGGCAAGCATCGCAAACTTGCCCAGTGCCTGGGCGGCAGCAGCACGAACCGATTCCCCGCCATCCTCCCTAAGCATGGTAATAAAGGGTACGATAAGGGAGTGATTCTCATACTCCCACAGTCCTTCGATGGCTCTCACCCGAACTATCTCGTCGGGGTCGCGAAGACAGGCATAGAAGATGTCATCGAAGTTAAGAAAAGGGTCATCCTCGGCAAGCTCCACAAGCTGACCTGCGATCCGCCTCCGCTTCTCAAAACCCATCTTACCCCATACCTCGAGAAACAGTAGCATCTCCTGCTGAGATACCGTTGACAGTTTGGCTAGCTTTGAGGAAACCAGGGGTTTGCTCTCATCGCCTATCTCGGCAAGGGTCTTTGCAAATAAATCCAGAGACAAGGATACCTCCTCGTTATCCCTTGCTGGCCACTGCCAGGCCGGGTATATAGAGGGGCGGGGCGCTGAGCGCACCACCCACCCATCTCGCTTCGCTACCGATAGAAACGAGCCCCTTCAAGGCTTCGTAGATATTTCCCGATACCATGGTATCCTTCACCCGCCCCACCATCTCCCCGTTCTCCACCTTGTATCCCAGGAGGACGTTGCCACTGAACTCGCCCCCCAGAACGTTCCCCTGCCCCGCCCCAATGAGATGCTCGATAACCAGCCCCTCTTTCATATCTTGAACCATATCTTTAAATGGGGTATCCCCAGCCTCAATTACCAGGGCACTCACCGATGGTGTGGGCATGCCCCCCCCAGCCCTGCTACCGCTGCCGGTACTCCTGGCACCGGCGATGGCCGCAGTCTGCAGGTCATAAAGGAAGTTTGCTACCACTCCCCTTTCGATGAGTGCTGTCCTCCGGCTGGGCACCCCTTCATCATCGCAAGGGCGGCTGGCTGGGCGATAGTTCAGGGTGGCATCGTCATATAAAGAGAACCTTTCATCGAAGATCAGCTCTCCCTGTTTTCCTCCCAGTGGTGAGGCCCCCTCCAGCACCATCTTACCGTTAACCGCAAGCGCCAGTGGGGTAAGCAAAGCGCTTGCTACCCCTTTAGGGGTAAAAATCACCGGAAATTCCCCTGTTGCTATCGAGGCAGATCGCCCCGCCAGCTCCAGTTGCTCCATCGTAGCGTTAGCTATCTCCTGAAATTCCCTTATCGGGTGGCAGGAGCTGTCGCTCTCACCGACGAATAGCATATCCGTATCCCGAATAAGCGTCCCTTCGATGCCGATGGCGAAGTAGCTCCTGCGGTAGCTGGCCTCGCCACCGCGTGAGTTCAGGATACTGACCGTGGCCACGCTCCTGGTCACCCCGGCCTCGCAGACCAAATCCGGGGTATGGCCAAGTATTATGTCAAGCAGCAAGTTGCCCATTTCGACCATATCCTCTATAGCTACAGATTCCACATCGCCGTCGTAGACCTCGATTTGGGGGTAGGACTGCGCCGGGGGAAGGGCGAACTTCGCCTCGGCGCCGAACCGGGCGGTCTCCACCGCCATGTTCACCAGCGCTTGAGGGTCATCCAGCCTGGTGGTGGCGGCAAAACCGATCTTTCCGTCCTTGACGATTCGCAGACAGACGGAAGTCGATTCCGCGGTCTCCAGCATCTTGAGGCGATTGGCTTCGAAGCCGACCGGCGTCTCCTTCGAAGAGACGACGAAGACCTCGGCCTCCTCAGCCACCTTCTTCGCTAGTTTAAGGATGTTTTCCAAAATCCACTCCACCAAAAATTTACTGTTTACATTTGTGCCGAGATACACTTTAAAATTTCGGGGGTACTCATCTTGTCTCGGACTGCCATCCTATAATATTTCTCTATAAAACTATCCCATTGCTTGTGAGCACTCTTAACATCAGCATGTCCTTTGAATCGTTCCGACATGAATTTAACGACATGCTCATGGGTAAGCTGAAGAACATTTTCTGGCAAATGCGGCGATTCTTGATTACCGAAGCAGGCCAGTCTTATAATCCAGCCCTCACTTTCACACACCTGTTTCCTGTACAAATCGTCGGCCACCCCAGATACTTCCGATTCAGGAACCATACCCAACCACCTCAACACATAGTGCATGTTCTCCTGCTGTTTATTTGTCCAAGGCCCGTTCAGACGACACTTTCCGCTCTTGACTTCAGCTATAATGAAGTCAATCTTTCCATGTTGACATACTAGTTTGCTGTCCACTTCCATCTCCCTCCCTGCAACTTCTTTTGAGTGTGGAAACCTAACGGCAAGGATATCCGCATCGGTTCTCTCAGACCCTCGAATGTCAGGGTGGAGCACGAAATTGGGAGTCGTCAAATAGCCGTTCAACCGCAAATACCATACTGCTAGCTGTTCGAATTTATTAGCCATAGGCCACCTCTTCACACCACTTTGTCCTACCAATTACTATCCTCATCTTCCTCCCACCAGGCACTTCTGAATCCTTATGTGGGGGCTGCCGTTGGAGACGGGGAGCGGGGACTGCGCCCCCTTGCCACAGCCACCTCCCTGGTTCATCTCCAGGTCATTTCCTATGGCATCTATGTTCCCAAGGGTGGTGAACACATTGCCGCTTAGCACCACAGGTCGGAGTAGCTCCTCAACCCTACCATTACGGATCATGTACGCCTCGCCTGCGGAGAAGGTGAACATCTCCATCGAGGTCATACCACCATACCAGTTCTTCACATAGACCCCCTCCTTGATATCGGCTATCATCTCCTCGAAGGAGACGCCCTGTGGCTCGATGAAGGTATTGGTCATGCGAACAATCGGGGGATGTCGATAATCCAGCGCTCTGGCGTTCCCGGTGGGCTTTTCTCCCATCTTGGCTGCGGTCTCTCGCGAGTGAAGCCTCCCCACCAGCACCCCTTCCTTAATTAGATGGCTCCTGGTGGCGGGCACGCCCTCATCGTCATATTTGTAGCTACCTCGAAGCCCGGGTACAGCAGCGCCATCGACGATGTTGAGGTGCTCCCCCCCGAACCTCCTCCCCAAGACCATAACATCCTTCATGCGGTCGTTTTCATAGACGAAATCTGATTCGGAGAGGTGGCCGAAGGCCTCATGGACGAAAACACCGGCAATGACCGGGTCCAAGACCACGGTATACTCCCCTCCCTTAACCCGGGGCGCGGAGAGAAGCGCTACGGCGCGCTGTGCCACCTCCCCTACCTCCTGATGAAGTACCTCCACAACGCCGAAGTCGCCGCTTGAGCCCACGCTGAGCACCACCTGCTGTATATCGCCATCCTCCCTGGCAATCACCATCAGGCGCAAGCTGAGGTCCACCTTTGTCTGCTCGATATAGCTGCCCTCTGAGTTGGCGAAAACCACCGTTTTCTTGCTATCCCCATAGGCGATCACGGAGGTCTGGATCTTGGGGGTGGCCCAGATTAACTTGTTATACTCATCGAGGAGACGATTCTTCCGTGCCAAAGAGACGGTGGCGGGGTCCCTTTTAATGCGGGGTGCCACCGTGTCCACCACCGGCTCCACCGGGCTAAGCCTGTTCTCCTCCCCTTTTTCGAACTCCCGTGCCCTCACCTTCCCCACCAACCCCGCCTGCTTCACCGCCAGCATCACCTTATCCCGCAGTCCGCCTATCTCGTTGAAGCTGACAAAGCCCCACCCTCCGCTAACCAGGGCACGTGCATTCCCGCCGAGGCTGGTGCTGCGGCCAATATCCTCCAGCTCCCTCCCCCGGTAACGGATACGGCTCGCCTCCCGCTCCTCGATGCGAACCTCAATGTAATCGGCATCCTGCCCCTCGAGGGCGCTTACGATCTGTCCTTGTATCTCATCGCTCGCTACCACTTTATAACCTCAATCTGTATATAGAGTCGGCTTTCCCGCCAATTCTAATGCACCTGTCAGCTCCGCTTTCATGGTGAGCAGGCTTAGTTTACCGAGGGAGCAGGTCTATTGTCAATGATTGAGTGACGCCTGGTGTCGTGAGTTTCCCTTCACTTCATCACCCTGTGATGCCTTGCGATAAACTAACCCCTCGGGGACAAGTGGAGGAGAAAACATCTCTGCTACACCATAGGTTTTACCACGCAGTAGATATAAAGGGGAGTCCACCGAGGCCGACAGGTCGGCCGACACTGCATCCTAGATCGGGGGCAGGGGATTTATTTATGGGCAGGTTGGAGCACCCGCCCCAACCTGCCGCTCCCCCCTTTGACGGGTGTCTCTCCGATCTATCGGAGCAGTGCGCCATCTCAGGTCAGGTGACTGGGAAAAGGTGAGACTACCTCATTTCAATCGCAATTATATCAATAATAGGCTTGCGGCGACGTATCACTATGTCCTGTACACCGCACAACACTGTCCTGCCATTAAATCCTGTGTTAGAATAGCTTATCACTCTGTCCTTAAGAAGGGGGAGGGTAAATCTGGATCTTATCGCCCTAGTCATAGTTCTGGTCGTCGCCTTTATCGGGGGGATGATTGCCCGCCGCCTCGGCTTGCCGGTCATCCTGGGCTATCTTATCGGTGGCATCGCTGTCGGTCCCTATGGTTTTGGTCTGGTCGGTGAAGTTGAGCAGATTAGGACCCTGGCGGAGATCGGGGTTGTCCTTCTGCTTTTCACCCTGGGTCTTGAGTTCTCCCTGAAAACGCTGAGGCGCACGGGGCGGGTTGCCATCATTGGTGGCATGGTTCAGATCCTGGCCACCACGGCTCTAGGGTTAGTGGTAGGCCTATTGCTTCACTGGCCGATTACGGAGGCTGTATTTTTTGGCTTTTTCATCGCCCTTTCCAGCACCATGATAGTGCTCAAGCTCCTCATGGAGCGGGGCGAGCTGGACACCGCTCACGGTCGCGTCATGATCGGCATCCTGCTGGTGCAGGACCTGGCAGTTGTGCCGATGATGGTGGTGCTGCCTGTCATCGGGGAGCCGGGTTGGGCAGCCGCATTAGGCATAGCAGCGCTTAAGGCTGTGCTTTTCCTGGGAACAATGCTTGTCCTGGGGCTGTGGGTCCTGCCCAGGGTTATGAGGCGGGTGGCCGGGCTGCGCTCTAGGGAGCTTTTCCTGCTGGCCATATTCGGCCTGTGCCTGGCGGTGGCTTTTGCCAGTGATTACTTCGGGATATCGCTGGCGTTGGGCGCCTTCGTCGCCGGGCTACTAATAAGTGAGTCCGATTATGCTCATCAGGCCCTCGCCGAGGTCATCCCCCTGCGCGACATCTTTGCCACCCTCTTCTTTGTCTCCCTGGGCATGCTCATCGACCCCCGCTTCCTGGTGGATAATCTGGGGGCGGTCAGTGTGGTGGTGATCGCAATCATCGGTGGTAAGTTCATCATCTGCTCCCTCATCCCCTGGCTCTTCGGCTACACTGCCAAGACCATGCTCTATGTCGGCGCCGGGATGTTTCAGATCGGGGAGTTCAGCTTCGTGCTGGCCGCTGCCGCCCTGGGCGAGGGGGTTATGTCCAAATACCTGTACGACTTGACCTTGACCAGCGCGGTCATTACCATATTACTAACGCCTTTCGCCGTGGGCGGGGTATCGATTCTCTACAGGAGACTCAGCCAGGGGGAAAGGTTCGCCAAGGTTCTGGCCGGTCGCGCAGATCCCCACTTCAGCCGTGGTCTTAATCTAAGCAGACACGTGGTTATCTGCGGGCACGGTCAGGTGGGACAAAATCTAGGCATGGTTCTGGAGAGAAGGGGCTTTTCCTATCTGGTGATCGATAATGACCCGCGGGCCATCGATGCCCTGCGCGCCAGGGAGGTGCCCTACCTCTACGGTGATGCGAGCAACCCGGAGATACTCTCCCGGGCTGTTCTGGATAAAGCAAAGGTGCTGGTGATCACCTTCCATGACCCCATAGCTACAGAGCTGACGGTGAGGAACGCCCTGGGCATAAACCCCAAGCTGGATGTGGTGGCCAGGGTCCATTTCGATGATGAGGCGAAGACGCTTCGCACCATGGGCGTTGCCGAGCTGGTGCGCCCCGAGTTTGAAGCTGGTCTGGAGATGGTGCGCCACACCCTGCATCGCTTCGGCCTAACCGGAACTGAGATTCAGTATATTATTAGCGCCCTCAGGGAGGAGGGGCTAATCTAAACCCAATAGGAGGCTGATTTGGCTCGTTTTATTCTAATCAGGCATGGGCAGACCGAGTGGAACCAAAAAGAGAGGTTCAGGGGGTGGGTAGACATCGATCTGGATGAAACCGGGATAAGGCAGGCGGAGGCAGCAGCGCCACGGATCGCCCGGTGGGAGGTAGCAGCTATCTACTCCAGCCCACTGAGGCGAGCGATGGCCACTGCCGAGATTATCGCCCACCCGCTCGGCATCCCGGTGGTTCCGCTCGAGGGTATTATTGATATGAACTTCGGAGTCTGGCAGGGGCTTTCCATCGATGAGGTAAAGCAAAACTACCCCGCTCTCTTCAAGCTCTGGCGCTATAGCCCACAGATACTTGAGATTCCCCAGGGAGATAGCCTGGAGGATGTCAGGAAGAGGTCGGCCGCTACCATCGATGACCTGGCAGCCCGGCACAAGGACGCGACGGTTGTCCTGGTGACTCACCGGGTGGTCTGCAAGGTGCTCCTCTGCCATCTCCTTGGCCTTGACAATTCCCATTTCTGGCAGATAGAGCAGGATACCGCGGCGATCAACCTTTTTGAAATGAGTGAGGGCAATGCGACCGTCACCTTGCTAAACGATACCTGCCACCTGAGGGCGCTATGACCATCGATGAGATCATCCACCTGCTGGGGCAGGAGTATGGCATTCCCCAGTGGAAACGGAGAAGCGATCCGCTCTCCGAGCTAGTTATGGCTGTCCTCTCGCAAAACACCTCGGATGTTAACTCACACCGGGCCTTCAGTAGCCTCATTTCTGCCTTCGGAAGTTGGGATAGGGTAGCGGGGGCGCAGAGCGATGAGATCGCTGCGGCTATCTCATGCGGCGGGCTGAGCCGGATTAAGGCACCGCGGATAAAGGCGATCCTCGAGGGAATCCTCGATGGTTCCGGATCTCCGGACCTGGGGTTCCTTAGCACGCTCCCGCTCCACAAAGCCAGGGCATGGCTTCAAGCGCTGCCCGGGGTAGGACCCAAAACGGCAAGCTGCGTGCTGCTGTTCTCGATGGGAAGGCCGGCGCTCCCCGTGGATACCCATGTTTATCGGGTATCCAGGCGCCTGGGGCTTATCGGCAGAGGGGTGTCGCCGGCGCGGGCGCACGAGCTACTGGAGGGACTGGTGCCTGCTGAGGCAATCTATCAATTTCATCTCAACATGCTGGCTCACGGCAGGAGGGTATGTCAGGCACAGCGCCCCCGGTGTCATGAGTGCGTGCTAAGGGGAGGGTGTTCCCATGGAAAGGGAGCGATTTGAGCAACTGGTAGCTGAAGCCATCGAAGGCTTGCCGCCGGAGTTCATGGAGAGGCTGGAGAACATCGCCGTAGTGGTCCAGTACTGGCCAACACGTAATCAGCTAGGCAGCGTCGGGCGCACGCGTCGGGGGGAGCTCCTGGGCCTCTATGAAGGCATACCACTGACCCAACAGGGAAAAAGGCATGCTATGGTGGCACCGGATAAGATAACCATTTTTCAGAAGCCCATCGAAATGACATACCGCTCCGACAGAGGAATAGTGCGCGGGGTTGCAGAGACGGTGCGTCACGAGATAGCACATCACTTCGGCATCAGCGATGAAAGGCTGAGCGATATAGCACGACAAAAGAGGAGAGCAAGGAGAAATCAGCCTGGTTTGAGGGAGGTAGAACAGTAATGACGGTGAAAGTAGGCATTATCAACGTAACAGGCTATGTGGGCATGGAGCTTGCAAGGCTCCTTCACCACCATCCCCGTGTTGAACTAGCCTCGATTACGGGGAGAAGCGCCGTGGGGCAGAGGATTGGTGTGGTATTGCCTCACCTAGCCGACATCGATATGGTGATCGAGCCTGAGCTGGGGGAGGTGACTCTGGTCTTCTCCGCACTGCCGCATAGGATGAGCGCTGAGGCCGTGGCGGAGGCGCTCGGGCGGGGCATCAAGGTGATCGATATAAGCGCCGACTTCAGGCTCAAGGAGGCCGAGGGTTACCAGAAATGGTATGACTTTGCCCACCCCGCACCGCAGCTTCTCGGCGAGGCGGTCTACGGACTGGTGGAGCTAAATCGCCAACGGATAACATCAAGCCGACTGGTAGCCAACCCCGGCTGCTACCCCACCAGCGCAATACTGGCCCTGGCCCCTGCGGTTAGGGAGGGGCTGATCGAGCCGGACATCGTAATCGATGCCAAGTCCGGTGTCTCCGGAGCAGGGAGAACGCTGAGCATGGGAACCCATTTCGCCGAGGTGAACGAGAATGTCTCAGCCTATGCCCTCGAGGGGCATCGCCATCTGCCCGAGATTACCCAGGAGCTTGGCGGACTAAACCCGGCGCTTGCCCTCTCGGTGACCTTCGTGCCCCATCTCGTACCGATGAGCCGGGGCATCCTCACCACCTGCTATGCCAGGCTTAAGGCAGGAAAGCAGAATGTACAGGAGATTTACCGGGAGTTCTACCTTGGCGAACCCTTTGTCAGGGTGGTTGACATACCGCCCCAGACCAAGCAAACCCTGGGCACAAACCTGTGTCTGATCTACCCCACCATTGATCCTAGAACGGAGCGGCTCATCGTCGTTAGCTGCATCGACAACCTGGTAAAGGGCGGGGCCGGTCAGGCAGTACAGAGCATGAACCTCATGCTTGGCTTAGACGAAAAGATGTCGCTTGAGCGATCTGCTGTCTACCCATAGGCAAGCTATCCACCTCTGTGCTAAAATATGGAGGATTAAAAAGCCCCCATCGTCTAGTGGCCTAGGACGTCAGCCTTTCAAGCTGGAAACAGGGATTCGAGTTCCCTTGGGGGCACCACACTATCATTTCACGGACAGATTTTCCCCTGCTACCTGCATAGGTTTCCATCTCATCAGCCAGCTATAGGGAGGCTTTACCTCGATATCAACGATACGCTGACGATCCACCACAAACTTAACGAACACATTCTGGAGGATTCCTCTTCGACCTTCCTCGTCCTCTGACCTACCCCCAGAAATGGTACCACTTACAGAGTTAGACTTTCTGGCTTTAAGGTGCTCCCCAATCCCCCCGAATTCTTCCGTCATTTTGACAGCAATCTCCTATTCTGCATTCTAAAAACCCTAAAATAACACCCCAATTTTTTTCAATAATATTTTACCCTTAGCAATGTACTTAAAATGCATTTCTGCAGAATTTTAATGCAAGTTAACTTAAGGCCTGTTAGAGAGTTAGCATTATGGGATTAATTCACTTGCTTAACAACCAATAGTCTGATCCCTATTAATCTGTAGTTGCGCTACAATGAGCTTCTTGTTGGCTCTATTGTAGGACGTCATTATCAGCAGGAATGAGTTATGCTCATTTGAAAAGTGGTATAATCACGAGGCGATGTTAGAACTACGGTAGCATGATCAATCAGTCGAGACCAATGTAGTATTAACGCAGAAACCATAATCTAGAGGAAGGTATGGAGACGAATTTACCCAGAATAATATCGGACCTTACGTTCGGATATAATATCCGTTCACTGCACGATATTGAGAAGAGGCCACCGCTAAGTATAGAATATTGTGCACAATTTCAAAATGCCAATGGTGATTTTTCTGAGGTTCGTGAACTATCTGATATATTTTCAATTGATTGGGAGGGATTATCAATTGAGATACGTGAAAAAATAGAGCCTCTAGAAAAAGTAATTTCAGCGCACATTCCTATATATGAGATCCCTGTAACTGGTGGTGTTCCTCTTAAAGTTCAGGCTATCATTACGGGAATTTTCTGCAACTACACCACAATGCCACCTACAAACATACCTAATCAACTTATCGCAACGTACTTCTTCAAAACCCAACCAAAGTATACTGATCAATTTAACTTAGAGTGGGATTCGTTATCTCGATCCCAGCAGCTCGTTGCAAGTAATATTACTTCTTGAATGAAGCAGCAAGCATGGGAACATCTCACAAATAATGTAAGGGAAATTAGCGGCCAGCCCCCAATGGTAAGTGGAGCGCATCAAGTTTTCATTTCTTATAAACAAAAGACCAAGTCAGAGAAGATTGCAGAGACAATTGCCGAGAGATTGTCTCAACAGGGTATAAGAGTATGGTTTGATAAGTGGAAGATTAACGCGGGAGATTCTATCACCGGCAAGATCGGAGAAGGATTCGAGCATAGCGATGCTTGCCTTATATTTCTGAGTCAGGGATTCAGTAGCTCGAACTGGTGCACTAAGGAAATGAATGTTGCACTCACCGAAGCAATAAACGGGCGTCTTACAGTTATCCCCAGTTTGATAGAGACCTGTAGCGTACCGGAGCTTCTCAAAGATTTGAAACGAGTAGATTTCATTGAACCCACAGCAATCTAATTTGAGCAAAAGCTGACAGAGATTATTGATGCTATTTACAAAGTAGACTTAAATCCGTATAGATGAAGTGAAGGGAACCCTTGAAACTGGACACATTGAATTAAGAATATTTGGCAGGATCTTCGGTCATCTATTGGTTACTTTTTACTAAACAAACCTATTGCTTGTTCATGCAGCTATTACGGCGACTTCTTAAGGATAAATCCCTGCCAATGTGAGTGGCAATGTAACGAGAAGCCATATTGTTTGATCAGACAATATGGCTAATGTTTAAGTCTATAAATAAAAAGGGGAAGCATTTATGCTTCCCCTTTATCGCTTCGAAGTTATCCAGTCGATATGATTCAGAAGCTAGCTCTCAATAAGCCTATTATGGGAATTAGAAACCACTGCCATCATGAATACCAAGACCTGCATTCGGGGCAGGTCCAGTCCCTGACCCAACGTCGCCATCAAAGCCACTGCCATTAGAACTACAATCGCCAGATTCCGGAGCAGGTTCCATATATCCATTATCACCGGCTAAAACGGTACCTGCCAGAGCAACTACCAGAATGGCTGTTATTACCGCTAATCCTAATACTTTAAATAATCTCTGCAATACTTTACCTCCAATTATTTTATTTGACTTATTATCGCATTAAACGAAGAAATAGTCAAGTTGTTAAAAAATATTATTGGGCTACATTAAGTTAGCTTCTTTGTTCAATCATGTTCGTCAAATGATACTACATCGGGATGTATATCCTCACCTTGACCTGCCCCCCAAAAATTGGTCCAAGTAAAATGTTAGACTTGGATCGATTTGGAAAGGGGGTTTTATATGACCAGAAGGGCGTTTACGCCGGAGCAGATCATCAACAAGCTACAGGAAGCCAAGGTTCATTTAAGCCAGGCGGATTTGGAATGCATGTTAACCTATTCGAACACGCGTCACTTGGGGGCAGCAGAATACTCCAATTCTTTCCTCCAACCTTCTAAAAGGCTCCTGAACGGAATAATAGTATGGGTTACCGGCATATCTGCCAATAAGGAATCTAGAATCTTAATCGCATCCTGTCTGCTTTTGACATGACTCTTTGCGGATTCTATAGCAGGAGACCATTTCTCTCTCAATTCATCAGCCTTCTCTAACATATAATTATTAAATTCCTCTTGGCTTAAATCACCCTCAAATAATGCACCTATTAATCCTTCAATATCCCCATCTATCCCGTAAATAGTGCTCTCAACATCCTGCCTATCATCAATCGACTCTGGAACTTCAAAGGTTGTATACGGGGGCACAGAGGGATCAATTTCCTGAGACCTCCGCGCGGCCCTCTGGCCCAGAGATACGAAGCTTGCTTTCAACAGCGCCAAATAATCCGCGATAATCCTGGACCTCTCCACTTTTTGAGGTTCTTCTGCGGACTTCAGAACCTCCTCAGCCTGCGCCTTAGCTCTTTCCTCGGCATCCTTTCGTAATAAAAACTCTATTTCTTCTCTTGTCAGCGGCGGATGAGCAGCAACATCTTCAGCCTTTGGCTGATATCTAACTGGTTCTCGGCCCGGTAACTTGGCCATCCATCTATCACCCCAGGTTACAAAAAGGTCAACCGGCCCGCTTCCCCTCGCACTGGTCCTTGTATCCAGATTAGAGAAAGGCGTCACATCTTCCAGAGCATAAAAAACGGGGATATCCGCTTCTCCCGGCGCCCCGGTTCTAGAATTACAGCTTGTTACTAACAGCTTACGCAATACAAGGCCATACCTCTTCGCAATTACCCCTGCCAGATAATTGACTAATTCCGCCACCAGCACACCCTCAATAGAATGAATATTGCTGTTAGCATCACCGTGGCCCGTCAACATTGGCCCTCTGTATGGTTGTCCTACTCCTATCAATCTTAATCCGTTTAATTCCGACATCCTGTAGATATCGGATATACCATACCTTGCATAACGTTCACCGCCTGCTAATTCATACGGTACTTCGTATTCTTCTCGTGTAAGTAAAAGGGCTTTCGGTTTACCTACATTAAGTATTACTACACCCAGAGGCAAGAACCCGTCGTCAACCATTATCATCTTAGAATCGGTAGCTATTACAAAAATAGTCAGGTTCTTATATGGAATAGTAGTTAAGAATCTTGTATTAGGAGGAAGACTACGTTCAACTACTTCTTTAAGAAAGACTATTTCCTTGCTAGTCTTAAATTCAAAAGGGGCTTGTGGCTTTTCCTCAGCTTCATCTGTTGAAGCCGCAGAGGTATTTGAGATTTTCCTTGTAGTCATGTTTGCCCGGACCTGTCTCAAACAATTGTACCACTTCGCCAACTTTCGAACACGCGTCACTTGGGGGCACCACCCCTTCCTTGAGCTCCTCAGAACCGGTAGGCGCTTTTTACTGGCCGGCACAGTTAGTCTTCAACCCAACATCAATCTATAAGAGACCGCTGAAAAAGAGGTGCCCCGATTTTATCGGGGCCGGGGGTCTGGGGGTGTCCCCCAGCTTTAAAAAAAGTCCCCCAAGATTGGGGGATTAGGGGGTTGATTGAGACTATTTCAGCAGTCTCTATAAAACTTCAAGCTATCACTAAAGCTGCCAGAGCGCATATATCGCTAAACCATTTCAAGTGAGGAGAGGTCCATCTGGGTGCTAACGCCCCCGCGACATGGTATAATGGCAAAACACTGATCCCAATACGACATGAAGCACGAATCCAAGTACCTCGCCGACAAGAGACGCAAGGAGCGCAAGTCTATCGCTGGCAAACGCCGCCAAAGACGGCGAGACAAAAGGACAAGAAAGACCACCACCAGCCACTCACTTTAACGGCCATTTAGCTTGTCACGATAGCGGCAGCTTGTAGAACTCCAGGCTGTCGCTAAAGCTTAAAGAGCTGGCATATTGCTGCCCCGATATTGAATCCAGCTAACCCATACCCGCGTACCTGACAGCCCGCACGGTGGTATTGACCTGTGTCAAACCCTCCCTACAAAAAACCACAATTTTGTAAGGGTTTCCCCACAATAAAAAATACATACTTTCCCCACAAAAAATACAGACTTTTTCTACAGACAAATGGCGAATGTTATGTTACCCTAAATGTGAGCCTTTCGCCAGGCGCTTCCTGCAAGTAGCCACAATCACATACGGGCAAGACTGAGGATTCACATAAAAAAGAATATCGGATAAGGAAGTATGGCGATTTATGGTTTTGCCCAAAAATAAGCCTTCAAGCGGGGTGTCAAAGCCTATCGCTGGAGGTTTTTTTGTCGCCGCACAACCTAGTATTAACCCCGACCAGGGCGTCAGGTCAGCCTATTTCTGGGAGGACTATGTTGGAAAGATTAATTTATATTAGGATAATATATGTTGACAGGCTGTATACATAGTGCTATAAACCAAATTGAGAGTCCCGCACGAAATATATACTCCCGGGGGGTTAATACCGTTTCAATTTGAAACCAAAAAGTAGGGTGAAGAAATGAAAGCAATGATAGTGTATTTGATGTTAGCTTTAATGCTGGTAGCACTTGTGGCCGCTCCGCTTCTGATCATCGGCATAACACAGGCTACGCAGACCACCATCGTCTTCCAGGATGATTTCGGCACTATTTTCGTGAACACCGTGCCGGGTTGGACTGATAGCGATGGGAGTGGGTTGGACTGTGCCATTAGGCCCCTTGGTCTTGCGGGCGATAAGTACCTCCAGCTGCGCAGCGGTGCGAATGCCACGAAGTCGGGCATCGACACAACAGGCCTGGTGAACATCCACCTGGAGTACGACTGGGGCCAGGATACCGACAACGATGGCAGTGACGACGGCGACCTAGTTGTGCAGTGGAAGCTGTCTGCTGCCGGCAGCTGGACCACCGTCAATACACACGACCTTACTAGCGACACTGAGACTTGGCCGGCAACGTCTGTGGATGTAGCCCTTGGCAGCACTGCGGAAGATACCAGCATTGATATCCGTTTCTGGGGGGACACCGATGAAGATTTTGACAGCACACGGGTGGACAATGTCGTCGTCAGCGGCGACCCGACCCCTACACCTACGCCTACCCCTACGCCTACGCCGACACCTACACCCACTCCTACACCAACCCCTACCCCTACTCCTACACCGACGCCTACTCCTACGCCTACGCCGACACCTACACCCACTCCCACTCCTACACCAACCCCTACCCCGACTCCTACACCGACGCCTACTCCTACGCCTACGCCGACACCTACACCCACTCCTACACCAACCCCTACCCCGACCCCAACACCTACACCTACTCCCACTCCCACTCCCACTCCCACTCCTACGCCAACGCCGACCTCAACACCCAGCCCAGACCTCGTGGTCCGTTCCATGTCACAGGAATGGGTCGAGGAAGGTTCGACCTACAATGTTACCTTCAGTGTGTGCAACGAAGGCACGGCCTCTGCAGGTGCGAGTGTTGCTGGGGTCTACATCGACGGCTCCTGGCAGCAAGACCAAGCCATTGGCGCACTGGATGCAGGTGAGTGCACGGACCCGATGAAATCTGGCCCGTTCACGCTTTCAGACAAATCCGACAGTATTGAGGTTCGTGCCGATAAGGATGACGCTGTTGATGAGTCAAACGAGGACAACAACTCCGAGCAGGACACATTCCCTGCTGCTGGAGGGGGCTGCTTCATCGCCACCGCTGCCTACGGCACATCGACCGCTGCGGAAATCGATGTGTTACGTGCGTTCAGGGATGAGGTGCTGCTACAAAATAGCCTTGGCTCTCAACTGGTGGAGTGGTACTACCAGACCAGCCCTCCGGTGGCCGATTTTATATCAGAGAATGCTGTGTTAAGGACCTTGGTGAGGGAGCTCGTGGTTGACCCGGTTGCTTCGTTAGTGGAAGCCACGAAGTGTCTCTGGCAAAAATAGGGCAGCTTCACCACGGCAGATGAGGGGCAAGTGAGAGTCTTTTCCAGTGAGGGAAAAGAGATGACCGGTAAATTAAAAAGAAGACAGCGCTGTATTTTTATGTATTTTGAAGGGTATGGGATAGGAGGATATTCGTATAAGGTGCGGTTAAAATCATGAGTCACATTGATATAGGGGTCGTGTCGTGAAAGCCAGGATCTATCCGTTCACTATTATCGTCTTTGCCATGGCGTTGGTTCTGATGAGCCTGCCATTGGCCATCGATCCCGCTGAAGTACGTGCCAGCAGCTTTCACTTCACCGTGACGGCCGACATGCGCGGCATCCACACGGCCTTCGGGAAACTATGCGACTCGATTAA